>Ga0184640_10000142_pt1 | contig 16758 bp, 20 predicted proteins | sample PLM31_200_b2_FD_133161 | JGI IMG/M metagenome (GOLD analysis project Ga0184640, IMG submission 133161) | Groundwater sediment microbial communities from an aquifer in East River, Colorado, USA - PLM3-1_200_b2 | ecosystem: Environmental > Terrestrial > Soil > Riparian zone | place: USA: East...
CCCTTTCGTGGTTCAAACCCGCGCCAGCACTGGGTTTTCGCCGAATCGAATCCCTGTTCTGCCTCGCCCGCCGCCGCGTGGTCTAAAGCGATTTCTTCCGAGTGTACCTCTCCCCTCCTTCTCCCAATCGATTGATAGAGTTCTCGTACCAAAAGCGAAGTGCTTCAATCGTTTCCTTGACTCTAGGGGGAGTTATGACTTCATCCTTCTTTCCCAATCCAAGAAACCTTCGCATTGTGGCGACTGGCAGTCCCATCTCACGACCCCTGTGACTCGTTCACCGTTTTTCTCTCCGTTTTGGTGAGCCGTTCTCAAGTCCCTTGATTCGACTCGGATTCATACGTTACCAATTCACGGCATCGACATAAATGGGCCCGGCGTATGTTTGGCTTGAGCCTTCTCCGATAGCAACCTTTATCCCGACTATAGCGATGGATTGTGGGTCGAAGCCTTCGTCAATGTCACCATCGATGGGTTCTGTCGTGCTGACTGTTAGCGAGACTTCAAACCAATCGTCTTCTAACAGATTGAGCCAAGTTCCATATAGGCTTCTGAAATTCCGATCCTTTACGAAGACCTGGACGCCGTTGGGTCGATTGAAGTCTCCTGCTGAACCAGTCGGTGCATAAATCCAGGCGGTGATTGTTTGTCTTTGAAGGTCTGTCGCCGGGGGGCGCAGTTCGATAAAGGCTTCTCCCTTGCTATCGTTGGCATGACCTCCCTTCAGATCCAGCGTCAGCTTCAAGGCGCCCACTCCTCGATAGGCTTGTTCTGTCGTTTGGGCAACTTTTTTGACGGCTTGGCTATCTTTATAGGTCTGCCTTCTCCATCCCATCCCCCCTAATTCAAACCCGTATCTGGAGGAATCAACCCCTGAGATGATTTGGAGTTGCAACGTCCTTGTTGCAACAATCACATCGTTATCCTCTCGGACTTCGAGACGCACTGTCGCTTGGCCTTCGTTTTCTGGAGCTTTATAGGTTACCTGCGTTGACCCGGATTGCGGCTCGATGACTCCACCTCCGCTGACACTCCAGTTAAATTTGAGAGGTATGCCGCTTGGATTACTCTCAATGTCTACAGAAAGCTCGGATTTTTCACCTGTTTTTACCCGTTCCTTCGACTGGAGATTGCTCTTCATTTCGCTAATCGTCGGTGGTGAAGAAGCCTTCTTCGTCCCATTGCATGCGACCAATAGAGCGAACAAAGCCAAGATCAACACGGGGTCAAACAGGCATTGTTTAGTTCTTTTCATCATTGTGTTCCTCCTGTTGGCAATGTTGTGATCACTGTGATGGTTACATCGTCATGGACAATTGGATATCCCTTGCGGTTCTTCAATTCAAACCGCATGGTTTGGTTGCTTCTGGGCACGGTGTACTGGACTTGCGTATGAAAGTTCGCGGAATCTATTGGGAGTTGCGCAGGTGTTACAGAGTCAGGACACTCGATATAATAGGATCGCCCATATAGCCAAGATGTAATCTGCAACCACTGAGAGGTGAGGTATCGAGAGTGAAAACTCGCGTCAACATCTAAAGTCCTCGTTGTATCCGCCGCATCAGGCGCAACCGTGACTGCTGGTGGTCTCACTTGAAACCCATGAGCTGTCAGAAGGGGTTCATCAAACTGAAACCAAGAAACACAGACAAGCAGAAGTCCGACGAATACTCCGAGTGCCACGTTTTTCAATGGACCCAGCACCTGCCGAGCCTGCTCGAGCCCAAAAGCCCAAGGGTGGGGCTCGGAGTGCTGGTGAGGCGAAATGTGTGCCAAAGCCTCTGTCAGTGATTTAACCGAGATGATGTCAGTCTGATCCGGACGCTTTCTCGCCTCGCGCACTTGAATCTGTTGTGCCTCGAGGACACCTTCCCATGCCTCAAGCTCTTTATCTTCGGTCTCGGCGTAGACAATCAACTGGGTGATTCCGCTCAAACACTCCGCCTTCGCTTTGAGCTTGTCGTAATCGATCGGCAAAAGTTGACCGTCTATCGTCCCCACCTCTGCGCTGAAAGCCACAGTGGAAGGCACCTTCCGCTTCATCAAACACGCCACAACTCCCACTGAGACAGCTAAGGTAAAAGATTTCCCTGAAAATCTCTGCGTCGCCATTCCTCCAGGGTAGTCGTCAATAGAGATGCGAATGCTGTAGTCCGCCGGATCGAGCTGCTTCTGCTGCTTTTTGTGCTGATTGTAATATTCAAAGGCAGCGCCTTTGGCGATTTGGATGCTATTTTCCAGGGAAGCACTATCCACGCCTTTTCCAAGTGGAAAGTGGATAACAGCACTTTCCTGTTTTCCTTCGTATAAGACAACAATCACATCATGAACCAACCCCCTTTCTTCTTGAGGGTAGGCAAACGGGGCTTGAACAATGGCTTCGCAGGCGTTTCTTTGCTCCGTCAACCGTTGAATCTCTTGAGCTGCTGCGAGATAGCTGTCTGGAAGCTTGCCACTCAAAGGAGTTCCTTCGTCTAAGAGTTTCCTCACACGCTGTCGTCGCGCTTGGCAGAGCCGTCTTTGAAAAGCGCGTTGTTCCGCTTCGACGAGGTGTTTTCGGTCAATCAACCAGCGGGGATCATCCTGTTTGTTGACAACCCCGATCGAACCGTACAGATAGTCCCAACTCATTTGAAGGAGCGTTGTCAGTTCGTCCAAATCCAGCTCTGCCAATTCATCAACGGTTACAGCTTTGAGCCGCTCATATAATGCGAGGTAGCTGGACTCCCCGGGTTCATATTGATCAAGGCGGTTTTTGACGTCCGCTTTGAGCGGGTTCATCTTTACAGAGCTCCTTTCCTCAAGTCAACGTTTCGTCTTCAGCAACCACAGGTTGCCATCCCCGACAACGGGTCCCACCACGTTTCAGCTGGAGACTTCCAGTTCTTGAGCCTGATACGGCTCAATACCGATGAAACGGATTGGCACAGCTTTTTCGCGATGGTTGCCGCTGCCAAATCGCCTGCGAAAACTGGCATCGTCAAACGAGCCGCCCTTGCAAGCGGTGACCGAATGCTTTTTGCGACGAAACGAACCTGAAAATAACCCGCAATTGGCGCGGAATTGAAACCAATCACCCGATTCAACAGGGCTGAAAAAAGGAAGCTCAAAAAGGAAGCAAAAGGAAATGAACCCTTTTGCGGATCCGAACGCCGATGGGGTTCCGGCATTCCAACCTGCATGTGGAGACAGATCCCTTCCAGAGTTGCCCCTACTCCGTCTGACGGAATGTTTTGGGCTGACCGCTGTTGGCTTCCCTCCTCAACAGTCAATGTGGGCTCATCGAACAATTTCTTCACTTTCTCCCGTGTGCTGTTATTAAGAGGTGTCTTGAGGACACCGAGCGTGATTGAGACCCATGTTCCTTTGCTCAGTAGAGCCGGTGGTGAAGGAAGATCCTCTGGCAGATCATTGACCCACTCGATATCAAGGTCTTCATCTCCGAGATTGGCACTTGCATCGCGAAGGGTGACAGTCACTTGTTTCCCATCGGCATCATCAGAGAGGGCTTTCAATTCCATTACGAGTGCGCTTTGATCAAGCCATCCTCTCCAACTCACGTTTTGATCTTCACTTTTGCCGCTGACAAGATAAGGGTCGGCTTCTGCGCCGTGTCCGACGGCAGTCGTTTCTATGATGGGTCTGAGTGTAATGGTCTCTTTAAGAGTCTCTTGACGAATGCGGGCTTGTACCTTCTCCCAGACCGCGTTCCATTCTTCCCTTGTGGGCGTTTTCATAAGTCATCAACCTCCTTAATTTTTGAGAAGTGGTTCCAATTGTTTCCTGAGCTTTGCTTTTGCATGATCAAGATGAGCCTTCACGGTTCCCTCTGCTAATCCGAGTGTTACGGCAATCTCTTTGATTTGCAATCCTTCGAGATAACGCCGTTTGATAACCTTCTTCTCCATATCTGGCAAGCTCTCAATTGCTTGGCGGATAACATGACCCCTTTCCTGTTCGATAACCCTCTCCTCTGGAGAGGAATTCGGATCAGGAATTTCCATCGAAAGCGTATCACCTTCCTCATCCACCGCGTCGTAGTAGACCGTGCGAAGCCGGTCTCGCTCCAGGACGAAGTTGATAGCTTTGCGAATCGTAATTGTTTTCAACCACGCTTTGAAAGCGGTTTCATTGTTGTATTTATGCCGTGCTAGGTATCTCCAGATAGCAATGAAGGCTTCCTGTGAGATCTCCAAAGCATCGTCGTGATTGCGGCAAATGCGTATTGCCCATCCATAAATCTGCTCTTTGTGTTTTTCAACTACAGAATTGAGCGTGGCTTTTATTAACCACCCCTCAAAAGAAGTTTCAACGCTAAAGTCAGCAGTGTTGAACTGGTCCAAGATTGCTTTGCGAGCGTCCTGAGAAATTACCTGCGGATTTGCAGAATCGGGGAAGATGCGATTGGCCCACACAAGAACAAGGTTTTTGTACCGTTCACATACAGATTGAAACGTCACTTCCATTAACCATATCTTGAAATCAATGTTGCCCTCGAGGTCAAAGTTCCTCAACGGTTCAACAATCGTCTCACGGGCTTGCTCAAAGGCATCTGAGATGTTTTCGGGATTGGCGCAAAGACAACTTGCCCAAACGACGAAGAGATTTTTGTGTCGCTCAAACAGGGTCGGAGGCGCGTCCTCGTCTCCGTCCTGAAATGCGCGAATGAGTTCATTATCCGATCGGTTGTCCCCCATACCTTTACCTCCTCTTCTTTTGGCTCGTTTTCGATACCCACCTACCCAACCAAACAACACATCCGCCAAAAAGGATTAGTCTATTTTATCAAAAAAATTTGCGCGTTCAACTCAATTTTGACTAATCCTTTCTCCGCTGTCTCTGCTTTACCTCTGAGAAGGGAGGTGGAGTGGTTTATGCAGCGCTTTTATAGGAAACGCAGGACACCGATCTACTGGCTTCTTATGGCTCTCGTGCTTTTCGGTCTCTACGGCTGCACTCCAACAGGGTCGTTAGAATACGAAAAAGAGTCGGCGGGAGCTTTGAAAGGTCGCCTTCAGTTGAAAGGTCTCCAGAAAAATCACGAGTATGTGTTGAGCTTGAACGGGTATCCTGGCAAGCCGGGCAATGACAGTCTACCACAGCTTTACGGTTCTGAAGGTTATGTTGATTTCACCAGCGTTACTTCTGATAACAAAGGGGAGATTAAAACTGAAATCAATGTCCCTTTACCTCAAGGAAAATATACCGTGAAATTTCTCGTCAAGGACCCAGAAGCGAACTGGCAAATCGTCTGGCAGAAGGAGTTCTTGACATTTTCAATCAACTAGCGAACTGGAAAATGGCACTGCTAACTTCTGTTGGTTGGCAGTGCCTCCACATACAATGTGGAGAATTGGAGAACAACAATGAGATATCGATTCAGTTTGGTTTTAGGATTCGTTGTCGTGATGGGATTTTCTAACGTCAGTCGTGCGGATCTCGCATTCAAAGGGATCCAGTTGGTCTCTTGGTCGAAGGGCGAATACTCCAGAAAGCCCTGCGATATGTCCATCGATAACGTAAGAAAAACGAACGCCAACGCTCTGGGCATACTCGTGACCTGGTATATGGATACTCCCAATTCCGCAGAAATCGAGCCAGATCCTTTGAAAACGCCTTCGGATGAAGACATTGTTCATGCTATCACAGAAGCTCAAAATCGTGGGATGAAGGTGATGTTAAAACCTCACGTTGATGTCCGCGATGGCTCGTGGCGTGGATCGATCAGCCCCACGGAGAAAAGAAGTTGGTGGGTGAACTACGAAACATTCATTCTCAAATATGCACGCCTCGCCGAAGCCAATGAAGTCGAACTGTTTGTGATCGGGACAGAGCTAAAGCGTGTGGCAACTGACCATTCAAACGAAAGCTCTTGGATTGGCCTCATCGAGAAAGTCCGATCTCAATTCACAGGGGCTATCACTTACGCTGCGAACTGGGATGAGTACCAGAGCATCCCTTTTTTTCAAAACCTCGATTATATCGGCATCGATGCGTACTTTCCTCTGTGCCAGAGTCGTACTCCAACCCTTGATGAATTAGAAAGAGGGTGGACCAAATGGGTCGAAGAGCTATCGAGATTCCAAGCTCAGGTCAAGAAACCCGTGATCTTCACGGAGATCGGCTATCGGAGCATAGACTACGCGGGTCATGAACCGTGGTCGTGGACGAAAGCAGGGATATACAACGGTGAAGCTCAAGCGAGGTGTTATGAAGCTGCAATCCAGGTGTTCAAGCAACAACAGTGGTTTGATGGATTGTTTTTTTGGTCCTGGTCAGTCAACCCGATGGCTGGTGGTGACCAGGGCTTTACCCCCCAAAGGAAACCAGCCGAGCAAGTATTGACCAGCTTATATGGTGATGAATAGTAATACAGCCTTTTTGGAGCGGTGGTTTCAAATCGGCTTTCATGAAATGGAGGGATGCCACATGGCAACCGCAACAATCAGCAAGCAAAAGGTCGTTTTGATGGTGGTCGTTGTTTTTTTAACGGGGATGTGGTTTTATGGTGACATCGCTGACGGAAATAACAGAGCGGGTCTACTCCAATCAACTGGCGGTGCAACGATGACCCCAATGTCTTTGCGGCAGATCGATGTGCTTGTCATCCAACAAAGAGAAGAGCCCCCCGGGGCAACTCGCTCTGAGCCTGTCGCGAAATTAGGATTAACCATTGATTACGTTTCAGGAACACAAAAGACGTTTCGCTGGGAAGTGATTGACGAAGAGAGCTTTGCTTTTCAGGAGCAGAATTCGCCGGTCACAAAGAAAATGGCTCTTTCTCGTCTGCAAAAGCTTGTTCGCAAACCGACAGGTGGTTTTATTGTCCACCTCGTTCATGAGAAAACTTTCCATGCCAAATGGGTTGAGAATGAACCGGAGTTTTACCCGGAACACTATAGCCCGATTCCTCAACACATACTGGTCGTTGTACCAAACAAGGAAAACGACCAGCGAATCGAGATTCAACTCTCTCAAGTCGCTTCGATACAGGTCAACTGGCAGCCAATACAAGGCAACTCCTCACCGCAAAAAAACGCTCTGATTGGGGGACCGGTCGCTTTTGTCTTGAAAGATCATCAATCGTGCAAGACAGCAGACGGCTACATTAGAGACTACTGTGGTCATTGGTATTCAACTTCTTGGCATACCAGACTCTCTCGGTGGGGAAGCAGTTCACCGTGGCAGGTGGGGATCATAGATGATAGTGCTTCAGGACAAGGCAACTCTCGTACCATCGATTGTGCCGTCCTTCAGGAAATTGAGTTTACCGGGAAATTCAGCCCAAAATGGTTGGGTTGTCGTGAAATCGTGCTTAAATTCCGGGATGGGTATAAGCAAAAAACCAACCTCTATCTCACCGGTGAGTCCCACGGAGGCATTTGTTACGCAACCAATGCCCGTCGAAGTGACCTTGATGGTGTTGTCGGAAAGACTGATGATGGACGTTTTGAGATTCCACTCGATTGTGTCTCAAAAATCATCTTTACCGAGCAAGCTGTCAGCCCCAACGGCGATTGAAAGTTGATGTCTATCGGGTAGCGAACCGTTCGCTACCCGACTGACGACCCTAAAAGGGATGAAAGAGGGGAGGTGGTGAGAGAGAATGCACCACAAGTTGACTTTTGACCACAAGCGGAAGTTATAGCGTACAGAACACGCGGTGAATGTGAATCTGAGCAATGAAAAAAAAATTGGGGGAGGTCATCATCATGCGAAAGTTATCGGAGGCCGAACGGGCAGAATTACGACGACAGATGACTGAATATCAGGAACAAAGAGTCAAACGAACCGGACTTTCCTCACAGTTGGTAGGAAAGGAACGCGCGGATGGTTTGGATAAAGTGGTGACCCCGATTTTAGGAGTGATCGTGTGGTTTGGGCTCAAGGCACTCGGCTTAGATCCCTTTATCGCTTTTATCATTGGTGGTGTCGCGGCTTATTTGTTCGGGCCGGGATTAGCATGGATCTTACGTGGTATGCCTCAAGAACCTTCAAGGCGCGACAAGAATGACGGTTGCACCAGAAAGTGACATCTTGGGCATCCCGTCGTTAGAAGAAAGGAGAGATCGATGTGTCGGATTAAAATTTTCACTGAGATCGCTACCTGTTTCCTGTTTCTCCAAATCACACCGGCGATGTTTTCGGCACAGACCGAACAGACCGACGAGCACTCTCAAGCCAAATCTGGGGTGGTGGTGGCGCAGAAAATCACCTCACTCCTGACGCAGCTTCGTGATACCAATTATCTGGTGCGTCGCAATGCGATCGATGAATTGGCACAGATCGGTTCTCCGGCTGTTGAGGCGTTGATACGGGCATTGAGTGATGAGAACCGGAGCGTCCGGTACTCGGCGGCGGAGACGTTGGGTCAGATCGGAGCAGCCGGTCAGATGGGGCAACACCAGAAGGATGCGGTCTTGGCGTTGAAAAAGGCATTGGAGGATGACGATTGGTTGGTTCATCAACGGGCTAAAGAGTCCCTCAAACAGATCGACTCCTCCTCCGCCATGGCAACAAGAGTGGGATTGGAAAAGAACACACCGGCAACACGACAGGATTTAGGCACCGGCGTGATTGTTGACTCCAGGGGCTACATCCTCACTGCCGCGCATGTGGTCGCCCCCCCTTATCAGGTCGAGGTGACCATCGGTCATCAGAGCTATCAGGCGACCGTGCATGCGGTCGATGTCCAGCATGACCTCGCCCTCCTCAAGATCTCCGCCACCGGGTTGCCAACGGTCAGAATCGGGGATGCGAACGCTGTCGAGCGGCAGGAGAAACGAATAAACACTTGAAATCTTTAGGGTAATGATGTATAATTGTGTATTATGCAGAATATTTACCGCGTCAAAGAATTCGCACAACGAATTGGGAAATCCCCAGACACATTACGCCGTTGGGATCGTCAAGGCAAATTAAAAGCCAAACGAAGTGCCGGTGGTCACAGATATTATGATGAATCTGACGTGCGTAAAGCTCTTGGAATCGAAATCCCCCAAGCGGACAAAAAGACAATTGTCTATTGTCGTGTGTCATCAAGAAGCCAACTCCCTGATTTGAAGTCCCAAGTTGAAGCGATGCGCTCTTTCTGTTTAGGTGGTGGTATCGCTGTTGATGAATGGTTGGAAGAAATCGGTGGCGGAATGAACTTTAAGCGAAAAGAATTCTTGTCTCTCATGGACAGGATTGAGCGTGGTGAAATTTCCAAACTGATCGTCGCCCACAAGGACAGACTCGTGCGCTTCGGCTTTGATTTCTTCTTTATTTTTTCCCTTCATCACGGGTGTTCTATCATTGTCGCCAACCAGGAACAACTTTCTCCACAGCAAGAAATGGTTGAAGATTTGATGGCAATCGTCCATTGCTTTTCTTCCCGTCTTTATGGTCTGCGAAACTACAAGAAAAAGATAAAGGAAGCGGCGGAACAATATGAGTAAGGTCACACGTATTGCTTTTAGCCACAATCTCAATGCTGGAAAATTGGATTCGCTTTCCGAAATTGCCTCACGTTTGGGGAACTTACGCCAAGAGGTCTGGCATCGCTTGGGCTCTATTGCTGGCATTGGGCTGATTCATCGGCAAATCAGGGATAGTTGGTTAGCCGAAAACCGTCAATTTGATGTACCTGCACGACTTTGGAAAGAAACATTACGCGATACTTTTGATGACATCTGCCTGTACCGAGAAGCAGCGAAAGTCAAAGTTCGTCAGGCGATGAAGAAGCGAACGAAGGACGAGTCGGAACGGAAGCGGTTATTTACCTGGCTCAAAAACAACCAATGGACTGAAGATAAATATCTTCAGCGGATGATGCGTAAGCACTTCAAACACGGCAAAACGAAAGTAGACAACCAGATTATCCTCGATACAGGTAGCTACAGCGCATTTGAGCGGAATGGGCAGGCGTGGATTAAGGTACAGGGATTAGAACGAGGCAAGCGCATTGCTATTCCGCTTAACACGAACCTGCTTCCATCTGGTACACTGCGTTTGATTGTTCGTGATGGTCGGATTGAAGTTCATTATGCTGTCGCGTCCGATGTGTGCTGCACGAAACCATGTGGGGAAAAGGAAGTTGGCATTGATAAAGGCTACAGCGAGGTGTTTGTTGATTCTGATGGTCAGGTTCATGGTTCGGGACTTGGAGATCTCCTATCCGCCGAATCCGACGTTCTCAAAGTCAAGTATCAACGCCGCAATCAACTAAAAGCCTTTGCGGAAACCAAACCCCATAAAGCCAAAGCGATATTAAAAAATAATCTGGGCAGGAAGAAGTTAGACGAACGAAAACGCATACACACCCAACGAGTCCGAGATAAGGTTTTCAAAGCGGTTCATTCGGTGGTAGATTCATCCAAAACGATTGTCTGCGAGGATCTTTCATCCCCAATAGCGAGCCAGAAACGATACGGAAAAGACCAAAATCGCCGTCTATCCGGTTGGGTCAAGGGCTTGATTGCTGAAGCCTTAAACAGCGTATCTCAGCGTAGAGGTTCTACGCTTGTTTTCGTCAATTGTGCCTACACATCGCAAATGGATTCCCGTCATGGTGTCCTTTGGGGGCATCGTCACGGGGAGACATTTCACTGTTTCGACGGGGTTGTGTTGGACGCCGATGAAAACGCCGCTCGGAATGTTCTAGCAAGAAAAGACGACCTTGAGATACGGTTGTGGACTCCCTATAAGCGGGTGAAGTCTATCTTGCATGAACGAACTGAGCTATTTCAAAAACGGTTGGGACTGCTCAACCAAGACACCAGTTGCAACGAGAAACAGCTTTTGTTATTTCCGTTATCAACGGTGAGCGAATTACCTTTTACATAACTTTGCATAAGTTAAAAGGAACAGAGCGTTTGGGTCTTTGGGTTCCCATTGACGCAGCAGATTGGAACGACCCTCAACACAACGAGCGGGCATGTGACAGCAATCCAGATCACGGAAAAGCAGAAACTCTTCCAGTTTGACGCCGCTGTCAATCCGGGAAACAGCGGAGGTCCCTTAGTCAACAATCGGGGTGAGGTCGTCGGGATTGTCCAATCCAAGTGGATTGCCCAGCAAGGGGGCCGGACGGTCTCGGAAGGGGTCAACTTTGCAATGCCCATGAGTTTTGCCTTCTCCCTGCTGGCCCAGATTGAGGACGTTGATTTCTCAACCCTTGGCCGGGCAACGAAGGAGTTATCAGGACATGAGATTGATGCCCTGATCTCCCCAGCCGTCGTGTTGATCTCTAGGGTTTTTTTCGCCGAAGTCCAAAGCGTCACCAAGCTTGAGAGATACCTCTTTATCACGGTTTCCATCAACGACTCCACGATTCAGGAGATTCCTATAGGTGATCAAGCCACGGCGGAGATCCGCCTCAAGGACGGTCGAAGTTTACCTGTCGCTTATTTTATCACTGGCAATGCTCCTTATCCTGGGGCTTTCAATTCCACGGCGGCGATGTGGAAGACCTCTCCAGGTGGAACGTCAACGATGCGTCGCACTCAACACCCCCCTTATATTGAATATATCGCGGGGAGAGGACTACAAGTGACAATCGTCAATCTCAACTATGCCCCACTTTTTCGTGGCACCTACCTCCTCGACCAGGGGGGATCCGCCTTGAGATGCTCTTTGAGGCTCCGGACGCGCAGGAAGGCGACGTTGAGTCGGTTCGGGTCTTGGAGTTGCCGCCTTTACCAGTTCCTTCTCATGCCATCGTTCCGTTCCGCTTTCCGTCGAACGCCATGATTTTTCTGAATGGGTCTTCTCAACCCGTTTTTGTTCGCATCATCGGTCCAACCCGAAATCGATTCTGGGTTTCCAGTGGCGAAGCCCTGGGGGTACACGTCGCTCCCGGAGAACACTACGTCAAGCTCCGTTACGGTGCGCCCGAAATTGGACCTCAGCCCGGAATGGAACCTCACCAGTACACTTACTTCCGTGGGGAGTCTTTCGCCATCGAAGAGGGTTCATCTCCACCCAGCTCTCAGCCCAACATCATCCTGGACCCAATTCCTGGTACACTGCGCATCAATCCTGGCGGTGAGTTAAAGACAACACCGATATCACCGGAGGAGTTTGAACATGACTAGCACATCGCAGCAAAAACGGCAAGACGAGCTGCTATACCACAGCGAAAGGAGGTGTGCGTCATGAGCGGCTTCTTTCGCTTCATCAAAACCGCTTGGTCAGTTCTCAAGCGAGTTGGTTCCCTGGTGGAAACCTTTCTCTGGGTTTGGAATGCAGCCAAACGTTGCTATGAATGGGTGAAACAACGAGACTGGGCGTGGGCGAAGTAAAGAGTGGGGTCAAAAAAGCCTCTGACCGTCGCGCAGAGTGAGGGGCTGTCGTCTCCGGGTGAGACTTCGGCGCTGATGGGGCCTCTCCTCATGTCACACACCTCACAGTTGGTTTATAATCCTTGAACACGTCCCGTCCTGATTGCTTCCACTGCGCCTTAAAATCGGTTAACTCCAGATTGCAGATTCTTCTGGTCCGGTACGGATCTTTGATTCGGTTGGCAATCTGATTTGCGAGTGTGAATCGATGACAATAACACGCTTCCTGCGCTTGCGGAGATAGGTCGTCGAAGTGCGGCTGATATTCTTCTGCACACAGAAAGATCGCTATGCCGTTCTGTGCGGCAGCAGCCTCCACGAAGGCGATTGCGACATCAATTTGATTCTCGGAAAGAAGGTCGCGCCCCCGAAATCGGCTGAAAATCTCTCTGCCACAGGAAAGGCGTGTTGTTCCTCATTGCACATCGCCAGGTCGAAAGCAACGCCATCGAAGGTGCAACGTTCGGAAGATGAATATAAGCATACGGCTGAGAAGTCTGTTGATGAATCAGGATTGGGAATAGCGTCGCAAACTGTTCCGCACACCATGAGCCGGACCCACCAACACCGGAACGCCGCACGTCAATCAGGTAAACAGGCCGATTCAATCCAACAAGCAAAGCCGCCATAAAATCGTACTTCCCGTTTGCCCACTTGAACTTCCATTGATTATCGTCATTTCTCGATCGCGTACCGACCAGACCCATGTCAATCGTCCGATTCTCCCTTTCGCTCGGCCGTGGCAAATACATTTCGTGCCTGCCCCTGCCCTGCTCAAACTGCTTCTCCTTGTCCCCGAAAGTCCGCCGCAACGCCCGCTAACGCTTCGTGTCAACGGACGTGCCGCCGTGACGCAAGAGCTTCCGATGGACGGACGATGCACCTGATGGGTGGTGGTGGGGTGGATGGCGCGCTTTTTGGGAGCACAAAGCTTTGTGCTCCCAAAAAGCGAAGTGAGACGACACAGCACTTTGCACCGGAGAGATCGCTTTTGGGGTCTCCACCCAAAAGCTTCTCTGCTCTGACCCAGCGCGATGACAGGATGAGTCCCATCTCTGGACTCAAGACCGTCTGATGAGGCGCTTCCACCACGAGCGGTGGCGCTGCGCATCGATGATCTGTCTTTTTGCGGAAAGTGGATCCGTGATTTGGGCGACATTCTTCTGGGCAATGGCGAGGAGCTGCATCAAATGATCCATCTGATTCGTCAACGCTTCGATCTGCTCGTCGCGGCGGGCGAGCTGCAAGCGGAGGTGGGCGATCTCAGAATCGGCACGCGCCATAAGCTTTTGAGGGTGTTCCTCTTGTGACCCCTCATGGGATGAATGTGACCCCTCGTGGGCATCAAGGTGGACAACCCATCGTCCGTCTACCTGTTCGGCAGGGAGCTTGCCTTGCTGAATCCAACGGCGGATCGTCTTGGCACTGACACCGAAATGCGTTGCGGCTTGTTTGGTCGAGATGGTGGACATATTGGGCTATACGACGGACACAAGGAATCGGTTTCGGCACAGAGCCCGTCCGCGTCTGAACTCATTGTCCCCGGTATCGCGGCTTCCACCGGGGTTTTAATCCAATCGGTCAGACACGCGACTCATTGTCGGGGCCACACCCAACCCTGCTCCCAAACCACAAACGGCATGTCCCAACCAATGTCTTGCCATGGGAGCCTTAGGGAATCGAAAATCCCTTGACAATTTGTAAGAACAATATTACGATATAGGCATGGAAATCAGACCCAGAGATGTACGCAATTACGTGACACCAGATGGACGTGAACCTTATGAAGAGTGGGTCAACTCTCTGAAGGATCGTACGACCCGTGCGGTCATACGGGAACGAGTGAACCGCTTACATCTTGGGAATTGGGGTGACCATAGAAGGTTGACCGGCGATCTAATCGAACTGAGAATCCATTACGGCCCGGGCTATCGGGTGTATGTGGGTGATCTGGACGGTGTGATGGTGATCCTGCTTTGCGGAGGAAAGAAGAAGACGCAAAAGCGGGATCTTTCTTTAGCAAAAGAATATTGGGAAGAATTCAGGAGTCGAAACGATGAATAGAGAGACAGCCCTCAAACACACAACGAGTTTCAAAGAGAATCTTAAGAAGGCACTGAAAGATCCGAAAGAAGCGCTTGCCTATCTGGAAGCTGCGCTTAATGCGTATGAAGCAGACTCAAGTACATCAGCGTTGCTCCTTGCGATGCGAGATGTCGCCGAAGCCCAAGGCGGCATCGGACAACTGGCAAAACGTGTCGGGATTACTCGTGAACACCTGTACAGTGTGCTCGCAAGCAAACATAATCCGAGGCTTGACAACCTGCTTGAGATTCTGTCAGGTTTGGGTTTCCGTGTCCGACTGGAAATTAAGCCCCAAAGGGAACGGCAAAGCCTTCGATTCCGCGAAGCGGAAATTTAAAAGAGCAGGACCGGCACGAACTCTTTTTTAGCGGGAGTTTTTTGGGGAGGGATTCGCCTCACTTGGCAGGAATTGTTATTGGTTCGAGGAAGGCCGTTTTTATGCGTATCGTCACCGCTATCGCTGCGTCAGGTGCGAAATTTCCCGCGTCAACGATTCGATCGTCTCGTCGCTTAGGCTTTGAATGTCCCGGAGATGTTTGTTCTCATCCGTGAGGTGTGAAAGAAGGCGGGCATCTTGTCCCTCTGCACGGGCATTGTCCATGACAGATTGCCCGTCAATCATGACAATCTCCGCAGCAACGTGGACTTTCCCTAGCCCTTCCACCTGTGAAGCCTTTCTCTTGCCAGACTTGAGAAAGCGGCGGATTGTCCGCTCGTGGACTGAGAAAGATGTCGCGGCTTGTTGGGTTGACATTCGGTCGGTCATCTTGTCAATGACGACGGACTCTGGACGCAGGTTTCAGTCTTGTCTTTTTTGTTGCGCTTTGCTGAGAAAGAAAATCGGTCTTTCTTTGGCTCAGGAGAGCCACCCCTTTTTTCCTATGCTCAGACACCTGTTTTTCAGAATACACCCCTACACGGTCAAATACGGACGAAAAAGAGCCATTCTCAATTTCATTCTGGAAACAAAAACAGCCGGTGTGGTCACACCGGCTGAAACTTCTGACAGTTTTTTGTTTTCCACTATTGGCGATCTGTCTGTTCGTTGCTTGGCTGGTAACGCAGACAGATACAGATATCCGAGAGTACCTATAAGGCAGAAAGGAATCTCTGCATGGCTAATTATAGCATCTTTGGCGCATTTTCACCACCCATCCGGGAGCGGTTTTATGCCGCCCTGTCTGATTATCCCCGCTGCACGGACTATCTGGAAGCGGGACACCGGAAGTGTCCGAAGGACGTCGCCATCAAGCGCAGATACCTTGAGTTGAACCGGGAGAATTACTGGATCAAATATCTGACGTTTGACTGCGACTACGAGGGCGCTGCCCTTGTCTGGTCTGATTTTGACCTTCCAGCCCCCACCATCTGCGTCGTGACCCGCCAGAACGGACACGCCCACCTGACCTATGAACTGAAAACCCCTGTGCATCTTGGCGGCAACCCAAGCCAGAAAGCGACTTACTATCTTCAGGTCATCACACACGGGTACACGAAAGCCCTCGAAGCTGATGACACGTATGGCGGGTTGCTGTCCAAGAATCCGCTTTCTTCTTTCTGGGAAGTTTTCGGCTGTGACGTGACCTATGACCTTGACGAACTGGCAGAGCCGCTGAGGGATATCTCGTTCGCGGAACTGGAAAAGGTCCCCTTATCCGAACTCGAAGCCGTCATCAAGGAAGCTCCTATCCCGCTTTCCGAGAAGCGCAAGCCTAAGCCTGTGGAGACAGACCCGGAAGGCAGCCTATTTGTGTTTGATAATACCCGTTACTTCGCCTATGAGACGGTTTATGATGTTGTTGTTGGCTCATGTCGCTATCGGGAACTGTACGGGAAGGTTTTTGACTATATCGTTCAGTTGGCTGCCGATTTCAATCTCCGGCTGACGCCCGGCAGGATCCGGTCCGATACCCAATCCATAGCGAAATGGGTCTGGGAAAGGAGGTCGTCTTTTGTCGCGGCAAGGGAGCAATTCAGCGAGGTTCAGAGACAGCGGGCATATTTAAGCCACGAGTCGCGGCGCAGAAATAATGAAGCGAAGATACAGGCGGCTTTTGAACAGGCAGCAAGAGAGGGAATCAAACCCACCCAAAAGAATATCTCTGCATTATCCGGGTTGAGTCTCAGAACAATCAAAAGGCACTGGCACAATTCAAAAATTCAAAAAGGTGTCATTAGCCATAATTAGATATAATGCGGTTTTTTTGGCCCCGCTGTCTCTTAACCGCATGACGACTGGGTTAAATCCCTCCTTTTCATAAATTTATCTGACAAGGCGTTCTTTTGGCTTTTGATCCGCGGAGCCTGCAGCCACCGCCAGCACCCGCCGGGATCAATTTTTTGCGATGAA
>Ga0184640_10000143_pt1 | contig 16546 bp, 21 predicted proteins | sample PLM31_200_b2_FD_133161 | JGI IMG/M metagenome (GOLD analysis project Ga0184640, IMG submission 133161) | Groundwater sediment microbial communities from an aquifer in East River, Colorado, USA - PLM3-1_200_b2 | ecosystem: Environmental > Terrestrial > Soil > Riparian zone | place: USA: East...
GGAAACTTGGAAAGCTTTCTATTCTATATGACCAGCCTACCAATCGTGGAGTTCCTGATTCATTGATTGACGTTCGTATTACACAGTTACAGCAGGCGGTGGATTGGCTCCCCACAGAAGTAAAACCCAAGGACGATGAAAAACGCGTTGAATTTTGCACTCTGTGTAATGGATTTAAGTTGATGTCACATTTTAAATACCCCTGGGGCGGGCATCAATATGATAAACAAAAATGACCAGAACTTTGACCTCTGGCTGCACACCATATCAGATGACTATAACTGGACTAAGTACTGTGACACACATTGGGAATTACTTACTTGTATTATACTAGATACCAGGACGCCGCTGGAACGACTCAAGAAGGTCGTGGGGCGGCTGAAGAAAGAGGACAACTTGGACTATCGCACCCTTCGCACATTCTATGAGAAGATTGGACATTCCGGGCTAGCGGCATATCTAAAGGACGTGGGCTATCCCTGGTACAATCAAAAGGCGCGGTACTTTAATCAATGGATTCTGATTGACTTAGAGACCGCGACGTGGGAAGAGATGCAGATGATAAAGGGCATTGGACCCAAATTAGCATCGCTCTGGATGCGTATCGCTCATAATGATGAGACGCACCCTGTAATAGATGCACATGTCTGGCGATGGGCCCTGGCACATGGATATGTTGGTCCGGCCCTGGGTTCATCAAATGGATATTCTAAAGTCTCGGCCTTCATGATTAAGCAAGCCAACGAACTTGGCATTGGAATTACAGAACTGGACCAGTCCATTGTTGCCGAAGGTATAATGCATAGGAGGGGATTAAAAGTATGAAAGATGGTCGTGATGATGGCCGTGGAAAGTGTAAACTCTGTAAACATTCACTCATCGCCGCGCATTGGGCCGTAAGCAATATGGATGGTGGCGGTGTAGACCGTGGATGGCCCCTTATCTGGTGTTATGACTGTCAAGAGTATTGTGGTGATAACAATGTCTAAAGGGCAGACTAACTTAGAAGGCAACGGCGACGGCGTTCTTGGAGTGCGACATCGTGCGGGTTGTTATAGGTGTGGCAAAGTGATGTACGTGACGGTGAAACAAGGTCGCATTGAAGACAAGCGCTATTCGCAGGGCAAGATGTATTGCTTCGACCATATACCAAAGAGGATGGGTGAAATCTAATGGGCTGGCCAGCGGCGATGGCAGAGATGGTAGCGATAGAACCTCTAATCTTTGTCATAGAAGAAAGGTGCGGGCACTGTGGTCATATCATGCCCTCGCACTTTCAATATTACACAGAGATATTTAACGCGACTGGAACGCCCATTCGTACACATCGTCATCATTGCCGGGAATGCGGAGAGGACTGTGGCTAAGATGGAACTTGTGACCTTTGAATATCGCAAGGCGTTCATGACATTCCTGCTCAAACAGACTTTCGACATCCCGGGTCGCGTATTAGCATTCCTCTTTGGTCTAGCCATAGCTAAGGCACTTGGATGGTTTTAGATATGAATGTTGGCGTCATAGGTAACGGCGCGGACAAGTTCACATCGGACACTGAGAAAGGGGCTAAGGCAATGATTGGATATGTATTATCTACTACTTTGCTTCCCCCCAATCCAACCGTGGTCTCTGGTCGCAGTCCACTTGGTGGAGTGGATGTTTGGGCAGAGGAGTATGCCGATGAACATGGATTGAATAAAATAATTCATGCCCCTAAGCGAAATCATTGGGGCGGAGTTGGGGGATATAGACATCGTAATTTATTAATTGCCAGGGACAGCGATATTATCTATGTCATCGTAGCACATGAATATCCGCCTGATTACAAAGATATGCGCTTTAAATCTTGCTATCATTGCAATAAGAATGACCATGTTAAATCCGGGGCCTGTTGGACGGCAAAGAAGGCAATGAAAATGGATAAGCCCGTGGAATGGGTTATTATAGACAGCGTGGCTTGATATAATGATAGTCGGAATATCTGGTAAAGCCAGGCATGGCAAGAACACATTCGCCATGTTCCTATCCATGCATCTTAAGGCCGCGGGGACACAGGCAGAACAGCTTTCTTTTGCTCACAGGCTAAAGAAGGATGCAATGTTAATGGGTTGGAATGGGGAGAAAGATGTACTGGGCCGCTTCACACTTGAACGCTTTGGCAAGTTAATGCGGGACAAATCATTACAATTCCCGAAAAAGGATTATTGGATTGCTGCTCTTGGCCGGGCCAATCCGGGACTTCTGGATGATGATAAGCAAATACGTATCATTACAGACGTTCGCTATAAGAATGAAGCAGCGTGGGTGCGGGAGTCCGGGGGAGTGTTAATCCGGGTGGAGAAGACAAAGGACGGGGTCTTGGTATCTACGAGTGAACACCCAGTAGAGACGGAATTAGACAGGTGGACAGATTGGGATTGGATTGTCTCGGCTGAAGAAGGCGACCTCGATGAGATTTGGGAGATGGCAGAGAAGGTGGCGCTGTGGTTGGTCTATCGGCTGTAGTTTGGTCCAACGTCATCGCCGTTGCGGTGGTCACCTTCGCCCCGGCCCTGATGTTCACACTCTGGAAGTCAGTGCGTCTGGGCCAGCGCCTTGTGCCCCTGACCACGTCCATTCCCACGGCCCTTGCACTATGGGCCATTACCATCGCCGATGCCAACCTTGGACCGGATTTCTTGCTGGCCACAATTACATCTGCGATTACTTCTATGGTCTGGACATGTCTAGCAATTTACCCGGGGCGTGGCCATGGCTAATTCCGGGTATGCCTTTGAACATGAAACATCGACATCATTGAGGGCTATCCCGGACACATTCGTCTTGAAGTTGGTAGACACGCATCTACTTCAAGGCTTTGCATATTGTGCCAATTGCGAGTCCAGGATTACAGAGGACCGCAAGTTCAGGGGCAATCTCATTCTTCCCCGCCAGCCCTCTGACTTTCTTGTTGTGCGCGCCGGTAAGCCCTTCTTCATAGAGTGTAAGTCCTCACGTAATACAGTATCATATAATATAGAATATATTGCAGTACATCAATTGGAATATGCCTTTGAAGTAGAGAAGGTCGGTGCGATGTCCTGGTTCGTGCTAAACAAGCGCAAGCCCCGTGAGATGGAAGCCTGGGCGCTGCGTCCTGGGGAATTGGCAGAAATCATAGCCAATATGAAGACCAAGGCTGCAGTTCGCTGGACTACCATTGCACAAGTGGGAAGGCCCCTGGAGCACGATACCAAGGACAAGATGTGGCAAGGCTGGGAGGCACTTCTCCATTAATGACTACACAGACGCGACTCGGCGAAGTTACGGCAGACGTGGTCATTGCCCTACCCACGTGTGAACATAAGTATACGAATAAGAAATACAATGACGTAGAGCACATCCCTCTTTGCGACACATGTGAGATATGCCTCAAATTTGCCGTCTGTGACCGCCGCCCCTGTTACTTACCCGGGATGTGCCCTGCAAGGATGAGGCTGGGTCAGAATGGCCCTGGCCTATCCGCTCGCTTCCCACTAGAAATACAGCGTCTTATGAAAGAGGCCCAGCGAACGATTAAAGATAGGCCGGTTTCCAGCATTCCATTCACGGAATTAGAGAGGGAACGGCAGAGGCGCAAGGACGCCCTTAATAAATTACGCATTCTACACGAAGAGCGTCAGGGCGCGAAGATGAATATATAAATCCATTCACTGGGCAGCTTGGCGAATTCAAGCGGTAGTGTTATTGTTACAATATTTGTACTGCTTGCGTCCTGTAGGCGTATCTGCGTCCAGACATTTACAGTGGTTGTATTAAATGTGAAGTCATCGTTCTTTCCCACACTGAATAACCAGACTGAGTTTACACCTGCGTCGCGTGTATCTAGGACTTCAAGTACCTTGGCCGCAGACTGTGTTCCAATTTCATTGACAAGTCGGGCCTGGTAAATAGCACCAATGTTAGTGCCCGTAGGTACATCTGCATGTGTCACAAATGACATTGCATCTATATCCTCTGGGCTGAATGCAGAATTAAGAATCTTCTGTTCTTCCAACTCCTTCTTATTGTCCACGACCTGTTCAATGATAGTCTTATTTACTTCTAACTCGGTGAAGGACGGGCCAAGCGTAAGCGATGTAATCTCGAATAATTCAGGTGTTCCGATTCCTTGGTCCGGGAAGAACATCAACGGAAGCTTGGCTGAAAGCCACGCATATTGACCCACAAGCCGGATACTTGCTCGACGTGAAGCCTGAAATCGAAGTTTCATCTTGGCCTTTTGATATGCATCCTTTATTGTCTTTGCGGAAGAGTTGGCGTCGACTGTAAAACGCTCATCATATTGAGAAATGGACGCCGGATTCTTTGCAAGCCCTATAATTGGTCCAGTCTGTAAGCCAAAACGGTCATCGGGTTTCAATTTCCCAGTTATCATGGCCATATTCACCATGCTCTTGTCAATTTGGTCTTCAAAGTTCGGTGGACTGTCCACATCCTCTATAAAAATAACATTTTCAGATAGTGACGCGCGTCGTGTATTTGGAATAAAACCCGTGGTATAATTAGAATCTTTCTGGGCCGGGTCTTTGATACATATAGAGTAGAAATTATCGCCGTGAAATTTAAGGTCGTCCATGAATATATCTGCCGCTGCTCCGCCCCCGCCAAAGTCTGTCCTTTTAAGTTCTATGGAAATCCTAAACGACGGGCGGTCTATTTTAAATGCAAAGTGTGTCCAGGTCTGATTTGAAAGCCCCGTGACCGGGTCAATGCTGATAAGCGCCTTTTCATTTGAAAAGGTTCCATATTCATATAGCATTACACGAAATGTTATGAATGTATCTCCAATAGAACTTGCAGAATTCTTGTAAACCCAAATCTCTGCATTGTGTATGCCATTTGTATATGTTGCGCGCTGGTCAAAACTCTCAATATCCTGATGAAGACGTTGAGTGATATTTGATATTCCATCTGGTATATTGATTCGCACATGCTTATTTCCGGAATATGGAGCCACCGCAGCTTGAGATGCCAATGATGTTAAAGTCCATCCTAGGAGATTGTTGTCTTTATCCAGCGTCTCAAATGAACCATTGATTGGTGCAGAGGGGTCCGGAAAGGCGGAGAATCGCAATCGTTTTGGTGGAACGAATTCATATCGTTCTCCCGTAAGTCCGGCTATTTGATTAATGTGCTCCCCGATAGAACCACCGACCGGGGCATAGAATCCAAGTGCATAGGTAGTTAGCGTCGAACTTAATCCTCCGGCGCCTGTATAAATTGATGTAAATCCGACGGGCTTTAAGAGACGAGTAATGACATCACTGACCTTCTTTATACCTTCAGAATAGAAGTATGAACAACGAAAGAAATCTGGAATTGTACTTGGAAGTCCAGATATTTGTGGAATCAAGGTAAATGTTCCGCCCACCAGTTCAATATCCGCTACCATTACACTGGTACTACTTGATTTCTTTATTTCATAGTTTGTCTCTTCAATTTTTTCATATCCATTTTTCGACGCAATGAAAAAGCAGGGGGAACCGGCGGTTATCTCCTCTTGCGACACACCGTTAATTAATTGTCGAATATCACGAACAGAATTCTGATTTACTTTCCAAAGTAGATTCTGTGCTGTGTCCGGGTCAGTGAGGTCTTCTCGCGTTACAGAAAGCCAATAATCACTTCCAATTGTAAGTCCGCCCGCTGAAAAACTTCCAGGGTCGTGTTTTATCCACCGATGCCCAGAAACACCGTCCCCCAAAAAAGTGAGGCTTGATGAAATTGTTTGCATCTGTGAATCGAGAATCCGAACATGATAGTGCAAATCCGAGGATGGACTTCCTTTGTAATCCAATAGAAGATATATGCTGCTTATAGTTTTATCATGAGCAGTAAATTTACACGCCGCCCCGGTTTGATTGGCCGTAATTGGAGTTATGATTTGATTATCAATAGATGCACTGGCCCCGGTAGCATTCCACTCTCCCTCTATTGGAAATTCAATTTCCATGGGTTGATATATGGCGCCGGATGAAGAAATCGTCAAGCCCGCGTTTGTAAGGAGCTTGATATGCTGTTTATTGTGTGTCCCGTCCGCGCTTGAAAAAGTCAACAGTTTATTATGGGCAAACGCCGGAACCACACTGTCTGCACTTTCCATCCCCTCAAATATTATATCGCTGGCTTCATGTTCCAATAGATTCAGGTTGTTAGATGCGACTGTAAACTTTGTAATGCCACCATCGTTCTGTCGTGCAGTAATGCGTCCTTCGATATATTTGCGCGGAGCCACTCCGAATCGCTTATAATCCGCGGCCACCTCTTCGTCTGACCAGGCCCGGGTCAAGATGAGAAGTTCATCTTGGCGTCCGTCCCAGAACTCACCCCCTGCGCCATTCTGTCCAATAAAGAGGTTATTCGTATTCGTTCCTATTGATGTATTGACTGGGGTTCTTGTTGTTTCTAATGCACCATTGACGTAAATCTTTTGAATGCCAACTTTCCAAGTTGAAATGACCCGGGTCCAAGTCGCTGTCGGTATTGTACTGACGGTGTCAATCGCATCATTGGCTGTGTTTAGTATCTCACAGCGCATCAAGCCACTTGCTATTTGATGTAAAGTATAGCCCGGGAATGATGGACCGGCCCCTATCTTATTAAAGACGAATTGCCTGGCCAGTATAGTATCTGGATGGACCCAGGCTGCAAGTGTAATCTCGGCCGTGGGATTTAGTGTGGCATGATTGGCAATGCTAATGGAATCGCTAGTACCATTAAAATCCCGGGCACGACCATGCCAGCCCAGAACATCCGCAGTACCAGTAATTGTGCCATTGTTCCCGGTATCAGAAATGTCAAGCAATGATGTAGAAGAAAGCAGTGATTCCATATCCATAGACAGGGCCACGTCGCGTGCTGCATTATCAAGCCAGAGCGAGACTTTGAATCCCTTCTTTACAAAGTCATATAGAAGGCGGAGTGGGTCAGTAATTTCCATAGTCAATTCTAGAGCGCCTTTCTTATCCCAGGAAAATTCATATTCATTGAGGTTAATGTCTGTCCAACCTTCTACCGATGATGTGCGATTGGTCTCGTCGAAACGAGCAATGAGTGTGCCGGATTGATTCTTTATATCAATACGAAAGGCTTCTGGCGCGGCTCCGCCTGAGAGTCGAGAAACCATCTACTGCCTCTAAACGTCCTCTACAAATTGAATGGCGGGACGCGCGGTGGTCGTATCGCTACCCCAGGCCCGTTCAATCTGTCCAACTGTCACGACTCGTATATTGGGCCAGACACGGCGGTCAGTAATAAGGCAGCCTTTAAGTCCGCGCACGGTTAAGAATTGCTGCCAGAGACCGACCTCTAAACCAGCTTCGGTATCAAATCCTATACCCATGACTACGTTGCGTCCCTCGTCACCGAGTGGAAAGAATCTTGGCCTCTTGCCAAAACGGTTTTGCAATTCAAAACGCTTTCCACCTTCATTCTCGCTGAAGCGGACCACGTCCACGCGAGTAGAGATTGGTATAGATGAAAATGGAGTGGAAGATAAGTCTTCATAGACTTGGAATAGTATTGCGGGTTTAATCAATAGATAATATCCAACACTCCACTTGGCCCCGGATTCGCGCAATTTAATGACTGGATTGGGCGATGTTGAAGCGTCTAGGAATTTGATGACAGAATCGCGCGTGGTTGGAGTTACAGCGTCATCCCGGACTTCACCAAGATTCCAAATTTCAATGTCCGCGGCTTCGGGGGTGGCTAGATTCGATGTGCATGTAAATCCAAATTGACAGTTAAGGTATCCGGTGCTGGCCGTCCCACTTGAATTCTTGCCAAGTGTCAAAGTCCTGAAAGTGAAGTTCTGATTCACAGTAAGAGATGCGCCGTTAGAGACGTAATAGTCATCCGCGGTGTTACCGCCAGGCGGAGTCAGGGCAGATACATTGGTGTTGACCGTGATATTAATAACTGCCATTTAGATACGCCTCAACTTCCGGCGCTTTGCTTCCATGGTTACTTCGGCCCAGCGTCGGGCCTCACGCTCTGAGATACGCTGCGTCGGAGGTATATTAAATATAAATGTATCTGAATTGGTAACTTGATTGCCACGTGACATCACATTCATTACTTCCTCAGATACAACCCGGCGCATCATCGACTCTGGCGATATGATTTCCGTTTCAACACCCTCGCCGACGTTGAATAGCCTGCCCCGGCCCGGCTTGGCCATTACCAATGCACCGTATTGAGCCTGGGCAGATGCAATGGCCGACCTTGATGCTACTAAGTATGTGATGAAAGCAGCACCAGCGGCCACGGCCAGGCCAATACCAACGACGGGGAGTTTAAGTTGCTCAGAAAGGGCCACGGCCATATTCGCAGCGGCCAATCCCCAGGCCACGCCAGTAAGTGCAGAATATAGAATCCTCTCTTCTTGTGTCTTTGCATTTACAGCAGCCTGGAACGCCAGAAGACCACCATAGGCCAGACCCATTGAAATTAATCCACGCGTTAGGAGCTTTGTTTTTAATGCAGTCGCCGCTGTTTCATCTCCCCCACCGCGCATTGCAGTTATATATTTCTTAATTTCAGGTATAGATTTAGAAATAGATTTAGAAGCAGTTTGTACTGAGGTAATAAGGAAGAAGAACTTGCCGCTTGAATCCAGGGCAAGTTGGCCAAGAGAGAACAGAGATGCGTTTACCTGGCCAATTGGTCCAGGAAGGTCTATAAATGCACGTGTTACTTGGCTTGAGATATTGAGCCAGGCAGTCTGAGTTGGAATTAATTTCTCTCCAAGTATTTGCTGCGTAATGACCATCTCCTTCTGTGCACGTTGATATGCCGCAGCCTGCGAACCCAGCATCTCGTTGACTTCATTTCCAAGGAACGCCTCTGCCTTTCGGACATCATTTAGTTCTACAGCCCCGGCCGTTAATTCATCTAGCGTACCTATACCCTGGGCCATCGTCAGATTGAATGCGGCCTGGCCACGCGTCTCAAAGAGCGTCCCGATAATCTCGGCCCTTTGAGCTTGAGTGTAATTCACAGTGGCTTTATCTACATTCTGAAGTATTTCTGATAGAGACAAGAAATTTCCAGTGCTATCCGTTAGTGCGATTCCAAGGTCATTAAGAAGTGTGCGAGCTTCCGATGTCGGTGTCTGGATGCGGACCATGAATTGTCGTAGAGTGGAACCGGCTACGGAAGCTTCCAGACCAGCATTAGACATAAGACCAAGAATGGCCGCGGTCTCTTCCAATGTAAAGCCCATCTGCCCAGCGATGGAGCCGGCGTATTGCATAGCCGCGGACATCTCACCCATAGTCAAATTCGTTTTCTGACCAATGAATGTAAAGATAGCTGCAATTTGTGTAGTATCGTCCACGCTAAGACCGAAGGCACGCATTGTGGTGGCCACAAGGTTTGATGTATCGCCAATTTCACCCAGGCCCGCGACTGCTCCGGCCGCGCCCGCGCGTAGAACCTGCATTGCCTCTTCCGTGGAAAGGCCCATGGCAATGAGGTCACGCAGTGTCATAGCGGTTGCGCCGATGTCTTGATTGAACTCAACTGCAACGGCCCTGGCTGTCTCTACCAAATCTTTTCGTAGAGTCGAGGAAATAATCTCTCCGGCGTCTGTGGTAAGCGCCGCAGTCTGTTGTATCGTCTTATCAAAATCCACGAATGAATTGACAGCGTCGTCGATTACAACTTTCATTTGACGCGCGATGATAGTAAAGGCCGCCCCAGCATCACGGAGGTTAATCATCGCAAGCGAGAATTCCTTGGTCTGCTCCGTGCCCGTCGACATGGCGGCATTGATGTCAGAGAAGACAATTCCAAAGTCCTTTCCGACCGTGGCTGTTATGCTCTTTACTTTCCCAGGAAGTTCACTGATTGCGGCATAAACCATATTCGTAGCTTTAATGGCCGCCGACGGGTCGCCCTCAAAGATAATGTTAACCTGTGCGGGCATTTCGCATCTTCCTGTTCTGGTATTCCATATCTTCTAGCTTCCACTTAGAGGCAATGTCGGATTTAAGGTCTTTCGGAGCGGGGTCTGGCATGTCATCATACACAGAACCAATAGCAGCCATGTTTAACATAAACTTTTCTAAAGGAGATGAAAGGTCCTTCTTGTTCAACAGGCCATACTCTATGAAGACATCACTTGGCTGCCTCTTTTGCCAGACCGCCAACAGTATCAGATTCTTCGTCAGTGGGTTGTTCTGTGAGAAAGGAAGCAATCATCGCGCTCACCCCGGGGGAGGCCGTAGTGGTAAGCATATTAAGTCGGATAAGGTCCGTCGGAATTATAATGTCCACATATAGTTCATCTTCTGAGGCCTCGGTCTGTGTGGCTCGAATCCTTGGTTCCATGGCGCATAGGGGCAATGCCAGCCGAGAATACTCCATCATGATTTCAAGTTGTTCGATGTCCCATCCCACGGTCATCATGTTCTCTGGTTTAAGGTTCTTGAATTTGGCCATCAGAGATTTAATTATGGTTGAATATTCTGGCATTGTCAGAGGACGAACTTTAAAGACGGAGCCCGATGGCATGATGACGGAGATGCCAGCAACTTTCTCTCGATAAGCTTTGGCCGTGGTGGAACGGAGCTTTGGTTTGTTTTCTACCATTTTATCACAACTTGATGAACGCCATATCATTTAAATATTAGGGTAACGCCTCATCAATTTGTTATTAGGCAGAATAGAAAGTTGTTGCTCGCTTGTTTATTAGCGTTATCCGGGCGGCATAGGCCACGGTTGGGTCGCGCAGGACCACATAAGGAACGCCCTGTGTGATACGGTCCCGGCCAGAGAGATTTGCGGTATTTTCAAAGAATTTTAGTTTGGGAAGTTCAATCTTAAGTTGGTAATTCAAGAAACCGGCATTGACAGAGCCAGTCGCCTCACCAACCAAATCAATAACGACGTTCTGAGCAGTCAGCGTAGTTTGCGGTGTCGTGGCGGTGTCTGAGCCATAAAAGCGACTGTAATACAATGTATCCACAAAGTCCCGGTCCACGCGGCCGGTAAGCGAAACACCACCCCTGAAGAGACGCCGTCCAAAGCGGGAATTGACCTGTGGCACAACTTCTAGTGCAGATTCAAATTGAAATGCCCATGCCTCGACATCTGCATCCGTAACGGGAGTGGCTCCAATCTGCCACTTCGTCTCAAAGTGACGGAAGTACTCGCGTGGGTCAAGGGTCGCTGGTTCTGTATCCGGCGAGCCAGATTTTATTGCGTCCTGGTCTCCCATAAGTTCAACGGCCGCGCGAACGTCCTGGTCCACGACACCTTCGATGCCAATCCTTGTCGAACCCCCGCCCAGATATTCAAACTGCTTCTGTCCGTTTGCTATAGAACGCGTAATGAGAGTAGACATAGAACGTGCAGTATATCCAATTGCACCGGTAGATTCCCAAATGTGACGAATGGCCAATCCATCGACACTGGCCGTAGAGGCTGGATTGCCCATTAATTCTGTCAAGACACGTCCTATGCCATTCTCAGGGCCGAGTTTGAAGTTAACAGGCCCGGACCATTCATAGTGGCCAAGTCCTTCCCTGGACGGTGTTTCGTAGTACGAGCCTTGCTGAAGGTCCGTGGTGTGCTTACCGTTAAGACCCTCGCTAAGAAACTCGAACCATTCTGCGTTGGCCAAGCTAGGATTCTTAGTGGCCCATGTGGCTTCCTTTACGAAGGCTCCGCGGTCATAACCTACTGGCGTCTAATCACCTTCTATAATTATATAGATACTGACATATAAATATTCTTGCCTCTTTACGGCAAGTTATACAAGCTGCATCGATTTTAGGATGACCACGCGGAGCCCGACTTGGACGTACAAATCCCCAGTAGCCGGGTCCAGGGGATAGACCGGTTCTAGGAACTCAAGACTCATACCACGGGCCGTCCAGGCCGCACCTACGAGAAGGTGGGGGTCCGTATGCAATTCAGCGATGACATCGCCAAGGACTAGGATGGCCTCTTTCTCGGCGCGGTCTAAGTCCGAGGGATGGCTGTTCTCTACAATGACATCATATGTCCATTGTGCATGTAACTTACCGCCAGAGACATTGGCCTCTTCGATATTGTGCCGGGCGTGGATTATATAAACGTGCGGCCAACGCGTGGCCAGATTGAAACGGCCAATGGAAATGTTGAACTCTGTTACTGGCCCTAGGAAATCGCGCGTGGATTTAGCCAGCTTGTCCTTTATCTTCTCGGCGAAGTATATTTGCCAGAGTCCATAGTTATTTACAGAGGGCAATATGGGAGTGGGCATGTCACAACCCTATTCCATTTATCCTGATTTGCACAAGTCCCGGGAAATCGTCCTTAAGCATATCATCAACACGCTTGCGGACTTTGTCTACAACATTGAACTTACGAATATAGTGCCCATAGACGCGCGAGCGGATGACTTCGCCTTCACCGACCTTCTCCATGACCATAGCCCCGCCCCGGCGTGGTATCATATCATGCAAATCGAGTCCCTGGTCCAGCCATTCCATGACTTCCTGGCGGTCTTTAGATGGCCCTACGACGGCACGCATCTTTTTCGGTGAATATGACTGGGTGCCGATGCCTTCAACGAGGCGGCCAGAGCGCTGTTTAATTCCGGCATTTTCAATCTCTTGTCGATAAATGTCCTTTGTGGCTTCAAGGACTTGCTCCATCTCTTCCCGAAGACCGGAATCAATGGCAGACCTGAAGCGGCCTAACTTATCACGGGCCTGGGTGATGGACACTTTAATCTGGATGACCATTAATCAATCGCCCCCGATTCACGCATTCCCTCGCCGTCGATTCGGTCGAAGGATGAAGACATTTTGCCTTCTAGCTTAGAGCCGCCATACTTGATGGCCAGGTAGTGGTTCAACTCATATTCAGCGCGTTGGACCCTGAAATCGGCCTGCATCTCACCGCCCAGTCGACGGCCCTGGCGTTGCAATGGACTTCTCTCCGTGAGATAGAAGCCGACGATGAAAAGTGTGGCAATGCGTTTAAGGGACTCATCTTCTATGACCGCGGTGATTGGATTCGCTATGTAGAGACTGAGCCGGTCATTGAGATATGACGTGACCTCTTGCTGAAGTTCAAGGAGGTACGTATCATCCGATACGTCGTCGGTGCTGAGATTCAGCTTCCTCTTGGCCTTCTCTAAATTCCCGTAGATTGTTGCCATGTTAGGTTAATCACCATCACTGTGTAAGTACAATCTTATGGCCGTGGAACGAGAAACGTGGTAAATAGACATTTGCTCCAATCGTATAGGACCACTCACCAAGCCATTCACCTTCTGTCCAGGCTTGGTTTAATTGGACCGTGGATAGATATACGCCCGTAGTGCCGGCCTTAAGGACTGAGGCAAAGGGGCCACGCGGGGTTCCAACCACAGGCTCAGTCAATGTCAAAGTCGGGGTGGCGTCTGCGGCCTGTTCCATCCCAGTGTCTTTGTCATATATCTTGATTTCAAAGACCACCGTAACGCCAAGCTGCACAGAGGGTTCAAGTGGCATGATTTGATTCTCCTGCCATTATTATACATTATTATACACAGTCTTATATATATATTAAGTCTTAGTCCGAGGCCCGGAATTCATATATCTTCCCAGTGGGCCGCAGCCTGAAGACCTTTCCGCCGATGCGAATCTCAAAGACATTTCCAACAAGACGTATGTTAAAGGTCTTGCCCACGATGCGGAACTCATAGAACTTTCCGACAATTCGAGTGCGCGATACAATCCTGAATTGAAGGAACGCGGCCTCACTCTTTACTACGATTTCAGTGCCCAGGGCTGAATCCGTTACAAAGCGTAGGAACCCAGCAATCAATGTACCAGTGAATGTCAGTGTGGCAGCGAGGGACTTGCGAACTTTCTTTATCAATGTGCCAACAGGTCCAATAGAACCAGAAAGCAGTTTACGAATGCGCTTTACAATGGAACCGGTGGGTGTTATTGCTCCCGTCACCTGTTTCCTGGGTTTGCGAGTTAAGACACCGGCAAAACTGAGCACCCCAGTCAAGACACGGGTGAATGTGGTCGGGGGCAATTTCTCCAAATACCAGACACGCCAGAATGGACGCCGCGATTCCCTAAGCCAACGTGCATTTACAGCCTGACGAACGGCCCTTTCAATATTCGGGCGTATCGCGGCCATATACATTGCTATTGTGAAGACGCTAGATGCCAAGGTGCCGACGAATGATAGGACCCCGGATGGAATCTTTTTGACCTTCTTTACCAATGTGCCCAGGAATGAAATGGACCCGGCAAGTGTCTTAAAGGTCTTCTTTGTTAACACACCAAGGAATGACAATGTCCCTGCCAAGACCTTCCTTGGTTTCTTCGTAAGTGTCCCAATAAAACTAAGAGTGCCCACTAAGGATTGGAAAAAATTAAGTGGGGCCTTATAAAATGGAGCCATGAAGCGCGTGGGATGGCGACGTTCCAACCACTTAGAAGCAAGGACCGCATTCTTAGCGATGGCATCCATCATGGGGCGGATTGCGGCCATTGCAATGATAGCGAGAACATTGACAAGAGTTGTAAGGGCACCGATGAATGACACACCCCCGGATAGAATCTTCTTGGCTTTCTTTATTAATGCGCCGGTGAATGTAAGAACACCCGAAAGAATGTGCCGTACAAACTTTGTTAATATACCAGATGGAGAGATAACCCCGGATAGAACTTTCTTTGTCTTACGAATCAATGTCCCGGAGAATGAAACTGCCCCTGTCAAGGCTTGTAAGAAGAGTGCACCTAGCGGGCGATATTCCTGCCGGGGTTTTGAGATAAATGGACGGCGCCTAAGATACTCTACAGCAATTGAAACGTTATTGATGGTGCGCCGGAGTGAATCCTGGACTGCGGCTACAAGATGAAGGAAGAGTGTAATGAATGAAGTCACCGTCCCGGAGAAACTTAGGCCACCGCCAGATACGGTTTCCTCCTTTAGAATGTGGTTGTCATTGATACCGCCGGCCTCGGTCTGAATAAAGTCATTGCCCTCTGTGAGAATGTGTGTATTGGCATGGCCCGTGAACAGAGTGACCTTTGCCTTCTTTGTGAGCCCGCCCACAAATGAAAGTGCACCAGAAACAGCCTGGAAGAATAATATTGGTTCGGGTGACTTTAATAACTCTGTAATGCGTCGTCCTAACCTAGACCTGATATTTCGATATGCAAGAACCGAGCGAACAGGAAGACTTTCTATTTGACGAATAGCGGCCATATACATAGCCACTGTGAATATAGACGTAGCAATTGCGCCGGAAAAAGAAAGAACACCGGAAAGAATCTTCTTAGTTATCTTTGTCAGTGCGCCACTTGGGGTTATGGAACCGGACAATGGCTTAAACACTTTCTTCAGGAGTGACCCTGAAAACGAAAGCACCCCAGTCAATACTTTTAATGGCTTATTGACTAGTGCGCCAGCGAAACTTAATGCCCCGGTTAAAGCCTGGGTAAATAATTGTGAAGGAGAACGTACTAATACTTGGGGATGCCAGCCCAGAATCTTCTTGTTGGATTGATAATAAAGTGGAGAGTTTAGGAATAGACTGTTGACAGCGGCCATAATTTGTGGTACTGTGACAACCTCCTCCTCTGGAGGAAAAAGGTTTATATTTAATTGCGGAACGACTTTTGGCCAATCATTTACGTTCAGAACCATCAAAGAATTAGAAGATTGTATATTGGTTAGGGGGGTCGTGACCGCGCCCCTGAAACTCAAGAAGTTGTCGTGATACGCAGAGTATCCGGGACGAGTGCTTCGCCGACCTCGAATTATGCCATATCCACCCGTGTAATTGTTGGCGTGAGTGATGTGAATGTTCGCAGTATTTGTTAGAGTTGTGCTGAGCAAAATTCTGAAACCATCGTCACCGGCGCGGGCTTGTAGGGGGAATCTCGGACAGGGCGGAGTCCACCACATATTGAAAGTTCCGGCTGGACTGAAACGGACCATTCCAAGGGTTACCCAATCCGTTGCGATTGTCGGAGCGACGGACCAAGTAATTCCCCAGCCCGTCTCATTCGCCGGGGACCGGGTGTTCAATTTCTCTACAGTAGCGAAGCTAGCAATCGTGCCATTTGTAGCCGCCCGTGATAGTTTTAGACGGTCCGCGCCCGCCACCGCCCCGTTTTGTGAGAACTGTATCCGCTGGATGTAGGTATTCACCGTCGCAGTCGTGGCGCTATGCCCCATGCAGGCTGAGAGGTCTGTGGCCGCAGCATTTTTCTCGGCGGTGTAGACATTTCCAACAGACATCTACTCACCTGTGCTCACAGTTTGTTGAACAGCCGCGCACCCAGCAGGCACGGATGCGGCTCCTTAGACAAGGCTGACAACAATAACGACGTTGAAACTGTCTCCAGTGTCCAAGTGTGTTCCGAGCATATACGCTTTGATTCCTTGGATTCCGATGAACCACGCAATCGACACGGCGTGGCTCTGAAGGTCCATCTCGAACGAAGCGATGTTTGGGTATTCTTTCACTGTCTATAACTCCTCGAAGATGTTCGTGGAC
>Ga0184640_10000145_pt1 | contig 16501 bp, 11 predicted proteins | sample PLM31_200_b2_FD_133161 | JGI IMG/M metagenome (GOLD analysis project Ga0184640, IMG submission 133161) | Groundwater sediment microbial communities from an aquifer in East River, Colorado, USA - PLM3-1_200_b2 | ecosystem: Environmental > Terrestrial > Soil > Riparian zone | place: USA: East...
CGGTACATCAACTATACTGGATGAGTGCATCTGTCAGAAAGTACGCGGTTTTGGCGACTTGAAAAGTCTTCCGGTATTGACTGGCCAGCGATTTCCAAGAAGGCTAACTTACCTTAAGGACGCAGTTAACGGAAAATAAGCCAAGGCTGTGCGCCGTGCCTTAAGATCCCATAAGCGACTTCCTCCATCTATTGGGCACCTCCAGCCTCACACTCTGGGCAAATATAAACATCTGCTTCCCAAGGAAACTCCTCGCCGCACGAGTGGCACTTTGTAGTCGGTGAACCTTCTTCCCCACAGGTGAAGCATATCCAAGCTGGATCTGCGGGATACATGCTTCCACTTTCAAATTCGATCATGGTTTCATAGCCACAACTTCGACAGTTCTTGAGGACTGGGGAAATGAAACGTTCTTTTGGATCAGTGTGCGGATAACCCACAAACACCGACGCCCAATCATCCGCGACTTGGTCTGCGTCATTCTCATACCGGCAAAAATGGCAGATAGGATTCTCTCCTCCTGGCACTTCCAGGGTCTCCTGCAAACATGAAGGGCACGCGAGGACGAGGGATCCTTCTTTCTTCACAGACTCCAGCTTTGGCTCAATCTCCGTAAGCCGCTCGTCGATGAAATCCTCTTGCTTCACGACCAGCTCCTTTATTTCGTCAAGTATAGTGCCGTGCTCGTCTACGTTATCTGGTAGATTGTCATAAATAAAATCCCACAGAAACGACCAAGTCTTTACGAGGATCGAAACTACCTCCGGCACCTCAGCGGAGAACTCAAAATGTTGAACCCGATTCCTCGTTTCTCGAAGTATCTTGAGAATTGGTTTATGTTTAGACAGGTCAACCTTGCAGATACGCCCTAGCCGGTCCTCAGCTTCTTGGAAATCTACTGATTGGAAATTGCCTTCCTTGAATTTCTCAATCTCGGCCTTTCCAGGATCTCTGAAGATCAGTGTCCAGTGTTCGTTAATAAGACGGGCCTTTAGAATAAGCTCTACGGCACTGGATAGGTGCAACACCGCATATTTAGTCTCTTGGGGTCAGTTTCCTGCGCTTCCCTGACTGCCTCCCGAAAGAAATCCAAAGCATTCTCAACCAAGCTTAGCCGAAGTTCAGGCATCAGACTTTCCTACCATTAAATGCAGCGTCATTGTTCATTCGAATCTCACCCGAGATCAGTCTTGGCAGCAGCAGGTCACGGGTGGAGGAAAGCCTGGCGCTCTTTTCAAACAGGCTCTGCCTCAAAGCATAAAGGTCGCTAACAAGGTCGTGATATGAACTAAGAACCTCTGCGTCTGGCACTACAATCTGTGCGTTCTCGAAATCTTCAGTGTTAACGGCAGGGTATGCTGCTCCTCGTGTATGGTTAACAAGATAATCAACAAACTCATCGGTTGTCAGCACCTGATAAAGGTACGTATACGGGACACGTTCGGGACTGATAACCACAAAGCCGGTCGAGACAATCAGCTCCGGATGTGGGTCAAGGACAATACAGAAGGCCCTGAGATTGGGGCGGACAGCAGACCAGATGATATCTCCGTGCTTAACCTTGCGACGCGCTCTGCCTGGAGCATCAACAAAAGCGACTGGTTCGACTCGAAGAATTTGACCATTAGACACTGACGAAATATCGATGTATTTGATTTGAGCCGGTTCTTGTCCTCTTTTGATACTCGATTCGTTGACTGCTGCGATGTCTCCCAGCCTTTTAACCTCCCACCCTTCTGGAATCTTCCCAAGAGGCGAATCGACCAGTTTGATCTTTTCGTGGCCGGGGAAGTGGAAGTGGACAAACCATTCACGGTAAATGGCCCGGGCCATTTCCTCCAGAATCTTGATGCGCCGTGTATTGTTTTCGATCAGGTCGTCGTAGGCAGAGAGCATTGAGGTAACTTTCCGTTGGGTACTAATAGGTGGAAGCGTAATCACCATCTCTCTAGCTACGCCTATATTGAAGTGCTGCTGAGCAACACCAACGAGCGACCCAGAAACAGTTCCTCTCCCCCAGGCTGAATTAAATAGGGAGGCCAGAAACCACGGATCTAAGTCTGGCGAAGGCCGAATAATAACCAGATCTGAACAGTTGGCTATCGGAACATCCTTCGGTAGCACACATGCTGTACCTGGGTAGCCTGTACGCACTACCAACACGTCGCCCGGAGACACAGCAGACTTCCTCAACTTTTGGTGAAACTCAGGCCTGATGTACTTGATGTCGGTGAGATCGACTCTGAACGGCTGAATATTCTGCGAGCGGAAAAATGGTATACCCTCTTCGACATACTCAGACGCCATAGGCCCGACGTGCCCGACCGTGATCTCGCGGCAAACGTCTTTGAGCTTTACTTGACGCCATCCGTTCTCACTGTCAGCGGGCATTAGCTGTTGGTCTCCAGCAATCTTGTAATGTTCTCCGCAATCCGCTCTTCAAGTTCGTGAGCGCGGCCATTGAGAGCTTCGAGTTCCTCGTTTAACTCCTCAAGCTTTTCCTTGAAGTCGAAGTCGTCTGGAGGGCGTTCGCTGATGCCGACGTAACGACCGGGGTTGAGGCTCCAGCCCTGGGCTTCGATTTCCTTGATCGTGGCTACCTTGCAGAGTCCCGGGATGTCAGCGTACTTGCCCTTGGGAAATTTCTCTTTGAGCATCTCCCGACTGCCGTTGCTTGTCTCAGGTTCTTCGCCTCGGTAGAGCCGGACGATGTTGGCAAGGAATTCGATTTGCTCAGGGGTAAACTCGCGGTGGGCTCGGTCTATCTGCCGGTAAATGTGGCGCGCATCGATAAAGAGCACCTTGTCCTTACGGGATGTCTTAGCTTTACCCCGATCTAGGAAGTAGAGCGTGCAGGGCAAAGTTACCGTATAGAAGAAGTTGGAGCCGATGGCGATCATAACATCTACTACTCGACCCTCGATGAGCTTTTTTCGGATCTCCATCTCCGAGCCGCGGGCGTCGCTGGCGGAGTTGGCCATGACGAAGCCTGACCGGCCTTTGGGATTGAGAGCGCTGTAGAAGATCTGAATCCAGAGGTAGTTGGCGTTGTCGGGCTTGGGGAGGCCAAAAGGGAAGCGGGGATCGTTTGCCAATCTCTCTTTATCAACCTTGTCTACGTTGAACGGAGGATTGGCCATTACGAAGTCGAACTTGCCTACGCTCTCGTGGATGTCTTCGTAGTACGTATTGCCTTCGCGGATGTCGCCGGAGAGCCCATGGACGGCCAGATTCATCTTGCAGAGACGAACCGTCTCCGCGACCCGGTCCTGACCGTAAACCATGATCTCGGCGTTGGGATTTTTCTTGTGGTTCTCGACAAAGCGAGCACTCTGAACAAACATGCCGCCGGAGCCGTCGGCGGGATCAAAGATGCGTCCGTGGAACGGCTCGATGACTTCGACGATGAGCCTGACAAGCGAGGTCGGGGTGAAAAACTCGCCTCCTTTGGAGCCCTCGGCCATGGCGAACTTGCCAAGGAAATACTCGTAGATCTTCCCGAACACATCGCCTTCAATGTCGATAGGAATTGACGCGAAGTTCTTGAGGAGAGTAAAGAGCAGATCGTTCTCGAAAGCAGCATAGTTTCTTGGTAGAACCCCTTTGAGCTCCTCGTTCTCATCTTCGATGGCCTTCATGGCCCCATTGATCGCTTTGCCGATGTCCGCGCCTTCGGGAAGGTTGAGGAGAGTAGAAAACCGGGCCTTTTCCGGCAGGTACATGACACCCCGCGCCTGGTAGTCCGTCTTGCCGATCTTGCGGCGCCCGGTACTCTTCTCGGCCAGCTTCTTTTCGACCTGTGAAAACTTGTGATCCGCGTAGCGGAGGAAGATCAATCCGAGAACAGGGACGGAATACTCCGACGACTTGAGCGCGGAATTGGCCCGCAGCTCATCTGCGGCATCCCACAGCCGCGTTTCTATCTCGTTATGGTTTCCAGGCATGAAAGTCTTTACCCAAGAGATCCAGATGCTCGGGCGAGGGTGTGAAAACTGAGTAATTTTACTACTCCCGCCCCCTGTTACTGCGCCTGGGCGAGGATCACTTCTGTCCCAGATGGATGGCCAGGTCGCCTTTTCGGACGTAGATGTGGCGGTAGTCGCTCTTTTTGGTCAGCTCTTCGATCAACTTCACCAGGGGCTTTCTGGCGCTCAGGTATTCCTGGGGCGCGCCGGCGGCAAGGATGGCATTGACCGCATCTTCACCGGCAAAGACCCGGAGCACCAGTTCCTCGTCTGATACCTTAGGCCCGCCGAATCGGCGCCGCACCTCCTTCAGGGACGGCTCCGGGGGTCTCCAGTTGATCCACCTCTTGGCCCTGGGTCGGCTCAGGATCTTGTCTTTGATCTCAGGGTCCATGAGCTCGGCGCCTTCTTTGCCCCAAAGTCCCAGGGCGTATTGGATGACCTGGTCCGTGACCTCTTTGTAGCGCTCACCGACGATGACGTTGATGGCCGCCTGGCTCCCGACAAACTGGGAGAGGGGCGTCACCATGATGGGATAGCCGAACTCGGCGCGGACCCGCGCAGATTCCTCCAGCGTGGCCTCGATCTTGTCCTCCATCCCCACGAGCCTGAGCTGGTGGCGCAGATTGGAGATCATCCCGCCGGGCACCTGGTGCAGGTACTGCGAGTGGTCGTACTCCGCCGGGGCCCCTATGGGGAAGCCTTCCCTTTTTGCAATGTAGGTGAAGTGTTCTTCAACAGGCTTAAGCGCCTCCTCATCGACGAGCGGCGTGTAACCCAGGGCGCGGGCGTTCTTCGCCACGTTGAAGATCGAGGGTTGAGAGGAGCCATCGGCCAGAGGGGGGACGGCTGTATGGAAGGTTTTGACTCCGAGCTTGATCGCCTCAAGGTAGCACAGAGGTGCGAGGCCACTGTTGCAGTGGGCGTGGAACTCAAGGGGTGTGTCGCCTATATTCCTGAGGATCAGAGGGATGAGCGTCCGCGTGCGTTCGGGCGTGAGGAGACCGCCCACGTCTTTGAAGCAGATGCGATAGGGCCTGATGGCCGCGGCCGCGCGCGCCTTTTGCGCGTAGTAATCGTCGGTGTGGCGGGGAGAGACCGAGTAGATCAGGTTGGCGACCACATCCATCCCGATTTTTCTCAGGCCCTCGATCTCTTTCTTGAAGGAGGGGAAGTCGTTCCACGAGTTCGAGGTTCGGGTGAGCGTGATGCCGTAGCTCACGGCGCGCTCGATCATGAGGCGCAGCACGCAGCTCGGTATCTTTTCAAACCCGCCTTTCAGGCCGCCGTGCCACCGGAGGCGCGTCTTGGTGAATCGCTTCGTGCCCAGCCGCAGCCACTCCCACGGGTTCTCCCGGTGCTCGCGCACGAATTTCTTGAACATGACGGTGACGAAGAACTCCATGGACTCGAACCCGGCCTGGTCCATCTCCTCCGCGATCGGGAGCATCATGCCCGTTTTCATGCCGAGCGCCCAGAGGCTCTGCGAGCCGTCGCGCAGGGTGGTATCGACAAAGCGGATCTCGCTCATGGCTTAGCCCAGCTTCAGGTTGAAGAACTTCTTGGCATTCTCCAAAAGGATCTTCTGCCGCACCTCGGGCTTCAGGTCGAGCTGGTTGAACTCCTCGATCCATCGTTCCACGCCGATGGCCGGCCAGTCGGAGCCGAACAGGACCTTGTCCTGGAGGAGGCTATTCATATGATGGACCAGTTCCTGGGGAAAGTATTTCGGGGCCCAGCCGGAGATGTCGATGTAGAAGTTCAACTTGTGCCGGGCTATAGCGAGCGCCTCTTCCTGCCAGGGCCAGGAGGGATGGGCGCAGATGATCTTCAATTCCGGAAAATCGGCCGCCACGTCGTCCAGATAGATGGGCTGGCCGTACTTGAGCTTGAATCCCATGCCTCCGGGAGTGCCGGCCCCGGCCGCGGCCATCCCGCTATGGAACAAAATCGGCAGGCCCAGCTTCTGCGCCTCTTCCCAGAGCGGGTAAAAGCGCGTGTCGTTGGGATAGAAGTGCTGCCTTGCGGGGTTGAACTCGCCGAGGCCGTGGAGGCCGAGATCTTTAATGCGCCGGATCTCCTCCAGCGCCACCTTTCCCATCCAGGGATCGACGATGCCGAAACCCAGAAATACATCGGAGTGCCTGCGCACCCCCTCGGCGATATGGTCGTTGGGAACGGGGGCGAGCCCTGTGACCGTCACATCGGTGGTGTTCATGATGGCGGCCATCATCTTGCGCTGCCGGTACTGATCCGCCATCTCATCGATGGAGACGGGTTTGCGCTCCCGGCCAAAGTAGCGCGCCATCTGCTGCGCCCTGGCGCCCTTGGCCTTGAGGGTGAGGTCGTCGCAGAGATGGACGTGCACATCGATCGCGGTAACTTCCATGACTTTATCCTCCTGGGGTTTTTTCTTTTGCGCTGTTTCTCTTCTCCAGCGTTATGGAGAGCTTGCCTTTTTGCACTCGGATGACACTTAAGTCTTTGCGCTTGCTCAGCTCCTCGACCAGTTGCACGAGCGGCTGTTGGGCGCTCAAGTATTCCTTGGGCGGGCCGGCGGCGCGCATGGTCTGGATCTCCTCTTCGCTCAGGAGCCATCGAAGTATGATCTCTTCATCCGAGACTCCCGCCCCGCCAAGCTTGCGCCGGACTTCCTGGAGGGACGGCTCCGGCGGCTCCCACCGGGCCAGCTCTTTGGCCCGGTGGCGGCTGAGGATCTTGTCCCTGACATCGGGGTCCATCGAGGAGGTGGCCTCTTCTCCTCCCCACCTTCCCAGGGCATAGTGGATGACCTGGTCCGTGACTTCTTTGTAGCGCTCGCCGACGATGACATTGATGGCCGCCTGACTCCCGACAAACTGGGAGAGGGGCGTCACCATGATGGGATAACCAAGCTCGGCGCGGACCTGCGTACATTCCACCAGCGTGGCCTTGATCTTGTCCTCCATCCCCACGAGCCTGAGCTGGTGGCGCAGATTGGAGATCATGCCGCCGGGCACCTGGTGCAGGTACTGCGAGTGGTCGTACTCCGCCGGGGCCCCTATGGGGAAGCCTTCCCTTTTTGCAATGTAGGCGAAGTGTTCTTCAACAGACTTGAGGGCCTCTTCATCGACGAGCGGCGTGTAACCCAGGGCGCGGACGTTCTTCGCCACGTTGAAGACGGAGGGGTTGGACGAGCCATTGGCCAGGGGAGGGACGGCGGTGTTGATGATCTTGACCCCCTGCTTTATGGCCTCGACACAGCACAGCGGGCCCAGGCCTGTGTTGCAATGGGTATGGAGCTCCAGGGGGATGCCGTCGCTATTTTGCTGGATCAAAGGGACGAGCGCCTCTACCCGCTCCGGCGTCAGCAGTCCGCCGGGGTCTTTGAGACAGAGGTGGAAAGGCTTGAGGGAGGCTGCCTCGCGCGCCTTTTGCGCGTAATATTCATCGGTGTGCTTGGGCGAGATCGAATAGATCAGGTTGACGATGGCGTCCAGGCCGGCAGAGCGGGCGACGTCGACTTTCTTACGCCAGCCGGGAAGCTGGTTCCATTCCTCGGATATCCGGGCCTGCCTGATCCCGTTGGCCGCCATGCGCTCTATGAAGAGCCGGTAGATAGAATCGGGCGTGAGCTCGAAGGCGTTGACCCGGCCTGCGATGAGCCTCAGCGGGGTTTTTTTGACCCGTTGGGCCACGAGCCGGATGCGCTCCCAGGGGTCTTCTTTGAGCTCGCGCACAGACTTTTTGAGGTGCGAGCTGGAGATCAGCTCTATGCCTTCGAATCCCGCCCGGTCTATCTGCCCGGCGACGGCGAGCATCATGCCGGTCCTCATGCCTTCGGCCCAGAGGCTCTGGTGGCCGTCGCGCAGGGTGGTATCCACAAAAGTGATTTCGCTCATGGCGTTTTCCTCGCAAGTTCCTCGGGGGCCGAGTCTTCGGGACGCGGTCGATGGACTAAGCTCCCTCGGGAAGCGCGCTCTCGGCTGCGGCCGATGGGTTCGTGCCATGAGTCGTACCGTTTGTAATCGGACGTCCGCAGCCTCGCTCGCGCTCCCCTCGGTCGCGGGCCCCGGCTTTCACCAGCAAGGTTGAAGTTGAACTTCATGAACATTTCTCCGAAAGCCTGGCGAGAAAGTTTTCCAGCCAGCGGGTGTTTACCTTTCCTTTAACATAATCCAACTGACATATCACGGACTGAAGAAAAGGGATGGTAGTTTCGATCCCGGAGACGATAAAGCTATGTAGGGCCTGCTGCATCCGTCCGATGGCCTCCACCCGGTTCTTGCCGCCGACGATGAGCTTGGCCAGCAGGGAGTCGTAATAGGGGGGGACGGTGTAACCGGCATAGCAATGGCTGTCCACTCTGATGCCCGGTCCCTGCGGCGGGCGCCACTCGGTGATGCGGCCCGGAGAGGGGTGAAAGGCGTGCCACGGCGACTCTGCGGTAATGCGGCATTCGATGGCATGCCCGGTGAAGCGGACATCCGATTGTGAGATCGTGAGCGGGTGGCCGTCAGCGATCGAGATCTGTTCCCTCACCAGGTCGATGCCCGTGATCATCTCGGTTACAGGATGTTCGACCTGAATGCGCGTGTTCATCTCGAGAAAGTAGAATTTGCCGCTGTCCTGATCGAGAATGAACTCCACGGTCCCGGCATTTTCGTAGCCCATATTCCCGGCTATCGCCACTGCGGCCCTGCGCATCTCCTCTCTGAGGGGTGCGGCGATGGCATAGGCCGGCGCCTCTTCCACTACCTTCTGATAGCGCCGCTGCAGCGAGCAATCGCGCTCGCCCAGGTGGATCACGTGACCATGCCGGTCACCGAGGAGCTGCACCTCGATATGTCTTGCGTTGGGGATATAGCGCTCGAGGTAGAGGGTGTTGTCCCCGAAGCCCGCCCGCGCCTCTGCGGACGCGGTCTCAAAGGACCCGCGCAATTCCCCGGGATCCGTCGCGATCTTGATGCCGCGCCCTCCACCGCCGGCGGCGGCCTTGAGGAGAATGGGGAAGCCGATCTCTTTGGCGACTGTGGCGGCCTCTTTGAAGTTGTGCACCTTCTTGGAGCCGGGCACGACGGGGATGCCCTGTTTGCTGACAACGGCTCGGGCTGCCAGCTTGTTGCCCATGAGGCGGACGCTTTCAGGACGGGGGCCGATAAATTTGAGTCCGGACTTCTCGCAGGCCTCGGCCAGCTCAGGCTCCTCGGCCAGGAAGCCATAGCCGGGGTGCACGGCGTCTGCTTTGGTTCCCAGCGCGGCGGCGATGATCGCCTCTACTTTGAGATAGCTATCCGCAGGGCGGGCGGGGCCGATGCAGACAGCGCGATCCGCCATCCGGGCTGGAAGGCTTTTTCGGTCGGCTTCGGAGACCGCAACGACCGCTTCTATCCCCAGGGCCCGACAGGCCCGGATGACCCGGACGGCGATCTCGCCTCGATTGGCTACCAAAACACGCGCAATACTCATCAAAGTGAATAGCAAATAGCGAATAGTGAATAGTCCACCCCTCCCCTTCTATTTGCCATTTGCTATTCGCTATTCGCGTTCTTCCGGTCCGGTTTGACCAGAAAAAGCGCCTGCCCGTATTCGACAAACTGACCGTTCTCGACGCAGACCTGAGCGATTGTCCCCCGGACCCCGGAAGTGACCGCATTGAAGACCTTCATCACCTCGATCAGCCCTACGGTAGTCCCTTCATCGATGCTGTCGCTGACTTTGACGAAGGGCGGCGCGCCAGGCTCGGGCATGGTGTAGAAAGTCCCGACCATAGGCGCCTTGATCGGCACCGTCCCCTCTTCAACTGCCGGGGCTGCGGCCTTGCGTGGTTCCATGATGATTTGGGTCTCTTTCTCGGCCATCGCGGCCTCTCTGGCTACAGGCGCAGGTGGGGCCGAGACTGGGTTGCCATAGCCGCTCTTGCTCACGGTCAGCTTCAAGTCGCCCAGCTCAAGCTGCAAGAAGTCGAAGTCGGACTTCTCTATCAGGTTGAGTATCTGAAGGACATCAGCTTCGGTCAATTCCATAAGCTCTCCTGGAGACTCATTAAAAAGCGGTTGGATTTTTCCAGATGTGTAGATTGTATGTAAGGAGCGGATTTAAGGAGATTCTCCCGGCGCCGGCGCCGTTCCCCGAATCACCCTCACGTCGACCGCAGCCACACCCGAGCCCTCCTCACGAACGATGATGGGGTTGACCTCAAGATCTCTCACGGAGGATCTGTAGGCGCCATAGAGATCGCCGAGGCCCTTGATGGCGCGGACCAATGCAGCCAGATCACGCCGCTTCTTGCCGCGAAATTCTCCCAAAAGGGGATAGCCTTTTAACTGCTTGAGCATCTCGTGGATCTCCCTCTCGTCCACGGGTAAAAGCCGGAGGGCAAAATCCTTCAGCACTTCGACAAAGATGCCACCCAGGCCCACGATGATAAAGGGACCGAATTGCGGGTCGGTGCGCGCCCCAAGAATGACCTCCGTTCCCTCCACCATCTCCTGCACCAGGAGCTTCCCGCGCGCTGACTGAGAGAGGAGCCTCTTTCCCTGAAGCTCTACCTCCTCGGCGCTCCTGAGTCCAACCACCACCGCCCCGGCCTCGGTCTTGTGCACGATCTCAGGCGCGATGAGCTTCAGGACCACGGGGAAGCCGATCTCTTTGGCCTTGAGATTTGCCTCGGCTGGGCTTGAGGCCACCGATTGTCGCGGCGGCGTCAGCCCATGGGCTGCCAGAAGCCGCTCCCATTCTTCTCCCTCAGGCAACCCTGCCTTGGCTTGAGCCGGCTGCAAGAGCGCCATGCCTTCCCGTCTCCGGCGCGCATAAGATCCCAGCCCGTTCAGGGCCCGAAGCGTCATCCTTATACTTTGCAGGAAGGGGAGGCCGGCCTTTTCCTGAAACTCCCGGCTTTCTTGGGTGAGGCTGTAAGTGGCGCGGGCAAAGGCCAGGATCGGCTTTTCCGTGCCGGCAGCGAGCGCGGCCAAAAAGTTGGCATCCCTTTTTTCCCCAGAGCGGGGAAGCTCGCCGTGAATGGCCAGGAGGTCGACCCCTTCGTCTTGGGCGTGGAGACGGACGATCTCAGCGAAGCCCTTTTCATCGCCGAACCCGGCCACTCCGCACTCGAGGGGATTTTCGATAGCGAGCTCTGCCGGGACTAGCGGCCGCAGGGCGCTTTTCGTAGCCGCGCTCAATTCGGCCAGCTCGACCCCGACCTCGTCGAGGTGGTCAAGAAGTATGCCTTTCATGCCGCCGGAGTTGACCACTATGGCCGTGCGTCGGCCCCGGGGAATGCGCCCGGGAAGAAAGGCCAGAGTGGTCTCCAGAAGATCCTCAAGGGTCGGGCAGCGGATGAGCCCAAAGCGGTGACAGACCGCGTCGAAGACCTTGTCCGCACCGGCCAGCGCTCCCGTATGGGATATGGCCTGGCGCCGTCCCCGCTCCGAGCGGCCGATCTTGACCACGAGGATCGGCTTGCCCCTGGCCAAGGCGCGGGCGGCGACGGTCATAAACTCTTTGGGCCGGCGTATGCCCTCGACGAAGAGGAGCACCAGTTTGGTCTCGGGATGATCGATCAAGAAGGCCAGGTAATCGACCAGATCGAGATCGACCTCGTTGCCGCTCGAGATGGCATAGCTGAAGCCGATGCCGCGCTCGCAGGCGCCCTTGATCCAGTTGCCCAGAGATCCCCCGCTTTGGAAGATCATCCCCACGGGTCCAGGTCGGAGGAGCGGCAGCGCCGTGGGAAAGCACCATTGACCTTCGGTCACCGAGATCGTCCCCATGCAGTTGGGCCCGCAGCAGACCATCCCCGTGCGCTGGCCCAGCTCCCTTAAGGCCCGGGCCCGCTCCTTTCCTTCTGCATCCTCGCCCTCGCCAAAACCGGCGCTGTAAATGGTGGCCGCCCTGGAGCCGAGGCTGCTGCCCTCTTCCAGAGCGCGGAGCACCGCCGGTGTCGGGACGAGGAGGAGAAGGTGCTCCGCGGGCTCGGGGAGGGCGGAGAGGTTGGGGTAGCAGGGCTCGTCCCAAAGCTCCGGATAGTTGGGGTTGACCAGGTAGAGTTTGCCAGAATAGCCGCTCTTTTTGAGATTCTGAAAGATGAGGGTCGCCCAGCGCCCTTTGGGTGAGGCGCCGACGATGGCGACGGAACGGGCCCTGAGAAGCGGTTCAACGGACTTGAGGCTGTGGGTTTCATTCAGCATGGAAAATCGATAAACTCGAAGGGTAAAATACTCTCAGAGCAATCCTGGAGTCAAGGCGATGGCGCAAAAAAATCCCCATTTCAGCCGGGGTACAACTGTACTGGGTCATGAACATCAAGCTCACCATAGAATATGACGGGACCGATTACCACGGCTGGCAGGTGCAGCCGAACGGGAAGAGCGTTCAGGAAGTTTTGGAGCAGGCCCTGGAGACGATCCTGAGAAAGAAGGTGCGGTTAAACAGCTCAGGCCGCACCGATGCCGGGGTCCATGCCCTGGGCCAGTTGGCCAATTTTATCTTTGACGGCGACTTAGACCTCGACAAACTCAGGAAGGGGCTGAATGCCCTGGGCCGGCCGGATATCGCCATTAAGAAGGCCGAGGTGGTCCAAGACTCCTTCGATGCCCGGAGAGATGCCAAGAGTCGCGTCTATCACTATCGCATCTGGAGCCAGTCCTGGCCGTCGCCTTTTTATCGGCGCTATTCCTGGCATGTGCCTTACCCGTTGGAGCTGGTATCTATGGATGAGGCGATCCAGTTCTTGGAAGGGGAGCATGACTTTTCCTCCTTTCAGGCGGCCGGTTGTGAGGCGGCCCATGCCGTGAGAAAGATTTACCGCAATTCCTTGATCCGGGAAGAGGGCATGCTGATCTACACCGTCGAGGCCACCGCCTATCTCAGGCATATGGTGCGTAACATCGTTGGGACGTTGATCGAGGTGGGCCGAAAGGAGCGGACGCCGGCGGAATTGGCCGAGCTCCTGCGGCTCAAGGATCGGACCCAGGCAGGTCCCACGGCCCCGCCGCAGGGACTGTTTCTCGTGGAGGTGAGGTATTAAAAGTTCAAGGGATCAAGGGCTCAAGGGATGAAGGGGTAAAGGGTCAGAAATGGAAATTGGCTAATGACAAAAAAAACGGCCATTATCGTTCTCCTTTCTCTTCTGTTACTTGGCATAGTTTTTCTCTCCCAAATTCGCTTAGGCGTTCTTACTGCCCTGCTTCTCTGGGATCTCCTGGATGAGGGGAGCGTCAGTGCGCCTGATCGGGGTGTCCTGGCTTGGGTCACGCCTTCTCCCTTGAGCAAGCAGCTTGAGATCCCCAACGGCGCGAGGAAGATCGCCGCCGATCTCTATTATCCGCCTGGGCACAAAAAAAGATCTGCGATCCTTCTCACCCATGGCATCATCGATGCGGGCAAAGATGATCCGCGCCTCATCCGCTTTGCCCGCTCCCTGGCCCGCTGTGGTTTTGTCGTCCTGGTCCCGGAACTTCAAGGGATGAAATCCTTTCGCATCCTTTTGAGCGACGTGGACGACATCGTGGCCTCCTTTCGCTATCTCTCCTCTTTAGAACAGGTGGACCGAAAAAAGATGGGGCTTCTCGGCTTCAGCTACGGCGCCGGTCCCACCTTCCTGGCCGCGGCCCATTCCTCCATTCGGGACCAGGTTAAATTTTTGACCTCTTTTGGCGGGTACTATGAACCCATCAATGTCATTCGGTACATCACGACCGGCCACTACGAGTACCGGGATATCAGAGGCTCCCAGCAGCCGGAGCCTTACGGCAAATGGGTCTTTTTCGTGAACAATCTGGAATACATCCAGAGCGACAAGGACCGGGAGCTGCTCAAAAAGATCTTCGAGGGAGAGGAGAAAGGGAAGAGAGAGGAGGTTGCCCCGCTACTTAAAGGCCTCAGCCCCGAGGGGAGATATCTCCACGAGCTTGTGACCAATGAGGATCCTCAGCGGGTCGATCTCCTCATTAAGAGAATCGATCCGCGAGTCCAGGACTATCTGCGAAAGATCTCGATGGCTCCCGTCATTCCATCGATCCAGGCCTATCTCCTCATCGGTCACGGCGACACCGACCCCCTGATTCCCTATACCGAAAGCCTCAGGCTGGCTGATGCCGTTCAAAATAAAAGTCGGGTGCATCTGGCCATCCTCAAGCAATTCAGCCATGTCGATCCTGCACGTAAGAGTTATCCCCTGAGAGAGTTTCTGACCGTCTATATCCCTTCCATGGCACAGTTCTATTACCTGATCTACGATCTCCTGAGCCAGCAGTCGTAACGACGGCTTGGGCTCTCAGTGTCAGGGTCTGCCTGGGAGCCGACCCTTCGACGCGGGCCACGGCTTCTGGCCGTGGGCCGCGTCGAAGGGTCGTCCTGAGCGAGCGAAACGAGTCGAAGGACGACGTAGTGGAGCCACGGGCTCTGCCCGTGGCTCCACTGACCAAGAATAAGAAAAAAAGCAATGAAGTATACTGTCCCCTCACTTCGCCAGCGGATCGGGGCGCAGCTGGAAGTGCACGACCACTGGCTTGGAACCTTTGCCACCTTCCCTTAGCCACGGCGTGCGGTCGCCGCTCGTGGTCCACAATCCGCGGCCCTTCCAGCCGGCTTGCGGATCGTCGATGCGCCCGTCGAAGCCTTTGGCGTAGAAACCGAGCGGATAAGGCACGCGCAGCACGATCATCTTGCCGTCTTTCATTGCAATCAAACCGTCATTGAGGTTGCCGGTGGACATCGGTACGTCCTCGCCAAGCCCGAACGTGTTGTGCTGGTCGACCCAGGTGTAGTAGCTCGACTCCGCACTATTAGCGCCGATGCCTTGGAAGCCGGGGCCGGGGTACTGATAAAACGCCCAGCCCTCGGGGCAATGGTCGCCAGTTGCCTTCGGTCCGTTGAGCGGGCCCTGGCACTTGCGCCGATCGAAACTACCCAGGTGACCGCTGGCGAGCGACACCCAGACAACGCCCTTGCGGTCGATGTCAGCGCCACGCACCCCGAAGCCCGGCATCGGCACGTGGTAGATCTCCGCGAGCGCCGTCTCCGGCGGATTGGGTCCGGGAGCGAGCCGCACAATAGACCCCGGGCTCCGCCGCACCGAGCCCCAGATCGAGCCATCGGTCGGGTTCGGCATCACCGCGTAGAAGCCCGCGACGATCCGCTTGTCCTTGGCAGGATCGACCGGCTGGTTTGGCTCGACGTATTCGTCTCGCTTACCGTTGCCGTTGGTGTCGAGGATGAGCGCCGTCCAGCCCTGCGCTTTTGCGGCATCACCTGTCTCATCGAATAGTTTGGTGTTGAGCCAGCCGACCACCGCCCTGCCGCCGCTGGTCCACAGCGTGTCGTTGGCGTCGTAGCCAAACTGCAAATGATGCGTCTGGAAGCAGGTGTCGACGAACGTGTACTTCTGCGTCTTGGGATCGAGCATAGTGAGAGAGCGGTTCGTCCGCTCCAACGGGAAGCGCTTGGCCGAAGGATGGTCGGAGCCCTTTTTGCAGAAGTCCGGGTTGTCGGGGCCGCGCCCCGCCGCCGCGAACCACACTCGCCCCTTCCGGTCGAACATGCCGTTGTGGTTGTTTACCTTGGTGTTCCAGATCTTTTCCTCGCCCCAGTAAGGCGACGGTTGCATGAGTTTGTCGCTTGCCGCATGGCCCGGCCCGAGCGCCTCTGGTGTGTTGGCATCCCGCACCGGGGCCATGAAGTTCGAGGCGGCGTGCTTTATCGGATCGAGGATCGGGATGGCGTCGGTGCTGTACTCGGCCGACCCGTAAAGTGGGCCATAGGCATTGACTGTCGGGTAGCGCCGATCCGAGGCGATCAGGTCGTGAAGGTAATGCTTGTCGTTGAGCCAATCCCAGGTGGTGACGACGATGTTGCGCTCGACCCCTTGCGGTCGTGCGGGCCTCGCGCGGGGCAGCTCGCCCTTGGCGATGCGGTCCGTCCAGTCCGCGAAGTATCGAAGGGGGGCTGCGCCGAGTTCCTTGACGAGCGTGTTGAACATGGATTCGCCGGATTGGCCGGACTGGATGCGGCGGAACCAGGCTTCCTCGGAAGTGGCGAACGTGCCGAGGGAGTGCGGTACGTTGCGCGGGAACGTGCGCGTGGAAAGCTGGCCCAACTGATGGCAGCCGATGCAACCGTTGTTCTTCATCAAGTTGAGCCAATCTTTCTGGGTTACTTTGGCCGGAATCGTGCCTTTGCCGCCAAACTCGCTCACCTCGGGAATCTTGAGCATGGAGTACCAGTAGATGGCCGGATAGTATTCCGCCGCCGCGGCCGGAGTTGGTGCCAAAACCGCTTTCAGATTGAGGATCTTGCCGGGAACGGCATGAACCTTAGGCGAATCGACGAGCCCGTAGCCGCGCACCCAAACGCCGTAGCTCGCTTTCGGAAGATCAGGCATGACGTAGCGCCCCTGATCGTCGGTGACCACGATCTTGGCGAACTTGGTGGGGAGGTCGGTCGTCTCCGCGATCACCCAGACGCCGGCTTCCGGCCCGTTTGCGCCGGTGACCACGCCGCCGATGTCGTCCTTGTCGATGCGGACCGCCGCGCCGCTCTTTTGTTGCCCTTCGGCC
>Ga0184640_10000147_pt1 | contig 16488 bp, 16 predicted proteins | sample PLM31_200_b2_FD_133161 | JGI IMG/M metagenome (GOLD analysis project Ga0184640, IMG submission 133161) | Groundwater sediment microbial communities from an aquifer in East River, Colorado, USA - PLM3-1_200_b2 | ecosystem: Environmental > Terrestrial > Soil > Riparian zone | place: USA: East...
GAGCCCTCCGCTTATGGGGTTGCGTTGGTGTCTTGCAACTCTTCGTATACCTCATTTCGGAGGGCTTTTCCCGTTCTGAGCCCATTTCAGTATTTTAACTGTCCGCTAAACACTTATTTGAGGGCTAGATGGGCGTTTTGCGGCGTTTCTCGGATGACGCGCAGAGCGTATCGACGACGGCCGAAACAGCAGGAGGTGGATCCGTGCAATTTTTGAAGGGTGCGAGTCGCTCATAAATATCAGTCGCCGCTTTGTGAAAGCCTGACGGTAGGCCGGCGGCCTCGAAGCTCGCGGCAATCTCTCTCATCTCGCCCACGTATCGCCACGCCTTGGGTGCTGCGGCTGCGGCGGCCTGAATGGACCGGTGCTCGAGGTCGGGTTGGGAGAGGGCCCATTCTTCAAGCAGAGCCTTATCGACCCCTTCAAGCGCCGCGAGTGCACGGATCGCCAGAATCAGTGCATCGCTGCATTTGGTCCAGGCGGCGTAGGCCATCTTGAGCGCAGACGCGGCGCCTGGCTTTTCGCCGATGGCCCTGGCTTCGAGCATGCTCGCGAAAAATAGGCCTGCCACTTCTGGGGCGCGGGCCCCCGAGAGATAAAGCCGGGTCGTTTCAGCCCGTTTTACTGGTGGCCCGATGATGCCGCCATCCACGAAACTCGCCCCGGCTTTGGTCACCGTCTCGCCGATTTGCCGGGCCGTGGATCGAGAAACCGCGTTGGCGTCCACATAGATGCCGCTGAAATTGTGCTCTGCCACGCTCCGGGCGAGCTCCAGGGCGGCATGCGGCGGGCACACCGCCAGAACGACATCGCTCGCCCGCAGCGCGCTGGCTAGATTCTCCACGTCAACGAGCCCGGCCTGCCCAGCGCGTTCTCGAGTTGCCCGGCTACGTTGATGCGAGGCCCAGACGACGCGGCCGCCGCCCGCAGCGGCGGCCGCGCCAATGGTGACGCCCATATTGCCTGGATGCAGCAGTGCGACAGTCTTGAAGTTCACGATCAATTCCTCCTGTGTCGGCCCGCCATCGGCCGGACGTCGTGACGCGACGGCTGATGAGAGTCACCGCTGTTGTTAGCGAGCCGCTGCGCAATGATACCGTACACCTCCGGAGAGAAGCCCAAGCCTAGATGCGTGGCGCCCACCTCGATGTGCTCGACATTCGAGCCATGACGGTCAATGCAGGCTTCCCACGCGACGACAGCATCGACGCGCGAGTAGATCGCGGTCACCGGCGTTGTGAGCGAGATGCGATTGCGCGATTCGATCTGTGCTTCAATCGCGTCCATGTCGATGCCCCGCCGACGCAAGGCGTGAGCTACCACGGTGTACCTGGGGCCGCCCACAACCGGGGTGCCGAGAGTGATGACTTGTTGGACGAGGTCAGGGCGTTCGCGAGCCGCCTCGCGGGCGAGATACCCGCCCAAGCTCCAGCCGATGAGTCGCACCTCCTGGCGCGCTTTGTGAGCGAAAGAGACCAGACGTTTCAGCACGCGCACTAGCCGCTCCGGCACGTCGCCGGAGTTCGCCCCCCATCCCAAGCCTCGGACCCGATACCCGAGAAAGCGCAAATAGCCCTGCAGCACGATCGTTGAAGCCTCTCCAGCGCCGTAGCCGGGTAGGACGAGAACGGGTTCACCGCGCCCCCGAGGTTGGCGCGCGAGTGTCCGCATGCGAAGCAGAAGCCGTGGCAATTCAAGGAGGCCGCGAGCCTCGCGAACCAGGCCGGACCGAGGCGGCGCCTGAAATGACTCGCTCATCTTTTCACGGTAGATCGAAATCGCTCCCTCTTGTCTAGGATGCCAGTTGACGCGTAGATCCGCAACTTTCGGGCAACCTTTTCTGCATGGGGCAGTAGAAAAGGAGACACGCTGGTTTCTCTGTTACACCTCTATCTCTAAAAGTAGCCTGTCCCCCTTCCACCAAACCGGAAAAATATGTTGATGAGCGCTTCTACAAAAAGTCGCTAGCAACGTGAGCTCGGTAACTGAACCATCCCATCGCCCGCTGGACCGCCGTTATTCAGGAACCGACGCGTCGCCAGACACCGGCCAGCCATGGCTGCTGTTCACGCGGCAGGCCGGGAGGGCGGTAATAGTGGGCCAGCTCAACGAACCCCGCGGCCGACATATACCGACGCCAAGTTTCAAGATCATGATACACACCGTAGCGCCCGTGGCTCCAGCCTCCCTCGTTATGGCCGTGCGGATTGGAGCTAAACAGCACCCCACGCAGTTTCAGTGTTGTGTGCAACTCATGTAAGACGCGCGGCAACTCCTGGCTGGGCACATGGAATAGCGCGGCATTCGCGAAAACGCCGTCGAAATAACCAACCGGCAGATCGAGCTTGAGGAAATCCTGCTGCCACACTTCACAGCCGCTGTACGCGCGCGCCATTGCCGCCAAGCGTGAGGAGCCTTCCAAGCCTACCGCGATGTGACCGTGTTCGGAAAATACCTTGAGGTCGCGCCCCGGCCCGCAGCCAAAATCAAGGAGGGTGAAAGGCGGCTCACCCTCGATGTATCGCAATAGCGCCTCGATGTTCTGGCTGACATCGTGATCCCGCGTGCCTTGCCAAAATTCTTCAGCATGCCGGTCGTAATGTTCCAGTGTGAGATTGGAGATTTTTTCCAGCTCTTGCGGATTCAGTTTCATGGCGATCACAGGGAAAGTTGGCAAATTTTGGTATGCGTCGATTGCCTCGGGCAATGATAGCCCGGGGCAGCTCTCTACCGAATCAGCCGTGCGTGGGGCATCGCGACATAGATCACGGTCATGACCAGCGCGCCGGTTGCGCTCATCGACGCCGCGGCCCACTGAGCGCCCCAGAGCGATGCCAGGGCCCCGATGAGCATGCTTCCTACTGTGAGCACGAAGTGGCTCTGTTGAAAGATTGCCATCGTCCGGCCGCGGAAGTCGGACGGGGAGTAGGCTTGCACGACGGTCTGCACAAGGGAATGAGAGCTCACATGAAAGAGGCCTATGATCACCATCAATACCATTGAGAGCTTGAACCAGGTGGATGCCGAGAAGGCGGCGACGCTGAGCCCGTACAACGTTACGCCTCCCAGCATGAGGAGGCCCCGCGGTAGCTGGTCGCCGAAGGACGCAACGAGGAGAGCGCTCGACAGCGCGCCCACGCCCATACAGGTGAGGAGCAAGCCCTGCCCGGTGGCTCCGACCCCAAGGATATCTCGCGCAAAGACCGGCAGGAGCGTCGTGAAGGGGATAATGAACAACGACGCAGACATCGTGATGAGGAGGGCGATGCGGACGTTCTTGTTCGTCCAACTAAACTTCCACCCTTCCATAATGCTCTGGCCCAGCGACGTCTTGCTTCCGCCGCGACCGTGAGAGCCGGCAGAAGATCTCCGTGGCAGGCGAAGCGGCGCGGTAAACAATGTCGCCAGGAGATAGAAGGCAGCCTGGACAGCATACGAACTGCCAGTGCCAAACCCGGCGATAAGCAAGCCCGCTAGGGCGGGTCCGGTGCTCCGGCTCATGTTAAAGACGACGGAATTGAGGCCGATGGCGTTGGTCAGGTGAGTCAAGGGCACGGCATCGCCGATCATCGCGGCGCGGGCGGGATGTTGAAAGGTCTGGACCATCGACATCCCGAAGGCGGACACGTAGACGTGCCATGGCTGAATCCGGCCTGTAAAGATGAGCACGGCGATCGCGGCGTACATCAACCCATCCAGCACTTGGGCGACGAGCACCTGAATCTTGCGGTCATAGCGATCCGCGGCGCTGCCCGCCAGTGGGGACAGCAAGAGAATCGGGATAGCCTGGATTCCCCGCACGAGGCCAAGTTGGACCGCCGAGCTCGTCAGCTCATAAATGAGCCAACCGCGCGTCACCTGGTCCATCCACGTCCCCATGCCGGTGCATGCCTGCCCTAACCAAAGCAAACGGAACTCGCGGTAGCGCATCGCCTCAAAGGTCCGAAGGCGCAGGAGGGCCTTGAGAGGGCGCCAGGGCTGCCGAGGAGTCACTGGCTGAGCAGCAACTTCGTCTTTAAGAGCGGCGGGCTTTTCTTTCTCGCTGGTCGGTGAACGCAGAGCATCTCCCTCAATTTAGATAGCCGGGCTGCCGGCTCAAGATGATGTTCTCCTATAACACGGGCCGAGGGGCGGCGTCCACTGAAGCCGTGTTTGCGGCCTTCTGGATGCAGCAGTGCGACAGTCTTGGCGGGTCTGGGCGCACCCAGACATCGAGGTCTTCTGTGGCGCGGACAAATCCGTGCGCAGCCAGGGCGTGGGCACCCACCACAAGGAACTCAACGATTCGCTGCTCCGGTGTAGCCTCGTCCCAATGCGATTCTTGGGTTAGAGGATCTGCATCCCGGATAACTGAGCACCGATCAGCCTTTCTTCGGACCCACCAACAACCGCTGCAAGAAATCTTTTTCCTTAAAGCGCTCCGTTTCGGCGAACTGGACCACGACCAACTCGAGCGACGGGACGATGTAAAGGATCTGCGCGCCCCTGCCATGGGCCATGACCAGGTCTTTTGGTCCCCACCCGGCCCTGTCCGCCAACCAGAAAGTCACGCCGTAAAACGGATTCGCCCTCGTGCCGACGAAGCATTCCTGCAGCACCTTCGCGGGGACGATTTGTCGATCCTGCCACTTCCCTTGATGCCGAATCAACAGCCCGAACTTCGCCCACTCTCGCGCCAGCAATTGCGCGCCGTTGGGCAGGTGGATGTTGCCGTCGACGTCTTTTACCCAGCCTGACGGTTTCAGGCCGATCGGATCGAGGATGCGGCGCTTCAGGTAGACTTGGACCGATTCGTTCTTCTCCGCCAGCTTCCGACGCATCAGCTCGCCGAAGACCTGATAAGGAATCGGCCCGTACTGGAACCGCGCGCCGGGCCAGGCTGTGGCCTTGGCAATGACAACCGCCCTTGCGTAGGATGGAGAGGCCTCGCGGGTGCTCCCGCCGTAGACGCCGCTCGTGAGTGACAGCAAGTGCCGAATCGTGGCCTGCGACTTTCGCGGATCGTCTTTCCACTCGACAATCGTGTCGGCGACTTTCTCATCGAGCGTCAGCAATCCGTCTTCGACCGCCGCCGCGATCATCGCTCCCGAAAAACTCTTCGTGCCGCTCGCCAACCGGTGCGGTTTGTCGGCGGCCCAGCCGTTGAAGTACTCCTCAAAGACCAGCTTATCCCGATGGTAGACCAGCAGCGCATGACCGTTGTGGTCCTTGAGATAGTCAGCCGCCGAACGCAAGGAGTCCGCGCTGAACGGCTCCGCGGGTCGCTCGTCACCGATCGCGACCTGAGCCGCTATTGCCAGCCACGCAAACAATGAAAACAGAACGCTCCAAGCCCCGCTCGGGTTCGTCATAACGTTAAAAAAGAACAGGCTGGTTTTTCTATCGGTGAGTTAGCCGTTCCCTTGTGCAAACCCGGTGAGATTGGATTCGTCGATGGGCGTACTTTCTAGATATAGAGTCTCGGGGCTGATGTCCTGCTCATGCGGCCATTGGACAGTCCCAAAGGCGATTTTCACTTGCTTGAAGTAATCGACGTCTTTTAGCTCTCTGAATACGCCCATGTCCAAATAAGGCTTCACATCAAACCTCTTGACGCTGCCGTCGCTAAACTTTAGGTCAAGCGAGAAGTCCTCGTTGGCTTTCGCCGCAACAACTTTTTTCATTTCTACCCTCCCTATCTTAGCGGCTCGATGTTGCAATTGTCCCGACTTTTCCACGCCCTGTCAAACTTGATGCGAAGACTCGCCCAGCCAAAAATAGCTGACTCGCATCGGCCCGATGATCGCAGCGATGGGCTGTTTCCTAACACGGTCGTGGTTCTTAGCAAACGGTTGCCTACCCTGTTGCTTTATATCCGTGGCAACGCTACAAAGTAAGGGTAATCTAGACGGACGAATTAAGGAGAGTTGAATGCGAGTGTACAGCGCATAGCCACGCGGCTCGTAGAACTCTGAGCTTCCCCCCATTGGTTGGACAGTTTTGGTGCGGCGGCTGGCAACCCCGCCTGTGCCCCAGCGATTGACAGTCCCTCTTCATTGGACTAGGGTCTTCGGTTATACTCTTCCTAAGAGGCCTTCTGCCACGAAGGACGACAGGTTATGATCGCAGAAGAAAGAATCAAGATTCTTAAGGAAGCCAAGCCGGATAGTTGGATTGCATTTTCTGCCGATGAATCAAGGGTTTTAGCCTCTGCATCAACCTATTTGGAAGCGGTCAAAGCCGCGGAAGCTCAAGGAGAGGATAATCCCGTGATCGTCAAGACCCCGGATGATTGGTCCCCTAGAGTTTTCTCTCCACCCCTTTGAAATACCCATACAAGTCTTACCCCTTTAACCATCCCGCCTTTCCAAAGCAGGACAGAGTCTGGAGACCTGCGCTCAACGTCAGTTTAATTTATAGGCATGGCAAGCCCTGCAAGCCTTTCGAATGCATTGTTGATTCTGGTTCCGACTATTGCCTCTTTCATGGAGCGATTGGAGATGCAATCGGCATTGATGTAAAGTCGGGGGCGACGTCAAGCATCAAGGGCTTAGCCCAAGGCATGGGAGCAGAATTTTACTTTCACAAAGTCCGCCTTCTTGTCGCTGGAGAGGTGTTAGAAATCGCGGCTGGGTTTTCCTATCAACTCTCCGTGGCCGGCCTTCTTGGGCAAACTGGATTCTTCGACAATTTTATAGTTACCTTTGACTTTACTCCGCATCCCCCGTTGGTCGAGCTTCAACGTATCCGCCGCAACTAATTTCCTGATTCATCCGAAGCAACCACTCCTTCCTGTTGCTTTATCTCCGCCGCCTCGCTACAAAATAAGGAAGCCCTGGAAGTCTAAGGAGAGTTGAATGGCACAGAAGTCCCTGGATAGCTTTGGCGCGGCGGCCTCGCTGAAGGTCGGCAATCAAACCTACAAGATTTACCGGTTGGATCGGCTGGCAAAGGCTGGATTTAAAAACATCCCGCGGCTGCCGGTATCGTTAAGAATTCTTCTGGAAAATCTCTTGCGACATGAAGACGGTCGGCTGGTGACCAAGGCGGATATCGAGACGCTTGCCGGGTGGAACGCCAAGGCGAAGCAGGAAAAAGAGATCGCCTTCATGCCCGCGCGGGTCCTCACGCAGGACCTGACCGGCGTGCCGGCGGTCGTGGACCTCGCGGCGATGCGCGAGGCGATGAAGCGCATGGGCGGTGATCCGAAAAAGATCAATCCCCTTGTGCCGGTTGATCTGGTCATCGACCACTCGGTCCAGGTGGACCGCTTCGGATCTTCCAACGCCTTTCACCTCAACTCCCAGATCGAGTATGAGCGCAACGTGGAGCGCTATGCCTTTCTGCGCTGGGGACAAAAGGCCTTCAGCAATTTTAGAGTCGTTCCGCCGGACACCGGTATCTGCCACCAGGTGAATCTGGAATACCTGGGTCAGGTGGTTTTCCGGGCGAAGGAAAACGGGGCGACGCTGGCGTACCCGGATACGGTGGTCGGCATGGACTCCCACACGCCGATGATCAACGGCCTCGGAGTCGTGGGCTGGGGCGTCGGTGGGATCGAGGCCGAGGCCGCGCTGCTCGGGCAGCCCTTGATCATGCTCATTCCCGACGTCATTGGGTTCAAACTCCACGGAAAGCTTCCCGAGGGCGCCACTTCGACGGACCTCGTCCTCACAGTCACGCAGATGCTGAGGAAGAAAGGAGTCGTGGAGAAGTTCGTGGAGTTCTATGGCCCGGGGCTTTCGAGTCTCAGTATCGCGGATCGGGCGACCATCGGCAACATGTCGCCGGAGTACGGCGCCACGATCGGATTCTTTCCTCCCGACGACGAGACGCTCAAATACCTCGAGCTCACCGGCCGCGATCGCGAATTAATTAAGCTGGTCGAGACCTACTGCAAAGAGCAGGGGCTTTTCCGCACGGACTCATCGCCCGATCCGATCTTCACGGACGCTCTCGACCTTGACCTCTCCACAGTGGAGCCGAGCCTTGCCGGTCCAAGGCGCCCCCAGGACCGGGTTCCACTGAAACAGGCCAAGCGGGCCTTTCAGGAATCGCTCCCCAGCCTGCTCAAGAGCGGCGACCCGAGCCGCACCGTTGCAGTCCAACTGGACAGCAACCGTGTCAACCTAGCACATGGCTCGGTGGTCATCTCGGCGATCACAAGCTGCACCAATACATCGAACCCCTCCGTTATGATCGGAGCAGGGCTTTTGGCCAAGAGGGCTGTCGAGCGCGGGCTTAAGACAAAGCCCTGGGTGAAGACAAGCCTGGCCCCGGGATCGAAGGTCGTAACCAGCTATCTCAAAGAGGCCGGTCTTCTGCCCTATTTGGAAAAGCTCGGCTTTTATCTCGTAGGGTATGGTTGCACCACCTGCATCGGCAACAGCGGTCCCCTCCCTGAGCCCATCGCCGCCGGGATTCAGGAAGGCGACCTCGTGGCCGTATCGGTTCTATCGGGCAACAGAAACTTTGAGGGCCGTGTCCATATCCAGGTGCGGGCAAACTATCTCGCATCCCCACCACTCGTCGTCGCCTACGCGCTGGCCGGACGGATGGACATGGACCTCTACAACGAGCCTCTAGGAGAAGATCCGAAGGGCGCACCCGTCTATTTGAAAGATATATGGCCGACGCCTGAAGAGATCCGTGAGGCGATCCGCAAGTCGGTCAAGTCGGACATGTTTAAAAAAGAGTACGGCGAGGTCTTCCAAGGCGACGAGCGCTGGAAGAAGATGCCGACGCCGGCCGGTGAACTTTTCACCTGGGATCCGAGCTCCACCTATGTGCGCGAAGCCCCCTTCTTCAAAGATATGCCCCAGGAGCCCTCGCAGCCAAAGGACATCACCGGCGCCCGAGTCCTCGCGCTTCTGGGTGAATCGATCACGACAGACCACATCTCTCCTGCGGGCGCCATTGAAAAGAACGGCCCCGCTGCGCGCTACCTCACGGAACACGGCGTCCAGCCCAAGGACTTCAACCAGTACGGCGCCCGGCGTGGGAACCACGAAGTGATGATGCGCGGGACCTTCGCCAACGTGAGGCTCAAGAACCAGCTCGCTCCAGGGACCGAGGGAGGCTGGACCGTGCGCCTGCCCGGCAAGAAGCAGATGTTCATCTACGACGCCGCTATGGAGTACCAGAATGAGGGCGTTCCCCTGATCGTGATCGCCGGCAAGGAATACGGCACCGGCTCCTCGCGCGACTGGGCCGCCAAGGGACCAAGACTCCTCGGAGTCAAAGCGGTCATCGCCGAGAGTTACGAACGCATCCACAGGAACAACCTGATTGGAATGGGCATTTTGCCTTTCCAGTTTAAGGAGGGAGAGAGCTCCAAGTCTCTGGGCCTTACCGGATTCGAAAGCTACGACATCACGGGCGTCTCCCAGGGACCGCAGGTGGGAAAGGAGCTCACGGTCCGGGCCAAGGGGGATGATGGGAAGACCAGGGAGTTCAAGGTCAAATGCCGCATCGACTCGCCCGCCGAGCTTGACTACTACCGCCACGGCGGCATCCTGGAATATGTCCTGCGGCAGCTATTAAAAAAGCAGGCATGAGACTTTCAGGTTGCCCACTTTCCTCGCCTCTTAGCCTTCAAGCCGAGGTGGGAAGGTGGGAGGCCCTGGGAGGCTTCTTTCAATCCCTGGGGCGGATGGGGCGCAGAGACCAGTCCCGTGAGAGGCCAATGAGCGGGCGAATCCCGACTACGCTGAAGAAAAGCTCCTGGCTTGAGACTTCCCTCGAGGGCCTCACCTCCTGAAAGCGGCGGAACAGGAGAAAGTAAGAAAAGAGCCGGCACAGGGCCGAGAGCGCGAAGAGGGTGAGCAGGGAATAGCCCTGGATAGGCGGCAGTCTGGAGGCGAGAAAGCCCCCCAGGGAAGCCCCAAGAAAGAGCGCTGTGCCGTTGATCACGTTGAAGTAACCGATGCACCGCACCCGCTTTTGTTGGGTCACGGCATCGTAAATGAAGTTGGTGGCGGAGAGCGTTGTGCCGCTCCAGGAAAATCCTGCCAGCACCTGGACCAATACGAGATAAAAGACATCGTGCGAGACCAGCCAGAAGAGCGGGTTGAGAGTCGCCAGAAACCCGGCTAGCCTGAGCACCCGGACATTGCCCACCAGGTCGGCATGCCTTCCCCACCAGGGCAGAGCGACCAGCCCGGTGACGGCAGAGGTCACCTGCAGGACCATGTAAGTAAGATAACTGAGCTCAAGATCGCGCAGCATAAAGACCGCGAAGAAGGGCGCGGCGAGAAAGGTCGAGAAGGTCAGGGTAGCCATAAAGGCGACGAATTTGACAAAGTTGCTCTCACGAAAGCGCGCCAGGAACATGACAAAGGTAAAGTCGCTGGCAGGGTCTCTCTTCTGGGGCACCTCGCTCATCTGGGCGAGATAGCCGCCAGAGACAAAGCGCGCCAGCGCTCCGATCAAAAAGATAATGAAAAACCCCAAGGCCTGGGACAATTCCCTAGTCCAGTAAAGCACGAGCCCCGCTGCGGTCAGGCTCGCGACGTTGACGATGCCCAGGATGCGATGGCGCCAGCCAAAGTACTGACCTCTCTTCTGCTTGGGGATATATTCCGTCATCAAGCTCCCCCAGGCCGGCCCGGCAAGCCCCCCGCAAATAGTAGAAAGGACGAGCAGTGAAAGAAACATCTCCACGCGGTAGGGAAAATCAGACCAGGCCAAGAAGGCGATGGCCAGGAGGAAAATCGCCTGAACCAAGATGGCGCGGACTAAAAACCTCAAGCGCCCGCCAATCCAATGGATGACCTGGACGGCAAAGAGCTGGGAGATGGAGCCGAGCAAGCTGGGAAGGGCGCTGACCCAACCCACCTGCTGCAAAGTGGCCCCCAGAAGGAGGGCAAAGGGGATGATGTAGTGCTCGGTCATCCCCGCCATGATGGAGGCGAATATGCCGTCTTTAAAAGAAGCCCGCAGGCTCTCCCTGACGTTGATCTTTCTCTGAGCCGTTTTGCCGGGAGGGCTGTCGACCGAGATTCTCTTGTCGGGAGCCGACTGGAGAGGTTGTGTCTTAGAAGGAGAGGTGGCCAGGGAACTCATACATAGTAAGTTTTTCCTTTATCTTACCGAAGATAACCCCAGACTTCCACTGCCACGATGGCTTGACCTGCTGCGCTTCTATTTGCCTCCCCTTTTCCCGCGCAGGGATAGCAGCACACCGGATTCGGCCAACAGGGAAATTCCCCAGCCCGCGAGAACGGCCCAGAAGGCCGAGGTGATCCCCGCGAAGGTGAAAGGCGTGGCCGCGATCACCAAGGCGACCAGGGCGCCAAAACGGAATTTCCCGCCGAAGGCCTTCTCCAGGGCGTCCTGCAGGGAGGAGAGAATAGCCAGACCCGCCAGGGTCACCACGTATCGCTGGGGCAGCAGCGCGAGCAGAGAGACCACCGGGCCGGCGGCCAATGCCAAGGTCAGCGTCAAAACCGCAGCCACCACACTGGCCCAATATCGGCCGGGGAGCGGCCCGGCATCAGGAGAGGCCACTATGGCGACTGCGGTGCGGCCGACAATGGCGGGACATCCTCCAAGCAGGGCATTCAATATCGAGTCCAGGCCCACAACGAGCGTGACCGGCTTGACAGGAACTCGATAGCCCTGTGCCCGCAGGAAGCCCAACCCCTGAACGTTGCCCAGGACCATGGACAATACCACCATGGGGAGGCTCACGGCGATGAAAGCGGAAAAAGAAAAACTCATCTTTGAAGCGACCAGCGTTGGCCAGCTCCACGACACCGGCCCAGAAGAGGTCTGCTGAGCGAAGAGAAGGGCCAATCCGCCACCGGCAATGGCAAGTCCCATGGGGGGCACCCGCGGCCTCCCTATAATCCGCCCTATGAGATAGCCGGCTACGGTTGAACCTGCCACGAGAAAATCCTCCACGGTAGTCCGCACCATGCGGGTGATATATTCCAGAATACTGCCGGCAAACATGCCCATCACTATGGGCAAAGGCAGCCAGTCCATGATCCTCTTGCCCACGCCTAAGAATCCGAGGAGGACAATGGTAATCCCAGCCATCAGGTTGGCCCCTGCCAGCTCGGAAAAAGTGAATTGGCCGGCCAATGTGCCGAGGTAGACCAGGCCGGGGATGGTCCAGGTAATGGGGATGGGTTGGCGATAGTAGAGGGAGAGGGCGATGGAGGAGAGAGCGGCGGTGAACCAGACTATGAATATCCAGCTTGAGGACTGAGCGGAGGTCAGGCCGAGCTGGGCGGTGACCGCAAGCTGTAGCGGAACCATGCCGGAGGCAAACCAGATGAAGCTGGTCAGCCCGGCCCACAGAGCCGCGGCAGTGAAGTCGCGCGACCAGACTCGGAGCGCCATAGAAAGGTACTACCTCCCCTGCGGTATACCGGGAAACTTCATGGGAGCGCCGCCTCGACCTCCAACTATGTCCAGTTTGTTATTGAAAGCGGAGGTCAGGGGGTACCTCAGCCTGTCCTCGTTATCTTGCTTGCGTGTCCATTTTATCCGGGCAAGATCAGTCCGCTTTAGCCGTCTGGTTAAGCCGAGCGGTCCGACATTGGCTTCTTCTGACCTAAACAAATCTCGAGCCGATGCTAGATGCTCCACCTCGAAACCGTACTTGGACGCTAGATAAAACTGACCCCAGAAATTCATGAGAAGAAGCAGCCTTGGTAAAGGGATAGTGTGATCGAGGTGCCGGCTGGCGAGTTTCTCAAGAAGTTTCTTTTCTTGAATTTGTCGGGCGATAGCCGCAAATGGCTCCTTCTCGCTTGCCCATTCATGTGCTTTGGGGTACTTGACACGCAGCAGCGAGAGAACTGACTTGACGGAGAGTTCAATGCATTCCTGGGCAGCTTGTACGGCCTCGGAGCAGCGATAAGAAGACTTCGCATGTTCTCTAGCTGTCTGTAGTTGGTTCGAGGCTTTATCGATCCAGCCTTCGATTGTCTTACGTTGCGTGTCATTCATCGATAGTCACACTGCCATCCACCAAATCGGCCTATTTACCTTTTACACGCCAACGCTGCGCCTGAGCCGCGCGAGTTTTTCAAGCGTCGGACTCAAACCAGTTATTAGGCAACCCGTTTCCCGCTCAACGATTGCGGCGCTCCTTATCGAGGATAACTCCTGCCCATCCCTCAAGGGTTCTGTCACCCTCATATTCGTGGAGGGCTACCGTCTTTAAGATTGTTGACAACTCCCCCGATGGACGGGTTATCAGATCTTTGACTAGTGGGAGAAGGGCCTTATCCCTAGATGTCGCGGTCAGCACGGATTCCGTTGGCGCGCAGTCGATTAGAATTAGGTCGTAATCTGCCTCTACTTCTTTTATGAGGCGAGAAAGATGTCTTTCCTTATGCCCAGGATTCTTCAAAGAGAACGCCAACTCTAGACGAGAGGGGATCAAGTCAATAACATTGCCGTCGTGGAACTTCTTGTATTTGTGTATAGGGGCACGCGCACTTTCCAATGATGCTTTCCCGCTAGGTGTTCTTGTTCCTTGCTCAAACACATCCCAAATGGTCGGCTTGTTGGGAGCGAGAATCGCCTCGTACTCTCGGACACCCAATAAATACTGACTTGCATTGAACTGCGGGTCTAGATCCACGACGAGGACTTTCTTATCCCACGAACCATAGGCCGCGAAGTGCCATGCCAAGTTGACGGTAAGCGCGGATTTCCCCACACCGCCCTTCATGTTAATCAGAGAAACCTTAGTTGCCACGACGCTTCCTCCCTTTCATCCTTCGGGCTAACGAAGCTGTAGAAAAAGTCCCCACGAACTAAAAAGTGTCCAAATTGTGGGTACCTAAATGGTCTCTCGATCCGAGATCGTTGCTTAAACGCCAAATACGGAGGTCCCTTTTTTTGTAAATTGTTCGCTCTACTTTTTCCTACAACCTCAACGTTGCGCTAACCGACGCCTCGCTTTTTGGCGCGTCCGAGTTGAGCGCCGAGTTGGATGGCTATGGCCTTTTATGCTCCGAATGACCGATACGCCTTTGTGCAAAGTCTCGGTGCAGAAACAGACTTTCGCCGAGGGACCGGGCAAAGCCGTCGAGCCCGGGGAAAAGGACTGCGGAATTGACGTTCATGTTCTTCAGCATCCTCGCGAATTCGTACACTTGGTCTGCCATCTTCATGCGAAGCTTTACAAGATTCTCTTTCACATTGAAACCGTCCATTGCCTGAATGTTTTCAACGAGGCTAGCTCCGATATCTCCAGGACAGAGGAAGATACCTTGTTGGATGGTGAGACGCTCATTCAAGTCGAGCGGGTTCTCAAGGAAGACAAACTTCCGCCTCTCTCTCTCGTCGCAATAAAGAGGAAGGAACGTGGAGTCGTTTCGTGATTCATCCGTGTCGCGCTCCTTGATGCGTTTGTCTTCAGCGACTTTAATCACAGCCTCATAACACCAACGGCGATCGAGGCACCATATGACTGCATCTTTCCCGCCAGCTTCGATGGCAAACTTGGCCGCAACAAATGGAGAGTACGTCCAATCCAAGAGACGGGTCGGGGCGTCGTGATGCTGCATAAGAGCCAGGCAGTACAGCGTATCAGTTTTGACCCGAGCCTGATCGTCACCACGATACTGTCGCCTGAACTCGCGGATAATCTGTGCCTCGATTCTAGGGCCCTCCGAGAGGTCGATTTCCCAGTCGCCGAGAGTCCGTTCCAAAGAGGTCTTAAGTGGCCAATCCTTGCGCTGCCCTCGATAGGTCCATCGGCCCTTCTGTTCGGAGATGATCTCAGTAAGCTCAGTCCACGACCGAACGTCCAGAGTGCAGAACTCCTCCATGTACTGTTCTCCTATCCATCAACGTATAGCGTTTTATCCCTGATGCCCCTGAGGGATAGAGCTTCGGCAGAATCCCCTACGTGCATTGGAGATAAAACCTGTTGGATTAAGCCGTTGAGCGGGAATTTACCGCTTGCTATGGGGATTGTAAAGCGAGAAAGCGACGCGTATACAGGGTCGGGGCTTGCATTACCACAATGTATGATTGCAAGACCTCTCCCCAGATCCTTGTCTTTACCACTCTCAACTTCTGAGCGGGTGGCGCCACTTCAGTCCGGGAAATCTCGCGTAATCGCCGTCGGTGGAGATCCACTCGCTGCCCGATTCGATGGCAAGCGCTGCCAGGAAAGCGTCCGGGATCAGGTTGCCCTTCGCCTGTGTCGCGCGGCACAACCGCGTGAAGATGTCCCAGTGCCGCGCCCCTGGAGCCAACAATACAAAATGCGGACGCTCCCGCAACTCTCCGACGAACGCAAGAGCGTCGTTTAGCGGACTGGGCGGATTAAAAACCTTTGGGTGGGTCACGATCCGGAGAAACCCGGCGAACACCAAATCGCTGATGGCGAAAGCCTGGTCTCCATTGGCCAACTCCTCAAGCCAAGCGCGGTACTCTGCGTGGGAGGGGGTATCCTCTCGGTGGGCATAGATGAGAACGTTGACGTCAAGCAGAAACACTCTTGTCTTCCAGCGCGTCGAGCAAGGATGCGGTGTCGTCCAGGTCGATGCCCGGCATGAGTCCCTGGCCTCTAACTGTCGTCAGGCTCACGGGTTTCGACTTCTGCATAGTCTTGGGCCGTGCCAGGGTCTGACGTAGGGCCTCCTCGATGACCGCCGTCACCGTCGTTTTCCGCTTGGTGGCGTACTTTTTGACTTCGGCCAACAAGCCGTCGTCCAACCGAACCGTCGTTCGCATATGTCTTACCATGCTATCTATATGTCAATATGTCAAACCGTTCCATAATCCGTAGATAAGAAACGGAAAGTGCACGCAACAGGCTAACGTAGAGCATTTTCATTGCCGAGGAACTACTGAGACGGCCGAGAACGAAAAGAGGGGAACAAAATATTTCTGTCGAATCTTTTCAAACACCATCTTTGCAGCTTTTGACGCAAAGCCCTTCCCTAAACCCTCAGTTCCTGGGTTCTGCTTCGATCCCGGTTGGAGTTAACACGCTGCTGCTCCCTTAGGCGCTGGAGAACACCACAAGCTGGCTTCTTGCTTGCCGATAAGGAATCAGGCTCCGATAACCTTCGGTGAGCTTAAGAAAAGTCGAGCGGGCATGGCAGACCACCTTATCAGACGTGACGTTCAAATATGAGAGTATGATTCTGCTGAAAAAGTCTTTTTGCTAAAAGTGAGGAAAAATTTTCGCTCAGAAATGCCCCAGGATCGATTTTCTCCGAATGGTTAATCATTTTTGATGTCCGAAATTTTCATGAAGAGGGGGTTTTTCAGCGGAATCAGAGTATTATAGCAAACGTGGTGGTTCTCTTCAGCCGCCCCCTCCCCTTTCATCCTCGCAGACCCGGGTATGAAGCTCCCCGCAGCAGCCTACTCCGCCGAAGTAGCCACTTCGGCTACGAAGGCCGGAAGCTGCGGGGTATCCTGCGAAATTCTCCGAAGCCGCTACCCTCCTTCGCCAAGGCTACGGAGGGTTCTCCTCGCCTTCATCCCCGCAGCAGCCTACTCCGCCGAAGTAGCTACTTCGGCTAC
>Ga0184640_10000148_pt1 | contig 16433 bp, 19 predicted proteins | sample PLM31_200_b2_FD_133161 | JGI IMG/M metagenome (GOLD analysis project Ga0184640, IMG submission 133161) | Groundwater sediment microbial communities from an aquifer in East River, Colorado, USA - PLM3-1_200_b2 | ecosystem: Environmental > Terrestrial > Soil > Riparian zone | place: USA: East...
AGGACGACGCGCCTTCCGGCGTGCCGCTCAGCCTCACTCCAGTCTTGCATTGCCCGGATGGATTCAATAATCTTCACGGCCCTTAACCCTTTATCCCTTTATCCCTTTATCCCTTTATCCCTTTAACCCTTCAACCCTTCAACCCTTCAACCCTTCAACCCTTCAACCCTCAATGGAACGAGTGCTCCTCACCGGGGAATTTGCCTTCCCGAACCTCAGCAACGAATTGCTGCACCGCCTCCATCGCGACCCCCTTCAGGTCGGCATATCTCTTGACGAACTTTGGCGTGTACATGTCGAAGAGCCCGAGCATGTCATGCACCACCAGGATCTGCCCGTCGCAGTTGACCCCGGCACCAATGCCGATGGTAGGGATCGTCAGGTGCTCGGTGATCTCCAGGGCCAGCTCTGCCGGTATCCCCTCCAAAACCACGGCAAAGGCGCCGCCCTCCTCCACGGCCAGGGCATCCTGCAAGATCGCCGCCCTCTGCTCCTTCTCCTTCCCCTGAACCTTGTATCCGCCAAAGCGGTGGATCGACTGTGGGGTCAGACCCACATGGCCCATGACCGGTATCCCCATCTGGACGATCGCCGCGATCGTCCCCTGGAATGCCACCCCTCCCTCGAGCTTGACCACCTCCGCCCCTCCCTCCTGCAGGAATCTCCCCGCATTGCGCTTCGCCTCCTCGACGCTGATCTGGAACGAGAGAAAAGGCATATCGGCCACCACCAGCGCCCGCTTCCTTCCGCGAACCACCGCCTTGGTGTGATAGAGCACCTCCTCCAGGGTGACCGGCAGGGTGCTCTCTCGCCCCTGGATCACAGAGCCCAGGGAGTCTCCTACCAGGAGGATATCGACTCCGGCCTCGTCTAAAATACGGGCGAAGGAGTAATCGTAGGCCGTGAGCGCGGTGATCTTCTCCCCTTGCTGTTTCATCTTGCCGATTTCTGGAACCGTGACCTTGCCTGACATCGAACCGACCTCCAAAATAAAAAAGCCTTCCGGACGAAGCCGGAAGGCCACAAGAATCTTTTCCCTGGCATCCCGTCTCAGTCCAGGCTACCTGGATCCAAGCGGTATATAGTACTGAGTGCCCGGCCCCATGTTGTGGATTTCTCTAATCAAGTCAGCAAGATCTTCGCTGCTTGCGACGAAATCGATCTCTGAAGTATTTACTACCAGGAGGGGGCTCTCATCGTAGTGGAAGAAGAACTGGTTATAGGCCTGAGCCACCTCCCCCAGGTAGTCCGGGCTGATGTCCCTCTCATAGCTCTTATCTCTCTTTTTGAGCCGTTTGTAAAGGACCTCGGGGGTGGCCTGGAGGTAAACGACCAGGTCAGGTTTGGGGACGCGAGGATTCAAAAGCCGGTAGATCTGCTGGTAGAGGGCCAGTTCCTCACTGCTCAAGGTCAGCGTGGCGAAGATCCTGTCCTTGGCAAAGAGGTAGTCAGCCACAGTGCTCTGGTTAAAGAGATCCTGCTGGTTGAGCTCCCGTTGCTGTTGATAGCGACTCAAGAGAAAGAAGAGCTGGTTCTGAAAGGCGTAAGTCTTGGGATCCTCATAAAACTTGGGCAGGAAGGGGTTATCCTCCACTCTCTCAAAAACAGTCCGGGCCTGAAACTCCGCGGCCAGCATCTTGGCCAGACTCGTCTTGCCCACCCCAATCGGCCCCTCGACAACGATGTATCTCTTCTTAGCCATCCCGGCCTAGGCTATGAGAGGGATGTCCAGAGACATGATGTTCAATCTTTCCGCAAAGCTTTTAAGTCAAGTGAAAATTGAAATCGCCCTCTGAGCTGTTGGCACGAGAGGAATTTACCGGTGGCGGTACTATAAGTCAATATGGTTCGCCGCGGCGCCCTCTCCTTACACAACGTAGATCGGATTCGAGAAGATCCAGGGATATCGATCTCCCCTAATCTCAAGGAATGCCTCGACCCGATACGTCCCCTTTTCCTTTACCAGATGATCCAACCGGGTAGAGGCCGCCTCCTCAACCACCTGGCCATTGCGGAAAAGCTGGATGACAGTGCTCTGGGGCGTCTGCACGGTCAGGACCAGGCCCGGCGAATAGGGCATCTCGTCGCCCATGATCCCTACGAGGCCGTCCCTTCGGGCGAAGAACTGAAAGCCGGTGGCGTCGGCCAGAAGGCCGAAAGAAAGATAGGCGTGGCCCGCTTTCAATGCGTCAAGGAGTGCCCTCTTCTCCAAAGCCGCCGCCAGAAGGTGGGTCTGTACATATTTAAAGGTGAGCGGGTAGGGGTCGAGCTGCCTTCCAAAAACCTTGAGATTCTTATGGGCATTGTTTCCCGCGATGCCAACCAGTCTCTTTGTTTGAAGCGCCTTATCCCACTGCGACAGGTGGTGCCCGGGGCGGGAGAGGAGGCTCAAGAAGGCTTCTCCCGGATAGTCGTCCCAGGAGCTCAGCAGTTCGAGGACCAGCCAGGGGGCTTTCCATGCCTGCGCACGCGCGCTGTCGCTAATGTTGTAGATCTCCATTCCGTCGATCCCCTCGATATCCCAATCCCGAAAGCCCAACGGATGGGCGACGAAGGCCAGCCCTCCTTGCGATTTGATCTCCCGCACTACTTGCCGAACGGCCATCCCACGGCCATCGATATAATCCTGGATATCGATCGCCAGGAGGGCCTGGCCCTTTTTGACGAACTCGGCCCCCCGGATCACCCAGAGGTCATCGAATCGCCCTTGAATCCCTTCTGTGAAGATCCTCTTATTGTTATGGTCAGTGGTGATGAGGAACCGAAGGCCGGCCTCATGGGCGGACCGGACGATCTCCTCTGGCGTTCCCTTGCTATCGTGGGAGAGAAGGCTGTGGACATGAATCACCCCTTTCAGGTCAAGGAGCCCCGGCAAAGGGGCGACGCTCTTCCGATCTGCCTGAAACTGTTCGATCCGCTCCTGGAGTCTTCTATACGAACGGCGAAAAGACCATCGTACCAGCAGCGAGGCGGCAGCCGCTGCCCCCAATCCTTTCGCCAGGCGGGCCACCATCTCTCTTCGACCGATCTTCCGAGCCCAATTCATGGGCAAAATCCTGAACTGACCTCAGCGACCGGATCGAAAAGCAGAGACAGAACATCCTCCTTCAACTCGCTCGCGCAGGAGTAAGGTATGGCGGGATCGTAGAACGCCCAGGTAATTCTGCGGCGCATCTCTGTGTCAGAATCCTAGAGCAAGGTTAGCGCTCGGCAAAGGAATCTTTCCCACCCCAATCGGCCCCCTCCACCACAGCATACTTCGCCTTCGCCATCTCGCCCCTACGGTAAAAGTTTTAGACCGCGGCGGCGCACGAAGTGCCGGAAGTCGGTGTCGCGGCTAATCAAAGGAACATTGTGATCGATGCAAACCTGAGCAATGAGGGAATCTGCTAGGGGCGCTTTCCGGTGATGGCGGATAACCTCTGAACGCAGATAGCCGGCCCTTTCCCAATAGCCATCGAGAAGCGGAAGCAGCGGTAATTCTTTCAGGAGATGAGCAACATCAGGAGAAAGCTTGGGATCGCTTAATAGTTCGGACAAAACCACTGGCGGCAAAACCGCCTGTTTCTGCTCAAGGGCCGCTTCCACAGCACTCACGTCCGCACCCTTTGCCCCTGAGAGATAGGCAATAAGAGAGCTCGCATCCAGAGCGATCACCTGCGATCTTCCCGAAGAGCCTTCAAGTCAAGGGAGAATTTCACCTTTCCCCTCAGCCGCCGGAGCTTTTCGTAAGCCTTTCCAGCGGCTACCAACTGGAGACCATGACGTATGGTTGGAGTAATTCCCAACCCGGTCGCCTCTTGGGCCTTGCGCAGAAGCTCCTCGGGGATATGCACCGTGATCTTTTTGGCTGTCTGCATAAAAGAAAACTACCAGCATCTATGCCATAAGTCAATATGGTGTTTAAAGTCAACTCACTACAGCCAAATCCACCTTTGGAATCGAGGGGAACACGACATTGTGGCCCTTAAGACCACAAAAAGGATATTACCGCTCGGAAAAGGAGTCCTTCCTGCCGACACCGCCGTATTTGCGGAAGATATTGTCGTGGGTAGCTTTTTCCGTCGCCAGGGCCAGAGCTTGCTCAATAACCTGCGTCACCGTCTGGCCCCCAGCACCTTCTGAGCACGGGCCAACTGCTCTTTATCTAACCTCACCGTCACCTGAGATTTAGCCATAAACTCTCCTCTGATGTCTTACAAAGCGTATCAAATCGCATGACACTTACGAGAAGCAACGGATGTCTACTTCGGACGATAGAGCTTGAGACCAGGAATCTTTGCAAAATGGGGGTCAGTGGTGAAAACCTCTGCATCGTGCTCCATGGCAAGGGCGCCGATAAGGAGATCTAACAGCGGAATAGTGGTTCTTTTTCTGCGCAAGCCGGAAGAAAGCTCTCCGGCTCTTTGCCATAAGACAAAGGTCATCTCCAAGAAAGGAAGAGCAGATGCATGATCCAGTATTGCATTGGCCTCTGCAGGAGTTCGGCAGCCCTGCAGAAGCTCGGATAGAACCGGTCCAACGAGAGCCAGCTCGTTCTCATCGATCAACAGATCGATGGCATGTTTTTCATCCGATTCGGGATCGTTAAAAAACTCAATCCAAACGGTTGTGTCGGCGACGACCATACCGGAGCCTCTCGTGTTCCTTCATGGCTTTCAGTTCCTCCTCCTCCATCTTCCGCCAGTCCAAGTCGATGTGAATCTTCCCGCTCAGATTCTTTAGGCCTTCCAGTTTTTTCCGACGGATCAGTTCCTCCAGAGCCCGGCTGACCACAGCGGTCTTGGTTTTCTCCCCGGAACATTTCATGGCCTCTTCCAGCAGCTTTTCGTCTATAGCCAATGTAGTGCGCATATCTGATGCCTCCTCTTTATGCCTCAATTATATGCCTAAAGTTTATGCCGTCAAGTGGTCTGGAGTACCCCAAAAGTTGGTTTGACTCAGGGATATGAGGCTTGATAGATTTCAGGCCCTAGGAGCTTAAGGAAGAAACAATAAGGATTTTGGATGAGATCCGCCAGATAATTGATCCGCAACAGATGCCACCCCCAACTCCGATGAGGAGTCGGTGCGCAGATTGTGAATATAGAAACTTCTGCGGGGATATTTTTTAAGAAGGGGCACACTGAAAGACAAGATCGGCCAAATGGAACGGTCTTGAATCGATATGACGAAATTGCTATTTTCGAATATCTTCGGCGGAGGTAAGTGATGTCTACCAAAAAGCGTACGAGCATCCTGGTGGATGAAACCTTGCTGAGGGAAGCTCGAAAGAGGCTCAAAGTTTCTAGCAATACAGAAGCCATCACCAAAGCCCTCCAACAAACCCTCGTGAACAAAGAAATCGAAACTGCCCTAAGAAAGCTGGTCCGCAAAGGTCGGGGACGCTTTGTGGATGTATATAGGTAGCCCTTTTGCCCCTCCTTCTGGATACCAACGTCTATCTCTTTGCCATGAAATCGGATCAGGGTGCTGGTTTCTTTGAGCATCATTAATATGGCCACCCTGAGAGAAAAGATCTGCCAGATGATCATGATCGGGCTCAAGGGGGAAGAGCTGGCCTCAGAGGAGCTGCGTCTTCTAAAGGATTTTCCCTTCGGCGGCGTCATCCTTTTCACCCATAACCTCAAAGCGCCAAAACAGATCCTCTCCCTCTGCCGCTCACTTTGGAAAAGAAAAAAGACGCTCCCTCCCTTCATCGCCATCGATCAGGAGGGAGGAAGGGTCCATCGCCTGCCCGCGCCCTTCACCCATTTTCCTCCTATGGCCCTTCTGGGGGAAACCCGCAATACCGACCTGGCCTACAAGATGGGCCTGGCCACGGCCCGGGAGCTCACAGCCGTGGGGATAAATCTCAACTTCGCTCCGGTTCTGGATGTCCACTCCAATCCCAAAAATCCAGTGATCGGAGATCGCTCCCTGGGTCCTGAGCCAGAAGAGGTGGCCAGGCTCGGGTGGGCGATCATCAAGGGATTAAGAGACGGGGGCGTCATCCCCTGCGCCAAGCATTTTCCCGGTCACGGGGATACTAATAAAGATTCCCATGTGGAACTCCCTGTGGTGGAGAAGGAACTTGCGCGCCTCAAAGAAGTGGAGCTTCTACCGTTTATCCATGCCTGCCGGAATCAGGTCGAAGCGGTCATGACTGCCCATGTCCTCTACCCTGCCCTGGACCCCCGATATCCGGCGACCCTCTCCCGCTCCATCATCGCCAAGCTGCTCCGAAAGGAGATCCAATATGAAGGGGTTGTCCTGGGCGACGACATGGAGATGAGGGCGATCAGCAGCAACTACACGATGGAAGAAGCCGTGGCCCTCAGCGTCAAGGCCGGCGCAGATATGCTCCTCTTCTGCCATCAAACGGAGAGCGCCCTTCAGGCCTGCGAGTTTCTCTTAAGGCAGGCAGAAAAAGATGCTGAGATAAAGGCCAGAGTGGAAGAGAGCTACCAGAGGATCAAAAGACTCAAAGAGCGCTATCTCAAATCGTTCACGGGCGTGGGCGAAGATCTACTAACAGAACACATAGGGATAACTAGCCATCAGAAACTAGCGGAGGAGATTATCAAAGCAGGAGAACATTAAGGGGAAGACATAACCGGACATATCGGATACTCTCTCCTCTCACAGTGGCCTGGAGTCAGTTTGTCATCTGAACGCAGGCTGGCATGTGGTGGCGAGGGCAATTTTTGAGGTCTCGGCAACTGGCTCCCGAGCTGACAAATTTTCTCGTAGGCATTGTGGGCTCGCTTATTACGCTGTTTCTTGCTCCTCTTATTCAGAACTACTTCTGGCATTACCAGCGAAGAAGCGAAATCCAACTGAGGGCTATCGACCAGTTGAATAAGTTCGCTTCTGAGTTTATGAATAGTATGATCCAAATTAGGAATGCGCCTATTCGTGTTTAGCTTTTCCAAGACCTGTCAGTGATAGACGCTCAAATTAGGGCTCTGTTCTCAGACGAATCGTACAAGCGCTTCAAAGAACTAGAGGTTATGGTCGGCCCAAATATGGGAGGACATCCTATTCATGAATTCGTGGAGGCACGAGATCGAGTACTACGTGCTTTATACGATGAAGTGATAGGACCAAAGTTGTTTAGGCGATGACCCATTTCTGGAGCTGCAAGCAACCCACATGATAGGAAAATGCTTACTGAGGAATATCTAACTGTTAACGAGTTAGCTGGCCATTTGAAAAAGAGATTACATTCGATCCATCCTACAGCCAGATGAATGAACTACCCCGCAGCAAGCTGCGGGGTATCGAGAAATCCCAGAGACTCGGAGAATCCCAAGCGCAGCAAGCTGCGGGGAATATGACCCCAAGAGATTTAAAAGCCTCTTACCCCAGTTAGGGGTAGATGTCCAGTCTTATCTTGCAACTACGTTGGGATCTCAAACCAGCTGCGGCAAGCGATCAAGGAAGTGATTTGTGAGATTTCTATGGCCAGACCCAAAAAGCGAATTCCTGCTATCATTTGGCGGAACAGGTGGGTTCGGATTGAATACGTGAATTTGAGGAAAGTTGGCGGAAGCTACCACGGCAAGCTTTGCTGGAACTTCGCACGGATGCCCCACCATACAATCTTTGTTGACAACAACCGCACCACCTTCCCGGTCCTTTGCTGCTTAGTGCGGAAGACCGTATGGCGTAGGAATCGCCGGATATACCCTGCCGTCTCGGTGACTGGACCGCTGACTATCACGATGCAGTAATTCGGGTGGCACAGCCGGCGAAGGAAAAAACCTTCATCACGGGTAACAAAAGTCGCGGCTTTCAGGCGGTGGAGGTAGCGGAGAATTTCCTCTAAATCTTGCCACTCAGGGCGCCCCACTTCGCGACCGATTTGCTGCGGTCGCAAACGGGCGCGTCGTAAGGACTCGACTTGTCCTTTAGGGATGTTGTGGTCAAGGAGGATCACGCAGCGGTTTTTGCCCTCGGCAACACCTCTCGCACAACGCCTTTACGGCTAAGGACCGATGCCTCACGAACCGCCTTGGGTGTCACTAATCCTCTATACTCCTCAGCAACCTGTTCAGGTGTCAGTCCTGCCTTCAGAAGCTCTAAGGCGTCAGCCACGAGCACGCGCGTACCCTTAAAGATCATTCGTCCTCCGCACACGCGGGTATCAGCAACGAGATGGTGACCAATTTCGATACGAGTCATGGGAGTCTCCCTGAGGAAAGAGAATACGGCAAAGATATGGCCAAGACAAGTGCAGGTAGAGGCCTTAGCCTGATCCGCCTCAGGGCAGCTTATAGGCGCTGTAGTCGATGAGCTTCTTGATATCCTGCTGCAGCTCCCCTTGCCATTTCTCTATCAGGATGTCCGCCGGGCTCTTGCCTTGAAACAACAGATCCCGCAGCGGCTTTAGGTAGATCGTCTCATCTTCCCCGTTGGGGTTTAAGACCCGCTGTCGCTGCAGGCCTTCCCAGGCGATCTGGAAGAGCTCTTTGGCCAGGTCGAGAAGGGTGAAGCGGCGCAAGCGCGCCGCCAGGGCACGGTAGTGAGAGTCCTGGTAAACCTCCACCCTCTCATCCCAGCTCCACCCCTTGACCAGGTCCCAGGCCGCCTCCAGGCAGTCCGAGTCATAGAGGACCCCTTTGATGAGCGCGGGCAGGGCCGGCATCAGTTCCGGAGGCTGACTATCGACAGAGCGGATCTCCATGTAGCGCTTGATCCGCGCCTCGGGAAAGAGGGTCGTGAGATGGAGCTCCCAATCCTCCATCATCGCGTGGTGGCCCTGGTGGCCGCGGCTGAGGAAGTGGCGAAAAGGGATGCCAGTAAAGTCAATGTAACTCTCATCCCGGATAATAAAGTACATCGGCACATCGAGGGCATATTCCACATAATGGGCGAAGGAGACCTCGGGCAGAAAGGCGAAGCGCAGAAGCCCGCAGCGGTCCTTGTCGGTTCCGGTCCAGATATGCTCGCGAAAGCTCTTGTAGCCGTTGAGCCTTCCCTCGGAGATGGGCGAATTGGCAAAGATGGCAGCGAGGATGGGGACAAGCCCCATGGCGGTGCGGAATTTTGCCATCGCGTCCTTTTCATCCCGGTAGTCGATATTGGCCTGGACGGTGGCGGTCTGCTTCATCATCCGGTGGCCCAGAGTCCCCACTTTCGCCATATAGGGCGCCATGATCCGATAGCGTCTCTTGGGCACCCACTCGATCTCCTCTAAGCGGCTCACGGGCTGAATGCCGAGGCCGAGAAAGATCACATCCAACCTCTCCGCCACCTGCACCATCTCGCGGACGTGCCGGGTGAACTCGGCGTGGGTTAAGTGGATGTTCTCGCACGGCTCGCCGCTGAGCTCGATCTGTCCACCCGGTTCCAAATGGATCTGGGCCTGGCCGCGCGCCAGGCTGATCACGTGGCCGTCCTCTTCCTGAGGCTCCCAGCCGTATTCTTCGATCAGCGTCCTGAGGATGGCCTCAACGCCCTTTGGACCGGAGTAGGGAATGGCCTGCGCCGTTTGACGCTGGATTCCTACCTTCTCATACTCCGTCCCGACGCGCCACTGCCCTTTGGGCTTCCCTGACTGATGGAAGAACTCTTCTAACTCTTCCTTTTTATGGATGATGGACATGGGCGCGGATATTTTGCTGAAAAGGAGCGGAGATGATGCCTTTCTCCGTGATGATCGCCGAGATCAGCTCGTGGGAGGTGACATCAAAGGCGGGATTCAGGATGCGTATCCCTCTCGGCGCGATCGGACGACCGAAGATATGAGAGACCTCTCTCGGATCTCTTTCCTCAATGGGGATCTCGGAGCCTGAGGCACAGTGGAGGTCAAAGGAAGAGCTGGGCGCCGCCACATAGAAGGGGATGCGGTGCTTCTGGGCCAGGACGGCGACCCCATAGGTGCCGATCTTGTTGGCCACATCGCCGTTCGCCGCCACCCGGTCGCACCCCACGATGACCGCGTCGATTTTGCCCTTCTGCATCAGGTAGCCCGCCATGCTGTCGATGACGAGCGTGACCGGGATATTCTCCTTTTTAAGCTCCCAGGCCGTAAGCCTCGCTCCCTGGAGAAAGGGGCGGGTCTCGTTGACCAGGACCTCGATCTCCTTTCCCGCCTCCTTCATGGCCCGAATCACGCCCAGGGCGGTCCCATATCCCGCTGTGGCCAGGGCGCCGGCGTTGCAGTGAGTGAGAATGCGCTTGGCGCTTCTGAGAAGTCCGGCGCCGAATTTTCCCAGAAGGCGGTTGGTGGCAATATCCTCCTCGTAGATCTTTTGCGCCTCCTCCTTGAGCAGTTGCTTCAAGGCATCGACTCCCTGGCTCCTCTTTTCAATATAGATCCGGCGCATGCGCTCCAGGGCCCAGAAGAGATTGACCGCGGTCGGGCGGGTCTTCGCCAGTGTGCGAAAGATGCGCTCGATCTCCCGATCGAAATTTTTTTCCTTGACCCAAAAGGCGCCGAGGGCCACCCCCATCGCCGCGGCCACACCGATGGCCGGCGCCCCGCGGATGACCATGTCGCGGATGGCCTGGGCCACGCCCGTGTAGTCCCGGTAGACGCGATAGACCTCCTTATGGGGCAGGAGCCGCTGGTCAAGAATCACCACGCGGTTATTTTGCCATCGAACGGTCTTAACTGCCATAGGCGAATTTCCCGTCTTGCTTTTGCGGGAAGGGACGTATATTAGGTGGAACGGACGGAGGCGTCAAGAGGGCAAGATGGATGGGCCAGCGCTTTTGGGTTATCTCACCGGACTCTACTTCATCAAGCCGGATATGGAGATCGCCACGCTCATCCCGACAGCCGCCCTCGTCCATCTCCTCGATGCGCTGCTTTGCCGCCTGATCGCCAGCAACCAGGGGCGCCACCGGACCTTTTGGACCGCGGCGGGTTCGGTCTCCGGCATCTGGGCCCTGGGAGTCCTCTGCCTGCTGGCCGATAAAAGAGGCCGGCCCTCGGAGACAAAACGGCCCTGACACAAAAGCAGCGGTCGACAGGGTCATCCCTCGGCGACCGCGTAGGCAATGGCGTAGTGCTGCGTGTGCGTGATGGAGAGGGACAGGCGCCGCACACCCAGCTTCCGGGCGAAGGTCGAGGTCTTCTCGCTGAGGCGGATTTCCGGTCTCCCTCCAGGCAGGCGCACGACCTCGATCTCGAGCCAGGTGGCCCTGGCCCCCCAGCCGACCCCCAAGGCCTTCATCACCGCCTCCTTGGCGGCGAAGCGCCCGGCGTAGCTCTCGTATTGGTTGCGCCGCCTTTCGCAGTAGCGGACCTCCCCGGCTGTATAGACCCGCGCGCGCAGTCTCCTCCCGGTCTTGGGATCCTCCAGGGCGCGCCGGATGCGCGCCACCTCCACCAGATCGATGCCCACGCCGACGACCATGCCGCGAGGTTAGCCTCCTTGATAGGCCAGTGTCAACGGTTGTGGTCTTGAACGAGAGGATTTGTTACCATGACGGCATGAAGAGAAGACTCCGGGTCGCGATCCTCTTCGGGGGAAGATCCGCAGAGCATGAGATCTCCCTAATCTCGGCCAAAAACATCGTCGAGGCCATGAACAAGAAGAGATACGAGGTCGTCTTGATCGGCATTGATAAGAAAGGGCAGTGGCATTTGAACGAGGCCTCGCGATTTCTTCTCCCCCGAGACAACTCAAGGCTAACCCAGTTCCGCAAGGTAGGCGATCCCGTAGCCCTGGTCCCAGGGAAAAAGACCAAGCAGTTGGTGCGTCTTTCCAGCCGTCGGGCCTTAGGAGCTGTGGATGTGGTCTTTCCGGTCCTCCACGGGCCATTCGGAGAAGACGGCACGGTTCAGGGTCTATTGAAACTGGCCGATGTCCCTTTTGTGGGCGCCGGAGTCTTGGGCTCCGCCGTGGGGATGGACAAAGATGTGATGAAGCGGCTGCTTCGAGACGCGGGCATCCGCACCGCCAGGTTCCTCGTGTGGGACCGCTCTTCCTCCGCCATCAAGTTTGAGGATGTGCAGCGTGAGTTGGGGGCGCCGTTTTTCGTCAAACCAGCCAATCTCGGCTCCTCGGTCGGGATCAGCAAAGTCGGCGATAGAGGGCAGTTTGAGCGCGCAGTCCAAGATGCCTTTCAATACGATCCTAAGATCCTCCTGGAAGAGCATATTCAAGGACGAGAGATCGAATGCTCGGTCCTGGGAAACGACCACCCCATCGCCTCGGTGCCCGGCGAGATCATCCCGCGCCACGAGTTCTATTCCTACGAGGCCAAGTATCTGGACGAGAACGGAGCCGCCTTCGAGGTCCCGGCAAAACTCCCCGACCCCCTGATCAAGGAGATTCAAGAGCTCTCGATCAAGACCTTCAAGGCGCTCTGCTGCGAGGGAATGGCGCGGGTGGACTTTTTTCTCAGAGATAACCGGGAGGTCATCGTGAACGAGATCAATACCATCCCGGGCTTCACCAAGATCAGCATGTACCCCAAGCTCTGGGAGGCCAGCGGCATCTCCTACCCGGAATTGATCGACCGGTTGATCCAGCTTGCCTTGGAGAGATTCGCGCGGGAAAAGAGACTAAAGACCTCGCGCTAGCCTATTCTCGGAAAGGGCGGGCCAGGTGTCCTGCCCCCGCTGTCTCCACTTCGCCTAACTCCCTCAGGATGGTGGCCTGAATCTGGAGAATATTCGCGCGGCATTTTTGTGGAAGATATTTTCCTTCTGCTCCGCGCTCAGCCAGGAGATCGCCTCGATCATGGGCCGGATATCGTCGTACCACCTGCCCGTCCGGGGGTCGGCCTTGGAGCCGGCGCCCGGACGCTCGGTGCCGAAGAGGCAGCGGTCTGGGCCGACGATCTTAAACAAGAGCTCGAGGGACTCCGTGTTGTAGAGCGCGGTGTCGAAGTAGAGCCGGCGCAGACGCTCGTCGAAGTTCTCGGTGTCGTTGGGGCCGCGGAGCTGGGAGCGCCACCTCCCCACCTGATAGGGCACCGAGCCGCCGCCGTGACAGATGATCAGCTTGAGCTTGGGGAAGTCCTCAAAGACCCTGGAGTTCACCAGGGAGAGGACCGCGATGCTCTCCTCGGTAATGAAGTGGCCGTGGAACGACTCGCGCGGGTTCTTGCAGCTCGCCGAGTGGACCAGCCCCGGTACGTCTAGCTCGACCATCTTTGCGTAGAGCGGGTACCAGTGCTCGTCGCCCATGGGCGGAGTCTGGCCATCCCCCTCGCCGGGATCAGGGTTGACCATAATTCCGATGAAGCCCAGCTCCTTGACGCAGCGCTCAAGCTCTGCGCACGTCTCCTTTGGGCTTACGCCCGCGCACTGGGGCAGGCCGGCGATCCCCTGAAACCGCCTGGGCGCGACCTTGACCGTGAGCGCGATGGCGTCGTTGACCGCCTCGCAATACCAGTGGACGATCTTCTCGGGCTTCTCCGAGTGCATCATCGTGTAGGGCCGGGGAGAGACAAACGCGATATCTGTCCCGACCTGGTCCAGGACCTCGATATGGCTGTGGCCGTGCCACTTGGCGCGCTTGATGGCCTCTTCTGTGACGCCGGGGTTGCCCCGGCCGTGAAAGCCCCGGCTGTTCAATAAACTGGCCTGGTAGGCGGGCAGATCCCTCCCGGCGACGATGTGGTTGTGGATATCGATGATCATGGCTACTCCTATCTCTCTGGAGATGGGTGGAAACCTATCAGATAGCGGGTAGTGCCTGTCAAGTGCGCCGGCCCGGCGGATCGGGGATATCTCAGTTCTGGTGAAAGATCTCCCGGAAGAGTTTCACGTACCGGTCGTAGTCCTTGACCAAGACGAGATCACTGGGAAGGATAGGCGCCCCTCGGATCAAAGACGGAGGATCGGGAGGCACGTCGACCCGGTCGGGAATCCGATGGAAACCCTGGATCATCTTCGCCGCCTCCTGCGAAAGGAGGAAATCGATGAGGACCTTCCCCGCGTTCGGGTGCGGCGCGCGGGCGGACAAGGCTACCGGATGAAGGTTGAGGACCACAGGCATTAATCCCACCCATTCCAACGGGGCCCCTTGCCTCTTCATCTGCTCCACCCGGTGTCCGTACATCGCGATGCCCAGGGGGATCTCCCCGGCCGCGACGAGCTGCGTGAGCAGCGTGTGGCCGGCCTGCATGCGCAGCCCTTGGGCCGCGAGCCTCTCCATGTAGGCGATCCCTCTCTCCTCGCCCATGAACTTGAGCATGTTCGCGAACCACTCGTAGTCCTTGGCGTCGAGCGCCATCTGTCCCTTCCAGCGGGGATGAAGGAGATCCTCATAACTCTTTGGGAGCTGATCCTTGGAGGCCATGCGGGTGTTATAGACCAGGACGTGGGAGTTCACGTAGTTCGAGGCCCAGTATCCTTCCCTGTCCTTGTGGCCTTCCGGGATGAATCTCCGCTCCGGGGAGTCGTATCTGGCGAAGAACCCTTTCGTGAAGAGGTAATAGCCCGCGAAGCCAGTGATCGAGACCACGTCCCAAAAATGCTGGCCGAGCCGGCCCTCGGTCTCGATCTTGTTCAGGAGCGCCTCGTCGCCGATCCGGTAAACGCTCACGTCCAGAAACGGATGGCTCTTTTTGAACACCTGGACGAGGCTACCCGTCTCGGTGGCGTTCATGGTGGTGTAGTAGACCACCTTTCCCTCTTTGCGCGCTGGCCCTTCGACGCCTTGGGCCGGGAGCGCGAGGGCCAATAATAAATCGATCAGCAAGGGCGCGAGCGAAATCTGAAAGAGCCTGGACATGGTCTCCTCCTTTCTCAGGATGAAGCCCTCGATCTCCTCTCCTCCCGGTGACCGGCCTGGGAGCGAAAATCCCCTCTGCCTGAGGGGGTTATGTACCCCGGAACTCCCCCCCTTGGCAAGGGCTTCCCGGCCAACAAGCTAAAACCCGATTCTGCTACCAGGGCGGGGCCTCTTATCGCAGGGCAGGTCGAACAGCGAAGGCCCTCGCCGACGGTATTGATCATCGCGTCGCTTATCCCCTATTACGACTATGAGACCTTTATCAACTTTCCTGCCTCCATCGATCTATCCAACTACTCCCGGGTGCTGAACCATCCGAGCTTCGTGAGCGGTCTCTACAACTCCCTTATCCTATCCGTGATGATCGCCGCCATAACCGTTCTGGCCGGGATCATCATGGCCTTCACCATCTACAGAACCAAGGTCTACGGCAGCAAGGTCTTCGAGTTCATCGGCACCATGCCGCTGGCATTTCCACCGCTGGTGCTCTCAGAAAGTTTGCCTTTAAAATTAAGTTCAGCCTGTGAGCCGAGCCTATTACTCTATGTATCAAGCGGCCCAGGCGGCACTCGGAGCCGCCGGGCTTCAACGCGCCGAGTGGACTCACGGAGGACTGCACGCGACTTTCGCTAATGAGCTTACCCGCCGGCGGAAGCTCTATTCCTCTTTTCTAGCCCGAGACCTCGATGTTGTGCAGGACCTGAGAGACACCGCGGATTACAGAGATAGCGAGAGACCCCTCGCTTTTGATTTTGGCTTACGTTGAGCTATTATGTGGCCAAAGAAGAGCTATTGACATACTTTTCTATTTTGGGTATACAGAACGCACACGGGTACAGGTATCTAAGGAGGGACTATGGATAGATCCGTTGTAACAGTTAAGGGCCAAGTAGTGATTCCGTCTAAGCTCAGGCGGAAGTTCGGCATTAAGAAGGGAACACAGGTCTACCTCTACGAGCGCAACGGAGAAATTGTCATAAAGCCTATCACCGACGAGTATATCCAAAAGATGGCTGGAATGACCGGCACAAAGGGCAAGCTCCTTAAGGCGCTGATGGAAGAGAAGGCGAAGGAGCGCGAGCTGTGAGAGCTGCTGTCAGGGTTTTGGACAGCTACAGCCTCATAGCCTACATCGAGGGCGAAGCCGGCAAAGACACAATGATCGAAATTTTCCGGTCGGCCAGAGATTCCGGGAAGCCTCTTTACCTCTCCGTGGTGAACTGGGGCGAAGTTTACTACATAACTTTCAGAGAGGCGGGCCGAGAGAGAGCAGAAAAAGTGGCCCACCTCATCTCGACCCTTCCGATACAGATTGTCGATGCTGATTTAGAACTGGCCAAACAGGCCGCCCTCTTCAAGGGGACAAAAAAAATGTCCTACGCCGATAGCTTTGCTGCCGCTTTGGCCAAGGAGCGCAAGGCCGAGCTGGTGACAGGGGATAAAGAGTTCAAGCAAGTAGAAGGTGAGGTGAAAATATTATGGCTATGAAAACCACGGTCCGTTCTCACAAAATACCGCCGTGGACTATTCAAGCAAAGCGCCAGGGTCAGGCTTTCCTTTCTAGACAATCTGTCTTAGCAGGGCGACGTCATCCCGCGACGATCAGCCGCACGCCGTAGAGTTTGAGAGAATGAAGCTCCCCGCAGCAAGCTGCGGGGTATCCTGCGAAATTCTCCGAAGCCGCTACCCTCCTTCGCCAAGGCTACGGAGGGTTCTCCTCGCCTTCATCCCCGCAGCAGCCTACTCCGCCGA
>Ga0184640_10000150_pt1 | contig 16383 bp, 18 predicted proteins | sample PLM31_200_b2_FD_133161 | JGI IMG/M metagenome (GOLD analysis project Ga0184640, IMG submission 133161) | Groundwater sediment microbial communities from an aquifer in East River, Colorado, USA - PLM3-1_200_b2 | ecosystem: Environmental > Terrestrial > Soil > Riparian zone | place: USA: East...
GGTGTTGAAAAACGCGCCGTCAGGTCAGGCTGTTCAAAAAGGTCCAGATGCAAGGCGGCGAAGATTGGGACGACTGAGGCGTAACGACCCGCCTGACGGCGGGTGCCCGCAAAGGTACAGGAGGCACAACCGAGCCAACACCGCAGATGGGCCTTTTTCAACAGCCTGCTAGCGGGGAAGCCAGAGGGGCCGCTCCAGGAGGGTGGCCATCACCACCCCGACCGCGGCCGCCCCGAGGCCGATGGCCAGGCCCCCCCACTGAACCCACCGCCACCAGCGGGGTCGTTCCGCCGGGACCGAGGCGAAACAGCTCAAGCCCACCAGGATGAGCCCCAGGGAGAGGGTGAGGTAGGCGATTCGGAGTATGGTCATGACTCGTCCTCCATCAGTCGGGCGGTCTCGAGATATTGAGGAAAGAGCCGCCGGACGTCTTCGGGCTGGCTCGCGGCCAGAAACCCCGGGATGAGCCGCTTGGTGAACCCCCGCGTTCCCGCGAAGCGCACCGAGCCCACGGCAACCGGTTGCCCATCGGCTGAGACGATCGCCTCAGCCCGCCACAATCGCCCTCGGTCATCTTCCGGCACCACAGAGGCGCGAGTTCCGTGGATCAGGAGGGGCGCGCCAAAGGCGGTCGGTCGCAAGACGCGAACCGTGATCTCGTTCGTCAACCCGCACTCGCCGGCGCTCAGAACGCCGAGCCACCACCCGATCTCGTCCAAGACGATGAAGTGAAAGTGAGGGATGAGGGACCCATCCGCCCGACGGTACGGGGGCCGGGGCTGATAGGCCTTCCAGACCGCGCGCTCGTCGTAGTGAAAGCGGATCTGAAGTCCGATCGGATTCTCGGAGCCGCAGGCCAGACAACCCGTATTGCCAGGGACTGTGGGGGCCTCGCCCCCCCCCCCAGGTTTGAGGAGTAGAGCCGCGGGGAGCGATTCCTCGGCCGGAAGGGTCTCCACCCTCGCTTCGGCCAAGAGCCGTTCCTCCTGGAAGAGGTTCAGGCTCAGCCCTCTCTCCCAAGGGGCGAGACTCCATGAGAGGGGGCGCTCGAGGTCAACGCTTCGCTGAAGCTTGACGGACGCCAGGACCGGGTCGCGGTCGGGGAGGAACGGTCGGGCCAGCTCGTAGAGGGAGGCAAGGACCCCTCCACCGTGGGCGATGTGCGGCCAGCCCTGGAGTTCACGTGGAAGGGTGAGCGTGCCGCTCCGCGACTCAGGGGTGGGGCGGCCAATGCTCCGCTGAATGCACTCCTCCACTCGCGAAGAACCTGGACCTCCCCCACCTGGGTTGGTCAACACGCGAGCCACGTTTCACTCTTGCTTGGTATGTTGGGCCAGCACTACGGATCGGAGCAGTCGCGGGTATAGCCGCAGTGAGGGCAGATTAGCTTACAGTGGATCTCGTGCATCACGGCGCTGCAGACCCAGCAGCGGGGCGCATCGGAGTCCACCTGCGCGTCCCGTGATATAATTCGTTCTGTCTTCTGCATGTCGAAGGAATCGTAAGCCGATGCGTCGAAGAAATCAATTGTTCTTTCTTCTGGCTCTCCAGACCCTCCTCTCTGGCTGTGCCTCCGTCACCTTGGATACCCTCCGGGCCGAGCTTCGCGACGGTCAAGGCTACCTCATTGAGACCGTTCCGTTCATTCCCCAGCGGGACTATTACTGCGGCCCGGCGTCGCTTGCCATGGTCCTCCGCTATTGGGGCGCCGATGCGGACCAGGACGCCATCGCCAGCGAGCTGTTTATCAAATCCATCAAAGGGACACTGAATTTCGATCTGGAGTTCTATGCCCGGCGCCAGGGGTTCGAGGCCCGGAGCTTCCGGGGGAGCCTTGAGGAAATCAAGGCTCACCTCCGCCAGAATCGCCCGCTGATTGTCTTCCAGGATCTCGGTCTCGGCGGGTACGAGATCCCCCACTTCGCGGTGCTCATCGGCTATAACGAGGCGCGGGGGGAAATGATCGCCCACTCCGGGACCACTGAATACAAGGTGATGTCGCATCAGGAATTTCTCAGAACCTGGGAGCGGCGCCAGCGCTGGACCCTCCTCATCACCCCCAAGACATCATGACATCGATCGCTCGTGGAGGGCATTCGGGCCACTGAGGTCATCTAGTCCGGAGATCTTCTCTCGCGACTTTCTGACGGCGGCGCTCGCCAACTTCCTCTTCTTTTCGAACATCTCCTGCTTCTTTCTCCTCCCGCTGCACATCCAGGCCCTGGGCGGGAGCGCCGCCGAGATCGGCTTCATCATGGGGATCTACAGCGCGGCCGCCATCGTCGTCCAGCCGCTGGTGGGCGGGTGGGTGGACCGCTTTGGCCGACGGCCGTTTCAGATGGCCGGGGCCGCGGTCGTCACCTTCGCTGCCCTCGCGTTCGCGCTCGTGGAGCGGTTGGGCCCGCTCTTCTCGATGCTCCGCATCCTGCAGGGGATCGGCCACGCGACCTTCTTCGTGGCGAACTTCGCCTTTGTGGCGGACCTCGTCCCGGCGGGGCGCCGGGGGCAGGCCCTCGGGATCTTCGGCCTCTCCGGCGTCGTCTCGATGGCGCTCTCCCCAACGCTCGGGGAGCTTCTGATCCGTGCCTTCGGCTTTCGGACCCTCTTTCTCACTGCCGCGGTCATCGGCCTGGCATCGTTTCTCGTCACGCTCCGGCTCAGGGAATCGGCCCGGCCGCGGCGAGGTCTTCTTCCCCGCCCGTCGCTCAACCGGCTCCTGAGCCTCGTTACGCTCACGCTCCTGCCTCTCCTCCTGGGGGGCAGCTTCGGCGTGAGCCACGGCACCCTTTTCACGTTCGTTCCGACCTACGGCAAGGCGCTGGGCATCCCCTCACTCGCCCTCTTCTACGTGCCCTACACGCTCTGCGCGCTCCTCGTCCGCACTGCGGGCGGCCGCCTCGTGGACCGGCTCGGCCCGCGCACTATCCTGGTTCCGGCGCTCGGGCTCATCACGCTGGCCGGGACGCTCCTCGCCTCACTCTCCTGGTTCTCCGGCGTAGGGAGCGCCTCGGGCCTCGTCCTGGTCGGCGCGCTCGCCGGGACGGCGCACGGGTTCGTCTATCCGGCGCTGACCGTCCACCTCATGACGCTCACCCCCGAAAACCAGCGGGGCGAGGTCCTTGGGTGGTTTGGAGCTGTTACGATCTTCGGGAGCGGCGCGGGCGCGATCGTCTTCGGGTACGTCGCGCAGGCGTTGGGCTATCCGATCATGTTCCTGTTGCTGGCCGCCTTCCTCGGGTCGAGCGCGACCCTGGCCCTCCGTCTCGACCGATGAAATGGTGGGGGAATTCTGTTAGACTCGGAGCGGGTCTTCCCGAGGAAGGCCGGGAGGGATGACATGAGCGGACGCTGGATCGTGGGAATCGGGTTGGGGGTCCTGATGACTGCAATCGGGCTCTCCGCGGGGGAAGCCCAATCAAGGCCTCCAGGGGCGGCCGGTCCGCAAGAGGCAGAGGTGTTGACCGTGGCTGTGGACCCCGAGAATCGGCAGCCCATGGTCATCCTTCAAGGGAAACGGGACAGGCGCCAGCTTGCCATGGTCATCGGCTTCTTCGAGGCAGAGCGGATCGCGATTCCCCTGCAGGGGGTCACGACGCCTCGCCCGCTCACGCACGATCTCTTCGTCACTCTTTTTGGCCGCCTCAAAGTCAGCCTTCGACGCGTGGTCATCACTGATCTCAAGGAGAGCACGTATTACGCCCTCCTCCACCTGGACGCCGGCGGAACCGAGATGACGCTGGACTCTCGACCCTCTGACGCCATCGCCCTGGCCCTCCGGGCCAAGGTCCCAATCCTTATTGAGGACCGGGTGTTCGACAAATCAGTAGCACCGGGGTCGGCCCCAACCCCCCACTTCTAAGCGGCCCGCTGGAGGGGAATTGATGGCCGACGATCAGAGCTGGGCCATCCAGCGGCGATTGGATGACCAGCTCACCAAGCTGGAAGGCGAGTATGGCACGCTCAAGGGTCGGGTTGAGGTCAGCCTCTCGCCTGACGTGACCTTTGGGGAGATCGGTGGGCTCGCAGAGGCCAAGCAGGCCATCCGGGGCCTCTCGGTCGCGCTCGTGGCCCCGGAGCGTTACAAAGAGTGGGGGATCACTCCGCCCAAGGGGGCGCTCCTCTACGGGCCGCCGGGCACCGGCAAGACGCTGCTCGCGCGCGCGCTCTCCACGTTGGCCGCTGCCATCTTCTATCATCTGAAGCTCACCAACATCACGTCGAAGCATGGTCCCAAGACCGCCGAGCTCATCCAAGACGTCCTGGCTCTCGCCCCGGGGGAGGGGAAGGCGGTCGTCTTCCTGGACGAGATTGATGCCCTCTGTCTCGAACACCTCCTCCCCCCCGAGCAGGCCCGCGAGGCAAGCTGCCAGCTCGTCGCGAGCTTTACGGAGAAACTGGACGCGATGGGGGCGTTCTCCAATGTGGTGGTTCTCGGAGCGACGAACCGGCCCGACGTGATTGACCCAGCGGTCATTGCCCCGGGCCGGCTCGACCGCCTGATCGAGGTTCCGCTCCCCGAGGGGGCGGCCAGTCGTGAGATCGCTGAGATCCACCAGACGAAGGCAGAGCAGGCGGCGGGCCGTCACCTCTTCGAACCCCTGGCCTACCCGGATCTCCTCCCGCGGCTCGCGGGGATGAGCGGCGCTGAGATCGCCGAGATTATCCGCCGGGCCCTCGAGGGGAAGGTCCAACAGGCGGCGGGGGGCGAGAGCCCTGGCCTGGTGACGATCCAGGATGTCCAGCGCGAGATTGATGGGTACCGCCGGATCAAAGAAGTAGTCGAGAAGATCCGCTATGGCCAGTACCTCTAGAGTGCCGCCTTGTCTGGCTCGTCATTTGGAACGGCACCTTTCGGGCTAGGTGCGTGAACGGCAAGGGGTCCGAATTTCCGAGGAGGTCGAGTGCCGTCAGAAACCACGATCCGTGTGCGTTATAAGGACACCGATGTCATGGGGATTGTCTACTACGGCAACTACCTGACGTATTTCGAGGTAGGCCGGGTGGAGTACCTCCGGGAAAGGGGGTACCCGATGTCGGAGGTGCAGCGAAAGATCCACCTCCCGGTGGTTGAAGCGTCGGCAAAGTACCATCGGCCAGCCCGCCTGGATGACCTTCTCCGTATTCGGACCTGGGTGGGCGAGCGGCGGCGAGCCAGCTTTACCTTCCACTATGCCGTTCACCATGGGGAGACCCATGTTCTGATCGCCTCCGGCCAGACTCGCCACTGCTGCTTGGAGCCGGAGAGTCAGAAGCTCGTCTCCGTGCCTGAGTGGCTTGGCACGATCCTTCCGGTGGAGAAGGGAGAGCCCCCTGAGGACTAACCCCCGCCCCATCGCCGAGATTGCTCACGCCCTCGGGCTCAGCGACGACGAGTGGGTCCCGTACGGGCGCCTCATGGCCAAAGTCCGCCTCACGGCCCTTCAGGCGCGAAAGGGTCGCCCGAATGGCAGGTTGGTCGTCGTCTCTTGCATTACCCCGACGCCGACCGGTGAAGGGAAGACTACGATGACGATCGGCCTCGGCCAGGGGCTCGAGAGGGTCGGGAGACGTCCCGTCATTGCCCTTCGGCAGCCTTCCATTGGACCGACCATGGGACAGAAGGGGGGCGGAACCGGGGGCGGGCGGTCTCTTCTCACCCCCATGGAAGAGATTAACCTCCACTTCACGGGCGATTTTCACGCTGTCACCTCGGCACATAACCTCCTGGCCGCCCTCATTGACAACCACATCTTTCACGGGAATGACCTTGGCATTGACCCCCGTCAGATCTTCTGGCGTCGGGTCATGGATATGAATGATCGGGCCCTCAGACAGATGGTGTTGGGCGGCAAACAGCAAGGCTTTCCACGAGAGGATGGGTTTCTCATCACCGCCGCCTCCGAGGTCATGGCCTTGCTCTGTCTCGCCGAAGACTTCGCGGATCTGAAGGCCAGGCTCGGGAGGATCCTCGTGGGCCTCACCTTCGGGGGGAAGCCCGTGCTGGCCGGAGAGCTCAAGGCCACAGGCGCCATGGCGGCCCTTCTCAGGGATGCCATCCATCCCAACCTCGTCCAGACATCGGAGGGTCTCCCCGCCCTCGTCCACGGCGGTCCCTTCGCCAACATCGCCCACGGCGCGAACTCCGTGATCGCGACCAAGCTCGGGCTGAAGCTCGGGGATCTCTGCGTCACCGAGGCCGGCTTCGGGTTCGACCTGGGGGCCGAGAAGTTTTTTGACATCAAGTGCTGCTACGCCGGGCTCCGACCCGATGCGGTGGTGCTGGTCGCCACAGCGCGGTCCCTCAAGTATCACGGGGGCGTTCCAGTCAAAGATCTCGACGACGAAAACCTGGAGGCCATCCACCGCGGCATGGCGAATCTTGAGCAGCACGTGGGGGCGATCCGCCTCTTCAAGGTTCCTCTCATCGTCGCCCTGAACCGCTTCCCCTCCGACAGCGAACGGGAACTCCGCTTGATCCAGGAGCGATGTGCCGGGCTCTCGGTTCGCGCGGAGATCGCTGAGGTCTTCACCCGCGGTGGCGAAGGGGGAGAGACCCTGGCGCGCGGCCTCCTCGAACTACTCGAGCGGGAACAGTCGGAGTTCACGCCCCTCTACGACTGGAGCCTGCCGATCAAGGAGAAGATCGGGATGATCGCCGAGAAGATGTATGGGGCGTGGGGGGTCGCCTACACGAAGCAGGCGGATCGTCAGGTGGCCCAGGCGGAGGCACTGGGGTATGGCGAGCTGCCCATCTGCATGGCCAAGACTCCCCGCTCCCTCTCGGATGACCCGACCGTCTATGGGCGACCCCGCGACTTCACCGTGACGGTGAGCGAGCTGCGCATCTCGGCGGGGGCGGGATTTTTGGTCCCGATCACCGGAGAGATCATGACCATGCCCGGCCTCCCTGCGCTCCCCAACGCCGAGCGGATTGACGTGGACGAGGCGGGTCGCATTACCGGGCTGTTTTAGCAGGCTGATGAAAAAGGCCCATCTGCGGCGAAGGCTTTCCTCGGCGGGGGCCTCGACGGCCCCCTTCCGAACGTTCATCTCGGCTTCGCGGGCCCGTCCCTGCGGGCACTGTCCTCGCTCAGCCTCTGGCCCCCCAACTCCTCTTCGCGGAAGTTGCGAGCGGAGCGAGCGTACCGTTGCGGGCACCCGCCGTCAGGCGGGTCGGGCAAAGCCGGCGCTCGAATCGCCGCCTTGCATCTGGACCTGTTTGATCAGCCCGCACTCGGAACGGTGTTCTTCACGATCTCCAGATCCCCCGGTCTCGGGCCCCCTTCCAACCCCTTCCGACCGGCGAGTTGCCGGGGCGGGCCCGGGTCTGCTATATGTTATAGTATTGGCCGCTTCAGGCACCTTGTGACCGATCTTCCCGGGATAAACAAGAAGGAGAAGCCGTCTCATGATCGAGGTCGAAGGGCTGACCAAACACTACGGCTCGGTCGCCGCCATCCAGGATGTCACCTTCTCAGTGGAGAAGGGAGAAATCGTTGGCTTCCTTGGGCCCAACGGGGCCGGGAAGACCACCACGATGCGGGTCCTTGCATGCTACATGCCCGCCTCCAGCGGCCGCGCCCGGGTGGCTGGGTATGACGTGTTCACCCAGTCCCTCGAGGCGCGGAAGCGGATTGGCTACCTCCCCGAGTCCGTTCCTCTCTATCCCGAGCTGACTATCGCGACCTACCTGGACTTTGTCGCCGAAGTCAAAGGGGTGGGGCGGTCGGAACGGAGGCGGCGCGTAGCGGAGGTCATGGAGCGCTGCTTCATTGACGACGTTCGGGACAAGCTGATCGGAAAACTCTCGAAGGGGTACCGACAGCGCGTGGGGCTCGCCCAGGCCCTGGTCAGCGACCCGGAGGTCCTCATCCTGGATGAGCCCACGCTCGGTCTCGACCCCAAGCAGATCATCGAGATCCGCCAGCTTATCAAATCGTTGGCCGGCCAACACACGGTTATCTTGTCCTCCCACATCCTCCCCGAGGTCTCCATGGTGTGCTCCCGCGTCATCATCATCAACGAGGGGAAGGTCGTGGCGGTGGACACCCCCGAAAACCTCACGCGCCAGCTGGTGCAGTCGGCCCGGATTCAGCTTCAGGTGGAAGGGCCGGCCGAGGCGGTGGTCCAGGAGCTGGAGCGCCTGCCAGGGGTCCTTGCCGTCGAGCGGAAGGCCCACGTCAATGGCGTCGGGACATTCGTGGTGGAGTTAGAACCGGAGCGCGACCTTCGGCGAGAGCTGGCCCAGGCGGTCGTGGGGCGCCACTGGGGGCTCCTCGAGCTCCGGCCGGTGGCCCTGACCCTTGAGGATATCTTCATCCGGCTCGTGACCGAGGAAGAGGCCAGCATCGAGCCCTCGCGGGGATCGGTGAGAGAGGAGGAGTCACTGTGAGGGGCATCTGGGCCATCTTCAAGAAGGAGATCCGGCTCTACTTCGCCTCGCCCGTGGCCTATGCGATATTCACGATTTTCGCCGTCATCTGCGGATGGGTGTTTTCTTCCGTCTTCTTTTTCTTCAGCCAATTCTCTATGCAGGCCGCAATGAACCCCATGATGGCACGCGACCTGAACGTCACCGATGGGGTCTTCCGTCCCCTCTTCCAGAACGTCAGCGTCATCATGCTTTTCATGATGCCTCTTATCACCATGCGGATATTCGCCGAGGAGAAGAAGAGCGGGACGATCGAGCTCCTGCTGACGTACCCCGTGCGGGACGGCGAGGTGCTTCTCGGTAAGTACGCGGCGGCCCTGGCCCTCTTTCTCGTCATGCTGGGGCTGACCCTGCTGTACCCCGGGATGGTGACCTACTTCGCGCGGATGGAGCCGGGTCCCATCCTCACGGCGTATCTCGGGCTCTTCCTCCTGGGGGCGGCGTTCCTCGCGTTGGGCATCCTGACCTCATCCTTCACGGAAAACCAGATCGTCGCGGCCGCAGTCGGCTTCGGCGCGGCAATCATTTTCTGGCTTCTGACATGGTTTAGCGATTTCGCCGGCCCAGTCTTGTCAAGGATCCTGGGCCACCTTTCGCTCATAGATCACTTCGAGAACTTCGCCAAGGGGGTCGTCGACACCCGCGACGTCATCTATTACGTGAACTTCTCTCTCCTCTGTCTGTTCTTGACGCTTCGCTCGTTAGAATCCAAACGATGGAGAGGCTGAGCCATGCGTCGCTTCGGTAATGCCGCCGTCATTCTCGGGATCGTCCTTCTTGGCGTGGCAGGGGCCCTCTGGGTCACCCGGCCTCACTGGGAGATCCCACGGGCCGTGGCCCTCGTCCTCGGGGCTGTGGGACTTCTGTTCGGGATCTACGCCAACTTCGGCCTGCTCCGCGACCTCCTGTCCCGGCGAACTGCCCGGTACGGCATCAACGTGGCCGTGATGGTCCTCCTCGTCCTGGGGGTCATCGTGCTGGTCGAGGCGGTCTCCTACCGCCACAACTGGCGTCTCGACGTCACGGAGAATCGTCGCAATAGTCTCTCTCCGCAGACGAAGAAGGTCCTCCAGAGCCTCGCCGTCAATGTCCAGGCGGTCGCGTTCGTCCGCCCGGATCAGCCCCAAAAGCGTGTCGCCGAGGACCTCTTCAAGCAATACACCTCCTACTCGGGAGGAAAATTCTCGTGGCAGGTCGTGGATCCCGACCGGAATCCGGGTCTGGCGAAGCGCTACGGCGTCCAAGCCTACGGGACCGTGGTCCTGGAGGCCAAAGTCAAGGACCAGCTCAAGGAGGAGAAGCTGACCGACGCCGCGGAGGAGAAGCTCACCAATGGCCTTATCCGGGTGACCCGGGAGGGGAAGCGAGTCATTTATGTTCTGACCGGTCACGGGGAGAAGGCCCTTGGCAGCCAGGAGCGAACTGGATTCAGCGAGGCCAAGAGCGCCATAGAGAAGGCCAACTACGAGATCAAAGAGTTGACCCTGCTCCGCGGCGAAGGGAAGGTGCCGGACGACGCCGCGATCCTTCTGATCCCTGGCCCTCAGAAGGACCTCCTCCCCCAGGAGCTCCAGGCCACCGAGAAGTACGTCGCCCGGGGTGGGAAGCTCTTCCTCATGCTCGACCCCTTTGTGGCCGACGGCCTCATTCCCTTCCTCCAGAAATACGGCGTCACGGCGGGGCGGGACGTGATTGTGGACCGCCTCTCCCGGGCCTTCGGCGGCGACTATCTCTTGCCCGTGGTCCTCCAGTATGAGGGCCACGCCATCACGAAAGAGTTCAACATCGCCACCGTGTATGGGGTGGTCCGTTCCATCACACCCCAGGACAAACCTCCGGAGGGGGTGACGGTTCAGGCCCTCGCCAAGTCAAGCGCCGGGCAAGGGAGCTGGGCCGAGACGGATCGGGAGGCGCTGGAGAAGAGGGGGGAAGCCACCTTCACGCCGGGGAAAGACATCCCCGGCCCGGTGCCGATCGCTGCGGTGGCAACAGTGCCGGCCAAGGACGCGGCGGAGGATCGGAAGGGCGCCAAGGCCCGGGTCGTGGTCTTCGGCGATTCGGACTGGACCTCCAACAATCTCCTGAATGTCCAGGGGAACCGGGATCTTTTCCTCAACACCATCTCGTGGCTCGCTGAGGAGGAAGACCTCATCGCTGTCCGGCCCAAGGAGTCTCGCTCGACCCCGGTCTTTTTGACGGCCAACCAGGGACAGCTTCTCTTCTGGCTTCCGGTCGTGGTCCTTCCTGGCGCCGTCTTGATCGTGGGGATCTCGGTCCTGACGCGCCGACGACGCATCCACTAGTCTATGAGGTTTCGAACCACTCTCATCTTTGCCGTTCTTCTGGCGGCTCTCGGAGTCTTCTATTACATCTACGAGATCCGCCAGGCCCCCCAGCGGGAGAAGGCCCAGTCAGAGAAGGATCGGCTCTATCCCTTCGAGGCGAAGGATGTCGAGGGACTGGCTCTGGTCCGCAAAGGGGAGACGTTGGCCCTGAAACGTGAAGGGGAGGAGTGGGTTCTCGTCGAGCCGATTCGCGCCAGGGCGGAGAAGTCGGCGGTGGAGACGCTCGTCAGCTCGGCTGCCGGCGCCCGCATGGAGCGGGAGATCGAGGCCGCCCCCGCGAAGCTCGCCGACTACGGCCTCGAGAATCCTTCCGCGAGGATCACGATCACCGTCAAGGGCCAGTCCCACGCCCTTTTCCTCGGAGAGAAGACCCCGACAGGGGTCTGGGTCTATGCCAAGCGGGGGGACCGACCGGCGGTCTTTCTTGTCTCGGACCGCCTTCTCATGGATAGCCAGAAGAAGGCGAGTGACCTGAGAGACAAGTCCATCCTTGCCTTCGAGCGGAAGGATGTGAAGGGGATCGAGGTGAAAGGGAAGACCGGGACCATCGCGGTGGAGGAGTCGGCGAACGAGGAGTGGCGGGTGACTACACCGCGGGAGGTCAAGGCTGATCGTGAAAAGATCTCCGCGTTCCTGGAGAAACTCAGAGGGAAGATCAAGGAGTTCGTCGAGGAGAATCCGAAGGATCTCAGCCGGTATGGCCTTGATCAGCCGACCCAGGTGACCCTTTGGATCGGGAAAGAAAAAGACCGGACGGCGAAAAGCCTTCTCCTCGGCAAAATGGAACCGTCCAAGAAGGGAATTTTTGCCATGCGGCGGGGCGAGCCGTCGGTCTTCCTCCTGGAGGACGAGACATGGACGGCGCTCCCAAAGACCGTGGCGGATCTTCGCGACAAGAGCTTCTTTGCCTTTGAACGGGGCCGGGTGGAGCGGCTGGAAGTGGAGAGCCGGAAGGGAAAGGTGGCCCTCCTGAAGGAAGGGGACCGATGGCAGGTCAGGGCTCCGCTTCAAGCGAAGGCCGACGAGGGCGCCGTGAGCAGTCTTCTCTGGCGACTTCAGGACCTTCGCGCCAAGGAGTTTGTCGCCGAAAAGGCGCAGAGTCTGGAGCCCTACGGCGTTGGGAGGCCCGAGGTCCGGGTCACCCTTTGGGAAAAGGAGGCCAAAAGTCCTCGCGCCCTGCTCCTTGCCAAGGGCGGAAAGAAGGGCCAGGCGTATGCGGTCGTCGAGGGGCAGGGGCCGGTCGTCCTCGTCGAGGCCACGGCCCTCTCCGACCTGGCGAAGTCAGCCGAGGATTTGAGGGACAAGAGTCTCTTCGACTTCGAGACAAAGGACGTCAAGCGGATCCAACTCAAGATGGCAGGGCAGCTCTTCGTGATGGAACGGCGGGGGGAAGACGACTGGCGTCTCCTCGAGCCGAAGAAGGGAACGATTCAGGGGTTCCGGGTCAGTGACCTCCTCTGGAACCTCCGCCGCTTAAAGTGGGAGACCCTCGTCTCGGAAAAAGGGGAAGGGCTTGCCCAATATGGGCTCGAGCCGCCGGCTGTGGAGATCGCGCTCCGCAAGGCCGACGGAAGCGAGACTGCCACCCTCCTGATGGGCCGGCAGGAGAAGGACCGCGCCTACATCCGAACCAAGGCCGGTCCGACCGTCTACACCATTGACGCAAAGGCCCTCGGCGACCTCCCCAAGGGCCTCGACGACCTCCTCGGCTAGACGTGGCCGATCGGCTGTATCTTCGCCAAATGGAGTTGGGTCCCATGCAGAACTACGTCTATCTGGTCGGGGACCCCGAGGCCCATACGTGCGTGGTTGTGGACCCCGCGTGGGAGATCGAGACGATCGTCCGCGCGGCCGAAACAGACGGGATGACCATCACGGGAGCGATCGTGACCCACACCCATCCCGATCACGTCGGCGGGAACCTTTTTGGCCAGGTGATCCCCGGCGTGGCGGAGCTTCTGGAGCGGGTGCCTGCAAAGGTCTATGTCCATAAGGCGGAGCGGGAGTTCCTGAAGGGGTTTGGCTCCGATCTCAAAAAGGTGGAGGCGGCCGACACCTTGGATGTGGGACGAATCCGAATCACCTTCATCCACACCCCGGGTCATACTCCGGGCTCGCAGTGCTTTTATGTCGACGGCAGGCTCATTTCGGGGGATACCTTGTTCATCGGGTCATGCGGCCGCACCGACCTCCCTGGCGGCGATCCGGAGGAGATGTACCGGAGCCTGACCCAACGCTTGATGGCGCTCGACGATCAGACGGTCCTCTACCCGGGGCACAACTACGGCGGCCCCTTCTCGACCCTTGGGGACGAGCGGCACCGGAACCCCTTCCTCCGCTTTGCCTCCCTCGGCGAGTTTTTGCGCGCGATGGGGGGCGGCCGCGTCATCATTCCCTAGCGGGCTCATGAAACGGTCCGACGCACTCGCCCCCTCGCAATGAGGTGAATCTGTTGGAGGCCATGAGTGGCCGACTTCCGCCCCTGGTTTAAGGTCCGCTTCATCGCCGGGTTCTTCGTCACGATCCCCATCGTCATCACGGCGTATGTCCTCTGGTTCTTCTTCATCCACATCGACGAGATCTTTTCCCCGTTCTACGAGCGGCTTTTCGGCCGTCCGATCTACGGCCTCGGCTTCCTGACGGCGCTCGTCCTCATCTTTCTGATCGGGGCCATCGCGACGAACGTCGTGGGGCGGCGGGTCCTCCAGTGGGTGGAGCGGATCCTCCTGGCCCTCCCGTTCTTCAAGCGGATCTATCCGGCGGTCAAGCAGCTCGTGGACAGCTTCTCCCCCCAAAAGCGGAGCGCCTTCAAGGAGTTTGTCCTCGTGGAGCACCCGCGAAAAGGGGAGTACTCCTTCGCCTTCCTCACGGGGTCGGTCACGGTGGAAGGGGAGCCCACGCAGGAGCTTGTGGCGGCCTTCGTCCCAACCAACAACCTCTACCTCGGAGATATCGTCCTGGTCCGGCGGGACGAGGTGATCCCGACCGGGCTCAGCATCGAGGAGGGGATCCGGATCATCCTCTCCGCGGGGACCGCGACCCCCAGACGGCTTCCGGAGTGAGAATCCTCACTGAATACGTGGCTCCGCCCCCCCGTCTAACCGCGTGAGTTGAATCAGGGAGGCGAAGGTGGTGCTTCGATGGCAGTGCTGGCGAACGCAAAAGGCCCTGGGCCCATACAGGGACGGCGAGTTGTCCCCGCAGCGTCGCATGCGGGTGGAGCGTCACATCGAGGATTGCCTGACCTGCCGGGCCGAGTTGGCGCAGGTCGAGCGGGTCTCGGCACTTCTCCGAGCCCCCATCGCCGAGCCGCCCAGGGAGACGTGGGAGGTCTTCTGGCCTCAGGTCCGCGAGCGGCTCTCGGCGGCCGAGGGGCGCAAGCCCGTCCCACGGCCCGTCCCGTGGCCCGACGCGTGGAGAGTTCGCTGGTGGTCCCCTGTCTTTACCCATCCGCGCCTCGCCATGGGGTCAGCCGCTCTGGCGCTGGCCCTGCTCGCCGTCGGGACATGGCAAGGCGTCCAGTGGATGGGCAGTCCGGTGCCGCTCGCGCCGCAGGGAGTGGTTGTGCAGTCAGTGGAGAGCGCCGACCCCAACTCGACGGTTATGGTTTTTTCCCATCCCGAGACGGAATTGACCGTGGTCTGGGTCTTCGGTCTGGACCAATCGTAATGGACGGGATGGAGAAGGAGGGAGAGACAATGAAACGGATACTCGTGAGCGCGCTGGCGTTGAGCCTGCTCCTGGCGATCGCAGGCCCGGCCTCGGCCGGGGACGTAGGGCGGGCCACCACGAAGGGAATCCTCATCGGGGCCGGCTCAATCTTACTCCTGGACGCCCTGTTTCGGGCCCATCAGCCCGCGGTCGTCTATGCCCCGGCCCCGCCGGTCGTGTACGCGCCGGCGCCGCCAGGGGTCTATGCCCCGGCGCCACCTCCGGCCCGGTGGATCCCCGATCACTGGCAGTCTCGCTGGGTCCCGACACAGGAGTGGCGGAACGTCTGGGTGCCGGACTACTACACTCCCGATGGTCAGTGGGTTCAAGGGCACTATGAACGGCGGATGACTCAGGGAGGGTACTACGCTCAGATATGGGTTGCCGGCCGCTGGGAGTAGTCGCAGTTAACGAAACACTGCGGCCCCGGGGAATCATTCCCCGGGGCCGTCTTTTTAGCGGGAGCCGCGGAGGGAGGCGAGACGGTCCCGCGCCAGAGCCGCCTCCTCCGTCTGGGGGAACTGATCCACCAAGTACTGGAGTCTGGCCGTCGCGAGGGCCTGCTGTTTAAGCTCCAGGAGGGTCAGGGCCTCCTTATAGAGGGCGGACGGGACCTTGTCACCGCGGGGGTAATTGATCGCCACCTTTCGAAACTCCTGCCCCGCCCGCTCGTAGGCCTGAACCGCCGGCTGGCCCTTGGCGGCCAGGTCCCGCGCCATGCTAAAGTGGGCCTCTCCAATCCAGTACTGGGCGTTATCCGCGAGCTCGGAGTCGGAGAATCGCTTGATGAATTCCTCAAAGCCCGAGATCGCAAGGGAATAATTCCCCCGGGTGAAGTCAATGTAGGCAGTCTGATAGACTTCGCTGGGGCGGATAGACCCCTGGGTCCCACGCGGCGGCTCCGTGCTACGGGCCGGAGGGGGGGCGGCGGGCGCCGGGGCGCCCGGTCGCCCGCCGGACTCCAGGGAACGGGAGAGACCTTCCACGCGGTGGCGAAGCTCTTCAAGGCGCCCCTCCACCCGCCCGAGATCCCCCCCGATCGCGTCAGTTCGGCTCTTTAGCTCCGCCAGATTCCGCTGAATCTCCCCTAATCGCTCCTGGGCGCGTCGGTCCATCTGGCCCAAGGTGGTTTCCGTGTCAGTCTTGGCTCGGTGGAGGCTAATGGCCATGGCGGCAACATCGCGCTTGATCTGGGCGAGGTCCTGTTGGAGGGCGGGTGGGGTGGTCTCCGCGCAACCGGCGAGGACGGCCAGGGCAAGGCCAGGAACAGAAAGGGTCCGGCTGAACCGGACCCTTCCTTGATTGGGGAACGTAAGGCGGGGTCCCTCGCTCACCGCTCCCCTAGCAGGCTGTTGAAAAAGACCCATCTGCGGCGAGGGTTTTCCTCGGAGGGGGCCTCGACGGCCCCCTTCCGAACCTCCCCCTAAGGATTGCGCCGGCAAAGCCGGCGCTCGAATCGCCGCCTTGCATCTGGACCTTTTTGAACGCCTGCACTAGCAGGGTGTTTTTCAACACCCTGCTAAGGCCTGGTGAGGAAGTGGGCCCGGCGATTCTTGCCCCAGCACGGTTCGTTGCCTTCCTTGCAGGTCGGGCGCTCCTCGCCGTAGGAGATGATCGAGATCCGCGCGCCCTCGACGCCGAGAGACATCAAGTAGTCTCGAGTGGTCTTGGCCCGGCGCTCCCCGAGGGCCAGGTTATACTCGTTGGTCCCCCGTTCGTCTGCGTGTCCCTCGACCAGGACCAGGGTTCTCGCGTTACTCTTCAGCCACTTGGCGTTCTCCTCGAGGGCCTTTGCATGCTCCGACTTGATGTCGTACCTGTCATAGTCGAAGTGGATGTCTCTCAGGGAAATTGCTTCAACGAATTCCCTTGGCGAGACCTGGGCGCCAGGCACCGAGCCTGGAGGAGTCGAGGCCA
>Ga0184640_10000151_pt1 | contig 16351 bp, 22 predicted proteins | sample PLM31_200_b2_FD_133161 | JGI IMG/M metagenome (GOLD analysis project Ga0184640, IMG submission 133161) | Groundwater sediment microbial communities from an aquifer in East River, Colorado, USA - PLM3-1_200_b2 | ecosystem: Environmental > Terrestrial > Soil > Riparian zone | place: USA: East...
TCTAATATATAGTGGTTATCAATATAATCATCTCGACGTGTCAACTATGATCATTATTAATATTTTTTCCATGGTTTGTTCCACCTAATGATTACATTCATTTAGCCAGTTGGATTCAGTAATCGCTTTATCCATCAACATCAAACACTAACCATCCCAACAGTCGTCAATCAGAATTTCACAAGATAAGTTACAGTCTTGTATTTATCGTCATGGCAGGTCATTGAATTGTAAGACTACGTTTTTGTCTAACAATGCATTCTTATAAGTGTGAGATATAGACATAACTGTGGACGGAAACAGGATTGACTGTTGAAATTTATTCAGATGTGGAAGATGACTTTAGAGGAAGGTACAACAATTACCTAAGGAGCATGAAACAAAGAATCTATGATACTTATCTAGGATATAACGAATTGGAGGATGAAAGAAAGATGGTTAATCAGCAAGCTATGAGGACACCTGGACGTAGAGGTGAAATTATTAAAAGTGAAGAGATCGATAAAGAATTTTCTAGAAGGTATAGCGAGCACAAAAAAGTAATGACTTATTCTGGTTGAATTGTGAACAGATGCATCTTTTTACAACGTAAAGTATAATCTTGATTTGTGAACCGATACTGTTAAAATCACAATCCTTAGTTTTGAGAAAGTCAATTTAACATACACTTCTTAAATTAGTAACAACTATACTTTCTTATGTTGATGATAAAATGTAAGGATTGCGGAAAATCCATTCCTGCAAGTTTTCAACAAGATAAGCAATCGTTTGAAGCAACAAATTTCACCGAACAGCTGGCAAAATGTCCAAATTGTGGGAATATAAGACCTTATTTTAAAACGGACTATTCCTTTGATTCGATTCGATAGTTTTCTTAAATTTATGGCATAATAGTTCCTAGTCTTCTTCTCGGTCCAAAAACACCGGCTATGATGCTTTCAATTCCAATTATTAGAAAACCGGTTGAAAGGACCACCATGAGAAAAAGTATGCCAACAGAGGGAATGGCAATAGCCATAACTGATAAGACCACAGTAAGAGCCCCCATTCCTAAATCAAAAGCCCTTGATAATCTAGAATGTGACTTGTGCATTAGGCCGTGTACGATTGTGGATATTCCGATAAACATTAAACCGAAGGAGACTAGGCTGATTATTACAGCCGAAGTAAACAGAGGCTGGATTAAAGCTAATACACCGAGTGATATTGCTAAAATCCCTAATCCTATACTGGCTGCTCTTGCCGATCTACTCAGATATTTTCCTGCAATGCCAATTGCTATTTTACCTGAGCCCAGTATGAATAATGCTATTGCTAAAATACTAACTACTGTAAGTATTGCAAGGGCTGGAGATAAGATAATCAGTATGGCAGCAGCTATCGTAATAATCCCAATACCAATCTGAAGGGCCCTGAGGTATTTCGGATATTGGAATTGGGAAGCCTTAAAATTGAACCTTTTATTATGTTTGCCAGTCTTTTTAAACTTTTTTATTAAGTGTCGACTATGGCAATACAAGGAAAGGGTGCATACATACAAAACTCATCTTTCGCTCATGTGGGCGTAAACCACAATGCACCTTTATTTGGTCATTTAATTACCATATAAAATAATCTAATATCGTTACTCTAATCGATCTCGATAGAATTCAATAGTAGAGCAATTAGGTAACGAAGACTTATTGTCTATATCAACAAATCCACTAGGTTGGACACAATACCGAACTACATTTACAGATATTCTAAAGATGATATAACCGTCTAAATATTTCATTCGCCATCGCTGTCATTTGCTTCTGGAAAGGTCACGTTAGCCTTAGAAAAGGTCAAGTTATTCTCTGGTATTTCAATAATTCCTCCCGCTCTTGGACTCACATCCTGATCCAATTTTGGACCTGCTGTAGGATCCTCAAACACGCCATCATCTTGCAGCGGACCAGATTCTTCTGTCGTCGGAGGTTTCACGAGCTGTTTCTCTGGGTGTCCGCATGTTTCGATACATTGCTTTGAATCGCACGTGATTTTGCATGTCTGACAATATGTAACCCCCAGCGTGCTTCCTCCTTCTGGTGATCTCCAGCAACACGTCTTTCCCTTGCTATCAGATTTATCCCCGGTGCAATCTTTACTGCTTTGATAACCGGGAGAGCTTATTTCCGCACAAGCATCAGGTATAGAACTTGTAGCATAAACAAACGGGACAAGCAAGACTGCTGTTACCACAAAGATTACAGATCTAAGCTGCATACCCATCCCACGCACCAGTATTATAAAAATTTTTTACTTTTTCCAGTAAAATGAAGAAAAAGGATAAAACCACTAAGGAAAAAAACTAAATGAATAAAGCATCTACCAAAATGTATAATCCCAGACCTATTAAGACAAACGGAGTTATTATGTTTCCAAAACGTTGGATGCGAGTCGCTATTAGAGGATGATTGACAAAATAATAAGTAATTATGCACCAAACCAGTGTCATTGCCATAAATATGGTAACAACTGTGGTAACCTCGCCTACAGTATTATACTTGGCAAAAAGTGGCGTAAATACTCCTATATCATCCCCGCCATTTGATATTGTGATGCCAGAAACTGTGAGGAAAGGAATCAAGCCTTGTCTTTCATTATATTGAAAGGTTTTATTTTTGCCAGTTATCGAGTTTCTCTCTTGATGTTCCAATAGCCTTTTAATCCCTATAGCAATAGGAATAAGACCCGTTAACGCAATGAGGGAAGGTGGCAGCACCAAGGCAATCAGTGCCCCCAATGCACTAATGATTATTAATACTCCAATGCCCAAGAATTGCCCTATGATGATATGTCGAGTCTGAAAACTAAGACTGGAGAATAACAAAATGAGGATTAAAGTATCATCAATGTTTGAAGCAATAAACGCAGCAATTCCAATCCCGAAAATATTAAAAAAGTCTAACATGAGAGAAATTCACAAACCAATTTGAGGAAAGTAATATAATTGATATACTTAAATTTAGTTTCAGGACGCCTGGATCTTGTTCTTAGATAGGAAAGTCCTATTAACAAGATAGAAGTTGATATCTGACATTGGCAAAAAGCCTTGCGATAACTATTCTTCTTGCAGTCTTAGTTTCAGGTGTAGGCCATATCTATCTCGGCATTGTAAAACGAGGAATAATTATTTTGATTGTCGGAATTGCTATATGGATTATCGTTCCATGGTTTGTTCCATTTCCGCTTAGTTGGGTAATTCTTGCTCCATACTGGATTTGGCAAATAGTAGATGTTTATAGGCTTTATAAAAAGATGAAATTTGGACAAGCACAAACTACAGATTTTGGAAGGTAATTACTAAAGTTCATCTACAGTCAAGTAAGCCTCTCGCATCTTGCACACTATCAGTGGCATCAGAGAGAGCACTGTTAATCATAGAAGTATATTGGTTCATAGGAAGCATAGGAAGATAATCAGTAGCCGTTCGAAGTGAACTTCTCAGATCAGCTATTACGCTACAAATATCCTGCTCTGATCCATTCTTTGAACTAGAACTAGAATTAACTGCTAATACTTCAGATTGCCCTAACGAGTAAAGTTGACCTAGCAGTAAAGTGATCATTGTTGAGCCAATAATCAACAATACATACCTACTAGTAACATATTCTATCATTTTGCATAATTAGCTGATATCTTGTATTTCAAGGTTTACAGTTGAGCAATTGTGGTAACAAACACTTATTCTGAATATTCATAAGTCCACTGAACTCTAAACAAAACCAAACTACATTTATAGATGCTCTCATAAGTGAAAAATATGTCTAATGCGAGGGCTCTATTATTAGTTGTATTAGTGTCAGTTTGTCTACTTGTTATATTTGTCAATCCGCATGCTATGGCAGAAGGGCAGTTGTCAGAAGAATTGGAACCATGTATCCCAAACGATGAACAGAATTGTGATGAGCAACCATCCAGTCAGTCTTCAACTACGGCAAAAGAAAAACCTGGATCTGACCCGTCGCGACCATCTGAGTCAATAAAGGCTGAAGAACCAGATACTGTCATAATAGAGGGACTCTGAGGAAATCAATCAACGGGAAAACCCAATATTGAACCTCCAAAATTCGATAATTCTACCTATAGAGTAAAAGTAACCTTTGACTCTTTACGCGTATATTCAATTCATGAGGATGATCATGGTTATTCTGCTCAACCTCTTGATCCCGGCACTGACCATAAAGGTGACGGTGGTGAATTTTACATCGCTGCATATGTTCAGGGCAAAATACTTGAATTAAAAACCACGAATGCTAGAGTTGACAAAGGAGAGGTTAGGAATTTTCCTTCTTACTATTATCAGACCATTGACATACCGAAAACGATGCCGCTTTCAATTATGACCGTCGGCTATGAAACGGATGATTGTCCTGAATACAATTTCCCAAATGGTATACAGCAAAGGATCGTTAAAGATTTTGTCCCCATTCCGGCTTTTGGCAACTTTAATCCGCTTGATAAATATCCCGATTTAAGGGCTGTCCAGGCCGAGTTGAATAATCAAATTAACTCACGTTGCGAACCGGACGACGACGAAAAAAATGATCCGATTGGTTTTATCAATAAAGTTTATCAACCTACTTCCTATGGTGCTGGTACGCACACCGTACGCTCTATAGGAGTGCCAAATGCCCCTGATTTCGAGTTGACATATACTATAGAGGTAACTGGTCCGGGCAATACTGATGAGATCAAAAAGTAACAGTGACATCGAACTCCTAAGACGGAACCATACCCAACTATCCAATGGTGTTGAAATTGCACTAGGAAGAATCATGACACTACATATTCCAAAGATGCTGTCAGAACTATTGTTCTTATTATTGGTTACGATACTCGTCAGTTCTATTACTTTAGCGAACTCCTCTGCTAGCGATATGTCGCTAGGACAAGGAAAACATAAAATTTATAGTATCAGAGACAGTGGACTGGGAAGTAGTGATACAGGCTGTCCTGCAGGATACACGGTTAGTGGAGTCCTTGAAGATGAATGTATTGGAAAAGGAACGATTAAAAAAACCTGCCCAAAAGACTTTAGACTTATTGATAATTTTGCTCCGGAGAGTCTGTAAGGTGTTCAACTCTACCAGACTTCCATGTCGATTTTGGTCCCATCGGGCAATTTGGTCCTGGAGTATGTGTAGGACCACCAACTGATAAAGTAGAATGTCCACCTGGATTTCGCAATATGGAAGATCCCCGGTTTTGTGTAGGGCCACGCCAATTTTAATTATAGAGTTCGAAAAATTCGATAGTTTCGCAGAAGTGGTAGTTAATGGTAGTAAAATACATAGTTAATGTTAGTTACTAACTATTAGCAAGTGTCAGTTAGTGTCAGTAAAAATAACTTTATGCGGTTATTCAACTTTATCGCATCTTTCAAGATTTTAAAATAAAAAATAATGGTTTTTAATACCTTTTATAAGATATAGGACACTAACTAGATTTTGCGTATTCCTTTGCTCCGGTGAAGTCAATCATAACACAGGGTTCGTCTCCGACAACCCAAGCATTATGTCCAGGCGGAATTATTGCCGCATCTCCTGGTCCACCTTCAACCTCCGACCCATCATCCATTACTACCTTAATTCTTCCAGACACGATATATCCTGTGTGAGGAGCTTCGCAGCTATTCGTTTTTACAATTGGTTTGACACATTTTTCCCAACTCCAACCAGGTTCAAACGTACTTCTGCCAATTGTAACACCACTATCACCAAGAGTTACTGTCTCTATCTTTCCCTTTTCAAAGGACCTAACCTCATCAGGAGAGTTCAAACTCTTACCTACTAATTTTCTTGTTGATGACATATTCATTAAACTTTAGAAGATTTTTGCTATAAGTGTTACGTTTTGTCCTTAGCCAGAACAAGAGTAAAGATAATTCTGAACCAAGGGATTTCCTTGTATTTTTTACTTCCATAATTAGATATACGTATACAAAATAATTAAATCGTATGAAAAGATACTATGGCATCATTTACTTATTTCTCCACACTCTGAACAGACGCTGCGATTATAGAGTAAATTCTAAGGTTTCGAACTAAAAAGCCGACGACGGTGATTCTATACTACCAAGAGAGAAATCATCTACAGATTCTATTTTTCCGATCCAAAATGGAGCACTTGCTGTATGAATGTGTGATAAGTATATTTTCGCATCTTTTACACAAACATATTGTAAGTTTAAGTCTCCTTCTACATTCATAATCGAAACCTTTACCAATGCTTCAAGGCCGGCTTTCAGTGGTTGATAAACTGTCGGATCTTCCTTCTCCTGCAAATTTTCAAGCAATGTACTCTCCAAATATTTATGAAAATCTGCGGAGGAGACCAAATCTCCTGATATGACAGATCCATGTACGTTCAAGGTGATTGAAATCTTACTGTTTGCTCTTGCTGTAGAAACAACCCTTACTAATGCTTCGAGTGATAATATTGTGTGTTTATAGTGATCCATGCCACCGTTTTCTATAGACATCTAGGCATTTTTAGCGTAATCGTATTATTATAATTTCTCTTTGTTTGTTGATTAATTGTACTGGTCCGCCAGTTCAATAATCAAATCTTTTATTATGGTAACAATGTCTTCTTTTTTTATTGTGCTTTAATAACCAACTATTTAATAATAGGAAAAAAGATGCTAAAGTTGTGAACCCGTAGGCATCCGCTTTGATGTTTTTTCTCTTTCAGTTTCGCTGCCTTCACTAAAGGAAGCATTAGCATCTGTGGATTCAACTATCTTCTGTTATTGACCGGCCTTACTTCTTTCTCGTTGTTGTTTTTTCATATAATCAGTATCAAACTCTTTACTACTGTCATTTTGACTCATAGAATTAATTATCCTATAAATTATATAATCATTGTAGTTTCGAGTAGCATAACGTGGAATTTGTGTTTGGTGGGCCCATCATCGACCCACCAGAGCGTATCGTGCATTATGTGTTCTGTACTTACGATATTATGCTCAACATATAATAAAAAAGTTTAATTTAAGATCCGAAACTGCGATGGTTTGAGGACTAGCGGATTTTTGGAAACAATTAGTACAATCCCTACACCGATACATAGCCACCGTAAAAAACGACGCATTAATATATGCAGTTTATCCACCCTGGTCGATGTATAACAGATAACTACTATCACGTCAGATCTCGTCTTTCAATGTTTTGAGCACCTTCGTGTTTGGATTAATTGGATCCAATTGCTCATTTAAATAATCGATAAAGTTAGTTGCAGTTATTATTCCTACAGTTTTGTCCCCCTCCTTAACAATAAGATGTCTTACCTTATCCTGTAACATCAGATTTGCTGCCATTTCCGCAGGTAAATTAGGATCAATTGTTGATAATGGGGAGGTCATAAGATGGTGTATCTTGAATTCTTTACTTAGAACATCATGAATACATACGCCCCTTGTGATATCGCGCTCAGTAACGATTCCTATAGCTTGTCCATCTTCATCGATCACTACAAGTGAACTTACATTCTTGTCTAACATCTTCTTTGCAGCTTCTTTTGCACTTTCAGATGTTCGAATAGTCTCTAATTTGGTTGACATTATATCGCTTACTCGCTTTGTCACAGCACTTTGTAACGTCAAAGTTCAATATATTTTGATTTGTAGGGATATGGGCATATAGGATAGCCTCCATGACTGCTCGATTAACCAACTGTTTTATAGTATTCTGGATCATTTTAAGAATGAGCTGGTGGGATTGATTGCTTTTTGTTTATCATGCAATCAAATATTCTCCTCTTGGAATTTCTCTTTTTCTTCTTCTTCTTCTTCTTCTTCTCTAACTTCCCTTGAAACTGTATTTGCACATATCGATAATTGAGTTAATAGAGGCAAGGATAACTCAATAGGTAAACGTGCAATCCTTTCAATCTCCTCATCATCATAAAAATCTTCAAAACCCGACATAGCTAACAAGAGTTTTATTTGATTAATTCTTTCAGGAATTCTTTCATCCACATCTTTCATTTCTCTGTCTTGTTAGTCTGGTTAAAGACCGCCTTGACAATCTCCGAATCTGTTATTCTTTTTATCGATAGGGTGGCGACTATGTTCTTGAGAAGGACTTGTTCGGCTCTAGTGAACTTGGCCACACTCTTACTTTCTGCTTTGAAGAAAATAAACTTTCTTCATACGCCATCAACTGTATATCCGTTACAAATGTTTGTTCTTCCTTTCGGCATATTGTTCTAGAGTTAATATCGCCTTGTCTAGTATATTTACTTCGGAATTTAGCTCGGGATAGTCTTGGATCTGACCGAATTAATAAAAAATCTAAAAATATCCCCGTTGTAGATAATTGGAACATGTGGTTGTTCATATCAATTCCTATGCTAATTGTTACGGCATTATTACCATTTTTAATTTCAGATGTCGATGCAATTACTATGAATAATACAGATTTTTCACTGACCGTGTTAGATAATTGGGCATACACAGATCAAGAAGATCCTATTGCAAGTATCCTTGGAGTTGGTCCTAGTATAGGATTAATTCCTAATGAGTTCAGTCATATCCTTCTTAACGCAAGTCTGGCATTGACAGGAAACAGTATTAAAAACGAAGGTGCATACTCGATATTTGCCCTTGACAGGGATTACCCGTATAGAAACATTCCCTTAGAAACATATACACAATATAACATTAATTTGTCTGCGGTAAAAATATTCTCACAAGAAAATACAACGATTGATGGTGAAAATGCAGTCAAAATTCATAGAAGCCCAAGAAATAATCTAACCAATATAGAAGTGGTAGACTATTATCTAGTCCATAACAGCAAACCTTACTATATTCAATATGCAGCAAATGTTAAGGACTTTCAAAAATACTTGCCTGAATTCGAACAGATGGTTAAGACATTCAAATTTATGAAATAAAAGATTAAAATAGATTCTTGCAAACGATTTGAAGAATAAATTATAATTAAAAGGTTTTAATTTAAAACAAATTATACTTTGACGATGGAAGCAAATTACGCGAAAGAATCGATCTATAAACAAATTGATAAGAATTTTAATTCAATATATCTTAAATTGGTATAACAAAATTCACGAAGGAATTTATCAAAATGTAAAGAAATGGGGTTTAAACTCGATAAAGGATTTTGTCGATCTTTTAGCCTATTAATTACTCCTTTGCGTTGATCTTCAAGGATTTGCACGAGTCTACTGGGATACTAGTATTTATAAATATGGTATAAGATACAAATGAATAAATTTATCTGAATTTTCATTCTTATCAAGGCATGTTTATTGGTAAAAGTAAGACGGCATTAACGCAAACTTTTCTCATAGCTTATTTGACAGGTGTCCTATGGTTAAGAAGAAATCCTTTATCTTTGATTTTTTCTGCAATAAGTCCTTTCTCTCTGTTATTTATTTTATTTATTGTTAGCGAGGGAAAATATTTGCCACTATCTATTACAGGGAGTTTGGTAATGGCATTAGTTGGATATGGATTGTCACTAGGTCAAGATATCTCTTTTTATAAAAATGAATACAAGATTCAAGATGTCTTTGTAGCTTCTCCTGTATCGCCAATTACTTACATGGTCGGATTGGCAATTTCACAAATATTATTCGGATTGCCTGCATTGTTGGTATTGATCTCATTAGCTACTTTGTTTCTATCATCTTCAATTTACATTCCTCTATTGTTGGTAACTGCATTACTTGTATGGGGTTCGATGTCATCTATGGGATTTTTTCTGTCTTCTCATATGTTACACATGCGCAACGTCTCACAAATAATATCATTTGTTAACGTGATTCTTTCTATTCTACCACCAGTTTTTTACAGTATTGATAGATTGCCTGTTCAGTTTCAATATGTTTCTTACCTGGTTCCAACTACTCATGCATCTCTAATAATACAAAATACTATGGGAATAGCCACGCCAAAAGAATGGTCAATTGAATTTGGACTGTTGGTTCAAGTAATATACCTTATTGGTTTTGTGTTTTTAGCTAAAGTAAAGGCTCTATGGCGTGAAAATTAATTTTTCCATAAATCTTATTGTGGCGTATTTGGCAACGATTTGAATCCAGATGATATAATTGATACTACAAATAGAAATCATATATTTTAGTGATGGATACAAAATGCATATGGATCTTATAGTTAATTGTCCATATTTAGCATTATGTTTTGATGAAATATATTGTTACTATCTTAAGAAAAATATATACGCTCGTTTTTTAATAACTATTAGTTGTTTCATGCTTTAATACTTTTATTATGATGTGCATCAATTATCAGCAACATACGCAACTTTTAGGAACAAATTTTTGAACATAACAATAATACCTAAAAACTATCGCGAACCATTGAAAATGAATTAAATTGTAATTTTCCAAAAAGGATAAATCTAGTAAGAGTAAATTTGATAAATCATGGCCACGGAGCAGCTGTTCATCAGTGTTGTTATCATCTTGGTAGCGGCACGATTACTAGGTGAGTTTTTCCAAAGACTTCGTTTGCCTCCGCTAGTTGGTGAGCTCGCTGCAGGAATAATAATTGGCCCTTATGTTTTAAATTTGATAACTCCTAATGAGAGTCTAAGTGTTCTTTCAGATTTAGGGGTTTTCTTTATTATGTTATTGGCAGGATTGCAGATGGACCCTAGAGAAATAAGAAAAGCCGGACTTCATGCAGGAATTTTGTCAATCATAGCGTTTTCAATACCTTTCGCAAGCGGTTTTGCAATAGCCTATATCTTTAGTCTCGGAATGATTCAATCAATGTTTGTTGGTTTGTTATTATCAATAACTGCTGTTCCAGTTACTACAATTGTTTTAATGCAATTTGGAATATTAGAAAGTAAATTAGGTAATACTGTTATAACTGCGGCCGTAATTAACGATATTTTTTCACTTGTAGTTTTATCAGTTGTCTTGCAACTACACGAAGCCAATGGTGCACCAGTAAATATTTTGGAGGAGATTACAAATTCTGTAATCAAGATTTCGTTGTTTATTGGTGGGATCTTTCTCGTTGACATCTTATTTAGAAAGGCAAACGTTTGGCTTCAAAATCGAGCAACTTACTTTTTTGAAAAACTACATACAAAAGAAGCGGCATTTGGGATACTATTAATTTCCACTATTTTGGTATCTGTCGTTGCACAGGAAGTTATTGGTTTACATTTCCTAATAGGTACCTTTTTTTCAGGATTAATAGTTTACAAGGAAATTATTAGAAAAGAAAATTTTGAGCGAGTTTATGGGATAATTTCTGCAATAACTTTTGGATTTTTTGCTCCCATATTTTTTGCTATAATAGGAATTGGTATTAATATGGATTCAATCATCAACATGCTTCCTTTTTTCATTATCCTGGCAATTACAGCTGTTCTCTCTAAAGTAGGTGGAGGATACATTGGTTCAAGGCTAATTAAATTCTCAAAGGAAGAAAGTTGGGCTATTGCATTTCTTATGAACGGAAGAGGAATGATTGAACTGGTTATAGCGTCTATAGGGTTTTCTTCTGGTATTATTGATTCAACTATATTCTCCATCACTGTAACAATTGGCTGGATTACAACAATTATGGCACCAATATTTTCAAGACCCTACGTCCTAAAAATAAAGTCTCAAGAAGCAAACAAGCCCAATCAATGATTATGATTTATCTGAGGTGGTACTACTATCCTCATCCAAACCTATCCATCCATATCCTTTAACTTCTAATTCTTCGGATAGCTCCTTTCCTCCAGTCTTTATAATCTGTCCTTTTGACATGACATGTACTTGATCAAGTTTTGACAAATACCTTAGAATTCTTGCATAATGCGTGATAATTAATACACCTGCTCCTGTTGATATTAGAATGTTTATGGCTTCTGCAACTGCTTGGATTGCATCAATATCCAATCCAGAATCCGGTTCATCAAGTATAGCAATCATTGGCTTCAGTACAAGCATTTGCATAACTTCAGATCTTTTTTTCTCTCCTCCGGAAAAGCCTTCATTCAGATATCTGCTTAAAAATGTTGATTGAAGACCAACATTATCTAGATTCTTTTTTAGATACTCATGAAATTCCTTTACAGTTAAAAATACTTCTCTGTTTTCCTGTTTTCCACTTAGACTTTTATTCAATATATTGTACGCGTTCCTTAAAAAATGACTATAACCTACCCCGGGAATTTCTGTAGGATATTGAAAACCTAAGAATAGGCCTTTCTTAGCTCTTTCCTCTGTGCTCAACTCAAGTATATTCTCGCCATCAACCAAAATTCTTCCGGATGTCACAGAATACTTTGGATGACCCATGATAACGTTTGCTAAAGTGCTTTTACCAGAACCATTTGGACCCATTATAGCATGAACCTGACCTCTGTCTATTTCTAAGCAAAGATCATTTAGAATTTCTTTACCACTTATGTTGGCTGACAAATTATGAATTTCTAAAAAAACCACATTTCTTCTGTTTCTCAAACATAATATAAATATTAAGTTACTTTGTTCAAAATTTAAATTATTCATCTCATATTTTATACCAATTTGTCAAGGGGCTTATTCATTGGTAGGTTTCAACCGTTCCATCTGGGTCATATTGCAGCAATTAACTTTGCCTTCTCAAATATTGACGAACTAGTAATTATTGTTGGTAGTTCTCAGGCAAGTCACGAGCCGGAGAATCCATTTACTGCTGGAGAAAGAATCTCTATGATAAAAGAATCACTAAATGCTGATCCCAAAATAGATTGCAAAAAAACTTTGATAATTCCCATTCCTGATACAAATGTCCATTCTATGTGGACTCATAATGTCGATATGTTAGTACCACGTTATGATGCTGTTTTTACAAATAATGAATTTACAGGTTTCCTTTTCACTCAACGAAATATTACTGTAATGGAACCAAAACTGCTTGATCGTAATTATTTATCAGGAACCGAAATTAGAAGGCGAATGATAAAAAATATCAAGTGGACGCACCTTGTTACTGAGCAGACATTAAAGGTAATCAAAAGAATCAATGGAGTAGAACGTGTGAAAAAAATATCAAATCTATCACATCATCAAAAAATCTGAAATTGTAAATATTAAATTCAGTGAAAAAGCTTGCAAATGAAAATCATGGATATTAATAAATAATTGAAAAACAAGAACAAAAATAATTGAAGGTGCATTCATTATCAAAGAGAGAAATACATGACATAACAAACTACGTTAATAAAACTTGGCCAACAAATTCCTTCACCGGTATCAAGAATTTGCAAACCTACGTCATAGATTCAAACAAACGTCTTCTCGTAGGAAACAAAATTATAGCAGTCCAATTAGCACCTGATCTCATAATCCCACATCTTGCACAACATGAATTATTAAATCACTTTGCATCAGTGGAAGTCGATATGAATGCAGTGAAATTCGTATGCAATGGCGCCAATATCATGAGGCCTGGAATCACTGATTTTACTACATTCAAAGAATCTGAAATAGTATTGGTAAAAGATCAAACTCACAAAAAAGAACTCGCAGTATGTATATCGTTAGTCAATGATGAGAATGCAAGAAAAATGGAGAAAGGAGTCGTCTTGAACAATGTACATCATATTGGGGATATTTACTGGGAAATGAAAAAAACTATCCGGACCTGACAATTCCAAACAATTGGTTGATTGATTTTTAATAATTGATATTTCAAATCATAGATTAATAGATTCTTCTTCAATTCCTTTTTTGGATATCGCCAAGATATCAATACCATCGCCACTTGCTGAGTCTCTTTGTATTGACGATTTAATTGCCTTAATAGCAAGTTTCTTGGATGCATCTTCTGACATGTTCTTGTTATACTCAGAATCTATTAGTCCTAATGCTAATTCTGCACCAGTGCCTACTGCTGCATAATTGTCAGTAAGAAGTGAACCCAACGGGTCTAGAGTATAAATTTCTGGTATAGTCTGTACTCCTCCAACTATTACCTGTGTCAGCAAAGGAAAGAATCTCCTTTCAAACATTATAACTGACATTAATTTAGAAACAGAATTGGTAGCCATCTCTCTCCTTGTTTCCAATTTTCTAATTTTTGCTAACGCTCCTACTTGTCTTGTCAGAACCTGCATATCAGCAACCATTCCTGCACACGCAGCAGCGACCTGATCTGTTATTGGGAATACTTTCCTCGTATTTTTATTTACTACAAAATTTCCATATGAAATACGCTTCTCAGCTGCAAGAACAATACCATCTTGATAAGTTAAGCCTATAGCAGTAGCACCAGGCATAAATTGAAAGGCCATATGATTCAATAGTAGTGAATGTAGTTAGATTTAGTCGTTTCGTCGGTTTAGTACACTATATTTGTAGCTACTTGTTAGGAGGTTTTAGATAAAAATGTGTCATGAATCCTTATTGCTTCTGAAACTAGCCTGTTTTGTAATTCTAATGCCTCCTTTCCTTCAGGATGTCTTGACTCTGCAACTGCCTGTGCAACTATATTCATAATATGTCTTAAAAGGAACTCATCTCCCCTTGATGATTCAGCCTTGTATGTTCCATTTGCCTTATTTACAAATACTACATTTTCATTTATGAAGCTATATCTGGAATCAGTTTCATCTTCGTAAGGAATGATTTTGTATCCAATCTTTTTCAATGCGAATGTTTTCTTAATTAGTGGCTTTCTTATCTGAGTTGTAACTGTTACATTTTCATAACCTTGATTATCTACATTTTGTCCACTGTAGGGATAATTAGACAAAGTATTATCTTCAACATCTACAGTTTGCTGACCTTTTCCTTTTTCACTTACTACATCTCTAGATGTTTTAATTTCATTCTTTGTAATGTCTTTATATTCATCTTCTATTGATTTATTGAACAAATTATCTTCCGCAGGTATCGAGGGAGATTTACTACTAGGTTTTGATACTACTTTCTTGGTTTCTACTATCTCGTATCCTTCTATCTCTTCATATGGCTCTAGGGTTTCAATTACGGCTTGACCAAGAACTTTGTCTATTTGTTTATATATTTTTGATTCTTCGCGAGTGACAAGAACGTCTTCATAGAGAGTTAGACTCGGTATGACCGTATCAATTATGAACTTTTTCATAGCGCTTGAAAATCTTTCAAATTCTTTATCTTCTATTATTGCAGATTTATCAGCAAATCTGGATGTTAATGTATCACATCTTACAAATCCTGTTACTCTATGTAACTTGGTTTCAAAACCAAACAATGTCCTCATCACTATGTGACTTCCTACCATAACTGCAATTCCTCTCTCATCTTCTGTTAAAGGTCTGCGAGCAACAGTTATTTCACCAATAATGTTTCCATTATCAAGGCTCAATGGTATTTTATGGCCTTGTATTTCTGGAATCTTTATCAATTGAGCATTAGAAAAATTCCCTTCTTTGAATTTGTCTGACTTTTTGATATATACTTCAAACAGTGGTTGCCTTAGTACTGCTAATTTTCTAATTTCTTTTATTAATCTCAATTCATCCACAAGCGCCTTGGCATCACTAACTATTATCTCAGTTCCATCTCTGGCTAAGCGTGGTTCTTTAATCTCATGTAAATCCGATTTACCTGTAAATAGCGCATCAAGTGATTTTGTATCAATTAAAAATGATTTGTGGTAGTTACCCTTTCGAGTCCTAATTTTCATCTTTTCAAATGATGTAAGAAAAGAAAGTCTGCCTGTTCCATATCTGCCGGTTCTAACCCTCTTTAATTTGGGTGAAATAGACTCAACTTTCTTATGTGGCGAACCAAGTAACAAAAACTTTTGAATCTCGCCTTCATCCATTCCTGCATTGTCCTCAATCGAAATGGAATTATTATTAAGAATTGTTACCAGAACCCTTGTTGCATCTTCATCAAAGGCATTTTCAACCAATTCCTTAATGACGTCAGCTGGAGAAACCCACGTTTTAGTTGCAAACTCCCTAAAGAAGGACGGATGCACCTTTAACGCAATTGCCATGATTACTATGTCTTAGTCCCTCACCTTTATCTATTACTCGTTTGTATTTTTCCCTAATTTCATTAAACCTAGTATTAAAATAACAAATACAAATTATTGGAAAAAAGTTGAGAGAAAGATATTTAGCAACAATCTTTTATAACATGGAAAATAACATTTTCTTAGTTAAACAAACTATTTCCATATGGCAGATATTCAGTGATTCCAAGTAGCAAATGAGGTTTTGACGAAGTGGGTGTACTGGTCAACCATATCATGACAGCAGGTACTGCGGCACAAGCAATTATGGTCAAAATGATAAGCCACACTGCAGTCGTTTTTTCAGCCATAAATAAGGATTTAGGAGTAGATATATAA
>Ga0184640_10000152_pt1 | contig 16341 bp, 12 predicted proteins | sample PLM31_200_b2_FD_133161 | JGI IMG/M metagenome (GOLD analysis project Ga0184640, IMG submission 133161) | Groundwater sediment microbial communities from an aquifer in East River, Colorado, USA - PLM3-1_200_b2 | ecosystem: Environmental > Terrestrial > Soil > Riparian zone | place: USA: East...
CATGGATGTTTTCAGCTTCCTCCGAGCCCTTGAGCAGGGGCGGGTGGCTCCGGTCTACCTGTTCGTTGGTCCTGAGACACTCCTGATCGATGAGGCCCTCAGCCACGTGACCACTTGTCTTCTCCCGGACCCGAGTCTCCGTGAACCCAATCGTCAACTCTTTCGCGGAGCCGACGACACCGCCGAGCCGATCCTTGAGGCTGTCAGAGGTCTTCCATTCCTCTCCGCGCGCCGTTTGGTTATCGTGAGAGATGCCGAGAAGCTCCCGGCCAAAGAAGGCGACCGGCTCGCCGAATACGTAAGAAGTCCCAACCCCAGCACCTGCCTGGTCTTTGTGGCGGAGACGGCAGATTCCAGACGTGCCCTCTTTCGAGCGATTCCCGACGCCGGGGTGGTGGAAGCTCGCCCCCTTGGCACACGAGCTCTTCCAGTGTGGCTCCGTCATCGCGCCAAAGAAGGCGGCGTGGACCTCGCGCCCGAGGCGGCAACCCTGTTGGTCGAGCTGGCCGGCGAGGAGGCCGCGATCCTGGCAGGGGAACTGGAGAAGGCGATCCTCTATGCGGGGGGAGGCCGCGTCGGGGTGGAGGAGGTCCGGGCCGTGTTGGGAGTTGAGCGGGTCCATTCGATCTTCGAGCTGACCAACGGGCTCGTGCGACGAGACATCACGGTAGCGGTCGGGGTGGTCGAGAAGCTCCTGGCAGCAGGGGAAGAGCCGCTGGGGGTGCTGGCCATGGTGGCGCGAGAGATTCGCTTTCTCTGGCAAGTCAAGCTCTGGACGTCTGCCGGGAAGCGACAGGATGAAATCGCTCGCGCTGCGCGGCGACCGGCCTCGGTCCTTGAAAGCGCCCTGGCCAGGGCCGAAACCACATCCCCCGCCGAGCTCCGCCGTGGACTCCAGCGTTGCTGGGATGTCGAGCGACGACTCAAGTCCGGAACGCCATCCCCACGCGAGGAACTGGAGTTGCTCCTGTTTGATCTATGTCGAGGGTAGGGGGAGGATCGTCAACGTTACCGGGAGGCGGGCTGAGCGAGGAGTCTGTTCAGCTTCTGCGCCAGCCGTGATTTCATGCGGGCCGCCGTGTTTCGATGGAGCACGCCTCTGGAGACGGCCCGGTCAACCGCGATCGCTGCTCGTTTGACCTCGGCGCCGGCCGCCTCTCCGGACGTTTCCCCGAGAGCCATCCGCGTCGTCTTTACTGCCGCCTTCATCCTAGATCGCACCCCGCTGTTGCGCAGTCGACGTTGTTCATTCTGCCGCATCCTCTTCAGGGCCGAACGCGTATTCGCCAATAGGTTTCACCCCCTTCCAAATCGATTCAGGCTATCGTTCCTTCCAACCCCTGTCAAGGGCTTTCTGCCGTTCTCCCTCCATGCCGCCCAGTCCCGATGAGGACGACTTGGGAATGACCGGGACAGATGCCCAACTCGTCCGGGCCGTCGGGACCGTCGGCCTCGCGACCCTGGCAAGTCGGGTTCTTGGATTTGTCCGAGACGTCGTCGTCGCGAGGGCCTTCGGCGCAGGGCTTCACACCGATGCGTTTTTCGTCGCCTTCCGCATCCCGAACCTCTTACGGCGTCTGCTGGCCGAGGGGGCTCTCGCGACGGCATTCATCCCCGTCTTTAGCGACTACTTGACCCACCGCCCCTGGGAGGAGTTCCGACGAATGCTCCGGGCGGTCACCGGGGTGATGATCGTGGTCCTGGCCGCGACGACGTTGCTCGGAATTCTCGTCGCGCCCTGGATTGTTCGGGCCATGGCCCCTGGCTTCTGGACCATCCCCGCCAAGGCGGAAATCGCCGTCGCCCTGACCCGTCTCATGTTTCCCTATCTCTTCTGTGTTGGGCTCGTGGCCCTCGCGATGGCGGCGCTGAACAGTCTTGATCACTTCGCCACACCAGCCCTTTCGCCGGTGATGCTCAATCTCGGGATGATTGCGGGAGCACTTCTTCTTGCCCCGGTCCTCAAGCTGCCGATCGTTGGGTTGGCTTGGGGGGTGCTCGCGGGCGGCGTCGCGCAGGGACTCCTCCAGCTTCCCGCCCTCCGGTCTCGGGGTGTGGCGGTGACGCCGGTCTTTGAGCCCCGACATCCTGCCATCGGTCAGGTCGGCCGCCTCATGGCCCCGACGGTTTTCGGTACGGCAGTCACCCAGTTCAGCGTTTTCATTGACACCGTGATCGCCTCCCTCCTTCCCGAAGGGAGCGTGTCCTTTCTCTACTACGCGGACCGAATCGTCGAGTTTCCTCTCGGGATCTTCGGTATTGCCATTGCCACCGCTGCTCTCCCGGCCCTTTCCCGTCAGGCGGCACGGGGTGAATCGAAAGAGCTCAAGCGTACCGTCACCGTCGCCCTCGGCCTCTCCGCCTTTCTGACCCTCCCCGCCTCTGTCGGGCTGATTGTCCTTCGTGAGCCGATCGTTCGCGTCCTCTTTCAACGCGGGGAGTTCGGCGCGACGGCGAGTGGGGCGACGGCGTGGGCTCTCCTCTTTTACGGCCTGGGGCTCACCTCTTTCGCCTGCGCCAAGATCGTGGCCCAGGCCTTCTACGCCCTCCAGGACACCCGGACACCCGTTCGCGTCGGGATTGCGGCGGTCGCCCTCAACATCGCTCTGGCCCTCTCCTTGATGGGCCCGTTGCGCCACGGTGGCCTGGCTCTTGCCACGAGTTGCTCCGCGACCTTCAACTGGCTCTGCCTTCTCATCCTGCTCCGGCGAAAGGTGGGAGAGATTGATTTTCGGGATCTCTGGGCGAGTCTCGGGCGTAGCGCGGTCGGCTGCGCAGCGCTGGGCGCGACTCTTTGGATTGGCTTCCTTTGGCACCCGGGTGAACCCAGGGGGGCGGAAACCCTCTGGCTCTTCGTCATGATCGCGTTGGGCACCGGGGTCTATTGGGCGGGCAGCGCGCTCATGCGGAGCCCGGAGGTCACCCTCCTCTCCGCCCTGGTTCGCAAGCGCCTCCCGCGTGCCACGTGAGTTCGCGGAGCCGGCCTGAGCCGACACCGGCGAGATCCTGCTTGACAGGGTGTGGCGGCACCGCTATAATCCCTAAATATAGTATGAGCCCAAGAGAGTAGTCCCTATATCTAGGGAGGGTCGAGCGCATGGGCATGTGGGTGGGTCGAGGGAGGAAGGCCCGGGTCTGCTACGGTTTTGACGATATTGCGCTGGTTCCCGGGAGCGTGACCGTCAATCCGGACGAGGTAGACATCGCCTGGGAGCTCTGCGGGCAGCGCTTCGAGATCCCCATCATAGCCGCCGCGATGGATGGGGTCGTGGATGCGACATTCGCCGTGGAAATGGGGCGCCAGGGAGGGATCGCGGTCCTCAACCTGGAGGGCATCCAGACCCGATACGCTGACCCGGATGAGGTGCTTGACCGGATCGTCTCCGCCAGCCATGAAGAGGCCACCCGCTTGGTCCAGTCCATCTATGGGGCGCCGATCAAGGAGGAGTTGATCCACAAGCGAATCACCGAGATCAAGAAGGGCGGAGGCCGGGCGGTGGTTTCTTCCATTCCGCAGCGAGCCTACCGCTTCGCCCATCTCGCCCAGGAGGCCGGGGCAGACATCTTCGTCGTCCAATCCACGGTGACCACGGCCCGCCACATCGCCACGCGGTACGAGCCATTGGACTTCAGGCGCTTGAAGCGCGAGCTCGCGATCCCTCTCATTGTGGGGAACTGCGTCACCTATGAAGCGTCCCTGGAGCTGATGCAGACCGGTGTGGATGCCCTCTTGATTGGAGTGGGACCGGGGGCGGCATGCACCTCCCGCGAGGTTTTGGGTCTGGGGGTTCCCCAGGTTACGGCGACCGCGGACGCCGCCGCGGCGCGGGATTTCCACCTCAAGCAGACCGGGCGCTATGTCCCGATCATTACCGATGGGGGGATGACCTCCGGCGGCGATATCTGTAAGGCCTTCGCGGCCGGAGCGGACGCGGTCATGATCGGCTCGGCCTTTGCGCGCGCAAAGGAAGCGCCCGGACGCGGCTACCATTGGGGCATGGCGACTCCGCACCAAAATCTCCCCCGTGGGACGCGCATCCACGTGGGCGTGGTGGGCACGCTCGAGCAGATCCTGTTCGGCCCGGCCTTTACCGATGATGGGACGATGAATCTCATCGGGGCGCTCCGAACCTGCATGGGCTCCGTCGGCGCCCGGACGATCCGCGAGATGCAGCTGACCGAGATGATCATTGCCCCCGCCATCAAGACCGAAGGAAAGATCTTCCAGAAGGCCCAACGAGTGGGTCGGGGGAAGTAGCCCCGGCGATTTCCCGCTCCGCCAGGCCTCGGGGGTGTTGAGGCCGATGGATACAATCGCTGTCCTCGATTTCGGTTCTCAATACACCCAACTCATCGCCCGTCGCATTCGCGAGAGCGGCGTGTACTCAGAAATCTTCTCGTGCCGGGAACCACTCGAGCCCATTCTGAGCCGCGGCTACAAGGGGATCGTCCTCTCCGGCGGCCCGAGTAGCGTCTACGACAAAGACGCCCCGCTTCCCCCCCGAACCCTCTTCGAGGCTGGTCTTCCCATTCTGGGGATCTGCTATGGGATGCAGGCCATGGCCTACCTCCTGGATGGAACCGTGGTCCCGGCGGAGCGACGGGAGTACGGCAGGGCAGAGCTTCGTCTTCATGGAAACGAAGGGCTGTTCAGCGGTGTGACCCCGGAACACGATGGCGCCATCACCGTCTGGATGAGCCACGGAGATACCGTACTCAGTCCGCCTCGGGGATTCGAGGTCCTGGGCGAAACGCCGAACTGTCCCGTCGCCGCCATGGGGGATCCGAAACGGAAGCTGTTTGCCGTTCACTTTCACCCGGAGGTGGCCCACACCCCCCAGGGCATGACCATCTTGAAGAACTTCCTCAATCTGATCGGCTGCCAACCCACGTGGTCGATGAAGTCATTCGTCGAAACTGCGGTGGGGGCGATCCGGAGCCAGGTGGGGAAGGAGCGGGTGCTCTGCGCGCTTTCGGGCGGGGTAGACTCTTCCGTGGCGGCCGCCCTCGTCCACAGGGCGGTCGGGGACCAACTCGCGTGTGTCTTCGTAGATAACGGACTCCTCAGGGCAGGGGAGGCCGAGTCGGTCGTGCGCGTCTTTCGTGACCACTTCAAGATGCGACTCGTCCACGTTGACGCGCGTCGGCGCTTTCTCGAAAAACTTCAGGGGGTGACTGATCCCGAACAGAAGCGGAAGATCATCGGCGGTGAGTTCATCGCGGTCTTCGAAGAGGAATCCGAGAAGCTGGGCGAGATCCGGTTTCTGGCCCAGGGGACGTTGTATCCTGACGTGATCGAGTCGGTTTCCTTCAAAGGGCCGTCGGCGACGATCAAGACCCATCACAATGTGGGTGGTCTGCCGGCTGCGATGCGCTTTCAACTCGTTGAGCCGTTGCGGGAGCTCTTTAAAGATGAAGTCCGTGAGGTGGGGGGACTCCTCGGCCTCCCACCCGAGATCGTCTGGCGGCAGCCTTTCCCCGGTCCCGGCTTGGCCGTCAGGATTTTGGGCGATGTCACGGAGGAGCGCCTGGCGCTCTTGCGGGAGGCGGATGCCATCGTCCAGGAAGAAATCCGCCGGGCCGGCGTCGATCGCGACCTCTGGCAGGCCTTCGCCGTCCTCCTTCCGGTGCGCACGGTGGGGGTCATGGGCGACTTCCGCACCTACGCGCAGGTGATTGCGCTCCGGGCAGTGGTGAGCCAGGACGCGATGACCGCCGACTGGGCCCGCCTTCCCTATGATCTCCTCGGCATGATCTCGAACCGCATCATTAATGAGGTGAGGGGGATCAACCGAGTGGTCTACGACATCTCCTCCAAGCCCCCCAGCACCATTGAGTGGGAGTGAATTCTATGGCCGGGCTATGGGGTCCCAGCAAGCGACTGAATTGCCGGACGAGGCAGGCTGGGGGTCCCCTGAGCGCAGCATTCGCGGGAGCGACGGGGTCCCCACCGTGAGGGAGCGGGATGGGGGGGGACCGAGAGAGCGGACTGGAGCCCCCGCAGGGGGCGGAGGGAGATACTGGGGATCCCCTGCGCTCCACACCGCTCCCGCGAACCACGGAAGGGTCGTCGCGGGAGCGGTGTGGAGCGCAGGGGATCCCCAGCCTCGCCTCACAGAAAGCGAGCGGGGTACCCCGTGGCTGGGCCATGAGGACGAAAGCGTGACGGGGAAGCCGATTAGCGCGTCCCGGGTGGTGCTGAGCCAAATCATGCAGCCGCTGGACGCCAATGTATCGGGAAATGTTCACGGCGGCGTCATCCTTCGCCTCATGGATGAGGCGGGCGGTGTGGCGGCGACGCGGCATTGCCGGGCCCGGACCGTGACCGCGGCGATCGACTCCTTCAGCTTTCTGTCCCCCGTCTATGTCGGTAACCTGGTCACGGTGAAGGCCTCTCTGAATTGGGTTGGGCACTCGAGTATGGAAGTCGGGGTCCACGTGGAGGCGGAGGATCTCCGCACCGGCGAAATCACCCACACGGCCTCCGGCTATCTGGCGTACGTTTGCCTGGACGCGGATGGCCGCCCGAGGCAAGTCCCCGCGCTCTTGCCAGAGACCGATGAGGACCGGCGGCGGATGGCTGAGGCCGAAGAACGTCAGCAAGCGAGGCTTAAGATGCGCAAACGGGGAGGGTAGCGATGCGGGTCCTCGGAGCGCCCTGAACGATGCATCAGCACTCCGATTTCGTTCATCTCCACGTCCACTCCGAGTACAGCCTACTCGACGGGGCGGCCCCGCTCAAAAAACTGGTCGCCAGGGCCAGGGAGTTGCGGTTTCCTGCGATTGCCCTGACAGACCACGGCAACCTCTTCGGCGCCATAGACTTCTACCTGGCCGCCCGCGAGGCCGGGATCAAGCCAATCCTGGGGACCGAGCTGTATATCGCTCCGGGGAGCCGCTTTGAGAAAACCAATGTGGACGGCTCGTACGAAGGGGCGAACCACGCGACCGTCCTGGTGCGTAATCTCCAGGGCTATCGGAACCTGATCAAGCTTGTCTCGAAGGGGTATCTGGAGGGATTCTACTACAAGCCGCGCGTAGACCGGGAGCTTCTCGCCCAGCACTCCGACGGCCTCCTCGTGCTTTCCGGTTGCCTCAACTCCGAGGTCTCGCGCCTGCTCTCCCAGGGTGAGGAGGTCAAGGCGCGAGAGGTCGCGGGTTGGTATCTGGAGGTGTTTGGCCGGGATGCCTACTTTATTGAAGTTCAGGCGCATGGTCTCGAGGAACAGGCGAAAGTCACTGAAGGGGCGCTCCGGATCGCCCGCGCGCTCAATGTCCCCGTCGTGGGGACTAATGACTCCCACTATCTCGACGCGGCCCATGCCAGGGCCCATGAGGTTCTCCTCTGCATCCAGACCGGGACGACACTGAAGGATCCTAACCGCTGGCGCTTCTCGTCCAATCACTTCTACCTGAAGTCCGCCGAGGAGATGCGTCAAGTCTTTGCCGATCTCCCTGGGGCGCACCGTGAGACGCTGGAGGTCGCCGAGCGGTGTAATCTGGATCTTCCCTTCGGCGAGATCCATCTCCCTCGCTACGAGGTGCCCCAGGACTTTACCCTGGACAGCTATCTGGCTCACTTGGCGCAGGAGGGGCTAAAGACGCGTTATCCCGACCCGAACCAAGCCATGAGCGACCGCCTGGAGCAGGAACTCCAGATCATTCAGAAGACAGGCTTCGCGGGATATTTCCTCGTAGTGTGGGACTTCGTCTCCTATGCGAGGAGCCGGGGGATTGCGGTCGGGCCGGGACGGGGCTCGGCCGCCGGTTCGCTTGTCGCCTATTGCCTCGGGATCACGAACCTCGACCCAATCAAGTACGGTCTCCTGTTCGAGCGCTTCCTGAATCCCGAGCGGGTCACCATGCCGGACATGGACATCGATTTCGCCGACGACCGGCGGGATGAAGTGATCGAGTATGTGGCGAGGCGCTACGGTCGGGAGAATGTGGCCCAGATCATCACCTTCGGGACGCTCGGCGCGAAGGCGGTGATCCGCGACGTCGGGCGGGGCCTCGGAATGCCCTACGCAGAAGTCGATAAAATCGCGCGGATGGTGCCGAACCAGCTCAACATCACCCTCGACGACGCCTTCCGGCAGAGCCCACCACTCGCAGAGGCCGTGCGCTCTAACCCCGACGTGGGTGAACTGTGGGAGACCGCCAAGACCCTTGAGGGGCTGACCCGCCATGCCTCCACGCATGCGGCCGGTGTTGTGATCTCGGATCGCCCCCTCATGGAGTACGTCCCTCTCTACAAGGATCCCAAGAAGGACGAGGTGGTCACCCAGTACGCGATGGGGGCGATCGAAAAAATCGGCCTCCTCAAGATGGATTTCCTCGGTCTCCGTACCCTCACGGTCATTGCCAACACGGCCAAGCTCGTTCGCGAGACCCACGGGATCGATCTGGACTCTGACCGGATCCCCCTCGATGACCCGAAAACCTATCAGCTCCTCTCCGAGGCGCGGACCTTCGGGGTTTTCCAACTGGAGTCGTCTGGGATGCGAGACCTCCTCCGCCGTCTCCGCCCGGAGCGGCTGGAGGACGTCATCGCGTTAGTAGCCCTCTACCGCCCCGGGCCGATGGAGATGATCCCGGATTTCATCAACCGCCGCCACGGTCGGGTGAAGGTCTCTTACGACCACGAGTTGATGGAGCGCTTCCTCGAGGAGACCTACGGGGTCATGATCTACCAAGAGCAGGTCATGCAGATCGCCTCCGAGCTGGCCGGTTTCTCCATGAGCGAAGCGGACATCCTCAGGCGGGCCATGGGCAAGAAGGACTCCGAAATGATGGCCCAGCAGCGTGAGAAGTTTGTCCGCGGAGCAAAGGCCCGTGGCGTCTCTGAAAAGAAGGCCGAGAAGATCTTCGATCTCATGGCCCCCTTTGCCGGGTACGCCTTCAACAAATCACATAGCACCGCCTACGCCATGGTCGCCTATCAGACCGCGTATCTCAAGGCAAACTATCCGATGGAGTTCATGGCGGCCCTCCTCACCTCCGAGATGGGAAATACGGACAAGATCGTCCGCCACATCGAGGAATGCCGGGTGATGGGGATCCAGATCCTCCCGCCAGACGTGAATCTTTCCGGGATCCAATTCACGGTGGTCGGGGAAACGATCCGCTTCGGGCTGGCCGCGATCAAGAATGTCGGGGAGACGGCCATCCAGTCCATTCTGGCGACGCGCCCGGTGAAGGGCCGATTCACCTCCCTCGTGAACTTCTGTGCGAGGGTGGATACGCGCCTGGTGAACCGGCGCGTCCTGGAGAGCTTGATCAAGGCCGGGGCCTTTGACTCCTTGGGGCAGAGTCGGGCCCAGCTCCTTGCCTCGGTGGACGCCGCTATGGAGGCGGGGCAGCGTCATCAGCGGGATCGCCAGCAGGGGCAGGGTTCATTCTTCGATCTGATGCCTCACGGTGAAGCCGAGCCCGAGCCGGCCATTTCCGCACCCATCGAGGAATGGGAACCGGAGCAGCTCCTCGCCTATGAGAAAGAAGTGCTGGGATTTTATCTGTCGGGCCATCCGCTGAACCGCTATCAGGCGCAGGCCCTCCGCGCAGGGGCGATCGGCATCGGAGACCTCGGCAGCCGTGAGGAGGGCAGCCGCGTTTCGCTCTTCGGGCTTCCGGGGGCCGTGAAGGAGATTTCCACAAAGAACGGTGACCGTATGGCCTTCCTCACCCTGGAAGACGCCAATGGGACGATCGAGGTGACCATCTTTCCGGAGACGTACCGCAACTCCGTCGCCCATCTTCGCTCCGGCCAGCCCATCCTCGTCAGGGGCAAACTCGAGGCGAGCGATGAAGGCCGGAAGATTTTGGCCGAAGAGATCCGCCCGATTGAAATCTCCGAGGAATCATCCCCGGCGCCTTCCTTGCAGCGCGGACGAGCCCCGACCCGCTGCACGATTCTCGTCGCGCCCGGGGAGAAGGTTCGAGACCTCCTCGCCGAACTGAGGCAGGTGTGCCGGAGTCACTCCGGCCCCGTGCCCCTCTATCTTCACCTGCGGCTCTCAGACGGCCCCGAGGTGGTGATCCAAGGGGATGGAGGGGTCCGCGACGATCCGGCACTGGTGAAGGCAGTCGAACAGTTGGTGGGGCAGGGGACCATTACGTTTGAATAGGCATGTCCGACCCGCTTGATTTCGAGAAACCCATCCAGGAACTGGAAACGAAGCTTCTCGAGCTTCGCCGTTCTCGTCCTGACGACCGGGAGGAGATCGAGCGTCTTGAGGCTCGCCTCCAACGGCTCACCGAAAAGACCTACGCCAACCTCACGTCATGGCAGCGAGTTCAGGTTGCCCGTCACCTGAAGCGCCCTCATACCCTCGACCTCCTTCAGCTGCTTTTTGACGACTTCGTCGAGCTTCACGGTGATCGCCTGTACCGGGACGATCAGGCCATCGTCGGCGGGCTTGCGAGCTTTGAAGGTCGATCCGCCGTCGTGATCGGGCACCAAAAGGGACGGGATACGAGAGAAAACCTCCGGCGGAACTTCGGGATGGCTCACCCGGAAGGGTACCGCAAGGCTCTTCGGCTCATGAAGCTGGGCGAAAAGTTCCAGAAGCCCGTGGTGATCTTCATTGATACCCCGGGGGCCTACCCGGGGGTGGGGGCGGAGGAGCGCGGTCAGTCTGAGGCCATCGCCAGAAACCTTCGGGAGATGGCAGTCCTCAAGACTCCCATCATTTCTGTTGTGACGGGGGAGGGAGGGAGCGGAGGTGCCTTGGCCATCGGAGTGGCCGACCGGATTCTCATGCTGGAGCACGCGATCTACTCTGTCATCTCCCCCGAGGGGTGCGCTGCGATCCTCTGGGGGGATGCGGTCAAAGCTCCCGAGGCGGCTGAAGTCTTGAAGCTGACGGCGCCTGAGCTTTTGAATCTCGGGGTCATCGACGGAATCATCCGGGAGCCGCTCGGTGGAGCCCACCGGGGCCACGAAGAGACCGCCGGAGAGATTCGAACGGCCTTACGGGAACACCTGGAGACGCTCACACGACTCACGCCCGAGACACTCGTGGCCCAGAGGTACGAAAGGTTCCGCCGGATTGGCGTCTTCGAAGAAGTCTTATAGAACTTTCATCGGCGCGCCACTTCCTGCCGACGAGATAACTACCCTTCTACGAGGCCCAGGGCGGTGGCCTCGTCCGTGATCAGGACATTGGCAAACCCCCCGGCCATGGCCCCTCGGATGGCCCGCAGTTTTCCCTTCCCTCCTGCCACCGCGATGACGTGCCTGCCATAACGCTGAGAGAGCCCCCGGAGTTCCTCAGCCGAGACCGCAAGCACTCGACTGGTGAGATTCCGAAGCTCCCGTCGGTCCACGATCCGGCCGCGACGGTCAAAGGGCTGATAGTTGATCTCTCCCACAACCCCCAGGGCAGTCAAGCGTCGAGGCGAGACGCCGTAGGACTCCGCCAAAGAACAGAACCCGGCCGTCTCCTCACCAATCATTCCAATTCCCACCAGGGCAATGTCCACGTTCTGTGCCCTGTTGAAAATTCGCCGGATCTCCGGATTCCGGAGAAGACGGCGGCGCTCTCGGATCACGCCGTTCATCGGGCCGATCAATTGAACGGGTAAGGCATAGGCCGTTACGTGAGGACGATACTTGGCCGCCATCATGCCTACCAACGTGTTCGGGAACAGGTCCACCAACTTGAGCGTCGCCTCGGCAGAAAGCGGGTAGAGTTCCAGGTCCCGGAGACGCCCTTCCCGGAGGTGATGGATCGTCCAGTAGAGAGTGAACCCGCACGAGATGCCCACGCTCACACCGTTCGTCGCTACTCGTTCGAAATACCGCGCGGCCGCCGCCCCCAGGTTCTCCTTGACGCCTCGGCCTTCCCCCCCGGTAATCACCACGGCATCTCGAAGACCGTAGCGTTCCACCAAGACCGCTTCGAGTCGCGGATTCTTAGGTAGTGTAATCTCGACGCGGATCAGCCCTTCCGTGATCGCCCGCTTGAGCATTCTGGAGACCTTGGAGTGAGACACGCCGAGCGCCTTGGCGATCTCTTTTTGTTGCCGGTCCTCCCGGTAGTGGAGCAAAACGGCCTGGGCCATTTGTCGGAGCTCAAGCTTCGCCGCCAGATCCTTATCCATCATCCCCCCCATGAAACAAATTTCAGTGCATAAAAAAATGCTCTTGACATTTAAACTTCTGTTATTTACTGTTAATAATATCACATTCGCAGCCGGACATGCAATCGAGGCAATGCGCGGAGGGAGAGCGTAATGGCGGACACCAGAAAGCGCGACGGGGGTCAGGGTAATAGCGGGGCACGGATGAAACTGGCGGACTACCACCAATCCAAAGATAACCTTGTTGAGTTTCCGCAGACGTTGGCTGAAAAGATTGTCGTTACGAACACCCCGAACATTTTCTCATACAAATCCCACGTCCTCGTCAAGAAACCGGAGGTGATCCAGAGATTTGTCAAAGCGACCAAGGCCGATGTCGGCGGCGTGGGCGGCCATGTGGTGGCTGCGGAAGAAGTCAAGGGGATGATCACGAAATTTGTCCTCGAGAATAATTCGTTCGGGGGCGAGCCCATCTTCTCGAGCCTGATGGTGACCCACACTGGCGACGACGTGGCAGTGACCGGGATCATGTCCGAAAAGACACCGATGGAGGTGGTTGATAGGCTAATGTGGGACGCCCTCAAGCTCGGGGCGGACAAAGCAGCGGAACTCGGTCTTTACGGCCCGGGCCAGGATCTGGTCGCCGACGCGTTCACGGGGAATCTCCGAGGGGCCGGGCCGGCAAGTGTCGTGCTCCCGTTGCCCGTCCGCCCTGACAATACCTCCCAGACCGTTCTTTTATCTTTCGCCGATAAGACGGAACCCGTGGCCTTCAACTACTACGCCACAGGGGCTTATCTCTTACCACGGTTCAACTCGGGGTTGGTAATCGCGTCTTCCAAGATGAAGCACGGTTATTTGTTTGAGATCGTCGACCTGGATACCAAGGCTCAGGCCATCGAGGCCGGTGTCCATCCCCGAGATCAGAAGGCCATGGACAGAAAGATGGAGGAGCTATCCAAGGGGATGCAGGAGAAGGTGATTATTCTCCGCGCGCCTGAAGATCTCTACGATATTGAGGGCCTCTGCAGCGCCTCACGATTCGTTGTGGCCCGAGTCTGGACGCGTGGGCAGAACGGTGAGAAAGATCAACTCGGTTACGTAGTTTCTGCCGAGCGACTCCACAACATCAAGACCAAGAAAGGGTTCACCTACGGCGGCAAGGATGATCCGGTCCTCCTGGCCTTTGCCCAAGGCGACTGGCCGGCGCCTGGGGAGATTACGTCCCCCTGGGCCGCTTGCCCCATGGTCGCCGGGGACTGCCGGGGAAGTCACAACCTTCACATCCTCCCGGTCCCCATAAACTGGCAGACCTCATACTGGTCAGGCCCGATCATCTCCTGTGTGACGCTCGCGGTGAACATTCACACAGGGCGAATCGGGGCAGTCTCGGATCAGTTCGCTCTCGGAACGCCCTGGGACTGGGTTCGGCAAAAGGCCTCAGAGCTTGCCGTCCAATTCAGGACGGCTCATGGCATCAAACAGCCAGCCACTCTTCACGAAGATGAGCTCGAATACCAGGAGGGGTGGAAGGACCGCCGGGCTCGGCTTGAGCAAAAGTTCGAGTTCAAGCCGCCTCTCGTTTTCAACGGAAGCGGAAGGCGAAGCAAGAGTTCCGTCCGCCTGTAGAACATCCAGTCCGCAGAAATGAACGGCCACAGAACATCTCCGGTGGCCGTTTGTCTATTCTGACCAGCCTCGCCCATAGTTGGAGGCCCAGTAGTTGACAGGCGGGCCAGGGGGATGATACGGTTACGAGTGATTCTTCAAGGGAATCCTCGTCCTGCTCAAAGGCTTGAGGCCCCGAGGCGTTTCTACAGGAGGTTTGCGACGATGTGGGTCGAAATGAAGGTGCGGGGATTGACCCTCGATCCGATGAGCAACATGCCGATCATCATTCTTCGGGACGAGGAAGACAAACGATCACTTCCAATCTGGGTCGGAATCTTTGAGGCGAATGCCATCGCCCTCGAATTGGAAAAGATCTCCACCCCGCGGCCCATGACCCACGACCTTTTGAAAAACGTCCTCGAGGCGGTGGAGGCCAGAGTAGAAAAGGTCGTGATCAGCGACCTCCGCGACAACACCTTCTTCGCCCTCATCCACCTCAGGGTCCACGGAACCGAAGTGACGGTGGACTCTCGCCCCTCGGACGCCATCGCTTTGGCGCTCAGGGTCGGAGCTCCTCTCTTTGTGGCAGAGGAGGTTGTCCAGAAAGCAAAGACGCTGGATGCGACCAAAGAGTCCGAAGACCTAGCAGACCAGGCTCCGGAGCGGCTTCCGCAGCAGGAGCGCCTCAAAGAGTGGCTGGAAAACCTCAAGCCCGAAGACTTTGGTAAGTACACGATGTGACCATGTGTTCTCGCGAATGCGAATCGGGTTTTTCACGAATAATTACGCCCCCTGGGTTGGCGGCGTTACCACCGCAGTCGAGACACTCCGCGCGGGACTCGAGCAGCGCGGGCACGAGGTCTTTGTTTTTGCACCGAGATTTCCGGCCCACAACGCGGCCCCCGGCCGGGTCATTCGCTATCGCTCGATCCCCGCGCTGACCTACCCAGAGTTCGTCCTCCCAATTCCGTTCTCTCCTGCCATCTCCCGGTTGGTCGGTCGCCTCGACCTCGATCTCTTTCACGCCCACCACCCCTTTCTCCTCGGTCGAACCGCGTTGCGCCTGGCGCGGCGCGGCGGCCGCCCGCTCGTCTTCACCTACCACACGCGATACGAAAAGTATGCCCACTACGTTCCATTGCCGCAGGGATGGGTTCAGAAGCGGGCCGTCGCCAGGGCCACACGCTTCGCGAATCATGCAGACCTCGTCATCGCTCCTTCAAAGGCGACACGAGCCACCCTTGAAGCGCAGGGGGTCCGGACCCGCATCGAAGTCGTTCCAACAGGGATCCCTCAGGCCAGGATCGGTCCCGGTCCAGGAAAGGTCCTGCGAGCCCAACTGGGGTTTTCGGACCGAGCCCGGCTAGTCCTGTCGGTCGGACGCCTGGATCCCGAGAAGAATTTGCCCACCCTCTTCCGGGCCTTTGACTCCGCGGCCCAGCAGGTGGACCATGCCCACCTCCTCGTCGTCGGCAAGGGGACACACGAACCCCGCCTCAGAGCCCTCGCCTCCACCCTGCCTTCCGCTGCCCGAATTCACTTCCTCGGAGCGGTTCCCTACGAGAAGGTCCTCGACGTCTACCGTGCAGCCGACGTCTTCCTCTTCGCGTCAACCACCGAAACCCAGGGACTGGTCGTCGCCGAGGCTTTGGCAGTCGGGCTCCCGGTTGTGGCGCTCCGCGCGCCCGGTGTGGACGAGATCGTGGCACACGGGATGACCGGTGCGCTCGCGGACTCCCCAACCGCGCTCGCCGAGGCCCTCGTCGCGCTCCTCCGAAGCGATGACCAGCGTGCCGCCTTCACGCGTGCTGCCCTCGAGCGCGCTTCCGATCTCTCCGCCGACACCCACGTCAATCGCGTGGTCGGCCTCTACGAGGAACTCCTCCGGGGACGCGCCTGCCGGGACTAGCATGTTTGTTCGCCCAACATCTGCACGTTTCTGTCACACCTCGGTCTTGACACCCCACAGGTGGCGTGGTGAGAAGCGAGCAGATCGAGGCCCGAGGAAGGAGGGCACCGGAGTGCGACCAAGCCCGCCTCCGGCGGGACTCGATGCCCGCAAACGTATGCCCCACGACTGAAAAAATGATTGCCGGAGGCATTCCACTGCGGGGTACCCACCGAAGGTGGGTCGTGCGACGCTTCTCGCCACGGCGCTAGGATGGAAGGAGATCCCCGAGTCATCAGAGTAGTCCTTCAGGACCGGTGGGCTCCGCCCCGCGCGAAGGGCCTCCTGGACGTTGACCCCCGCGTCCGCACACTCCTCAAAATCCTCTTGTCGTACCCCGAGGTTCGACATGTCCTGCCCAGGGAGGTGAGCCTTGATCCGGACGCTCAGCCGAACGTCATCGAGACTGTGGGCAAGTTTATTGGCCGGCAGAGGTGGCTGGTGAAGCGAGTTGATATTAATTGACATAATCCTTCTTATCGGACGTCGGCCGGCAAAGGCCCTCAGCCAACCCTTGAGCTTCTATGACCGAAGATACCGAACGGCCTGAGAAAATCCACTGGCTCCCCTCCTCGGTCCTCGAGGGCGCGACCAGGGAGCGCTGCCCGCGATATCACCGGCTCACGCTGACCCCCTGGATCCTTCGGCGGGATCGCGAGCGCCGGGTCTGGCGAAAATGGGTCTGTATCGAGTGCCAG
>Ga0184640_10000157_pt1 | contig 16266 bp, 14 predicted proteins | sample PLM31_200_b2_FD_133161 | JGI IMG/M metagenome (GOLD analysis project Ga0184640, IMG submission 133161) | Groundwater sediment microbial communities from an aquifer in East River, Colorado, USA - PLM3-1_200_b2 | ecosystem: Environmental > Terrestrial > Soil > Riparian zone | place: USA: East...
GATTCATGTTTCGGCATCGTCTTCCAACCTCATGCGCAGATGTTCGATATCTATTCTGTCTTGCTCTCTGCCCGCCGCTTCCTTCATCTTGATCAGCGTGGGGATGCTGACAAACCGAACTTCTATGGACCCATACAGGGGCTTGATCAGCGCCTTGGCGTATTCCTCATCGAACGGAAAGGGCTCATGGGCGAATATGTCAATAGATGTTTCACGGTGGCGGTCGCTCCAGAGTTGCAACACCTGCATGCCTTTATCGCGTATCCAGCCCTCGCGCGTGGCTCGATCGGCAAATTGCTCCGCCGTGACCGGCGCCAGCGGTTTGTAGCCGAGCGCCGCGAGAGCGGCAAAGGCCCTTTTGATATTATCCGGAATCAACTGGATGACAACGTCGGCGTCCTTGGTGAAGCGGAGATAGCCGTGGGCGTTCACCGCAAGGCCACCGGCGACCAGATAGCGTACGCCGGCCTCGTTGAGCGCGCGGACGATGGCTTCGAAACTGGCCAGTTTCACGGCACGGCCTCTTCCTCTACGATTGCAAACCACCGCTGATACGGGAACGGATCATATCCAGTGGCGCGCTGGAACCATTCGTCAAAGCTCGGCATTAGATGTTTGTCTCCCAATTACGGTTGCCACCATAACATCTCAGTTTGACAGATCAGGTCATTTCATTTTTCCCGTTTTGATATCCAAGGTCCATCGCCGGTTGACTCATTTTGTACGCTCTTGTACACTTCACATCATGAAACTCTCTATCAGCGAAGCTCGTAAGCGGCTCCCGGCTCTCGTGAAAACGGTTCGCAAAGACCCAAGGACCACCATCCAGATCACCGTCAGGGAAGAGGTCGTCGCCGAGCTGCGCGCCCTCCAATCCGGTCCGGAACCGGGCGTGGCCGCGAGGAAATTGCTCGAACTCCGAAAGAAGCTGGCGAAAAAAGGGCTGAAAACCCGACGGACCGATATCTCCAGTCATGTTAAGGAACACCTCTATGGCCCGAAGGGCCTGCTCCGATGATCCCATCGGACCGCGTTTTTTGCGACACGGGATTTCTTTACGCCTCCCTCGCCCGAGGCGACCGCTACTATGCCCTCGCCGGCGATCTTTTGGAGCAGTGCCGCAACCAGCGGGTCCGGATGTTTTCTACCTGGGAAGTGGTCAGTGAAACACTCACTTTGCTCGCCTACCGCCTGCATCCCCAGGCTGCCGTCCAGTTTCTTGACACGATGAAGCCGGCGCTTGCGCTGGTTCCGGTCACGGATGCGGTCCTTTCCCAAGCAGAGCAGGTATTTCGGCGGCACGTGAAGGCGCGCCGGCTCTCTTTCTGTGACGCCATTTCCTTTGTCGTCGTGACTACCCTTCTTGACAATATTCCTTGCCTCTCTTTTGATAAGGACTTTAAAGCCCTTGGCCTCACCGTGCTCTCTTAGAGCCGCAATTCTACTTCTCAATCCATAGATTTGGCAAGAATGATTTTTCACCCCTAAACTCCAAATCGCGCAGTCACTCTACCTTAAACCCGTTACAGATCAGGTCACGCCATTTCACTTTTTTTGACATCTGAGGTCCGAACCACGCTTTAGTTCAAAGTTCAAGGATCAACCTTACGGTTCAAAAGCTCAATGCCTTCGGCCGTTCAATAGTTCAAAAGGTTCAACGGTTCGATTTCCCGTTACGTTCTGCGGCCTTCCGCAACGCCCGAAGGATTTTTCTGCGCTCTTTGGGGCCAAACTCGTCGCCGTAAAAGCGTAGAAACAACTCCCGGTTCACTGCAATCGGGTCTTTTTCAGGGATGGAAGCCTTGACCAGGGCCCGGGCGGTTGCGTGCATGGAGCATCCCATCTTAAGGCGCTCCTCCCCCGACCGCTTTAGGAGCATCTTCCTAAACTTGCCTTCGAAGGCCGCCGAAGTGTCATTCATTTAGCCGCCTTCCTATAAAGGGCTCCAACGCCCAGCCGTTTGACCCAACGCGCGAGATAAGAGCGATTAAGTCTCTTGACCGCATGGAGCAGATTGCGGACATCCAGCAGTTGAACTTCGGAGCCGCTATCCTTTGCCCAGAGAAGCTTCGACAGAATCAAATCCTCCGGCGCTACGACATATAGGGATTCATCATCGACGGTGATTTTCCTTCTTCTGGTAAATTCCATTTTTCGATACTCGCTGTCTTTGCGCACCACGAAATCGACCTTGATGACATACTCGTTCTGAATCAGGTTGAACATCGCTTTGTCTTTAACGGCTCCGCGCACGGTGTTAGGCTCCAGGTAGTAGTCCTTCTCAAAGAGAGGAATGAAGCGCCCGGCATCTCTCTCTCCCAACTCGATCACGATGTCGATATCCCGAGTCATCCGAGGAACCGCATAGAAGTTGGCGGCAATAGAGCCGGTGACCATGTAGGCTATTCCGGCTCGTTCGAGCCGCCCAACAACATCCTTCAGAACTTCCAACTCTTCGCTCACTGCCATGGTGTTTTACCATACCGGCGTGACAGATTAGGTCACCCGTTTTGACATCCAAGGTCACGATCCACATTATTTTGTTCAAGCGGTTCAAAAGTTCAAGGCTTTTGTCCGTTCAATAGTTCAAAAGGTTCAAGGTTTTTGTTTCATTATCTCTTCCAGCTCTTCGCCCAACGATTTATAGGCGGGCTTCTTGTACTTTTCCCCCCGCATCCGGCTCCCCTTCAGGTAGTCAATCAGATTACCGATCATGCCTGACAACTTCTTGAACGAGTTGAACAGTTGAACGAAGCGTTCTTTGCTGATGTAGCCTTGATCCAAGGCCACGTAGAGCTGAGACCGAACTTCCCCGCATGATCCTTTCGCGATATAGAGGAACTGCATGAACTCCTGGTTGCCACCGCGCTCAAATCCCTCAGAGATGTTGGACATGACCGATACGGCGGCGCGTTGAATCTGATCCCTCAACCCGAAATCCTTTGCGAAAGCGGCATCTTGGGTCGCTTGGTATACTTGATGGGTTAGTCGCCGCGCTTCTTTCCAGACTTCCAGGTCCTCGAAATGCTTTACCGCCATGACCTTCCCCTACAACAACCGGAGTTCAAGGTTCAATGTTCAAGTTAAACTGGTTCAAAAGTTCAAACCGTTTAAGAGTTTAAGGCCGCCCTTAAACCTGTTGAACCTTTAAACCTTTGAACCCAAGATTTTTCTCACCTCTTCTTTGACCTTTTGCCTCAAAGCCTCGGGCCGGACGACCCGGACCTGGCTGCCGAAGCTCAAGATCCATCCGACCAGCTCGGCGGTATCGGCGACTTTCAACGCCATCCTCAACCTCCCGTCCTTTAACACGGAGACTTCCTGGCTCGGATGCCAAACTTTGTCTTTGACCCAGGCTGCGGCGGGCTTGGAAAATAGCAGCTCGACCTCAATACGCTTTCCCCTCATCACCATCAGGGCGTCTTGGACGTACTCTTCCACGTCGAATCCCAAGGGGAGCTGATAGGGATGATCGGTCAGGGAAATCGAGCGGATGCGCTCCACGGCAAACATCCGGACATCTTTGCGGAGATGGCAGTGGCCGATCAAATAGAGGCCACCGGCAGCATACCATAGCCTGTATGGATCTACTTCACGCCGGGTGGTGGTGTTACGAGAGGCTGAGTAATAACGGATCTGAGATGTGCGGGCTTGGGCGATAGCCTGGGTGATGCGGTCGATTGTCTCTTGATGCTGGCGGAAGTTTTTGTGCGGTCCTAGCCCCACCGAGAAGATCTGCTCCATCTGGCGGACATATCCGTGAGCACTCGGCGGTAAAGCTGCCGCTGCCTTGTTCAGAACTGAGTTGAGAGAGGCCTGAATCTCAGTCCCTTCCAAGGGCTTCAAAAGGTTGCGGCTGAAGATAAGAGACATAAGCTCCGTTGCGGAAAAGCCCAAGGCAGGAATATTCCGGACACCCTCCATGAGTTGCCAGCGAGTCTGACCGTTTACCTGATCTGCCGTTAGGGGGAAGCCTCCGGCTTCTAATGCCTCTAAGTCTCTACGAATCGTGCGGGGATTTTTGGGATAGTCGTCAGGCAGGCCATCGACCAGCTCTTGCAGCGTTGCTCCTTTAGAACTTTCCAGTTTCCGGAGCAGAAGCCACTGACGGATTTGCTGGTCGTTTCGGGGCATCCCATTCCCACAACTGATAGGGATAAATAGCTTCCCCCTTGTTGGATGCCTTTAAAATAGACCCGACAGGGAGGGAGATCAAGAATAAGGGTCGCAGCTCAACCCATGGTCGAGACCTTCTCTGGACGGATCTTATAGAGGAGCCGCACCTCGCCTGGCTGGCGAAAAGGATACTTATCTTTGCCCAGGTACTTCTTGGCAAGCTGGTCGATGTGGGCGTCGGCCCCCTGCTCGGTGATCTCCGCCACTGTCCCCCGCACCGCCAGATAGCGATACGGGTTGTCAGGGTCCATGATGGCGAGGGCCACCTTTTTGGCGCGCCGCATGTTCTTGTCCTTGACGCGTCCTTTGGCCGTGTTGAAACGGATATGGGTCCCATCGAAGTCGCACCACACCGGCGTAACCTGGGGGCTGCCATCAGGCATCAAAGTAGCGAGATGGGCAAATGCCTTCTTGGTGAAGAGATCGCGAAAGTCTTGTGGAATAGCTGCCATAGGAGTCCCTCCCTTAGCAGGATCTATCATTAACCGATTGAAAGTACTAGCATGACTCGGCTTCAGAAGCCGGGCTTCCCCATGCTCGTGGATATGGCAACGTTGGAAATTCCCTTTTCCCAAAGTGGAATCACCGCGCCATCTGCATGATCGCCCTACGGTAGAGTTTTTTTCTTGAGCTCGAAATCGGCCTTGGCCTCTCCCCTTTCAGGCACCGTGATCTCTGCGCTCTGAAGACCGGCCTCCTCGTGCCAGGCCTTGAGGGTATGTCTGCCGGCCGGGACGTCCGCGATGGAAAAGGTTCCCGACTCGCCGGTGACAGCGAAGAAGGGATGGCCGAAGACGTGGATGTGCCCGCGCATCCAGCTATGCGTGTCGCAGTTCAACTGGAGAAGCGCCGGCCTCCTGATCTTGTGGGTCGCCTCGACGCTCAGGCCGCGAAAGGGAAGGGAGAGGCTGAAAACGGTGCGCTGCTCGAAGTAGGCGTGGACGATGTGCAACTTGGGGTCGCTATTTTTGACGATCAACCTCTCGCCCCATGCCATGGCCAGCACGCGTGGGGCGAAGCGACACCCCTGATTGTCGAGAATATTCTCTTTGCGCGACGCTACCGGATGGCTCGGAGGCCTGTCGATGTAGATCACGACATTTTTCAACCCTCGATTCGGACCGATGAGGTAGCTTTCATTGGGGAGCGTCCGGCCACAGTAATCCTGATCTTTAGAGAGCTGAATCACGGGCTGATCTGGCAGGGCGCCGTTGAACCTGGCCTCCCCGCTGATGGTCCCGGCATGGGCGCCGGGCTGCGTCCACAGGAAGAGTATGCCCATCAGGGATAGGGTCGAGCCTCTTGTCAAGTAACTTCCCGTCCTAGCGCCGCTTGAGAATCTGCTCAAGCTTTTCTTGATCCTCTTCCGAGATCCGCTCTTGTGGCGACCGCGAGGGTTTTTGGGCGCTGACTTTTTTCTTGGCTGGGGTGGCAGTCCTCTCAAGGTCTTTCCAGAAGAACCAGAGGAGAAAGATGCCGAGGAGGGAGAGCGCGAGAAAGGCCAGCCACCTTTTCGTTTTTTTTCTCATGACCTCAGCCGATGCGGCGTATCACCAAGGTCTGGTTCCCTTTATCAGCCCCTCGATCAGGGTAAAGGCCCTGCGCACCACAACCCCGCTCTTTTTCGCATCGGTCTCGTTGAAACCAAGATCCTTGGGCGTTTCCCTCTCCGTCGAAGAGAAGAGAACGAAAGGGACCGGGTCAGAGACATGGGTCTTCAAAGCGATAGGTGTCGGATGATCCGGAAGGAGGAGGAGTCTCCAGTCCTGCCAGCGCTCCATGCCCTTCAGCATGGTCCCAACGACCTTCTCGTCAAAGTCCTCTATGGCCTTGACCTTCTTTCCTACATCTCCCATATGGCCAGCCTCATCGGGGGCCTCCACATGGATAAAAATGAGATCCTTTTGCTCCAGGCACCGGAGCCCGTAGTCGGCCTTTCCCCGATAGTTGGTGTCGATGAAGCCGGTGATCCCGGGCACTGGGATCCGCTCCAGCCCGGCGTAGACCCCCAGGCCCTGGATGAGGTCCACGGCGGAGATGACGCCTCCTTCGATGGCGAATCGCTCCCTCAGCGACGGCATCTTGGGCGCCCGGCCCTGTCCCCAGAGCCAGATCGAGGTTGCCCTTCTCTCTCCCCTCTTCTCTCGCTGATGATTGACTCGATGGCGCGCGAGGAGAGCCCGCGACCTCTCCATGAGATGATTGAGCCGCTCGGCCCCCTCTCCTCGCGGGAGGTAAGGTTCGATCTCCTGGTCCGTGATATCATGCGGTGGGGTGGTCTTCATCGCCTCTATGCCCCTACGCCAGACCATGAGATGACGGTAGCTCACCCCTGGATGGAACTCCACACCATCTCCTCCCAGCTCATGTTCGATGTCCCGGATGATCTCAGCCGCCTCGGCGCTGGAGATGTGGCCGGCGGTAAAGTCCTCCATAACCGGGTCTCTCCCCTCTCCGCTCAGGGTGACGAGGTTGCAGCGAAAGGCGATGTCCTCTGGGCCCAGGGCCACGCCTATGCTCGCGGCCTCGAGAGGCGACCGGCCGGTGTAATAGAGGCTGGGATCATAGCCGAGGATGCTCATGTTCCCCACATCGCTCCCTGGTGGAAAGCCCTCAGGAATGGTGTGGGCCAGGCCGAACAGTCCGCGCGCCGCCAGCCAATCCATATTGGGGGTAAGGGCCGCCTCCAGGGGGCTCTTCCCGCCCAGGGCCGCAACCGGATAGTCCGCCATCCCATCCCCTTGGAGGATAATGTACTTCATTTCTCCCCTTCTCCTTGGAGATAGGCCGCGAGCGCTTCCAGATCCGGCGCCATCCGGATCCGCTGCGCCGAGGAGTAGCGGATCGCCGCGTCCGGATCTTTGAGTCCATGACCGGTCAGGGTGCAGACGACGATAGCCCCTTTGCGGAAGAGCCCCTCTTTTTGTTTCTTGATCACCCCTGCCATGGAGATCGCCGAAGCCGGCTCGACGAGAAGTCCTTCCGCATGAGCCAATAGCTTGTAAGCGGCGATGATCTCCTCATCGGTGATCGCCTCGATGGCCCCCTGGGACTCATCGCGCGCCGCCAAGGCCCCCTGCCAACTGGCCGGGTTGCCGATTCTTATCGCGCTGGCGACCGTCTCAGGCTGCTCGACCACCCTCCCCAAGACGATGGGCGCGGCGCCGGCTGCCTGGAACCCCATCATCCGGGGCAAGGAAGAGATCCGTCCGATCTCAGAGTATTCTTTATATCCCTTCCAGTAAGCCGTGATATTTCCAGCGTTTCCCACAGGCAGAAAGTGATAGTCCGGCGCCTGTCCCAGGCGATCGCAGACCTCAAAGGCCGCGGTCTTCTGTCCCTCGATCCGGTAGGGGTTCAATGAGTTCACCAGGGTGAAGGGAAGATGGCGCGAGATCTCGCGCACCAGGCGGAGGGCCACATCGAAGTTTCCCGCGATCTCCACAACCTTGGCCCCATGGATCATGGCCTGGCTCAGCTTGCCCAGCGAGATATTGCCCTCAGGGATCAGGACATATGCCTTGAGTCCGGCCCGGGCCGCATAGGCAGCGGCGGAGGCCGCCGTGTTTCCCGTCGAGGCGCAGATGACAGCCCGGCTCCCCTCTTCCACGGCTTTGCTCATGGCCACAGTCATGCCCCGATCTTTGAAGGAGCAGGTCGGGTTGAGCCCTTCGAGCTTGAGATAGAGATCGATCTCCGGGTTGACCAGGCGCCCCAAGTTTCGACAACGCAGGAGTGGGGTATTGCCCTCATGCAGGGTGACGATGCACTCTTCCCTTCGGATCGGCAGGAGGTCCCAGTAATAGCGGATGACCCCGGGCCAGATGAAATAGCCCTTTTTCTCAGCAACCTTTGCCGGTTGAGCCGTTTTTCGACCCCTGGTCTTCACTCGAGACCCCAGATCGGAAGCCAGATCGGATGCGCTACAACGAAGTCGCGCTGGTGAATGGTTGCCAAAGCCTCTTGGACCTGTCCCACAGAGGATTTTTCGAGGGTGATCGCAAAGGGCAGGATCTGTCCGGCCTTTTCCGTAAGGCGATACCTCTGCGCCAGGCCTTTCAGCTCGTCCTGACTGTGATGCAGTTGCCAGATCTCAGATACATTGATCCCGCGGCCGCCCAGGATCTGGCAGATGTCACCGACAATCCCGGGCTGGTCTTCGACGATGAAGCGCAGGTAGAAGCGGGAACAGATCTTATCTTGAGACTGGACAGCGAGGCCCCCGGGCGCGACCAGGCTGGGAGGGCCGGGCAGCCGCCGGCCGCGGCCCTGCGCCAGCTCGCACACATCACCTAAGATGGCCACTGCCGTCGGTCCTCCTCCGGCCCCGGGGCCGACAAAGACATAGTTCCAATCCCGGCCTTCCGGCAAGCTTCCCTGGTTCCCTACCTTCCCCTTAAGCGGCCTCTCCTGGCTGCGCCTCCCCTTAAAAAAGATGGCATTGGTGGGGCCGTTGATCGTTGCGAGAAAATGGTCGCGGGGCACAAGCACGGGGGCGACCAGGGCCTCGATGGCGTCGTCGGCCTTCCTGGCGATAGCCAATTGCTTGATCGTGCACGCCCCTTTGCGCCCGGCATAGAGGAAATCTATCGGAGAGATCTCTTCGATGCCCTTGCGCCAGATGACCCCCGGCTTCACGTGGAGACCGAAGGTCACTGCGGCGAGGAGGATGAGCTTGGCCTCGGCATCCATCCCGCTCGTGTCCGCCTTTGGGTTGGTCTCCGCGTATCCTCGATCCTGGGCCTCTTTCAATGCCTGCTCATAAGAGCTGCCGCCTTTTTCCATCTCCGAGAGGATGTAATTGCAGGTCCCGTTGACGATCCCATAGATCGCCTCCGGCTCCTCCGCGGCGAAGCCCTCGGTGAGCGCCCTGATGATGGGGATGCCCCCTCCCACGCAGGCCTCGAACCTGAGCTCCTGATGGTACTGGCGCGCGGCTTCCCGGATCTCCCTCCCGAATCTCGCCAGGACCGCCTTATCTGAGGTCACGACCGCCTTGCCCTTCTGCAAGGCGCGGATGATGTAGTCTCGAAACAGCGCCAGATGGCTTTCGTCCTGGGACCCCAGCACCTCGACGACGATGTCGATCTCCGGATGATCCGTGACCTCTTCAGGGTCCGTGGTGAAGAGCGCGCGGTGGGTCGAGTACCGGCTCTTCTGCGCGGGATGGGGCGTGTAGATCTTGACGATCTCGAGATCCACAGCCAGCTTCCCTTGCAGATATCCATTGAAAATAAACTCCTGGATCGCCTCGCCTACGACCCCCGAGCCCAGAAGCCCCAGCTTCACTTTGTGACTATCCCTTGAGGGAGCCATAGATATCAAGCTCATTCTAAATTTTAACTATAACTATGGAAATAGTTTGGCCTATTCAGTCTGCCAGTTTCCTCAGTGCCTTGCGGATGGTCCGCACCGCCTGCCGGGTGCGGTGCTCGTTCTCTACCAGGGCGAAGCGGACAAAGGAGTCGCCGTACTCGCCGAAGCCGATGCCCGGAGAGACCGCGACCCTGGCCTCTTGAAGCAGCAACTTGGAGAACTCGACAGAGCCCATCTTTTTATAAGGCTCAGGGATCTCGGCCCAGACAAACATGGTGGCCCTTGGCCTTGGGACATTCCAGCCCACCCGCGCAAGGCCATCCACCAACACGTCGCGGCGCTTGCGGTAGGTCTCGCGGATCTCTTCCACGCACTCCTGCGAACCGTTGAGGGCATGGATGGCGGCGATCTGCACGGGCTGAAAGATGCCGTAGTCGAAGTAGCTCTTGATTCTGGCCAGGGCGTTAATCATCTCCCTGTTCCCTACGGCAAATCCCACTCTCCAGCCGGGCATGTTGTAGCTTTTGGAAAGGGTGAAAAACTCCACCCCGATCTCTTTCGCCCCGGCGACCTGGAGGAAGCTCGGAGGCTCGTAGCCATCAAAGGCAATATCCGCGTACGCCAGGTCATGGATGACCAGGAGCTCATGTTCCCGGGCAAAGCTCACGATGCGCTGGAAGAAGTCGAGATCCACGACCTCAGTCGTAGGATTGTGGGGAAAGTTGAGGATCAGGAGTTTGGGCTTAGGCCAGGTCTGTTTGATGGCCTCGTGCAGATGGGAGAGAAGACCCGCGCTGGAGTGCATCGGGACACTGCGGAGGTCCCCTCCCGCAATGATCACAGAATACTGGTGAATCGGATAGGTAGGGTTGGGGCAGAAAACCACATCCCCCGGCTCCAGAATGGCCAAGACCAGGTGCCCTAGACCTTCCTTGGAGCCGATCGTCACCACCACCTCGGTGTCCGGATCGACCTCCACATTGAAGCGCCTTTTATACCATCCCGCGATGGCAAGTCTGAGCTTATAGATGCCCTTGGAAGCGGAGTAGCGATGGTTGTGGGGCTTCTTCACCGCCTCGATGAGCTTATTCACCACATGAGTAGGGGTAGGTTGATCGGGATTTCCCAAACCGAAATCGACAATATCCTCACCCTTCCTCCTGGCCTGATACTTCAAGTCATTAATGATGTTGAAGACATAAGGCGGAAGTCTCTTGATGCGGTAAAATTCCACTCTCCTACCTCACATGTTCGCTTCAGCCTTCAGCAGCGATCTCCTGCTGACCGCTGACGGTTCATTGCTGACTGCTCATTTGCTAATGCCCTCTTTTATAAGCCATCCCTGGAGACTTCTCAACCGATGCCCCCGAGCTCCAGCTTGCCCCCCCAGCGGTGCTTGAGAAGCTTTCTCAAAGGCTCTGACTCGGTCTGAGTCAGAGAGGGATCTCGCGCCAGCCAATCCAAGGCCTCCTGGCGCGCTTGAAGGAGGAGCTGCGCATCGCGGGCCAGATTGGCCAGGCGAAAATCCGCCAGGCCCGACTGGCGGGTGCCCAACAGCTCTCCGGGGCCGCGCAGGGCCAGATCCGCCTCAGCGATCCTGAAGCCATCGTGTTCCTTCTCCATGACCTGGAGGCGCCTTATGGCATCCAGACCGCTGGTGCCGTAGTGCACCAGGAGACACTGGGAGGGATCCTTCCCTCTTCCGACCCTGCCCCGAAGCTGGTGCAGTTGGGAGAGACCGAAGCGCTCTGCATGCTCGACCACCATCACCGTGGCATTGGGGACATCGATCCCCACTTCGATTACCGTCGTCGCCACCAGGATCTGTAGCTCCCTTTCCTTGAAGCGGCGCATGACCTGCTCGCGCTCCGCTGCCTTCATTCTTCCGTGGATGAGCCCCAGCCGAAACTCCTTGAAGACCCCTTGAGAGAGCTCCTCCGCCATCCGAGTCGCGTCGCGAAGATGCAGACTCTCCGAGGTCTCCACCAGCGGATAGACGATGTAGGCCTGACGCCCTTTGCGCGTCTCCTCCCGCACTTGCTCATAGACCCATCCCCGCTCCCTTTCGCGGAAGAGCCTGGTGCGCACCGGAGTCCGGCCCGGCGGCATCTCATTCAGGGAAGAAAGCTCGAGATCGCCGTAAAGGACCATGGCCAGGCTTCTGGGAATGGGAGTTGCGCTCATGAGCAAGATATCGGGTTGTGGCAGCGCTGAGCTGGACGCGCTCCTCCAGCCTACCAGGCGCTGGAGCGCCATCCTCTGGAGCACTCCAAACCGGTGCTGCTCATCGATCACCCCCAGCCCCATGCGCGAGACGCAAACCCCCTCCTGGATCAGCGCGTGGGTCCCCACGGTAAAGGCGATCTCTCCCCGCTCTATTCGCTGAGCGATCTCCTTCTTGGTTTTCGCCGGGAGCGAACCCGTCAGCAGAGCGGAGCGGAGACCCAACCGGTCGGCAAAGCCTTTAAGGCTCTGGAAGTGTTGCTCGGCGAGCAGCTCGGTCGGGACGATCCATACCGCCTGAAAGCCATTTTCTATCGCCCGAAGAGAAGCCAACCAGGCGACGATGGTCTTGCCGGAGCCGACGTCGCCCTGGATCAAGCGCTGCATCGGACGGGGAGACTCCATGTCTCGGTAGATCTCTGCGCATACCCGCTCCTGTGCCCGAGTCAAAGTGAAAGGGAGCAGGGTCAGCATCCGCCGCGTCAGTCCTTGCGTGCCGGCAGGGAAAGAGATTCCTTCGAGGCAGGTGCGCTGCTTCTTTCTCAAGCCCAGGCCGAGCTGCAGGTAGAAAAACTCGTCGAAGACGATCGCTCGGTGCGCCGGGGAGGCGGATTGGTTGAGGGGGAAAAGGTTCGTGCCCTTTTCCGGCCGGTGGAGCCGCTCCATCGCCCTGCGCAGGTCCATCAATCCCTGTCGCTGAGCTATCGCCTCGGGCAGAAAGCTGGGGATGAAGCGACCATACTCTTCTAATGCCTGAGCCACCCATCTCTGGATGGATCTCAGAGGGATGCCGGCTGGCCTCAGATAGATCGGGAGGATCTTCTCTCTCTCTTCAGAGTCTATCGGATCTATGGGATCGAAATCGGGATGGATGATCCTCTTTTGCATCCCCATCCCCCGCTCCACTCTGCCGTAGACCAGGAGCTCGGCGCCCTGGCGGAGGCTCTTGAGGATATAAGGCGTGGGATGATACCAGACCAGCTCCAGGCCTCCGGTTCCATCGGTCAAAGTCCCTACCAGGATCAGGTGCCTCCGTTTCGGGAGGTACTTTTTCTCCAGCCTGATCAATCGGCCTAAAAAGCCCTCCTCTCTCCCGACCGCAGCCTGGTAGATCTTCTTGATCTGCCGGCGATCTTCATAACGGAAGGGCAAATGGTACAGCAGGTCCTCTACGGTTTTTAGCCCCAGGCCTTCTAACTGGGCCGCCCGCTTGGGCCCGATGCCTTTGAGGAAGCGGAGCGGGGTCGAAAGCGCACGGCAGCAATCCTGCGGGGCCGCGCCGGTGGGCTCATAGGGGGATTCTCCAGTGGCCGATGGGTCGAGGAAGTTCATCTCACTTCGGTAATTTCCTATCTAGGGGGCAGGGATCTCCAAGCCTGTCTTCTGATATTCCTGAAGCGACTGGACCTCCAGCTCGTGCTCCTTCAGAAGCTCGATCCCCTCCACGGCCGCGTCCGCGCCCGCGATGGTCGTGAAGTAGGGAACTTGATAGTCCAGGGCGCTGCGGCGGATGTAGTAGGAATCTGCCTGAGAGTTGGCGCCGGTGGGGGTATTGATGACGATCGCGATCTCGCCATTCTGGATCGCGTCGGCGATGTGCGGGCTTCCCTCCCGGACCTTGTTGACCACTTCCACTGGAATTTCCCGGTCCTTCAGGTAGGCTGCCGTCCCGCGGGTGGCCACGAGTTGAAACCCCAGGCGGTGGAGTCTTTGGGCGATGGGGACGACCCCCCTCTTGTCTTCGTCGCGGACACTGATGAAGACCCTTCCCGCGCGCGGCAGGCGCATCCCGCCGCCCAACTGCGCCTTGGCAAAGGCCAGGCCGAAGCTCATGTCGATTCCCATCACCTCTCCGGTCGACTTCATCTCCGGACCCAAGAGGGTATCGACGCCGGGAAATTTGTTAAAGGGGAAGACCGCCTCCTTGACCGAGATATGCCGGGGCCGGACCTCTGAGGTCAGGCCGAGATCGGCGAGCTTTCTTCCCACCATGACCCTAGCCGCCAGTTTAGCCAGAGGAATGCCCGTGGCCTTGCTCACGAACGGAACCGTCCGCGAAGCCCTTGGGTTGACCTCCAGGATATAGATCTCCCGATCCTTAACCGCCATTTGCGCGTTCATGAGACCGCGGACATCGAGGGCGAGGGCGAGCGCCACGGTCTGGCGGCGAATCTCCTCTTGAATCTCCGCATCGATCGACTTCGGCGGCAGGGTGCACGCGCTATCGCCGGAATGGATCCCTGCCCTCTCGATGTGCTCCATGACGCCTCCGATGATTACCGTTTCGCCGTCGGACAGGGCATCGACATCGAGCTCGATGGCGTCGTCCAGGAACCTGTCGATCAGGACCGGGTGCCCGGGAGAGGCGGCCACCGCGCGGGTGACGTAGTGCCGGAGCTTTTCCCGGTCGTAGACGATCTCCATCGCCCGGCCGCCCAAGACATAGGAGGGGCGCACCAGGACCGGATAGCCCAGCCGCTCCGCTATCTCCACGGCCTCCGCGTAAGAGCGGGCGGTGCCGCTCTGCGGCTGCTTGAGCCCGAGGCGATCGAGGAGCTGGCGGAAGCGTTCTCGATCCTCCGCCAGGTCGATGCTGTCCGGAGAGGTGCCGATGATCTTGACCCCTGCCCGCTCCAGGGCCAGGGCGAGCTTCAGAGGGGTCTGACCGCCAAACTGAACGATGACCCCGTCGGGCCTTTCCCGCTCAGCGATGTTGAGCACATCCTCCAGCGTGAGGGGCTCGAAGTAGAGCTTGTCTGACGTGTCATAGTCGGTGCTGACGGTCTCAGGGTTGCAGTTCACCATGATGGTCTCGCAGCCTTCTTCTTTGAGGGCGAAGGCGGCGTGGACGCAGCAGTAGTCGAATTCGATTCCCTGGCCGATGCGGTTGGGGCCACCGCCCAGGATCATGATCTTTTTCCGCTCCGAAGGTCGGGACTCGTCCTCCCCTTCGTAAGTGGAATAGAGGTAAGGGGTATGGGCGGTGAACTCCGCCCCGCAGGTATCTACCGCCCGGAAGACCGCGCGCACCCCGGCCTCAAGGCGCAGGGAGCGCACCTCCTCCTCGGTCCGGCCCAGGAGGGCAGCCAGACGCCGATCGGAAAAGCCCATCTGCTTGACAGAGAGGAGAAACTCCGGCGTCAGGCCCTCGGCTCCTCCGCGCAGCCCTCGGATCCCTTCCTCGGCGGCGACGATCTCACGGATCTGAGCCAAGAACCAGGGGTCGATCTGGGACAGGCCGTAGACCTCGTCCATCGACAGGCCCAGCCGAAATGCGTCCGCGAGGTACCACAGGCGCTGGGCATTGGGGGTCGCGAGCTTCTCCCTCACGAGCCTCAGGATCTCCTCTCGGTTATTCTCCCCCACCACCACCTTCTCCTCAAAGCCATGAGAGCCGATCTCCAAGGAGCGGATCGCCTTCTGCAGCGCCTCTTTGAAGGTGCGTCCAATCGCCATCACCTCGCCCACAGATTTCATCTGCGTGGTGAGGATATCTTTGGCCTGAGGGAATTTTTCAAAGGTGAAGCGGGGGATCTTCACCACGACGTAATCGATCGTCGGCTCAAAGCAGGCCGGGGTCTCCCTGGTGATGTCATTGGGGATCTCATCCAGGGTATAGCCGACCGCCAGCTTGGCGGCGATCTTGGCTATGGGAAAGCCGGTCGCCTTACTGGCCAGGGCCGAGCTCCTGGAGACCCTGGGGTTCATCTCGATCACGACCATCCGACCGTCCTTGGGGTTGATGGCAAACTGGATATTGGCCCCGCCTGTGTCCACCCCGACTTCGCGGATGATCCTCAGGGCGGCATCGCGCATGATCTGATACTCCTTGTCCGTGAGGGTCTGGGCCGGGGCCACGGTGATCGAGTCGCCGGTGTGCACCCCCATGGGGTCGAAGTTCTCGATCGGGCAGACGATGACCACATTGTCTTTGTGGTCGCGCATGACCTCCAGTTCGAACTCTTTCCAACCCAGGACCGACTCCTCGATCAGGACCTCGTGGACCGGGGAGATCTTCAGGCCCCACTGTGCGACCTCGCTGAATTCCTCCGGGCCGTAGGCAATGTTTCCTCCAGTCCCACCTAAGGTTCGCGACGGGCGGATGACCACAGGGAAATTGAGTTTCCGTTGAATCTTTTGCGCCTCACGCCAGTTCCGGGCATAACCGCTGCGGGGTAGGTTCAGCCCGGCCCGCCCCATCGCCTCTTTGAAGAGGTCGCGGTCCTCGGCCTTTTTGATCGCCTCGAGCTTCGCCCCGATCATCTCCACCCCGTAGCGCTCTAGAATCCCCTGCTCAGCCAGATCGATCGAGATATTCAGGGCGGTCTGCCCGCCCAGGGTCGGAAGCAAGGCGTCCGGTCGCTCCCTCTCGATGATCTTTTCCAGAGTCTCCACGGTGATGGGCTCGATGTAGGTGCGGTCGGCGAAATCAGGATCGGTCATGATCGTGGCCGGATTGGAGTTGACCAGGATGACGCGGAAGCCCTCCTCTTTCAGGGCCTTCAGCGCCTGCGTGCCCGAATAGTCGAACTCGCACGCCTGGCCGATCAC
>Ga0184640_10000158_pt1 | contig 16264 bp, 15 predicted proteins | sample PLM31_200_b2_FD_133161 | JGI IMG/M metagenome (GOLD analysis project Ga0184640, IMG submission 133161) | Groundwater sediment microbial communities from an aquifer in East River, Colorado, USA - PLM3-1_200_b2 | ecosystem: Environmental > Terrestrial > Soil > Riparian zone | place: USA: East...
AATTTCCTTACCTCCACCTCTTCTGGTATCGGCATGATGATATTAACCTCATTACACAATTCAGGGTAGACCCGCTCGAACCTGCTAAGCAAGGTGAAAAGGTGAACCAGCTCGTCCCGCGCAATACGGTTGAAGACCTTCTTTACTTTCTCAGAGCTTGCCGGCACCGCGGCGCGACTATAGAGCGCAAAAGACGCCTTTTCTCTGTTTATGGCTACTTGGATTAATTCTCGCTCATTGAGCGTCGTCTGCATTTTTCTATTCTGTTAAGATCAAACATAGACCTATAAGGTCTATGTTTTCAAGACCCCCCCGAAAAAAATTTTATGCTTGGAAAGGCGGTTAATATATCCTATTGAGCTCTTCTCTGTAAGCCATTGTAAAATCGCGGGAATCTTAAGGGAAAAATCACAACATGCCGAGCTGAAGCCTTGCCGTCTCGGCCATCTTGCTCGGATCCCAGGGTTATCCCACACGACCCCAACCGTGGCGTCCTTCACGCCATGGATAGCCTTCAACTTAGCTTCCACTTTCCCCAGCAAGGATTGGGCAGCAGAACAATGCCCGGCCAGCCGGGGGGACGGACACCGACGACTCCGGCGGAAAAGTCTGGCGCGTGCGCGCCATCCCCTCGCGCTAAGAGCCAAACGATAAAGCGAGTTATTGCAAGCCCAAACCCCACCGGCTAAAGTGAAGTGGCAGATAAAAAGGAGCGCTGAGATGGCCGAAACAGACACGCGCTACTTGGTCATAGACGCAGACGCGCACGTGGTCGAGTCCGCCCACACCTGGGATTACATGGACCCATCCGAGCGGCAGTACCGGCCCGTGCCGCTCGAAGCGCCTGAAGAGGCCGGAGTGAAGCTCCAGTTCTGGCTCATCGACGGTAAAGTGAGGGGATTTCGCTTCCCGGCATTTTCAAAGGCTGAACTCGAAAAACGGTCCCACCAGGTGGGCCGCAAGTTTGCCGACGCGCAGGAGTCCCGCGAGATGGGTAACGTGGACCTGCGCCTCGAGCACATGGACCAGAGCGGCATCGATATCCAGGTGTTGCACAACACCATGTTCATCGAACAAGCCACCGACCGTCCTGAGGTGGAAGTGGCCCTGTGCAAAAGCTGGAATCGCTGGCTGGCCGACATCTGGCGCCAGGGAAAAGGACGGTTTCGCTGGTCTTGCATGGCGCCGACGCTCAGCATGACGGACGCACTCGATCAGATCCGCTTCGCCAAGGAAAACGGCGCTTGCGCCGTGCTCATGCGTCCGGTCGAAGGCAACCGTTTGCTCATAGACCCGTATTTCTATCCTATCTATGAGGAGGCGAGCCGGCTCGATATGGCGATCGCCGTCCACATCGCCAATGGCAACCCATGGCTCAACGACCTCTGTCGCCATCCCGTCTTCACTGCGGCCGCTTTTCATCGCTTCCGAATACCGACGGTCGCCGCCTTTAGCGACGTGATCCTCAGCGAAGTGCCGCAGACATTTCCCAAGCTTAGGTGGGGCTTCATCGAGGCCAGCGCGCAGTGGCTCCCGTGGGTGCTTCACGAAGCGAAAAACCGCTTCAAGGCGCTGGGGCGCGAATGGCCGGAGAACGGCGCTCGCGCGTACCGGATGTTCGTCACCTGCGAAAACTCCGACGACCTGGCCTACATCGCCGAGCAAGGCGGAGAAGACTGTCTCGTGATCGGGACGGACTACGGGCACACCGACACGTCGAGCGACGTCGACGCCATCACGGTCTTCAAGGCGAGGACGGACTTGGCGCCCGAGGTGAAGAGAAAAATCCTGAGCGACAACGCCAGGGCGCTGTACGGCTTGTAACGGCAGGATGATTGGATCATCATTCGAATCGCCCGGCGATTAGGTTCCGGACCGTGCTCGGCCGGATTGAAGCCCCAGTCGGGCGCGGCGATCTTTTTCTCTGTGAGATCTTGAACTGAGGGTGAGCTTGGTGCCGGCCACGAGACTCCTCTCAGAGGCCTACCCTAAGGCCGGCTTCAAGGGCGTTGGCGCGGGCCTTCTTCCTCCAGCACGTTCTCCAGTCCTCGGAGGACTGAGTGACCTCTGAGAGAACAACGATTTCGGGAAAACGATTCTTTCTCGGATCGTGGATAACGTGCGGGGGCTCTTTTCCTTCCTGCAAGCCGCGAATCGCCCGCAGCATAACCCTTCTCACCGCGGTAATCGCCTTGTCGGTGTAGCCCAGAATTTCTTTTGTCCGGTCCTGGATGGGACCCTGGCTATCCGTGGCCCAGACATCGTGGACAGGAAAATAAGAACCCAGTCCGCTAAACCACTGATCTTTCATCTGCTCCCGGTCCTGGAGGTAGCGGTTTTCCTGGTTACGAATCGGGCGATATCCAGGTGTCACCGCCTCCTGATACCGCACGCGAAAAGCTTCCTTATCGATGGGACAGCTCCGGCTGAAAGTGATCATCCACTTCCAGTGATGCGTGTCGTCGATGGGGACGTGCCAGTTGATATTGTATCCGTCTTTTCCCATCTCTCCGGGGACAAAGCACAGATTCGGCATGACGAAATTCAAAATCTTCACCCACTGCTTGCCCTCTCCCGCGCTGGGAACGGAACGGCGCAGGGCAAAAATCCTGAGGCCGAAATCGGCCGCCTCTACCTCGATCTGCGGGCAGATATCTTCGCGATAGAGGGTCAAGTTCGAAGCATGGGTCCCGGCCGTGCCCATAGGCTCATCCTGGCCGTCGCCGCCGCGCAGTTGGCGGTGAAGAAAGGACTGATGAACCGGATCGATGTTTCCTTCAGTCGCCTGTAGGTAATTGCACTCCTGAAAGAACTTCCGCACAAACCGATGTTCCTTTGGAGCCCTAAGCCCCTCGTAGTTGGGAAGAAGCGGAGGGTCACCAGAGCCGAAATAGGCAAAAATAATATCCGCTGCTTCGTGACAGGGGTAGGTGGGATGGCGGATCTGGTCCCGGTGTTCTCCCCCTCCCGGCTCTCCAGGCTGATCGAGGCAGCGGCCATGAATGTCATAGAGCCAGCCGTGATAGATGCATCTCAATCCTCCGTTTTCCGCCCGGCCATAACTTAAATCCGCTCCTCGATGAGAACAGTGAAGCCCTACCAATCCGGGGCGGTCTTTATCGTCCCGAAAGAGCACAAGGTCTTCACCCAGGAGTCTCACGGGGAGCGGGGCCCCTCCAGGAGGCAACTCCTCCGAGAGCGCCACGGGCTGCCAATAACGCCTCAGGAATTCTCCACAGGGAGTGCCGGGTCCTGTTTGAGTGATGATGTCGTTCTCTTCTTTGGTCAGCATACGGCCTCCTTGGACTGACCCTGATCCGTCGATAAGGGGCGCCTGCAGCAACCATAGCCGTCAGCGCTCAGCTTTCAGCTCCGATCCCTTTTGCTGATCGCTGATTGCTGACAGCTGAATGCTAATTAGGACGGCCAGGGTTTCCAAGGTGTTGCAACTTTACCAACGGATTATGGACTGACCCATCGAAAGAAGATTCTTACCCTTTGACGCCGTTTTCATGGGTGACCTTCTGCTTCGAGCCCCTCCGCTCAAGAGCGCGAAGGCGCTGCCGCCGGCTTGTCAATGCGGGTTGCGCTCCACTTGCCGTCGCTCCCGCCGGATTTGGCGTTTCCCTCCATGGAACTACCGTTCACGCGGCCGGTGTATTGGGCGCCGCCGGCGCTGAAATTGATCTGGTCCCCGCGCAGCCTGCCGTTCGAGATCTGCATGGTTTTACCGCCGGACTTGAGCGTGCCGGAAACCGTCTGGAATGTTTGCTTGAGCGTGAGCTCTCCTTGCGGCAGCCGCCAGGCGCCTTCGACTTTTGCCGGCACGATCCAGAGGAGGGCCGTGCACCAGTTGTAGCAGCCGTCGCCCACCGTGGCGGTCTCGTCGGGAGCCCAATCTTCCATCGTGAAGGTGTTCGACACGACGCGGGTGCCGGGCTTCAAGTCGAGGATCTTTGGGCGCAGCCTGAGATTGATCTCAGGCAGGAGAAACATGGTGATCGCCGTGGCCTGGGAAAAATCGGTCTCAAAGAGGTCGGCTTTCATAAATGTCGCCTTGTCGCCGACGCCCTCCTTGGCGGCGTTGCGCTTCGAGAGCTCGACCATGTCGGGATTGTATTCGATGCCGAGCGCGCGGATCCCCCGCTTCGCGGCGGTGATCACGGTGCGGCCGTCCCCGGAGCCGAGGTCGATCACGTAATCTTTCGGCGTCACCTTGGCCATATCGAGCATCTTGTCGACCAGCTCCTGCGGCGTCGGCACCCAGACCACGTCCTTGCCTTCCTGGCCGACCTGCGGCTGGTAGCCTTCCTGCGCCGGCAAAGTCCGTACCGAAGCGCCTCCGGCGAGCATCAACAGAGATATTGCCAACAAAGACTGACGGATAAATTGCGGTTTACTCATGCTGTTCTCCTATGCGTCGAATAATTTTATCTTTTGGAATAGCCTTATACTTATCTCGCTCGAGGCGCGAGGTCAATCTCCCCACCGGGCGCTCTGGAGGGCAAGCCAAAACCGCCGCCTCACCGCTTCATGCACTCTACACCGCATCCTCTCACTTCGCGCCATAACGAGCAATTGCGGACTGTCATCTTGGAACGACCGCCAGCATTGACCTTGACCTCCGCCAGGCCCGTGGTCTTGGGGCACGTGACAATCCTCGTATGCGTGTAATAAAGCGCGTGGACCACCAGCGGTAGCACGACATAAATGACTCCAAAAGCAATCGCGAGCACGGCCGGGCTAATGAGTATATCCATAAATGGGCCCTCCCCAAGGCATTGGAGGAGCAAAAGCTGTGCCCGACTATTTTCCCGCTCAATGCCTCAATTCCGGCGATTGCGCCGGTGCTGTTTTCTCAATCGTGGTTTTTTCCCGGGCTATTTTTTCATTTATAGGAATGGCATTCGAGGCCGGGAGCGCGGGAAATCGGACTAACGACTCGTTACCGGGGCCGGCAGACGAGCGGCCAGACCACGCGGGCGCCTTGTGGCCGGAGCTGGCGCCCTGTCTTGATTTTTGCTTTGGAAAGACGCTGAGATAGTGATATAATTTTTTTGGAGATTCAAAGAGATGGCACAAATCATCGCAGTATTCTTTATAATCACCCTATATCTTATCTACCCAGACTCCAGCCAAGCCGCCTATCTGATTCAATTAAAAAACGGAAGGGAATTTATAACTTCCCGCTACTGGGTGGAAGGAAACCAAGTCATGTTTCATACCAATGGGGGGGTCTTCGGAATTGCAAAGGAACTGATCCGCAAGATCGAACAGTCGGACCGGCCCTCTGGGAGCGAAGCAGTTGCCGGCCCACTGCCCGCTCAACGGGCGGAGGTTAAACCCGAGAAGGCCGAGACTAAAAAAGTCGACGAGCCGGCTTCCGCCCCTAAAGAGCCTCCAAAAAAGAACGAAGAGATCGTCGCAGAATTTCGTCTTTTACAAAAAAAATTCGGCCAACTCAACGATCTGCCGAATTTCGAGGTCTACGCCCTTTCAGGCGACCTAAATGCCTTCAAGAAAAAGGTTTTAAGCGGCAACTTGGCGGACGATCACAAGGATGAACTCAGTGCCGCGAATGCTATGATCCGCGCGATTGAGGGCTATCTCAAAGCCGGAACCCGATAGGCCTGCCCCTTTTTTACAGGAAGGAATCCCCTCCCGGTTAAGCCGGGAGGGGATGATAGATTGGACTATAAAATTTCTCTGAACGACTTAACGATAAGCGGTGAGTAGGTCGGCGGCGGCGCCGTGGCGTCGATAGCGTTGTTAACCGCCGACGAGCAATACCCAACATTACTCGCTCCACCTCCAGAGGTATTAAGGATCGCCGGCCCCATCGCATCGTCTGCATTCCCGACGATGCCATCTGAGCCTGCGGTACTGGCCACCCAGACCGCGCCGCTGATCGTCCCGTTACCTCCTCCATTCCTCACCATGGTCCCTGTACCGATGACCATGATAATTCCAGTATAGTTAATATTACCGGCAAAAGTGAGTTGACCCTTGACAACCAGAAGTCCCGCGCCGCTGGCGTTCCCATTCATGGTAAAGTCACCGTCTACGACCACTATTTTTAGATTATTTACGTCTCCCAAATTGACATTAGAATTATCCGAACCTCCGGGCACAACTGTTGTCTGGCCTAAATCATGAATCGTTTGCACCATATTGTTCAACGAGGTGGCATCGTTCAAAGTGATCCCGTTATTAACCATTTGAGCCGGGGTAAGAGCCTGGGCGATAGCGTTCATGTTGTTGCTGGCGTTGACCGATACGCCGTTCACTTTCGTGTGGTAGGTCGTTGGTTGTGAACCGCTGATGGAGCTTTGCACTCCTGATAGGCTTCCGGCGGCACTCACCGCCACAACCGGCAGAGAGGAGACGTTCCCGCACTGATCATCGCCATTCAATGACTTCGCGTTGCTGTTGCCGCCGATAAAGCTCCCGCTATCACCCAGGAGGGCAATGGCCGCAACGGGATTCGGGATGCCGACTGGCGGGGGCGCTGCGGGCGGGGGAGGGAGGGAGATCGCGATTTCGACCGTCGCCTTAACATCGTTGTTACCTGTCGCGGTCGAAGTGAGGAGCACTTTGTTATTGCTGTCGGCCGTATTGCCGCCAGGGTCATCGGCGTCGTTACTCATGGTAACCGTGTAGGAATAACCATCCAATGTCCCGCTCGAAATGAGCGGCTGATTACCGGCGGCATAATAGACGAGTTCCGCGTTAAAAGACGTTGGATCCGTGGTGACCGGACTCCCGTTCCCGGCGTTCACTTGCCGAAGCACTTCCCTGCCCTGTTCTGTCCCCGCCAGAGCTACTTGAAGCGCCTTCCGGGTATTCCTATAATTCCCCCCGATTTTAATATCCGTGGAGGAAAGTAAGTACGCGGTAGTTCCTACCAGACTGAGAATCGCCAGAAAAACCAGCGCGGCTATGAGAAGAAATCCGCTCTCGCCCCGCAATAGCGATCCAACGCGGAAAGTCTTTCGCCCCTCTCTTAACTTCATGGACAACTTCCTCCTTTATAGCAAAGATTCTGTGGAGTGATCAGAGACGTGAGTTGATAGGTCCGGTACCCGCCGTTAGGGGAATAGTTCGGATCCAGTTTGTTTGTTTTTGCCGTAATGTTGATCTGTATCTGGCGGATATCGGCCGGTATGGTCGTTGCATTAGCACTGCCGTCCAAGTAGGTAAAATCGAAGCCTGAAATATTGTCGGCCAGCGTTGTCGTCGTGCCGCCTGTGGCCCTTAGTATGCGGTTGTTGGCCGCGTCATGGGAGTAGACGATATCCTCGTCTGCGTCAGCGGTATCGCCATCGCCATTCAAATCGGCAAGCACCTCTAACTGCGAGGCGCTGTAGGGAATACCATTGCTAATAACTGTGCCCAGCGGATCATAGCCGGCCAGCTTGATTTCCCGGGCTATTAAATCTATCGCGCCCCTAGCGTTTTGCTGCATCTCATTGAGTTGCTCCTGCACATTATAAAATTTACTTTGAGCGATGAATGTGTTGGCCACTGCGACCATGATAACCATGCCGATCCCGATAGAAATCAGCAGCTCTATCAGGGTAAATCCTCGCTCGCCACTCCCGCTTAAAGACTTCACTGCATGTCACCTATTGCTCAGAGATGATCGAATCCAGCGTGACTGAACGGGCGCCAGAGTCCCAGGAGACCGTAACCGTCACCGTCTTCATATTCGCAGCCGGGGTGCCGTTGCTGATGGTTGTTTGCCTGGTGAAACCAACCCCACCCATGAAAACATTCTCGGCAGCGGCGGAGAATGTCATTGTGGTTGTGTTTGCGTAACCTGCCCGTTGAACATCTTCGAGCTGTCGTTCCGCGATCACAGTGGCCGTGGTCACATTTTTACTGAACAGGTTGCCACGCATAACACCCACCGTCAGGCTCGCTAGACCGAGCAGCCCCAGGGTCAGAATACTCAAGGTAATCAAGACCTCTAATAACGTAAATCCACTATATTGGCGTAGTTTGGACATGGTTCAGTTGATTTTAACGACACCCGTGGCACTGACGCTCACCGTTCGAGGAGACCCACTTGAATTGGTCAATGTAATCGTGGTCGCTCCCGCCGTGGTCCCTCTTGGGCTGAAGACAGGATTGGCGCCGGTTTTGGTCAGTGCAACGTCGGCAAAATTGGTCTGAATATTTTGTGTCCTGGTCCATTCTCCCGCATCAGCAGTTCCGTTTTTATTGTTATCATCCAAGATTATATAGCTGGTGTTATTGGGAAAGGTAACAACAAATTGATTGTTTTCGGAGACCGCCTTGGACCGCGCCCACATCAAATCTCCCAACACCTGTCTAGCGGCCCCATTCAGTTGCGTCGTGGGCATATTAGCCAGCATGTTAGGTACAGCAATGGCCATGAGTATGGCCAAGATGCTAACTGAGACCATCAGTTCGACCATGGTGAACCCAAAATGATCAAGCAAAACCGTTTCTCTCTTATCTGTTTTCATAAAGAACAGCAGCCTAGCTCCCGCCCTCACCGTAACTCCGAATCTATTTTAGGGAGCCTGGCAAGCTGGCCATTCGGTATTTAGCGGCACAGATAAGCTAAAATTGTGCCAACGTGCACTCTGCAGTCGAGCTTCTAACTAATTGTAAGCAAAGGGGGTTTTTTATTTTAGATGGGGCCGTCAATCGATATGATATTATGGAGGTTGCTTGTGACAAAAAGCGTGAGTTTGACATAACATAAATTGACATGAAGAGGATTAGGCGCTTACCTCGGAGGAAGGCAAAACTGGACCAAATCCACATCCGAAGATAGGCAAATACCCAGAACCGGAAAGGTCAGCGCTTCACGTGGGTCCAGCGGCCCTTTTCGCCATAGCCCACGCCGTAGCGGTCGTGCATGAGCCGCTTGAACTCATCGGTAGTCATCTTTTGACCGGTGGAGATGAAGTCGGGATATTCAGAAAGGTACCAGTTGATGTCCTGGGTAATCTCCAGGCCAGGAGCGCCGTTGACGATATAGGTGGGCACGTCCGTGCAGTGACGAAGCCAGAGCTTCACCTGGATATCGAGCTTGTCATAGATCGCCCGCCCCAGTTCTTCCGAGCCTTTGGCCAGGGCCGCGGGGTTTCCCTTCTGCGCCTCGCGGTAGGCCTCGATCAGCTTGTCTCCCACGATGCCGAAAGTCATCAAAAGCCCGCTGAAGTCGGGATAGGCGTTGTAAAGGGGCTCATACGTCCCTGCCGGGGTCCGGCCCTTGAGCAGCCAGTCCACCGCCTCTTCCGCTCCTACCCGTTTGACGCAAAAATCGAGAGAGGGATCACGCTCCAGGAAAACGTTGGCCGTGATCTGCCGCGAAGTCCGGTCGTAATGCATGTGACCCCAGGCGGGGTCGTAAAAGATCCGCTCCGGAAAATAATCGTGGGTGACCCGCCCGAGATCGTTCCAGCTTCCCATCGCCCCGAAATCCGAGGCCGCGTTCTCCAAAAGCGGCTCGTTCTCCAAAAGGACGAAGCGCAGACCGGGAAATCCTCCGGTGCGCGCATAGAGGGAGCGTTCCGTGGGCCAAAAGCTCCAGCTATTGCCGGTCGGCACGATCTCGACCCAGTCTTCCTGGCAGAGGATGCCGGTCTTTTCCATGATCTCCTCCGCGCGCCTTGCGGCCTCCTCGCGGCTCAGAGATTCTCTCTCGGCCAGATCGACTTCGTAGCGGCGCTTGAGCTCCTCGCGGCGATACCGTTCATTTTTCTCGGCCCAGAAAGTGCAGGCGGTCGTCTTACCGGTTCCGGTGGGTCCCGTGAAGGTCGTGACCGATCCCCGGCTGTTCTCGATCGCGCATCCCGCATGGGCGGAGATGATTCCGACGAGGGACATAATCGCCATCAGGGGAGATAGGACACCCCGGCTCTTGACCTCCCCGTGATAGTCCGTGTTGATCGTCATGATCGTGATCTTGTCCCTGAGCTCCGACAGCGGGCAGAAAAAAACAAAATTGGAGGAAACCACTCCCTGGCTCTCCGGGTCGAAGAAGCGCGACTCCTTGAGCCGCGCCGGAAGTCCCAGCCCCTTGGGGTTTCCTTTTTTCTTCGCGAGCTCAGCCAAAAATTTTCTATAGGCCGCTTCGTCCGCGGGAACCTGGGTGAGAGAGATGATCTCCACGGCGGGCGCCTCGCGGCCGATCTTCTGGAACTTTTCCCTTACCTGGCGCGCGATCGAAGCCACGTCCGGATCTTTGGGCGAAAAGAAATTGAGCTGGGTGGTGCGGTAGAGATAGGGAACATTGCCTTTGTGCGAGTACTGGATGCCGGCGCAGGAATAGCGGCTCATAAGACTCTTCTTGCCGCTCACCCGCTCCAGGGCCTTGAGCCAGGTGCGGGCCTCCGTTACGTCCTTTTCGTGCTCCTCTCGCTCGACCCGGGTAACCAGCCGCTTCGCCCGACCGGTAATGATCGTATTGACCGAGTTCAGCACCGGACCGGCCGTCGGCTCCTCCGCCCTCTTCGGATCAAAGTAAAGAATCACATCCTGGCGGTCGTTGACCCCCACTTCCACGAGACCCGGTTTGAGCTTCAGGTAGAGGCCGTGGTCCGATATGACTTTTCCGAGAGGAGTCTCGCAGCCTTCGGCACTCTTGGGTGACTGCTTCGAAAGTCGCAGGAGTTCGGAGGGGAGGATGTAAGAGGCGCTCATCTTCGACAGGCCGTTGGAGTAGACCCGCACCCGCTTTCCCAACTCCAGCAGGGTTGTTCCTTCCCCGGTGATGTGAGCGTGATCGACCGCCCTTTCATCCACCATGAGAAGGTTGCCCTCCCGGTCCCGGGTTACAAAGCGGCTCTGGTTTAGATACCGCTGGTAAATATATCGTTCCAGCCCCGTAAGCTCTCGTCTCTCTTCTTTTTTCTCAGCTCTCATAAGCTTCCTAAATTAACCTTTTTTATATTATAAGGACAGCAGTTAAAAAAGAGTACTTATGCGAAATCTCCCCGGAAATCAATCCCGCCCCCCACCCTCCTCGGGTTGACCCTGGGGCGTGAGAAGCCGGGCGGCCTCGTCCAATTCTTTGTGGCTCCCCAATAGGACCAGGATATCCCCCACCGCCAGGCGAAACCCCGGGCCGGGGTTGTGGATGGACTGCCCAGCGCGCACCACTGCAATGACCGTGACGCCGCTGCGCGAGCGGAGATCCAGTTTTTCCAGCTCTTGTCCCGCGGCCGGAGAATCTTCCAGGATTAAAAGAGTATCAGTGGTGGTGCCGCTCAGAAACTGGCTGAGCTCATCCAGCCGTTTCCCCTCGAGCCTGAGACCCCTGAGCGTCCCGTAATGCTCCTTCCGGATAAGATCGACCTGAAGGGAGATCACGTTGCGGGGGAGGTGATACTCCTGCAGAACCCGGGCGAAGATCTCGACCGAGGTCTCAAATTCCTCGGGGATCACCTGGTTGGCGCCTAAGCGGTAGAGATGCTCGATCTCCGCCAGGTAGCGGGTGCGAACGATCACGTGCAGGTCGGGCCTGAGCCGGCGCGCTTGCGACACCATGTACGCCGTGGCGGCAGGATCCGAAATGGCGATCACGAGTACTCGCGCCCGTTCGATTGCGACCGCCGCGAGAAGTTCCGGCCGCGTCCCATCGCCGAAAGAAATCGGCTCCCCGGCGGCCCGGGCTCGACGGACGGCGTCAGGATCCATGTCCAAAATGCGATAAGGAATGCCGACCTCTTTCAGCACCCGTGCCAAATTTTGCCCATTTAAACCATAGCCAACCACGACCACATGTCCGGCGGCGGGTTCGCTGCCTCCTTTTTCCGGGGCGGCGCCTTTTCCCGGCGGCAAGCCCGCGAGTTTTTCCAAACCGAAGGACCACCGGCGCGCGGACTGGATCAGGAATGGAGTCGCGATCATGCTCAGGACGGCGGCGGCCAAGAAGGGCTGCTCCCGGGTCGGGCCGAGAAGACCGTAGCCCCGCCCGATATCGGCCAGGATGAAGGAAAACTCTCCGACCTGCGCGAGGCTCATGCCCAGCACCACGCCGAGCCGGAGCGAGCGATAGAGCGCCCCGATCGCCAAAACGATCACTGCGGCCTTGATCCCGACCACCCATAAAAGATTGATGAGCGCGCCGGTAAAATCATGCGCCAGAAAGTCGAGGTCGAGAAGCATGCCGATAGAGATGAAAAAGATCCCGCTGAAGCAGTCCCTCAGAGGGAGGATATCCGCGATGATCTGATGGCTGAATTCCGACTCGGAGATCACCAGCCCGGCGATGAACGCCCCCAAGGCGAGCGAGAGGCCGGCCTGGGCGGTCAACCACGCGGTCCCGAGACAGACCGAGACCACCAGGAGCATCAAGAGCTCGCGATTCTTGAGAAGAGCCACCTGGCGCAGAAGCCGGGGCAATAGAAATCGCGCGCCCAACGCGATCACGGAGAGAAACAGGAGCGCCTTCACCAGCGCCCAACCGACCAGGGGCCAGGAAGCGCTGGTGGATTGGGCCAGGACCGGAACCAAAAGCACCATGGGAACGATACAGAGATCCTGGAAAAGGAGAATCCCCGTTGCCAGCCTCCCCTGAAGCGAGTGGACCTCTCTCCGCTCGCTGTAAATTTTCAGGACGATGGCCGTGCTGCTCAAAGAGACCAGAAAGCCGTTGAAGAGGCCGACCCGGAGAGGCTCGCCGGACCAGAGGGAAGCCACTGCCACCGCCAGGGTCGTGAGCACGATCTGCAGGATGCCGGCCCCGATCATCGTGGGACGAACGGGCAAGAGCTGGGAGAGTGAAAACTCCAAGCCGATAGTGAAGAGAAGGAGCACGACCCCCACTTGCGCCAGCGCTTCCACCTGATCGCCGCTGTGAATCAGGGCAATGCCATCGGGACCGATAATAGTGCCGGCCAGGAGGAATCCGACGATGGGAGGAAGACGCAACTTCTGAAAGAGGAAAACGATCGCGAGGGTCGCCGTGAGAACGATCAGCAGCTGCTCCAGGACGTTGATGTTCGACATGGGATTTCCGAACGGAACTGGAGGTGAGAGCTATTCGGTCTTGTACTCGGCCGTAATCGTCGTATGGATCCCGCCGCGGATATTAAAATCCCCGACCACGGCCATCGACCGGGGACGGCAGGCCGCCACCAAATCATCCAGGATGCGGTTGATCACAGCTTCGTGAAACGTCCCTTCTCCCCGGTAGGACCAAAGATAGAGCTTGAGGGACTTGAGTTCTACGCACAATGCGTCCGGCACGTATCGAATCCGGATCGTGGCGAAATCCGGCTGGCCGGTGCGCGGGCAGATGCAGGTGAACTCCGGGCACTCCGTGCTGATCTGGTAATCTCGGCCCGGCTTCGGGTTGGGAAAGGTCTCGATATTCTTGCTCGGCTGGGTAGCCATGGCCGCATTGTAGCCCAGTCGCAAACCATTTCCAATTCCCAAGAGCCGCACCATCCCGAAATCCGCGGACAAAACATAACATGTTGACAACCCTACCCGGCAGTGATACGCAGCCAGAAGAATCAGCGACGACGAAAGGGACAAAAAAATGGCCAGCCTCAAAGAGCCTCGTCCCGGCGAAAAAATGTCTCCCTCCGAAGCCCGGGCCTACGTCGATTACCTCTACGAGAAGATGTACGAGCTCTGGAAAGAAAAAATCTACAACGGCCCCTTCATGACCGAGCTGCGCCACGGAACGCTCCCCATGGGAGCCATTCGGCGGTTCTTCAAAAACTGGGGGCGATTCTCTCTGGAGGTCAACGGCCTCAACGCCGTATCCTATTACACTCATCTGCCGTTCTTCGTTCACCACTTCGACCTGCTCGGCCCCTTCTGCGCCAAGATCGCCGACGAGCTCATCTCTCCCAGGCCTCCCGGACACGTTCTCGTGCTCTTGAAAACCGCCGAGGCGATGGGCCTCGACCGGAAGGAGGTTTTGGAAGATCCCTTCCTGCCGGAGGCCCGGGCACTCAATGACTTCACCCACAAGATCTTTATGGACGGCTCGCTGATCGAGCTGTGGGGCCTGCATGTCTTTGAAGAATCCCTGGCCCACTGGTCCGGGGAGTGGTTCAAGGCGCTGACCACGCACTACGGTTTCAGCAAAGAGCAGGCGGTCTACTTTTCCACCCACGAAGAGGCGGACGCGGAAACCCACGCATTAGGAGAGAAGGGAGAAGAAGCACTGGGTCACGGGGCTTTCAATCGAATGGTTCTCCAGCGCGCGCTGGAGGAGGGCAAAATCGAATTTCGGGCCGGGTACTCCATGGAATATTGCGCCCTCACCATGATCCACCTGCAGGCGGAGATGAAACGAGCGGCCATGGAAAACCCCTACCCGGAAACCCGAAAATAAAGCGGACCGCCGCGCCGTTTCACCGGTCGAGACGAGAAAGAGGCCCAGGAGACCGCAAAAAATTTCCTTCAACAAAACTACAGTGTGTTGAGAATGGCGTGGTAGTCGCGCAGGATTGAGTTTGAGACAGAAGCCAGCGAGCGCCCGTGAAGAAATTCATTTGGCCTATTTTGCTGACCTTGATCTTCGTTCTTTCCGGAGGATTGATCGGGTACGCTTATTGGCTTTACCAAGTCGAGAAAGGCGATGAGGCCCTGCTCGGCGGGGATTCCGACAGGGCAATAGAAATCTACCAGGAGACGGCGACGCTCTTCACCAAGGCCCCCTGGCTCGCCACTTTTCTGCGGAGCGACTATCAAAAACTCACCTTTAACCAAGTCCGCATCTTCTATCTAAGAGGCCAAAGCGACGAGGCGATCGAGAAGCTGGAGGAAGGATCCCTGCGGGCTCCCTTCCTGGCCGAAACGGCGGAGTATGCCTTTTGGGCCGGGAACCTCCTGGTCCGGAAAGCCCTCCAGACGAAAGACCGCATGGATTCGCTCGATCTACTGAAAGAATCGCTGGAGATCTATCAAAAAGGGCTCTTCCTCCAGCCCGGCGATTGGGACCTCAAATACAATTACGAACTGGTCAAGTACCTCCTTTCTCTGAGAGCCAAGGACGAAAAAAAGGGGGAAGAGAAGGCCAAGTCCATCCTGGAAAAGACGCGCCCGGGGGACCCTTTCCAGGACAAGCTGCCTCCTGAAAAGCGCGGTTGACTCGCCCATGATTTTTTTACAGCCCCACTATTTTAAGCTCTTCTTCCTCCTGCTCCTCCTCGTCCCCTTTTGGCTCTATCACCTTTCCACCAAATCCCGCGGCCGGCGCCGCCTCGGGGCTCAGGAGCCGCTCAGGAGAATCTCGGATCTATCGAGCTTCGGGCGAAGCTGGATCCGGTATCTGCTGCTCAACCTGGCCCTGGCCTCCTTGATCTTCGCCCTCGCGCATCCTCAGATCACGCGGGAGACGACGGTGGCCCAACCCAAGAGGATGGACGTCGTTTTTCTTCTGGACACCTCCCCTTCCATGCGGGCGCGGGACATTCCCCCATCGCGGCTGGAGCGGGCGATCGAAGTGATCCAGGCCTTCTCCCAGAAAAAACCGCCCGACGACCGTGTCGCGCTGGTCTCTTTCGCCGGCGGAAGCCTCATCCTTTCCTATCTCACCCGCGACCCTGACAATCTTCCCTACTATCTCAACTATCTTAGGGAGGATGCGGCCCCGAGATTCGGCACCAACATCGGCCAGGCGCTGACAAACGGCATGGCCATCCTCAGTAAAGAAGCGGAGATCGATCCGAAAACTTCCCGCCACAAAAAAGTATTCGTTCTCATCTCGGACGGAGAAGATCACGGCGCCCTCTTGGAAAGCGGCCTTCGGACGGTCAAAGAGAAGGGGGTGCCGGTGCACACCATTGGGATCGGTTCGGAGGAGGGAGCGCCGATACCCGTCTCCGAAGAAAACGGCGCCGTCGAGTACCTGGAGGACGAGGGCGGCAACCGGATCATGACACGATTCAATGAAAAGACGCTCCGCACGATCGCCGAGCAGAGCGGAGGAAAATTTTACCGCGCCTTCACCGGACAGGAGCTGGAAGGGATTTTCAATCACATCGCGGTCCGGGAGAAAGAGATCGAGGGATTAAAAAGGGTGGTCTCGTACGAGGACCTTTATCAGGCCTTCCTGTTCGGGGCCCTGGCGTTCTTCATGGCGGCCACACTCGTCGAGAGCAGGGGAATATGGAAGAAAGCACCGGCCTGACCCAGGAAGAGGTCTTCTCCGCTTTGCGGCGCATCGCCCGCGAGATCAACAAGGACGTGGTGGGACAGGAATGGCTCATCCAGAGCCTCCTGACCGGTCTCTTCTCCGAGATCCCCTATACCTTCAAGCAGG
>Ga0184640_10000159_pt1 | contig 16240 bp, 17 predicted proteins | sample PLM31_200_b2_FD_133161 | JGI IMG/M metagenome (GOLD analysis project Ga0184640, IMG submission 133161) | Groundwater sediment microbial communities from an aquifer in East River, Colorado, USA - PLM3-1_200_b2 | ecosystem: Environmental > Terrestrial > Soil > Riparian zone | place: USA: East...
ACTGGATGGCCTTATTAACAGGTTGGCGTGCCATTGTGGTGGCTTTTCTTATCCGCTGACCGTTAATGTGTCAAGCCTTCCCACCCTTCCATCGCGCATAGATCAAACTCCCATGCGAGGACCCTGATCCGTCGATAAGGGGCGTCTGCGGCGTTGGAACTTCAGGCCCGCATCCTCACGTACTGCCTCGTACGCTCCGGTGCGGGCCTTCGTTCCGCCTTGCACCCGCCTCCTTCTCGACAGCCAGGGTTTCCAATATGTTGTGCGCTTGTCTACGGATTATGGCGAGGACCAGATAGGGCGTAGGTTGACGCAAAAAGTTTCCGCGTGTTACTTGTTTCCGTCAGTGCTTCGAGGAAAGAAAGGATCATCATGAAGAGAGTCGTTATCGGTCAGTCTCTCCCGCGCGTGGAGGGAACCGGCAAAGTCACCGGAAGCTGTCTCTACTCCGCGGATGTGATCCGGCCGGGTGCTCTGTGGGCCGGCTTCGTCCGGAGCCCCTATCCTCACGCCAAAGTTCTCAATATCGATGTAAGCCGGGCGCGCCAACTCCCCGGCGTCAAAGCCATCGTCACCGGTAAGGATGTTCGCCCGCGGCTCGAAGGCTGCACATTGCAGGACAAACCGGTCTTCGCTTTGGATCGGGTTCGCTACATCGGGGAAAAGGTGGCGGGAGTTGCCGCAGTCGACAAAGAGTTGGTAGAAGAAGCACTGGGGCTGATCGCAGTGGAGTACGAAGAGCTTCCGGTCGTCTTCGATCCGATCGAAGCGATGAAGCCGGAATCCCCACTGCTCCATCCGGATTATCCCACCTACAAGGGCATCAACCTGAATAAGGAGCCCTCGCTGAGAAATGTTCGTTCGGTGGAACGGGCAAGCAAGGGAGATATCGCGCAGGGATTCGCGGAATCCGACTTGATCTTCGAGAACCGGTTCGAGACTCACAGGGTCCACCAGGCCTTTATCGAGCCGCGCGCCGTGGTCCTGGAAATTGACGGGCAAGAACGGATCGCCATCTGGCAATGCCACCAGTCGCCCTTCTCTATCAGGAAATGGCTGGCCAACCACCGTGATATTCCGGAGGAGATGATCACCGTCCATTCAGTAGCGACCGGCGGCTCCTTCGGCGGCAAACAGGGGCCGGAGGACGTTATCTGCCTCTACTATTTGGCGAAGGCGGCGGGAAAGCCGGTGAAGTACGTCGAGAGCTATTCCGAAGAGCTGATGGACGGCCAGCCCCGCCATGCCGCAGTGATCACGATTCGCACCGGCGTCAAAAAAGACGGGCGGCTGTGGGCCTGGGACGGGAAGATCTTTTATAACGGCGGCGCCTACGGCGGTCGCACCCCGAGAAACGGCATGAACGGAACCTTTATGCTGGCGGGTTCGTACCGCACGCCCCACACCTCCATAACGGGTTACATCGTTTATACCAACCAGGTTCCCGCCGGCTACTTTCGCGGTCCCGGCGAAGTTCAGACGCTCTTCGCGGTGGAGAGCCATATGGACATGATGGCGGAAAAGCTCGAACTCGATCCGCTGGAGTTCCGCCTAAGGAACGTCTTGCGGGAAGGAGACACCAAGCCGACCAATGAGCCCTTGCGCGACCCGCGCGGGATCGATGTCCTCAAGCGGGTCGGTGAGATCTCCGGCTGGCGCAGGGCCAAGCCGCGATCGTAGAAACGCAATATCCGCATCGGCCGCGGTCTCGCCATGGGAGACCGCCACATCGCCCCGGGTCAATCGAACGCCGAGCTTTTTTTAGAATCCCAGGGGTCGCTCAGATTGGCGACCTCAGTGCGCGACGTGGGGGTAGGCGCCTATACGATGCACAAGCAGGTGGCGGCGGAAGTCTTGGGCGTCGATCCCGAAATCATCCGAATCGATCCCACCGGAACCGAGGGGCCCTACGATGATGGTGTCCGGGGCGCTAAAGGCACCCACATCGAAGGACAGGCGGTCCATCGGGCGGCGACCGCGCTGGCGGATCTCATGCGCCGGAAAGCGGCCGAATGCTGGGAAGTTCCCGACGACGAGGTCCGATGGGAAAAGGGGCACGCGCGGCTCAAGGGAACAAAGAAAAAATTGACTTTGCGGGACATCGCCCGCACGTCCGACCACCAACCGCTTCGCGCATTAGGCCATTACGAAGCCGAGACTCCAGAGATCTACTCTTTTCAGTCGCTGGCCGCCGAGGTGGAGGTAGACACGGAAACCGGCAAGGTCAAAGTCCGGCATCTCTACTTTGCCTACGACCAGACGAAGGTCATTAACCCGATCATCCATCAGGGGCAAATCGACGGGGCCGTGATTCAGGGCTTGGGGTTTCCCTTGATGGAGCAGTTGGTCATTGAGGACGGCCGGGTGACGACGCTCAGCCTGGGGGACTACAAGATTCCCACGATCTCCGACGTCCCGCGGCTTACGACGTCGTTAGTCAAAGCGACAGAGGGCTTCGGCCCCTTCGGCACGAAGTCAGTGGCCGAATGCGGCATCAGCGTCGTGACTCCGGCCATCACCAACGCCATCTACGACGCCACGGGAGTAAGAATCACCAAGCTCCCGGTTAAACCCGAAGAGATTCTGAGGGCGCTCCGGAACAAAGGGCAGTCGAAGGTTAACCGTGGTACGCGTCTCTGAAATCGGCCCATAATCCGTAGGTAAGCGCACAACATGTTGGAAACCCTGGCCGTCCTAATTAGCAATCAGCGATCAGCAAAAGGGATCGGAGCTGAGAGCTGAAAGCTGAGCGCTGACAGCTATGGTTGCAGCAGACGCCCCTTATCGACGGATCAGGGTCGGCGATGCTGCCTTGACAATGTAGCTACAAGACGAAATAATATAGCTACATAGGAGAAGACCATGAGAACCGTAGCCGTTAGGGAGCTAAAAAACAAACTCAGCGAGTATCTTCGCAGGGTGAAGGCCGGCGAGCGGGTAGTGGTTACTGAGAGAGGCAAGGCCGTGGCGGTGATTTCGACTGCGGGAGGGGCGGTTGATGAGGGGATCGAGGCGATGGTTCGAGAGCGTGCGGCCCGATGGGAAGGGGGCAAGCCTCGGGGCGCCAAGCGACCTCCCAAGGTTAAAGGTCCGTCCGTGGCCGCCGCGGTCATTGAGGGCAGACGTTGAAACTCTACCTGGACACGAGCGCGCTCGTTAAGCTTTATGTTGAAGAAGATGGATCATTTACGATTCGTGAGGCGGTTGCTGGTGCCGAAACCGTCGCAACATCTGCGATCGCCTATGTCGAGGCCCGTGCAGCCTTCGCTCGCAGGCGCCGCGAGAGACGGTTGTCCCGGAGCGAGCACGATCACACGATCCGGGAACTTGAAGCCGACTGGGAACACTACGTAGCTCTTGAGGTAACAAGCGGCCTCATTCGAAGAGCCGCAGAGCTTGCAGAGGCTCATGCTCTTCGCGCCTACGATGCTATCCCCCTAGCATCAGCTAAGCTATTACGGGAACGAGTTCGGGAGCCCATCCTTTTTGCTGCGTGGGATTCCAATCTTCTAACTGCCGCGAAGCGGGAGGGGTTGAATTTAGTCCGGGTCGGATAAGCTAACACCCTCTTTCCTGGGTTTACGACGCCACGGGAGTAAGAATCACCAAGCTCCCGGTTAAACCCGAGGAGATTCTGAGGGGGCTCAGGAAAAAAGGGCAGGCGAAGGTTAACGGTTGATTTACGCATAAATAATAAAAGTGCTACTGGCCCTAAAGCGGCTGAGTACGCGGTTTCCAGCGTAGTTTTAAGGTTCTCTGCAACCAGGACTTAAAAACAAATTCCTATCATTAACGTTTGCTGCTGCAATAACTCCAGCATCGGCGGTAAAGCCTTCAGTCAGAATCATTGATTTTAAGTAGGCTGGTCTATATACTGGTCTACACTAAATTCACATTGCAGGAGAAAGTCATGAAGATCGAAATCGGATCGTATGAAGCGAAAACAAAGCTCCCTGAATTGCTGCGGCAGGTGAAAACCGGCAAAAGCTTTACCATCACCAATCGTGGCGAAGCTATTGCGGATTTGGTGCCTAGCCTGGGCGTGAGGACGAAGGACAAAGTTGCGGCAGCGGAAAAGCTTAAGGCGTTCATGCTGGCCGATCCGGTGCGTGGTGTAAACATCAAGGAACTCATCGAGGAGGGGCGTGCGTGAGCTTCGTCATTGATAATTCGGTGACCATGCGTTGGTTCTTTGGTGACGGCAAGCCACAAGAGCTTGCCTATGCCGGCAAAGTGCTTGATGCGATGAAACAAGACAGCGCTCTCGTACCCGCGACATGGGGGCTTGAGGTAGCAAACGTCATTGCCAAGGCGGAAGCAAAAGGCTTTGTGACAGAAGCGCGGAGCGGGGCATTTCTTGAGATGCTGGAAGGCGTAGATATTGAGGTGGACGCGGCCACATTCGCACGCGCGCTGTCTGATACCCTTCAACTGGCGCGGCGATACAAGCTATCCGCTTACGATGCCTCCTACCTCGAACTGGCCTTAAGACTAGGCATACCGCTGGCCACGCTCGACGAAGATTTGCAGAAGGCTGCAAAGAAAGCTGGCGTGAAAAAGTTTGGTTGAAATACTAAACGGAATTCATCGCTATCCAGTCCACGAAACTGACCATCCAAGGGTAATGTAAGGGGAGCGACATGCAACTTACGATGAAATTACTGGCTCCTATGAGACCAATCCTCTCACCCGTCCTAAGTGCCAAGGGGAGATGCGAATTATCAGCTTCATCGACCAGCCGGATGTCATCAAAAAGATCCTCTTTGCTGCGTGGGATTCCAATCTTCTAACTGCCGCGAAGCGGGAGGGGTTGAATGCGGTAAGAGCCCGTGAGGTCAAAGATCGTCCCGCCTGACCAGGAACCAAGGGCCATGCCCAGCCAAAGGTGATCTCAAGGAAGCCGAAGATGGTTCCAATGTTTTTGCCGCTATAGATATCTCCGATCACCGCTCCGTAAGTAGGACTCCCTGCGCTGTGACCGATTCCATACACGCCACCATGTAGATAAACCAGAGGGGAGAACCTGAGCCGATCCCGAGCAGGCAGATAAGGCCGATTACGGTTATAAAACAGAGACGCCGAATGCGGCATCAGCGTCGTGACGCCCGCCATCGTCAACGCCATTTACGACGCCACGGGAGTAAGAATCACAAAACTTCCGGTAAAACCCGAAGAGATTCTGAGAGGGCTCAGGAAAAAAGGGCAGGCGAAGGTTAACGGTTGATTGACGCATAAATAATAAAAGTGCTACTGGCCTAAAGCGGCTGAGCACGCGGTTTCCAGCGTAGTTTTAAGGTTCTCTGCGACCAGGGCTTAAAAACAAATTCCTATCATTCAGTGCCGGTTTTTTGTCGATTCCGACAGATTTTGTACAACACCTATAATAGGGAACGAGGGAGGAACCGCAAAGTAGGCGTGAAAACTCGCTATTCCCAATAGCATCTTTGTGGGCCTAGTTTTTGCTTAGGACAATCTCTAGAGGTCACGATTTGATGGCAAAATTGGTTTTCCTTGTCCCGCTCGCTTCCTCCTTGTTCTTTGCAGTAACATCCTATGCTGAGCCGCCCCTGTCGGGTCCATATCCTGCTACGGTTATCACCGTGGTTGATGGCGACACCGTACACGTGAAGGTACGAATTTGGCTTGGGCTCTACCAGGAAGTAGCCGTTAGGGTTCGAGGGATTGATGCGCCAGAAATTTCTCAGCCAAAGTGTCCCAAAGAAAAGGAGCTTGGACTAAAGGCAAAGGGCTTTCTTGAAAGCGTGCTTACCAAGCAGCCGACGATCAATTTAACCAAAATAAGCGAGGATAAATACGGCGGCCGAGTAGATGCTTCTCTTGAGACAACTGATGGCAAGGATATCGGTGAGCTGCTTCTAAAGGAAGGCCTTGCCCATCCTTACAACGTTAGAAAGAAAAAAAGCTGGTGCGGCCCAGAGGCCTGAGAGTAGCAAGTGCGGGTAAGTAAGCGCCATACGAACGCGGTGGGCGGTACTCTCTTGTTGCCTAGTTGTAAACTCCGAGCCGCGCCCATTCGATGTAGTGCTCCACGCCGTGGTAGGGGTCGTATTCCGGCCTGAAGCCGGTCTCTTCGCGCAGCCGCGAGATATCCACGCAGGCGTTGATGTCCATGGAAGTTTTGGTCGAGGTCAACGGTCCCGGGCCGTCGCCGAGACGGATCTTAGCTTCATCGACCAGCCTGATGTCATCAAAAAAATTCTTCAACACCTGGGTCTATGGGAAGAGTCCCGTGCCCCGCCGGGAAGAGATCCTCCGGTAAAAGAGATCACCTTCGATCCGTCCTACGGTTCGGTAAACTCACCGTCCCGAGGAAGATCGAGGAACAGCCAGCTAGTTAAAAAGCCTCTCACGCCGGTTTGGGGGCACTCATTCATAGGACTACTTACTTCAAAAGCTCCTTCGCCACACGCAAGGCAACATCCCAATCCGTCCGATACTTCTCGAGGTTGAGGTTCAGGTAATCTCCCAGCCGGTTCCGGTCCACCGCCAGCTCCGCCACGTTACTAGGCACATCTAGCCTTCGGCTATTGAGGAAGACAGTTTTAGCGAGCCGGGCCTGGGTTTTCGCCGTGAGAATCCAGTTAATAAAAACGGTCGTGGCATTCGGATGGGGGCGTTGATTCACCAACTGAAATCCGCCAAAGCCGTTGGTCACAAGCGTCGCTTTCCCCGTGAGCCGCACGACGTTTTTGGCCAACCCTTCTTTTTTGAACTCTTCGAGGGAAGTGTGCGCGACTCCGATGCCGATGGGATAGCGACCGCGCACCACCCATTCGATCTGCTGGCGATTGTCGCCCGTCACCACGATATCCTGTTTTTGCAGCAAATCGCGGACAAAGGGCTCGCCGTAAATTCTCACAAGGCCGGTAAGGACCATTAAGGCCGCGCCGCCCCGGGGATCCTGGAGGACAATTTTTCCCTTCCAGCGCGGGTCTAGAAGTTGCTCCACCGAACGGAGCTCGGACTCCGGCACGAAATCGCGATTGACCACGGCGATCTGGGTCTCATAGGCTAAAAAGGCGTTGATGTACTGTCCTTCGTTGTCAAGAAAGGTCAGGCCGCCAAGCCATGCTTTCCCATCCACGACCTCGGGCAAGATCAGAAGCGGCCGGACCGGATCGAGAAGGCGCTCGTTCTTGGCGTCAAAAGCCAGAGAGTCCGCGCCGCCGATGCGGATATCCCAGAGATACTGCCCGAGCGTTCGTTCCCGTCGCATGCGCGGGTAAAAATCGCGCGAGTTGAGGCCGGTATAGTCGACCTTGATCTCCGGGTAGTCTTCTTCAAACATCATGACCGCCTTGCGCCAGGTTTCTCCCGGCGCTCCGCTGACGACGATCTTCCCCTCCTTCTTCGCGGCCGCGACCGTTTTTTCCCACACGGCTCTCCACGCCGGAGCCTCGCCCGCCGCCAGCACGGGAATGGTCGCACTCAGGCAGAAACCCATTGCGGCTATAGCCACAAGAACTTTATTTCCTAATCCCATCGTCACTCTCTCCTTTCTTGGCTTTTCAACTAAAAGAGATCATCTTCGATCCGTCCTACGGTTCGATAAACTCACCGTCAGGCATTCTCCCTGCCCTTTCACTCCGGGACGAAGCTCATTCGTGCTTGATGCCGAGGCGCAAACCGAAGCCACGGGCCACGAGGGCAACGCCGATGGTCATCGCAATCACGATGACCCCCGCTACGGAGGCGGTCTCATAGCGCCCTTCCACCATATAGTCGAGTTGCAGCATCGCCAGAGGCCGATTGGCGCTCGTCACCAGCAGGGCCAGATGGCTGATATTCCGCGCCGCCGAGATGAAGCTCACAACACCCACCAGGAGCAAGACCGGCGTTAAAATCGGCAGCAGCACCCGACGAAAGGTCTGCCATCTGGAGCCCCCCGCCACCCAGGAGGCCTCTTCGAGATCAAAGCCTAACTGAAGCATGGTGCTCTTAATAATCTGTACCCCTAAAGTCATGCTGCTTAACGCGCTGGCCAAGATCAACAGGGAGTTGCCTCCATAGAGCGGGCGAAAAAGGGGGATCCCGAGAAAGAGCCACAGATAGCCAAGCCCCAGGATGATGCCCGGTAGGGCAAAGAGAAGCCAGGAGAGAAAGTCGAGCGCGGCTCGCCCCCAAAACCGGGTGCGAACAATGACATAGCCGACGATCGAGTATAGAAACACCGACAGTAATGCCGTCCCTGAAGCTAAGATCAACGTATTGAATAGAGAGCGGCTAAAAATAGAATCTGCAAATACCGTCCGCCAATGCCTCAAGGTCCACGGATCGGGAAGATGGAAAAAGCCGTACAGGCGCATGAAGGTGCCCACGAGTAAGAAGACGAGAGGGACGATCGTCAGCAGCGAGACGACCAGCACAACGAAAGAAAAAGCCGGCCATCTCCACCGTCCAAGCCGTATAACGTGACCCTGGTATCGCCCCGTGATCGTCGCGTAGTTGTGGCGACTTGTAAACCACCGCTGAAGAACAATCAGAGGCAACATGAGGCCCAAAATAACGATGCTCAGGGCGGTGGCTGCGCCAAAAAGCGGGGGTTCCTGCTGAACCAAACGATAGATCTTGGTGCTGTAGACGTTGATTCTTCGTGGAGCGCCGAGGATCAGCTCGATCTCAAAGGCTTCCAGTGACCGGATGATGGCCATCAGCAACACGACGAAAACGACTGGGGCCATCAGTGGCACCACGATTTTCACGAGAGTACCAAGCCGGTTGCTGCCGCAGACCTGCGACACCTCTTCCAAAGAGGCATCCATATTGCGAAAGGCGGGGGTCAGCAGCATCACCTTCACGGCAAGAGTGGCGCCCATGGCGTGAACCCACACAATGCCCCACCAAGTGTAGATGTCAAAGGGGCCCTTATCTACAAATGGCAGCCGCGCTACAAGCTGATTCAGCAATCCATACTGGGGGTCGAGCAGGAGGATCCAGCCTTGCGTCACGGCCAGAGAAGGGAGAAAAAAGCCGACCCAAAATAGAAATTCCAGAGAATCCCGAACGGGTATATCGGTGCGGGCCAAAAGCCAAGCCAAGAAGACTGCGAGCGGAAAAGTCACCAACTGGCCGGCCAAGGTGAGAGTGATGGTATTGAAGATGGCGTCGCGCATGCCCGGCTCGCCCAACGCCAAACGCCACGCCTCAAAGCCTAAGGTGCTGGACTCTCCGGGGCGAGCCGTCTCGAAACTGTTGAGGAGGAGGAGAAAAAGGGGGTAAAGAACTAAAAAGGCCAGCACGCCGAGAAGCAAAGTGAACAAGAGACTCTGCATCTCCCAGCGCCGGGCCGGCGCAACCAAAACGGATTCGTTTATGCCGGCCATGAGCCGCAGAGGACAGCCCCATCTCTGAATAACTTTACCGAGAGACGGGGGCCTCTCCTGACGCTAAGAACGGGCCTAAGCCTGGGCACGGACATGCCCCCAGAGACTTCCCGACTTATGCTGCTGGACCACCCAGGTGGCGTCGTCCACCACTCGCGCGCCCCAACCGTACTCGATATTAAAACCAGAGGGATTCTGAACGTAAAAAGAGACCATGTGGTCATTGGAGTGCCGGCCCAGACTCATAACGATGGGCAACCCCTTTTCCTGGCACAAAGAGTACGCTGCGCCTACATCGTCTAAAGAGTTAAGCTCCAACATGATGTGGCTCAACTTCTTCGGGCTTAACGATGCGCTGATGAAGGCGACTGAATGGTGACGCGGGTTACAGTGAAAGAAGACCAGCACCGCCCGGCCGAGTTCCGGTCGATTCATGTGGACATAGTCACTGATGCGAAATCCGAGAAGGTCCCGATAAAAGCTGATTGTCCGCTCAAAATCCTTTGCCACCAGAACCACATGTCCCAAACCCAACGGACCGGTCTTGAACCCTGTAATGGGACGCGTCGGTTGAAACGGCCGCTCCAGCACCAGCGGCCCATAGAAGACCTCCAGCATCACTCCGTTGGGATCCTCAAACCGAATCAGATCATAGACCTTGCGCCGCTCTTTTTCCTCGGAACTGACCCCGCTCACGGCCACTCCGGCCCCCTGCAGCTTTGCCCCTAACGCCTCCATCGTCTGCACGTCCGGAACTTCCCAGCCGACATAGGCCACGTCATCTTGGCCTCCGGGGAGGAGGACCATGCGGTGGTGGTACTCATCCATCCTGAGATAAAGCGCGCCGTCGCTTCCCCGCTCAGAGATTGCCAGCCCTAAAACCTCGGTGGCAAACTGCTCCCAAGCCTTTAGGTCTTTGACCCCTAATCCGACGTATCCTAACTGAGAAATTCCCATAATCTGCCTCACGGCTCACTTGATTAAGCTCTTGGCGAAACCAATCGATTCGGTTCGGAAAATTGCGTTTTCCTCGTTGCTTAAATTGTTGTACTTACCCAGCTTCTTTGGATCGACCACGGTTTCAGAATCGCCCGGCGGGATATCCAACCGCCGGCTGTTTACGGCACCCATCTCCGCCCATGACCTCTGGGCTTCGCGACCCAGCAGCCAGTTGATGAAGACCCTTGCGGCATTGGGCTGCGGCGCCCGGTTGAGCAACATCAATCCACCCCATCCAGGAGTAACAGGCTCAATTGGCAAATGAAGCCGCTTCACCTTGGCGCCTAGTCCCTCCCTTTGGAATGTGGCTATTTCGGTGCGGGCCGCGCCGAAGACAATCGGGTAACGCCCTCGAATCAACCATTCGGCAAGCTGCCGGTTATCTTTGGTGATCACAGTCTCTTGATCGATGATGAGGCGCTTCAGCGCTCCGTCGCCCAGCAACTTACGAAGATGCGCGAAAAGGAAAGAGCCCGGACCCGGTATCAGAGGATCGTACCAGGCAATCTTACCCTTCCAGCGAGGGTCCAAAATGTCCTCCACCTTCTGGATCTGAGATTCGGGGATGGTCTCGTAATTGACGTATATCGTGGCGGTCACATAAAGCGCAAACCCGTAGCCAAACTTCTTTCCCTTATCTAAAAATCCGCCGTCAAAACCGCCCAGCCACTTACTGTCGTCCAAGACTTCAGGCAACATCACGGCGGGCTTCAATGGGTCAAACCATCCAGCGGGTATCTGTTTGACAAAAATCGTCGGGCCAAGCCCGCTCACCACCACGTCCCACAGGTACTGCCCCACCTCTCGCTCCCGACCCAGGCGCGTGTCCAACGTTCCCAGGTCCATGCCGGTGAATTCGAGGCGGATGTCAGGGAACGCTTGTTGGAACTTCATGAGGGCTTCCCGATGTCCCGCCACGGGAGGCCCGGCAACCGCCACCCGGCCCTCCTTTTTGGCGGCGGTGAGGGTTTTCTCCCAGGTCGTTTGCCCCCACGCTAATAGAGGGATATGCGCGAACCCGATGATGATCGCAAAGGCCAATGACGATCTCAGCCATCTACTCGTATTCATGGGTCACCTCGTTTCGTTCAGATCGTGCTCGAGGCTCGTTTCTCGTGCTCGACGAACACGAAACACGATCACGAACACGGGCTTGTGTTAATCTATCCTCCCCTTCGTGAGAAACGCTATGACTGCCCGGTCGTGCGCCTCGGGCTGCTCCCACTGAGGCCAGTGAGCGGCGTCCTTGATGCAGACATACTGCGAGCCCGGAATGAGTTTCGCGACGCGCTCACCGGCATCAGGGCCATGCCCGGGGTTGTAATCGGACCAGAGCACGAGCGTCGGCACGCGAATTTGCTTGACTTGCTCTTCGCTCAAATAGTAACGGCTGGAATCCCCTCCCCCGAATGAATTCGAAAACACATCCGTGAGCGCGCGCCGCGTCTCAGGTTCGGTGTAGATCTTGTAGCGCACTTCGGTCAACTCCTCGGTCACGCGCTCCGGCTTGGCCATGAGCCACTCCAAACGCTTCTTGATCGTCTCGCGGTTTGGATTATTGATAGCGGCCAGCGATCGCTCCCGCAGTAGGTTCACGCCCGTCTCAGGCCTCTCCTCTACCGAGCCGGCGGAAAAACGGATGCCCGCCGTGGTGTTCAGAATCAACTTGTTCAGCCGCTCGGGATGATGCAGCGCGAACCACATGGCGACCCAGCCGCCCAAAGACTCCCCTTCGATATTGACCTTGCTCGCGCCCAGAGAATCCGCCAGATCCAGGACCTGCTCGCAGTAAGTATCCACGCTCTTGTCGTTGTAGGGCGGCTTGGCCGAGAACCCGTGCCAGACAAGATCCATAGCCATCGCCCGGAAATGCTGTCCGAGCCTGACCACATTGCGGCTGTAAGCCTCGGCGTGCCCGCCCACGCCGTGGATGAGGATCAGCGGTTCCCCCTCCCCTGCCTCAATGACCCTCGTGCGATATTTCTTTCCGTAGTAACGCACCTGACTACCCATGAGATCGACCCAGATCGTCATGTCTTTTCTCCTTTTATAAGAATTGAGTTTTGCCGATTCCTCCGAGGACTTCTTGCAGATGCCTCCCTATCTTGGATCAGCCCGACTTATAAAATAAACGTGAGATTGTAAATCGGAAAATCACGGTTCATGAGCCAGACCTTTTTCAGCGCGATGCGCCACCCGGCCTGCTCTCGACGCAAGTGGTGCTCATAGCGCCCTGCCAACGAGCGCTCAAGGCCCAATCGAGCTTCATAAACGACAAAATTGGAGTAAACGACCGCTCCTTGACCTGATCCCTGCTCGACTTCGACGTTTGAAATCATATGGCGCGTCCGGGATGGCGGCGACTGGGAGTGTGCCGCCGGACTCCGCAGGCGAGAGACTCGATCTTCAAGGGTCGCCCGGTCATCGTAGATGATCGGCGTCTCCTCGCGCGGGTCCAAACCCTTGTCGGACGGCATCCAGTAGTAGGCGTCCTGAGTAAAGAGCAAAAGCCACTCCTCCAACCGGCCCTCATCCAGCAGCCGGGCCTCGCGATAGAGAAACTCTTCGGCCTCGGAACGAGTGATCTCCGCCACACCGCTTTCCTCTACGCGCCCGGACCTTGGCTGAGAAGCCGCTTCCACTCTCGATAGATCCCGCGTTGCGGAATCTCGTCGGTGATATCACCGATGATCTCGCCGTCCGCCTCGACTCGCTCGCGGTTAAGCCCGCGCATGAAAAGCAGCCACTCCGCCGCGGTCACCCGGAATCCCTCCTGGCACCGGACAAAGGCCTCGAGGTCGTCAGGCTGGCCAAATCCCGCCGCGGAGGCCCAGAGACCGAGACCCTGCACCATCTGGCTATTCAGCTCCGGAGGGGCGCCCTTCAGGACGAAGGGATAGGCGTAGACCTCGGTCCGGTCCACGGCCACCGGCCGCACGACACGGAAGTGCTGCATGTGTTTATAAAAAAAGAGATTGGGAAACACCAGGAGCTGAACATCCCGGCGAAGGACCTCTTGGGCCCGCTCCGCTCCCAGACGTTCGCCTAGTCGCTTGACGTAGCCGTCGTATTGGGCCGCGATGGTGCACCAGCCGGTTCGCGTGCCGCTGTAGTCGAGCACTGCGTGGCCATGGCCGAAGCTCCGCGCCGTGGCCCCCGAGCCTTCACTGCTGCCGCCTCTTCCTCCCTTGCGGTCCCTGATCGCAAAGGCCGTCTCGTGTGTGTACTTCGGATGATAACCATCCACCCAGTTCTCGATCTGAAGCTTCCAGTTGCCCGGATAACTGTACTTCTGCAATCCTGAGCGCACCTCCACCTCGCCGTTGGGAGCCGCGTCGAGAATCAAATCCATGTAATACCTGGCCTTGCCTAGATGCTCCTCCAAACTTTCACCACCGGGGGCGAGGCGGGCAAATACAAATCCCCGGTAGCTCGCCACCTCCGCGCCCCTTAATCCGAGAGCGCCCTGATCAAAGTCGTCCCCGTACCCGGCCCGGTACGGCACGCCCACGAGATCCCCACGGCCATTGTATGTCCATCCATGATAGATGCAGCGAAGGATCTCCGCGTGGCCCCGCTCCTCCCGGCAAACCACCGCCCCCCGGTGCATGCACCGGTTCATCAGAACGTAAACCTTTCCATCCGCATGGCGGCTCATGATCACCGGCTGGCGGCCGATCGTGGTCGTCTTGTAATCCCCGGGCCGCGGCACCTCACTCTCGTGCCCCACAAAGACCCACGTCCGCTCGAAGATCGACTCCATCTCCTTGGCGAAGACCGCCGGGTCGACATAGAGGCGCCGATGGACCCGATCCTCCTTAACCCATTCGCCGACGTCGATTGCCGACCCTCTTTGCGTATTCTCTTCAGCCATGGCTCTCATCTGGAAGAGATCCTCCGATAAAAGAGATTACCTTCGATCCATCCTGCCGGTCACTTCTTTTTTGCGGCTTCGGCTAAAGCTTCGTTCACGACTTTATTGATCGGCCTCGTATCGCTCAGTTCAGGTCTAGCCACAAAAAGATAATTGCCTTTTTCTCTGCGCCGATAATTCGGAGGGACCTCGTCCTTGGGGATATCTATCCTCATGGAATCGGTGCCGGTGCCGCCTCGAGCCGCGTCTTTTTGCGTGCTGAGCTGGCCCTCGCGCGAGAGGTACCAGTTGACGAAAAGTCTTGCCGCGTTGGGATGGGGAGCCCGATTCATGATGGCCATCGTCCCGCTGCCGACCCCGAGCGGCGCTCCCTCTTTAAACGGATGGGGATCCAACTCGTCTACCGGAAGGCCTTGCGCCTTCGCCACGTCCACGTCCCCGAAGAAAAGACCCAAGGAGAACTTTCCCAGGGCGAGCCAGTTGATGCCCTGGGGATTATCCGCCGCAAAAGTGATCTCCGCCTCGCTGAATAGCCGTTTTAAAAAATTGGGGCCGAGCTCGGGATTGTGATAAAAGAAACGCATCGCATCGCCGCCGGTTCCCGGCCTCCGGACGTCCCGTGCCACGATCTTGCCCTTCCACTTCGGGTTGAGAAAGTCCCAGTACGATTTGAATTCCTCGGGTTTGACCAGGTTCGTATTGTAACTCGCAAGACGGGCGACGTTGCCGAAATAGACAAAGACGTATTCCCCCTCAGGATCCACGTACCAGTGTTGCCCGCGCCACCATTTGGACTGGTCCACGACCTCGGGCAGGATCAAGGCGGGTTTGAGGGGTTCCAGGAGCCTCGCGGAGTGAAAGCCCTGATAGTTGGTATTGGCCCCGCTGATGATAACGTCCACGAGATATTTCCCCGCCCTCCTCTCGCTCATCACCTTCTGGGTAACGATTTGGCCGCCAGTGGGATAGTTGAAATTGACATACTTGATTTCCGGATATCTCCGCTGGAAAGGCTCCAATTTCAGACTGGTCCCGAAGGTCGAATAGATGGTGACCTCCCCTTCCTTTTTTGCCGCCTGGACCGTGTTGTCCCATACGACCTGCCAGGCGGGCTTCGACTCCGCCGCATCGGCCTTTTGCCCCGCGAGCACGGCGAGCGATGTGAAGGGTATCGCCCCGGAGAGTAGCAGGAATAAAAGTGAGCGGACGTTTTTCATGATGAAACTGGCCGTCACGCAGGAAAAATTTATGCCTGAGCCGAGGTTGCGTCCCGGATAGTGAATTGCTCCTTGGCCCTTTGGTAGTCGGCTCTTATATCCTCGCGTTGCTGCAAAGACTGAAAGGCCATTCGGACTCCGTCCAGGCGGATCACGTCTTTGAGATCCAGGGTAGGCTTGATCTGGCCGGTCTCTTTGGCCTCATTGAGAATGTGCTCCAAGCCCTCTACGGACGGGGCCCCATCAAACGGCAGCACGGATCCTCCGCCCGAATCCACACTCGGCCGCTTCGACTCTTCCTCATCCAGGCAACTCCGCCTGAGCCGTCTCACCAGAGCGTCGAGGTATCGCGCGTTTCGCTCTCGATCCACGATGAACCAATAGGCTCGGATGATCGCCCTGAAATAGGCCTCGACCTCTTCTTTTCTCTCTTCGATCACGCTTCTCGTCGCCACGGTAACGCGTGCCGGGCGGGAGACCGCGCCGTAGACTCTGGAATCGAACAGGATATGGAAACCTTCCCGCTCGATCTCCCGAGGATTATCCTCGCTGCCGAGATGGACGCAATCGACCTCGCCGTTGCGCAAGGCATCCACCGGATTGTCCTGGGCATGGAACCTGCTGCCTGTGACCCATACAACGTCTTTTTCAGGATCAATACCTATTTTCCTAAGATTGGTCGCCAAGAGTGTATAGCCGATTCCGCCAAGGTCTCTGGTGCCGATTTTCTTCCCTTTCAGATCGGCCAGGCTCTTGATTCCCTTGCCGCCAACGTAGCCCGTCGGCTGACGATTCCGCCAGCAGCC
>Ga0184640_10000160_pt1 | contig 16198 bp, 12 predicted proteins | sample PLM31_200_b2_FD_133161 | JGI IMG/M metagenome (GOLD analysis project Ga0184640, IMG submission 133161) | Groundwater sediment microbial communities from an aquifer in East River, Colorado, USA - PLM3-1_200_b2 | ecosystem: Environmental > Terrestrial > Soil > Riparian zone | place: USA: East...
GAGCCCGCGCACGAACCTCTCCAAGTAGATCAAGATGAATGCGGGGTCGAAAATATACATGAAGGAAATCAGGCTATGAATGCCGAGGCCGCCCAGCAGGCACCGTCTATAGCCCAAGCGGTTGATAGCCAGCCCCACCACTATAGGGGCGAGAACTTGAGCCAGGGTATCGAAGAAAGCAAGAAGGGCGATCTTGGATATGGATACACCGACCGAGACAAAGTAGACCGGTAGAATAACCCGCAATGCGCCTATTGTTAACGACGCGCTCCAGAGGCCTAGGGCGACAACCGCTATGGTCCGCTTGTGGCTACCCATTGAGATCCCCTTATGCTGACTCATACTATCCAAGCGGTTCGGTGTCGCCCGTGTAAGTGTCTTTCATCTGGAGAAAAGAATTTGCTTCTTTATGATGTTTGAGTGGACCCTGGAACAAAAATCCCATTCCCTCCACAAACTTCAAGAAACCGGTTTCCCAAATGGGATACCTTTTCTCTAAATCAGCGATCCAAGCCGGAAGATGCCCCTGGGGGTACTTGAACTCCAGAATGGTCTTTTGCGATTTCCCTGCTGGTTCTTCACGGGGACACTTCCACGAATCATAAGAAAAGACATCAGTGCCTACGTGGTAGTACCGGATGTCCCAATCGAGGGAAAGTCGCTCGATTTCATTTTGAAAGGCTATTCTTTTATATGTCAGCAAGAAGAAGGGCTTGAGGCCCGTAGTTAAGACTGTTTCCTGAGTCTCCCGATACAAGTTACGAATGACCTTGGGATCGGCATCATTCTGGTTATAATCCAATACGCTTTGTCCTGCGTCCCTGCCCTCCAAGAACCCTGGAAGGTCCGCCCTATTCAATCTGAATCTCTTTTTTCTCCATCGCTCCTTCTCTCTGATCTTTACCTCCATCCAGTGGTCTGATATCGGCTTTGGAGATTGGCCATAGTTTTCATAGGTCCTAAGTCGCACAAGAATATGACGACCACCGTTTAAAACGGTATAACATGTTAAGTCGTAGTCTTTGTTGTCGAAATAGACGGTACCCACGCAGGTGATCTCGTATATTGGATTAAGACCGTACCTAGGCAAATAGTCGCTCAAATCACGCCGTAGGTCCGCAATGCCGTCCTCACTGACACCTACCTGATAATTTCTTTCGATACGATCTTGGTAGAGTGGGCCTTTCATAGGGGCACTGTCTTTTTAAATGGTATTTGATTACAATACCTTAGCGCTGCTTCGTTGCTATAACATAGCCTGTATTGTCGTTTCAAGACCAAAAGGGGGGATTATCGGACAGAGGGTTAGTCTTTTAGCCAGAAGCGGACAAGGTAGTAAAAGGCGGCGATCCCGTCTTTCCAGGTGATCTTTTTTCCTTCTCTGTAAGTCCGGCCGTAATAAGAGATCGGGACCTCGTAGATGCGGCATCTTTTCTTGGCCATCTTGACAGTGATCTCCGGCTCAAAACCGAAGCGGCTGGACTTGATCTCGATGCTTCTCAAGACTTCGGCCCTAAAGACCTTGTAGCCGACCTCCATATCCGAGAGGTTGAGATTGGTGAGGATATTGGAAAAGAGAGTGAGGATCTGATTGCCCAGGAAGTGCCAGAAAAACAGCACCCGGTGCGGCCCGCCGCCGTAAAAGCGCGTCCCGTAGACCACGTCTGCCTGTCCGGCAAGGATAGGATCCAATAATTTCATATAGTCCTGAGGATCGTACTCCAGGTCGGTATCCTGGATGATGACGATATCCCCTGTGACATGCCTCAAGGCCAACCTTATGGCGGCGCCTTTGCCCTGGTTGAATGGCTGGAAAAGGGTCTTGAGTCGATTGAAGGGGTCTTCTCCTCGACCGGCTTCTGCCTCAAGGCGTTTTAAAAGCTCCCGGCTCCCATCGGTGGAGCCGTCGTCGACCACGATAATCTCCTTGGGCAGCCGAACGCTCCGCACCCTGCGGAGCGCCTCCTCCAGGGTCTGGACCTCGTTATAGACCGGCATCAGGACGGAAAGTCTCACTGTTCGAACTCACGCTTTTTGAGTTCGCGGATGAAGGCGGAGAGATTGGGGTCGCTGTTCACGATCTCATTGATCTTATTCTGGAAGTCAGCGGCGGCTCTTTCTAAAGGGCTGGTGTCCACTCGAAGGCCGAGCCATTGGTTGAGCCGGAGCAGCAGGGCCAGTGCCCCTCTCGGATTGGGTGAGGTGGGCAGGTAATGGGGCAGGGCGGCCCAGAGGCTGATATGAGGCATGCTGCTCTTGCGGCACGCCTCGTCCAGAACCCCAATGATCCCGGTGGGCCCTTGATAGCGGGAGGGGATGAGATCCAGATCTTCCATCAACTTTGCGTCGCTGGCGAAGCCTGTGATGGGGACCGGGCGGGTATAGAGCACCTCGTCGAGGTATGCGCCCAGGGTTATGACCAGCTCTATGCCGCACTCCCGCACCAGACGAAGGATCAGGTCGCAAAAGGACCTCCAACGCAGGTGCGGCTCTGCGCCGATCCCAAAGACAAAATCTCGCTTCCCACCGATTCCAGCGCTATGGAAGAGATCGTAGGAGGGCCAGTGGATCTGCCGTTCCATCCCCTCGGCGAGGCGAACGATAGGACGCTGGACGGAGAAGTCGTAGAAGTCTTCGGGATCGATGCCGGCGAGTTTGGCGGCGATGAGGTGCTCGGTCAGGTAGCGGACCGCGGTGGTCGCAGAGGCAGCGGCATCGCTCCAGCCAGTGAAGGCAAGGACCATCACGGGATGCCTGAGTGATGGCCGGGTCTCAAAGGTGATGGGATCGGATGTCATTTTTCTCAATTTACCATAATTGACCTCCGGCGCACCAGAAGAAGAGGTTACAGGCGATAACCGGAGCCATCTCCGGTCTCAGGGCTTTCCCTTGTAGCTGACGCGATAGATCAACCCCGCGTGGTCATCAGAAAGAAACAGGCTGCCGTCGGGCGCCACCGCCAGGTCCACTGGCCTGCCCCAGACCACATCTCTATCTTTCTCGTGGCGCAACCAGCCTGTGGCAAAGTCCTCCGCCTGCTTGGGTTCGCCCCTATCCAGGCGGACGCGGACCACTTTATAGCCAATCTTGGTGCTGCGGTTCCAGGAGCCATGCAGGGCGACGAAGAAGTCGCCTTGATATTCTGGCGGAAACTGTTTGCCGGTATAGAAGGCGAGGCCCAGGGGCGCAGAATGGGCCGGGAAGGTGACTACCGGGGGCTCTGTCTTCTCGCACCGCGCCTGTGCGCCGAAGTCCGGGTCCGGGATCCGGTTGCCAAAGCAGTGAGGCCAGCCATAATTTTTCCCCTGGCGGATGACGTTGGCCTCTTCTGGGGGGTGGTCGTCCCCGAGCCAATCCCTGCCGTTGTCCGTTCCCCACAGCTCTCTGGTCGCGGGATGCCAGGCGATCCCTACAGAGTTGCGCAGTCCGGCAGCAAAGATCTCCTCCCCTGAGCCATCGGGGTTGTACCTGACAATGGCGGCGCGCCGGGGATCCTTCTCCTGGCAGACGTTGCACGAGGAGCCAATGGAGACGTAGAGTTTCCCATCGCTGCCAAACAGGATCGTCCTGGTCCAGTGCCCCCGTCCGCCGTTGGGGAGTTTATCGACGATCGTGGTGGTCTTCGCGGCCTCGTCCCTGCCGCCCCGGAAGCTGTCCACGCGCCAGATCTTTTCGGTGCCAGCGACATAGAGCTTGCCCTGAAAGAAGGCCAGGCCGTGCGGCCGATCGAGGCCCTCCACGACTCGTGAAACCCGGTCCGCTTTGCCATCGCCGTCGTTGTCGCTCAACCTCACAACCCAACCGACCCTGGGGATGGAGACGTAAAGCTCCCGGTCTGGCCCGATGGTCATGAAGCGCGGACCAAAGAGCCCGCGGGCAAAGATCCGCATCTCGAAACCCGCCGGGAGGCGGATCCAGTCGGCCACCTGCGCGTCTGTGACCAGCGGCGCCTCCGCCGTCAGGGCCGCAGACGGAAAAAGGAGCAGGAAGGCGATCAGTAGTACAAAGCGCATGACACCCCTCCTATGGCTTGGAATCTGAGTTTGCTACCCCGACCGAAATTTTTCTTGGAGCCAACTACTTCCGACTCGATTCTTTTTTTTGGATCGGGGTGCTATATTGTCACTGCTCGTGAGACTAGGGATATAGCATGGCTCAGGACTCGATGGAAGATCTGCCTTTTTATCAGAACCCAATCCTCTTTGGCCACGATTCCACCCCCGGTCTGATCGCCTTAGAGGTCGAGGGCCTGGACCGGATCAGGATCTTCTATCGTCAGGGGGCTCTCACCCTCTCCGAGTCGGTGCCTTTCCGCCCGTTCCTTCTCTTGGAGGGGGAGGAGTGGCTTAAGGGGTGGAGAGGGGAGGCGGAGATGGAACCCCTGGCGGGAAGCGCCCCCTTCAACTATCTGGTCTTGTTCTCCGATCTCAAAGGGCTTGAGGAGGCGAAGTCCTATCTCCAGAAAAAGAGCGGCAAGGTCCCCTCAGCTCCCAACGCCCCTTACCTCTTTCTCAGCGATCCGGCGCACCAGTACCTCCTCTTTTCCGGCAAGACCCATTTCCTGGGCCTGGACTTTGGGCAGCTCAGGCGCTTGCAGTTGGATATCGAGACCTACTGTCAGGAGGGCTTTGAGTTTCCCAACCCGGGCCGGGAATCGGATCGGATCACCGCCATTGCGCTCTGCGATTCCACGGGATGGGAGAGGTTGATCTCCGGGAAGGACTACGGCGAGGCCGAGATGCTGCGCGAGATGGTAGGCGAGATCCAGAGGCGCGATCCGGACGTCATCGAAGGGCACAACCTCTTTCGCTTCGACCTGGAGTACATAGAGGCGCGCGCCCGGAGGCATGGAGTGGAACTTAAGCTCGGCCGGGACGGCAGCCTGCTTCGAGGTCACCCTTCGAGGATGCAGATCGCGGAGCGTGCCATCGCCTACCGCAAGCACGAGATCTTTGGCCGGCATATCATAGATACCTGGATCCTGGCGCATCACTATGATGTCACCGGCCGCGAGCTGGAGGGATATGGCCTCAAGGAGATCGCGCGCCATTTCGGCATCGCCAGTTCCGACCGCACCTACATTCCGGGAGATCGGGCCAGCTGGTACTTTGATCATGAGCCGGAGACCCTGTTTCGCTATGCCTTGGACGATGTGCGCGAGACCCGCGCCCTGTCGGGGCTCCTCTCTCCGGCCTACTTCGTGGAGGCGCAGATCTTCCCCTACAGCTACCAGAATGTCGCCCTGAGGGGTAACGCCACCAAGATCGATGCCCTCTTCCTGCGCGAGTATCTTTACCGGCGCCACTCCATCCCCAGGCCTGAGGCGGCCAGGGATGTGGTGGGAGGCTACACCGATATGGAGTTTCAAGGGGTGGCCCATCATGTCCTCCACTGCGACGTCACCTCTCTCTATCCTTCGATCATGCTGGTCTACGGCTATTTTCCCAAGAGGGACGAGCTGAAGATCTTTCCTGCCTTGCTCCAGGACCTGCGCGACTTCAGGGTCAAGGCCAAGGGGCTGGCGCGCAGGGCTGAGACGGGGGAATCGCGGATCTACTTCTCCGCCCTGCAGGCGTCCTTTAAGATCCTCATCAACTCCTTCTACGGTTATCTGGGTTTCGAGATGGGCCACTTCAATGACTTTGAGGCGGCCAATCAGGTGACGGCTCGGGGAAGGGAGTTGATCCAATCGGCGGTGGCCTGGCTCAAGCAGAGAGGGGCGACGATCATCGAGATCGATACCGACGGGATCTACTTCGTCCCACCTGAGGGGATGGGGACCGCGGAGGATGAGGAGCGGCTGATCCATGAGCTGGCTGCCTCGCTGCCGCCGGGGATCGATCTGGAGCTCGATGGGCGCTATCGGACCATGTTCAGCTACAAGATGAAGAACTACGCCCTCCTGGATGAAAAGGGAAGGCTCATCATCAAGGGCTCGGGGCTGCGCTCGCGCGGACTGGAGCTCTTTCAGCGTCGATGGATGGAAGAGATGCTCCTTTTCCTCCTGCGCGGCGAGAGGGACGAGATACCCGCCCTCTATCAACGCTATCTCGAAGATCTGGAGCAGCATCGGATGGACATCTCGCGACTTATGAAGACCGAGACCCTGCAAGACTCGCTCGAGACCTATCAAATGAAGGTCAAGGCGAAGAAGCGTAATCCCGCGGCCCCCTATGAGATCGCCCTCAGGTCCGAGCGACCCTACCAGCCCGGGGATCAGATCTCTTACTATGTCACGGGTCAAGGGGCTAAGGTGAGGGTCCATGAAAACTGTAAGCTCGCCTCCCAGTGGGATGCGCGGAATCCGGACGAAAATATGGAGCACTATAAGGCAAAGCTCAAGGAGCTCTATGAGAAGTTTAAGCCGTTCATAGAATCTTAATGGGGGGATGGGGTCATGGGCGAAAGAGTGGCTTTAATCACCGGAGGGGCGCGCGGCATCGGCCGGGCGGTCGCCCTGGATCTCGCCGGACGGGGCTGGTCCGTGGTCATCTGCTATCGCGCCAGCGCCCAAGAGGGGGCTGAGGTCGTCGCCGCCGTTCAGAAAAAAGGTTCCAAAGGGCTGGCGCTCCAGTGCGATGTCTCCCGGCCCGAGGCTGCCGGGCCATTGGTCGAGCGGGCAGGAGAGGAGTGGGGGCGGATCGACGCCCTGATCCAGTGTGCCGGGCCCTATCACCGGGTGAACCTCCTGGAGGAGACAGCGGCGGGGTGGCAGTCGATGTTCGATAACAACCTCCATCCGGTTTTTTACCTGAGCCAGGCCGTGGCGCCGGGCATGATCGAGAGGAAATGGGGGCGCATTGTCTGCTTCAGCATGGCGAACGCGGATCAGCTTGTGGCGCAGCCGCAGCTTACCGCCCATTATATCGCCAAGGTCGGCATTCTCATTTTGACCCGCACCCTGGCGCGCGTCCTGGCGCCGCACGGGATTACCGTCAATGCCATCTCCCCGGGCTTTATCGATTCTGGCAGCGCGCCCAAAGAAGAGCTGGCCGCGATGACCAAAAAGATCCCGGCGGGTTATGTGGGCGCGCTCGACGATGCCGTCTCGGTTGTCCGCTACCTCTTGTCAGAAGAGGCGCGCTATATCAACGGCGCCAACATCCACTTAAGCGGCGCGTGGGGGATATAATAAAGAGTTCAAGGTTCAAGGGTTGAAGGGTTCTAAGGAGGGGAGAATGAAACTGTGGCGCACCGCAGTTGGACTCCTGGTTATGGTCCTGGCGCTCTTGAGCTGCGGCCAGAAAGATGAGTCCAAGACCGAGGAGCGCAAGAGCAAGGTGACGGAAGCGGTGGAATGGGCCGTGACCAAAGAGATCGAGATGTACAAGGGTGCCAAGCGCTCGCTGGAGAAGGCCGGCAGCGAGACGCAGGAGAAGAGGGAAGCGGAAAAAGAGCTGGCCCAGTAGTCGGCCTTCAAGACGTCAGCCCCGATCCGATTCTTCGGATCGGGGTCAGCTCTTCGAGGGTGGCGGCAAAGATTTCCACTGCTGTCTGAGCCTCTTCCTCTCGGACTATCAAAGGTGGGGAGAAGCGGGTGGTGCTCTCCCCACAGCCGAGAAGGAGCAAGCCCTTCGCGAAGGCCTCCTGGATGACCCGGTCCCGAAGTTCGGGATCGGGCGTGCGCGCGTGGTCCGCTTTTGCCAGCTCCACTCCAATCATCAGACCCAATCCTCGCACATCACTGATGACAGGAAATTCGGCCTTGAGTCGGTCAAGGCGCTCTTTTAAGTACCTTCCCACCTCGGCGGCGTTCTCTACCAATCCGCCTTCCAGAAGCTCTATGGTCGCCAGGGCCGCGGCGCAGGCCACAGGGTTCCCGCCAAACGTTGAGCCGTGGGTTCCTGGTCTCCAGGTGCTGATCTCGCTCCGGGCGATCATGGCCCCCAGGGGAAGGCCGCTGGCGATGCCTTTGGCCGCGCAGATGATATCCGGCTCCACCCCCCAGTGTTCACAGGCGAACATCTTTCCCGTGCGGCCGAAGCCTGTCTGGATCTCATCGGCCACGAGCAGGATGCCGTGACGGGCGCAGAGGTCTTTGATCATCGGGAGATATTCTGGAGGAGGGACGACGTAACCCCCCTCGCCCTGAATGGGCTCCACGAAGATGGCCGCCACCTCTTCGGGAGCCACCTCGTGGCGGAAGAGGACCTTCTCGATGTATTGAACGCACTCGATCGCGCAAGGGCCATAGGTCAGGTTATACGGACAGCGATGGCAGTAGCCGTAGGCGACGTGATGGACGTCTGGGATCAGAGGGGTGAAGTGGGCCCGGTGGGACGCTCGGCTTGCAGTCAGGGAGAGCGAGCCCAGGGTGCGGCCATGGAACGAGCCCAGGAAGGCGATGACGTGGTGGCGTCGGGTGTGGTAGCGCGCCAGCTTCAACGCTGCCTCAACCGCTTCGGTCCCCGAGTTTGTAAGAAAGACCTTTTTGGCTGATGGACCAGGGGCCAATTGGCTCAACTTCTCTGCAAGCCTGGCCATGGGCTCGTAGTAAAAGTCGCTGCCACAGAAATGGAGGAACTTATGCGCCTGTTCCTCGATCGCCCGGATCACTTGAGGGTGGGAGTGGCCGGTGGCAGCCACTGCAATGCCGGCGGTAAAGTCCAGAAAGAGATTCCCATCCACATCCTCGATCACCATCCCGCGCCCCTCTTTGACCACTAAGGGATAGACTCGTTTGTAGGCCGGGGCAGTATAGCGGTGATCCAGGTCGATGATTTGCCTGGCCTTGGGGCCGGGGGGTTTGATCTTGATATGAGGTACTTTCACGGCAATCGTTTGTTCAAGGTTCAAAGTTCAACGTTGCACATGGAACGGCTAATCCACATTATCGATCTGCGCCTTCTGCAATTTTCCTGAATAGTCGATATAGACCGATTTCCACTCGCTGAAGATGTCATAAACCGTGGTGCCGGCCTCGCGGTGGCCATTGCCGGTCTCTTTCACGCCGCCAAACGGGAGATGGACTTCAGCGCCGATCGTGGGACCATTGATGTAGGTGATGCCGGCTTCGGCATCCCGGACCGCGCGGAAGGCCCGGCCCACATCCCGGGTATAGATCGAGCTGGAGAGACCGTAGGGAGTTCCGTTCAACACCTCGATGGCCTCCTCCAAGCTCCTGACCTCGATGATGGACAGGACCGGACCGAAGATCTCCTCCTGGGCGATGCGCATGTTGGAGGTGACTTGATCAAATATCGTCGGCCGATAAAAATAGCCTTGGATCCACTTCCCCTCTTCATAGATCGTCCCACCGGTAATCAGCCTTGCCCCCTCATCTTTGCCGATCTGGACGTAGCGGTCGACCTTCTGCCGCGCCGCTTCGTTGATCAGCGGCCCCATCTCCACGCCCTCGTCCAGGCCGTCGCCGATCTTTATCTTTTCTGCCCGCTCGACCAACGTTGCGGTAAATTCTTTCTTGATCTCCCGGTGCAGAATCAGGCGGCTGGTTGCCGTGCAGCGCTGTCCGGTAGTGCCGAAGGCGCCCCAGAGGGCCCCATCCAAAGCAAGCTTCAAATCCGCGTCCTCCATGACGATCTGAGCGTTCTTCCCGCCCATCTCCAGGGAGACCTTCTTGAGCTGCTGACCGCAGAGCGAGGCGATCTCCTTTCCGACCGCGGTCGACCCAGTAAAGGAGACCAGCCGCACATCTGGGTGGCGCACCAGGGCTGCCCCGGCCTCTTCTCCGGTGCCGTGGACCAGGTTGACGACCCCGGGCGGGACTCCGGCCTCGTCGAGGATCTCAAACAGCTTGACTGCGCAGAGAGGGGTATCCTCGGCCGGCTTGAGCACCACCGTGTTGCCGCAGAGAAGCGCGGGGAAGAGCTTCCAGGTGGGAATGGCAATGGGAAAGTTCCAAGGGGTGATGAGCGCGCACACGCCGACCGGCATGCGCAGCGACAGGGCAAACTTGTCCGGCAGTTCCGAAGGCGTGGTCTCACCGAAGAGCCGCCGGCCTTCGCCTCCAGTGTAAAAAGCGGTGTCGATCCCTTCCTGGACATCGCCGCGCGTCTCGTTGAGGATCTTGCCCATCTCGCGCGTCATGATTCGGGCGATCTCCTCCTTGCGCTGGCGCAGCAGCTCTCCCACCCGGTAAAGGATCTCGCCCCGTTTGGGCGCGGGCACAAGTCGCCACCTGGCAAAGGCCTTTTTTGCGGCGGCGACCGCTGCTTCCACATCCTTTGGGCCCGAGGCAGGAAAGAGGCCGAGCAGATCGTTGCGGTTGGCCGGATTGCGGTTCTCGAGGGTTTGACCTGACCTGGCCTCAACCCATTTGCCGCTTATATAATTTTTATGAAGCTCCGCCATCACCGGCCCTCCTTGCATTTGGTATGGGTTAATCTATCTTAGAAGGCTAGGGGGAGAAAGACAAATGCCCACGGGTAGATTATGGGCCTACCCAGCGGAAAATGGGTGACAAAAGGAATGGGCCGGCCTATTGCTTGAGGCTTCGAAGGTCATGGATCAAGTAGATCCTTCTTCCCTGGAGCAGCGCTTCCCCTTGCCATTCCCCGTTAGGAGGCGCGTCTCAATCTTTCTAGGCATCTCCGTCTTCCTCGCCCTCATCCAGCCATTGCTGGCAATCTTTTTGTCCGAAGAGAGGCTACCTCCTCTTCCCTGGTTTGTTCCGGCCGTTGTCGCCTTCTGCGCCGGCGCCACAGTCAGCATCGCCCTTCTCTGCTTTGGGCGACTGCTATTCAAAAAAGAGCCTTACGCCTTATGGGTCGGCCTCACTTTTTCGCTCTTGTTCCTGACCGATTCGTTCTATCTTTTATTTCGACTAGGGATAGTGCCGGTTTCTCCCTCTACCCTGGCCTATCTTTTTTATCTCTTTTACCTGATCCTTCCTTTACCGACCCTTTTTTTTCTGACGCGGGCAGAGAGTGCGCCGGTTATTTCCCGGGGTGCACTGTTGCGCCTCATCAGCGGGGCTTCTCTTCTCTGCCTCACCATCATCTGGGGCATTGTCTTGCTGGAGGATCGCCTGCCCCTGCTTTCACTGGAGGCGCGTGTCACGTCCTTCTCCCGCCTGATCCCTTACGCCTTTTTCTTTCTCTATCTGGGAGGGATCTATCTTCACTGGCAGAGATTCCGCCAGACCCGCGCACCCCTCATGGGCTATTTTCTCGGCTTGCTGGTGATCTCCCTCGGGGTCTTCCCTGGAGTGATCCAGTCTCGGGGACCCTATGACGTTGCCTGGCTTTCCTACTATCTCTTCCCCACCATGGGTTGCGCCCTCTTCTATCTTGCGCTGCTGCTCGATTACTCGGACCTTTATGGCGAGCTGGGGGAGGCCCTGAATCGGATGGCCCTTATCCACCGGCTCAATGCCCTGGTCAGCAGCTCTCTCAATCTGGCCGAGATCTATCGGACCTTAAGCCAGGAGGTTAAGAGGATTGTTCCCTATGACCGGCTGGCCGTCAACATCCTGCAAAAAGATGAGAACTACCTGGGGGCTTACACAGAGACAAGCCTACCTGCCGCTGTGCCTGAGGGTCCCTTCGGGAAGGAGGAGGAGGGCGCTACCCGCTGGGCCATCGACAACCGACAACTGGTCATCTGTGAGGATCTCCTTCAGGACGACCGTTTTCCCGGCACGAGAAAGAGATACGAGAAGGTGGGAGTGCGCTCCTATATCATCTTGCCCCTGCTCGCCAAGGGAAAGGTCTTGGGGGCATTAAATCTGGGGAGCAGAATCCCCGGCCTGTACACCAGGAAAGAGGTTGAGATCCTCTCTCCGGTGGCGGAGATCCTCTCCCTGGCGATAGAAAACGCCGCTCTTTATCAGGAGTCCCAGAGGGGCGAAGAGATCCAGAGGTTGCTCAAAGAGCTGAGCCAGGACATCACCTCTCTGGAGATTGACAGCCTGCTCAAGAAGCTCACGGAGAGAGTACGGGATGTTTTGAAGATCGATATTGTCGACGTGCGGGTAATGGAACAAAGCTCGTGGCGGCTTAAGGCTGTCTCCGGTATCGAGGCGGAGCGTCTTTACTCGCGGAGCCCCGGAGAGGTGCGGGGCCGGGCCAGATGGATCATCGAAAACCGTAGGCCTCTGGCAGTTTCGGATATCACCGAAGCCGCAGATGTCCCCATGGGAGAAAGCGTAGGTCGGCTTGGCGTCCGGGGCTACCTCGGAGCTCCATTCCTTTCCCGAGGCGGGGAAGTCATAGGGGTCATCAGGGCCTTAACCTATCAGCCGAGGGAGTTTGCCGCAGAGGATGTAGATCTCTTACAGCGATTGGCTAACGGCGCTGCCATCGCATTGGAAAACGCCCGGTTGCTCCAGGAACTGAGGGAGAAGACCGCAGAGCTGGAATCGGCCAATCGCCGCCTCAACCGCCTTTTGACCGAGCAGAGCGCCCTGCGAGAGATCTTTACCCAAATCAACTTCCTGGATCTAGGCCATCTGCTCCGTCAACTGACAGAACGGGCTCTGACCCTTCTCCATGTGGATCACGTCCTGGTCCGGCTTATGGAAAAAGACCGAATCTTGCGCACGGTTGCCCTTGCGGGGGAGGGGGCCGAGCGTCACCGGCAAAGCACTGCCGGGTCCGGCAGAGGCCGCTCTGGTTGGGTCCTGGAAAACCGCAAACCGCTCGCGATCAAAGACATCAGTCAGGATAGCGCGTTCGGTCCCGGGAATATTATGCGCGAGTTGGGGGTTAAGGGTTATCTCTGCCTTCCCTTGATTTCCCGGGAGCAAAAGGCGATCGGTGTCCTCATCGCCTTTTCTTTGGCGCCGCGGGAGTTTACTCCGGAGGAGATCTCTCTGGCCCAGCAGCTCGCCGCGGGAGCGGCCATCGCCATCGAAAACGCCAGGCTTTTTGAAGAGGTGCAAAAGAAGTCGCAGGAGCTGGGGGAGGCCTTCAGGACGAAGTCCGAGTTCCTGAACACGATGGCCCATGAGCTGCGCATCCCGCTCAATGTGATCATCGGCAATACCCAGCTCCTGGAGGACGGCTTTTATGGCCCCCTGGCAAAAAAGAGCCGGGGCGCCGCTGCCGCCGTAGGAAAGAGCGCCCGCGACCTGCTTCATCTCCTCAACGAGATTCTTGACTTGGCGCGCCTGGAGGCAAAGAGGGTGCCCCTGCACATCGAGGAGTTTCCCCTCAGGGAGGTGATCGATGATCTCAACTCCTCTTTCGTACCTTTGGCCAAAGGAAAAGGGCTGGATCTGAAAGTCCAGATGGATAGTGCCATGCCGGCGCTCAAGAGCGACCGATCCAAGCTCACCGAAGTCCTCCAGAACCTGCTGGCCAATGCCGTGAAATACACCGACAGGGGGGAGGTCGAACTGAGGGTCTGCTATCCGGCAGTGGGTGGGGTGAATGGAGGCGGGTGGATCTCATTTGCCGTGCGCGATACCGGGATTGGCATTCAGGAGGAGAGTCTGCCGCACCTCTTTGAGCCCTTTTACATCGCGGATGGGGTGGATCGGAAAAAATATCCGGGCACAGGTCTGGGACTGAGCATCGTGAGCAATATCGTAGGGCTGCTCAAGGGAAAGATTCAGGTGGAGAGCGAATTAGGAAAGGGCTCCACCTTCACGGTGGCCCTGCCTTTGCTTCACCCGGATGCAGCTTCACCCTGACCAGACCTTGTTCGTAGTAGGAAGGGGGGATAAAATGTTCTTTCGGTGGGGTTATGACGCAGGGCATAGTTGAGCTCTCCGGTCACATCATTGACTCGCTCATCCTCCCCAAGGTCCTGGACCTGATCATCAACCTGGGTGGAGAATTCGAGATCCTCGAGGTTCAGATCGGCCAGCGCCGCGCGGATCGGAGTCGCGCCCGGATTCGGGTCGAGGCTCCCTCTCCCGAGGCCCTGGAGCGCATCCTGGCAAAGATCAAGGAGCACGGCGCCCTGCCGGTAGATGAAGAGGGGTCGGTCGAGCTCGGGCCGGCGCCCGAAGATGGAGTCTTCCCGGACCGATTCTATGCCACGACCAACCTGCCCACCCTGGTGCGGGTGAAGGACCAGTGGCTCGAGGTTCAACCGGCTGAGATGGATTGCGGGATTCGGGTCCATGTGGCGGCGTTGCGCGCGGAGTCCGTCCCCATCCATAGGGTGAAGCAGGGAGACCTCATCGTCGTGGGCCACCGGGGGATTAAAGTCCTTCCCATTGAAAGACGCGTGCCCCATGAGGCCTTTGAGTTCATGTCCAGCCCGGTATCGACCGAGAGACCCAAGGGGCCGTTGATCCGGGAGATCGCCGAATCGATGAAGCAGGTGCGGCGCGAGCGGGGGAAGATCCTGATCGTGGCCGGTCCCGGTCTGGTCCACACCGGCGCCTCTCAGTATCTGGTCGAGATGATCGAGAAGGACTACGGGCAGGTCCTCTTCGCCGGCAACGGACTGGCGGTGCATGACATCGAGTCTGCTCTCTATGAGACCTCTCTCGGTGTCTATCTGGACAAGAACATCCGCGCTGCCGAGGGACATGAGCATCATCTCTGGGCCATCAATGCAATCAGAAAGGCCGGCGGGATCAGGCAGGCCGTGGAACAGGGCTTGTTGACCAAGGGGATCTTCTACGCCTGCGTGAAAAAGGGGGTGGATTTTCTCCTCGCCGGTTCGATCCGCGACGACGGCCCGCTCCCGGATGTCATCACCGATACCCTCAGGGCCCAGGATCTCATGCGCGAGAAGATCCGCGGTGTGGGCTTTGCCCTCATGATGGCGACGACCCTCCATGCCATTGCCACCGGGAATCTCCTGCCGGCCAACGTCAAGACGGTCTGCGTCGATATCAACCCGGCGGTGGTCACCAAGCTCGCCGATCGCGGCACCTTTCAGGCCATGGGACTGGTGACCGACGTGGAGCCCTTTTTGCGCGAGCTATGCCAGTACCTAAGCTAGCAAATAGCAAATAGTGAATAGCGAATAGACCCATCCCCACCATTTGCTATTCGCCATTTGCCATTTGCCAATAATGTTATGCAGCTGCTGATGTGCCCGCCTCTCTATTACGGGATCGAGTACGAGATCAATCCATGGATGAGCCGCAGCCGGCAGAGCGATCCTCAGGCGGCTCGGGAGCAGTGGGCCGGGCTCTATCAGCTCTTGACCCAAGGGCTCAAGATAGGCGTCGAATTGCTGGAGCCGATCCAGGGTCTCCCGGACATGGTCTTTACCGCCAATGGCGGCCTGGTTTGGGGCAACAGATTCATCCGCAGCAACTTTCGCTATGAGGTGAGGCGCAGGGAGACCGCTTACTTTGAGGACTGGTTTGAAGCCAGGGACTTCGAGATTTTTCATCTACCCGAAGAGAACTTCTTCGAGGGGGAGGGTGATCTGCTGATGGGCGGCGACCTCCTCTTTGCCGGATACCATATCCGCTCGGACATCCTCTCGCACCAGAGGATCGCGGAGATCATAGGTCAGGAGATCCTCTCCCTGGAGCTTGCCGACGAGTGGTTTTACCACCTGGACACCTGCTTTTGTCCCTTGGGGAAGGATCAGGCATTTTTTTATCCTCCCGCGTTCGATTCTTATGCCTTGAAGGTGTTGGAGAACCACGTCGGTACTCTCATCCCGGTCTCCGAGGAGGAGGCCCGGCGCTTTGCCTGCAACGCGATTGTGGTGCGGGAGGACGTGGTCATGAGTACCGGTTGCCCCCGGATTCGTGAGGCATTGGAGTCTCAGGGCTTTTCCGTCTTCGAGACCCCCCTCAGTGAGTTCATCAAGGCGGGGGGAAGCGTCAAGTGTCTGGTCTTAAAGGTCCCCCATCATGAGTTTGCCCTCGGGACATAAAAAAATAGCGGAGTAACAAGAATAGGGACGGCGACTCTTGGATTGCGGGCGATATGCCGCATTGCATGCGCCAGTCAAAGGAGAAAAGACTCCTGATCCCTTTGTTCAGTCGTCGTGGTCAGGGCGCACGGCGGCTCGTGAAGATTTCCTCTCCGCCTGGTGGCGTTTATCTGCGAGCAGCTTGAGCTTGGCGCGTCGCGAGCGTTTTCTTTTCTGCCGGCGAATTCTCGCAATCTCTTGCTGTTCCGCGGACTCGGCCCCTCTGAGCTTCGCCTCGATCTTGTCCAGCAGGATTCTTCGCGCCAAAAAACGATTGAGGGCCTGCGAGCGCTCTCTCTGGCACTTCACCCGAATGCCGGTGGGCCCATGGTGCAGCACGACACAGGTGGAAGCCTTGTTGACCTTCTGACCGCCGGCTCCCGAAGAACGAACAAATTGCTCC
>Ga0184640_10000162_pt1 | contig 16084 bp, 10 predicted proteins | sample PLM31_200_b2_FD_133161 | JGI IMG/M metagenome (GOLD analysis project Ga0184640, IMG submission 133161) | Groundwater sediment microbial communities from an aquifer in East River, Colorado, USA - PLM3-1_200_b2 | ecosystem: Environmental > Terrestrial > Soil > Riparian zone | place: USA: East...
TAGATGCCGCCGGCCTGGGCATAGCCGATGTAGCTCAGCGCGTATTTTCGTTCCGTGTCCACATAGCGGTGCTTTCCCTGCCACCATTTGGATTCATCGGCCACCTCGGGCAGGAGCAGCGCGTCTCTGAGCGGGTCGAGCGCCTTGACCAAATGCAGGTCCCAAACCGTCGACGAACCTCCGATCACCACGTCTGCCAGGTATTTCTCGGCGCGCCGCTCAGCGAAGATGCGCGGGTTGGGGTCGGGGGCGCCGGGGACAATGACCAGCTTGATCTCGGGAAAACGCTTCTGGAAAACTCCGGCCTCCAGCGGAATCGTGGAGCCGATGAAGGAGTAAACTGTGACCTGACCTTCTTCTTTCGCCGCTTTAAGGGTTTTTTCCCACTCGGCCTGCCGGGCAACCGGCTTGTCTGCGGCGGCCCAGACGGTTGTGCCGGAGGGGAACGAAGCCACAAGGCTCAGTCCCAGAACTCCGATCATGACACGGGAGGATAATGCCATAGTCTCTCTCCTCTTTATTTTGCTTTATTTTGCCGGGATAGGAGTCGGGTGACCTCGTCGGAGTTCATGACATAGCCGATGAAGTCGTCGATATTGGCCAGGCTCGCGGCTTGGGCCTCAGCCGTTCCCGAATAGGTGCAATCTCTCAAAGCGACGGTTACGATATCGCGGCACTTGGCGTCTCTTGCCAGCCACTCGACCCCCCAGTTGGTGCTCCCTCCGGCCACGATCAGGATCCAGATTCCTTTGATCCTGAGCAGGGCGTCCATCTTTGTGCCGTAAAAGGCGCTCGACCTGACCTTGGCGACCATGAAGTCGCTGGGAGCCGGCTTCAATGGATCGATGACATCCGCCCCCGGAGTCCCTTTGACGCAGATCGGAGATCCATGGCGGTGGAGATAGGGCTCGCGCTCGGGCGGGTAGGTCATCGCGGGATCGTTCTCCACTCGCGTGTAAATGACGGGGATCGGAAGTGAATGGGCAAGATCGATCAGGGCCCGAGTGCGTTTGACCACCTCGGCCATCTCGGGTTTCGACAGAGAAGCCTTGATGAAATCGTTTTGCATGTCGTGCAGCACCAGAGCGGTGTTGGAACGGCTGATCGGGGGCGGCGGCGCGTTTTTCATGTGGATAGAAGCTTCCTTTCCTTCGCGGCAGTCTTGCGATGCTTTGTCATCTCTTTCGAAGGCAGCCTAGCCGATCTTCCTGCACCCTGTCAATTTGGCCCGAATATGGAAATGACCTGGCAAAAAAACTCTTTGTCGTGATAGAGTCACCCGCGGCAGATTTTGTCGGGAGATTAGGAGGTCAGGGAATGAGGTTTATGGCGTCAGGGGTCGTAGTTGCTTCGTTGCTTTTCGGAGCTGCCGGCTTGGCTTCCGCGACACAGCCCAAGGCTACCCAGGAGATGCTGAAACAATTGAAGCTGGATCCATCCATTCTCGGCAATCTCGACCAGGAGCTTCGGGTGCCGCCGCAATGGCTTGAGATGGCGCGGAAAGAGGGGAAGGTCTGGATGCGAGGCACCCCGGCCACGCCCACTGAGCTGACGCGACTGTTCGCGCCTTTTAAGGAGCGATACCCTTTTATTGAAATCGAGTACTTTGGCTCCAACCAGGAAGACCGCACGATTAAAACTCTGGTCTCCTATCGCGCGGGCAAGGTCGTCGCGGATCTTTTGGAGAGCATCGCCGGTTACTTTGAAGAGTACCGGAAAGCCGGCGCGTTGGAAGATATGCGGGACATCCCGAACGTGAACAATCTGCCTGTCGAGGGTAAGGCGGCGGACGGTCTGTGGGCGGGGCGGTACGTGCTCTATTGGTGCATGGCCTACAATACCCAAAAGGTCAAAAAGACGGATCTTCCCAAGACATGGGATGATCTTCTAAAAAATCCCAAGTGGCGAGGCGGCAACCTGGCGCTCGGAAACCGGCCCCAGCTCGCCTGGGTGAACGTCGCCAAGGCCAAAGGACCCGATTGGATGAAAACCTTCTTTGAGCGTTTATTCACCGAAGTGAAACCGCAACTCCGTAAAGAAGGCATGAACGCGCTCCCCCAACTCCTTGCTGCCGGAGAGTTCGAGGCTGTTATCCCCGTGAGCTACCGGCGCGCCTACGAAATGGTTCTAGAAAGGGCGCCTGTGGGATTTACCTGTCCGGAACCGGTCCCCGGGAGCTTTTCCGACATGGTGATGATGAAGCGCGCGCCCCATCCCTATGCCGCGAAAGTTCTGATGAATTGGCTGCTCAGCAAGGAAGGGCAGATCGCTTATTATTATGCCAGCTATTACGCGCCCATCCATAAGGATCTCCAACGCCGTGAGTTTATTCCGTTCGCGGAGGAAATCATCGGCAGAAAAGCCAGTTTCTGGTACAAAGGAGAAGGGGCAGGGGAGCGCGAGCTGGAAGCCAAGCTCTTTGCCTTGTGGAATCCTCTCTGGCTTGGCGGCGCCAAGAAGATCCGTTGACGGATGATCGCGATGGAACCGGCCCATAATCCGTTGGTAAACTTGCAACACCTTGGAAACCCTGGCCGACCTAATTAGCATTCAGCTGTCAGCAATCAGCAAAAGGGATCGGAGCTGAGAGCTGAAAGCTGAGCGCTGACGGCTATGGTTGCAGCAAGCGCCCCTTATCGACGGATCAGGAACCGGCTTTGTCGGTTAACAGAGCTAGGCCGGATCAGCGGGTCACCGAAAAAGCCTCGGCCCGCTCACCTCCGATGCCCGGCGAGGTTTCTAGCAATATTCGATAGTTGCTTTGATCCTACCGATTGTCCGGCGATCAGACACTCACGAACGGTCTCCCACTCCCGCCTTTAAACCCTGTTGAGGTGACGAGACCTTTGCTTTCCGTGAGGCAAGCCATAATACCAACCCGGATATCAGTAAGACAAAAATAAAGAGGTATGTTAACTCAACTTCCATGTTTCAATGTCCCTGGTACGAAGCAACATCCATGCCACGAATCTGACCCGATGAAAGGTTGCGGTGTTATGGGAGTTGCAATGAATGAGTCGATTTTTGAAAAAGCTCCGACGGGCAAAAATTGGCAACGATGTGGAAAAATGGTAATCTCTGCCAGAAGAGTTAAAGAAACATTTACGCTGATCGTAGAAGCGCCCGAGAAGAAAGGGCGTCTTTTTCTACTGGAATAGTTTTATGCGCAAATGGATGATTACCGGGGTTGTATTATTTTTCATGGGCGTCATCGGCGCCCTGGCCGTAATGAATTTGAATTCGCTGATCAACCGAAACAGGGACTATCTTCTGAATCAAGCTCAGCGGGCGCTGGGCCGTAAAGTTTCCGTCGGAGAGATCGAAGTGACCCTGTGGAAGGGCATCGGCCTGCGGCTCAAAAATTTCGCCTTGTCCGATGACCCGCACTTTCATTCAGGCGACTTTATTCGCGCCGGAGATCTCCAGGTGAACGTGAAGCTTCTGCCTCTTTTAAGAAAAGAGCTCCAAATTAAGCGTTTGATCCTTCACGACCCCGTCATTGAAATCGTCAGGGATAAAGAAGGCAAGTTCAATTTCTCCGGCATCGGGAAGCGCGAGAAAGAGATCGACGACAAAAAGGAAAAGGCGCCCGCAAAAAACAGCCGCGACTCCGACGAGGAGAAGAGGGCGCTATTCCCATCAATCGCCCTCGTCGATATTTCCCGCGGGGAGGTGCATTATCTCGACCGGAAAGCGGAGATCGATCTCCGGATCAAAGCCGTCGATTTTCGGGTGAAAGAGCTGGGCTTCGATAAGCCTTTTACCGTCGACTTGGCGGCCGCGCTATTTTCGGAAAAGCAGAATGTGAAGCTTCAAGGCAATATCGGTCCGCTTCTTTCCGGAGGCGACTTCGGCAACATGCCCCTGGACGGCAAGATCGACGTCGATCCCTTGGATCTTAACCAATTAACTTCCGCGGTGCCGGGACTCAATCGCGCATTGCCTCGCGACTTACGCCTTTCGGGGATATTGAAAGTCAAGGATGTACAGGTGAAAGGAACGATCAAGAGGCTTGCGTTGAAAGGGACTGCGGAAGGAACCGACGCGGTAATCAACTTTGGCAAGACGTTTCAAAAAGCTTCCGGGATTCCATTCGTATTTTCCACTGAGGCTCAGTACATCGACCCTTCGGTCTCCTTTCGGCAGGCCAAATTGACGCTGCACACCTTAGCGCTGGCCGGCAGAGGAGAGTTGAGCCTGGGAGATATCCCGCTTGTAAACCTTACGTTGGACTCCAGCCGGACTTCCCTGGCGGGCTGGGATAAAATCATTCCCTTCCTGAATCCTTATCGGCTTTCAGGTGATTTTGAAGTGCATAGCACTTTGCGGGGGAACGTGGGGAAAGGGGCCGCCCCGCAAATCCAGGGGAACTTGATCCTGTCGGGAGTGAGTGCCCAACCCCCGCAGTTTCCAAAGGCGATCAAGGATCTAAACGCCCGGGTCGATTTTGCCGGGAACAGGGCCGACCTTAAGGAAACAACCCTCAACTTGGGGAATTCCCGGATTCGCCTGGCCGCTCAAATCGACCGTTTTTTGCCTCTCACTTTTTCGTACCAACTCTCTACTCCGGAAGTGAAGCCGGCCGACTTTCAAGCCTCCCTCCCCGATGAGCGCAAGGCCGATGTGATCAAGAACTTGAGCAGTGAGGGAAGTCTTACCGCCAAAGAGGGGAAGCTTACATTTCAGGGGAAGGTGACTTCGAGTCAGGGAACCCTTTACCGGATCGGCTATAAGGATCTCATCGCGACCATTTTATCGGAAGACAAAACGACCAGCATCCGAAACCTCCGAGTCGGCGCGCTCAACGGATCTCTTGAGGCCGAGGGGGAATACTCGTCGAGCAGTTCCGTGCCCCGTTTCTCTTTCACATCTAAAGTTCATGGACTCGACCTCAAGGAGTTGTATCGCGCCTTGGATCCCAACGGCCCCCGGGATATCCAAGGCCGCCTCAACGCCGACCTCAAGGTCTCGGGAAGCGGCAAAGAGTGGAAGGAGATCAAGCCAAATCTTCGGGGCCAAGGTCAGGCCGAGGTCCTGCAAGGGGCCTTGCTCAATTTCAATCTGGCTGAAGGCGTGGCTTCCAGTCTTACCGGAATCCCCGGCCTGACTTCCCTAATCAACCCGCAGACGCGACAAAAGTATTCCGAGACTTTCGAGGCCAAAGATACCGTCTTTAAGGAACTGACCGGGCTTTTCGATTTGGGAGAAGGGCGAATGCAAGTCAAGAGTCTCCGGATAACCGCCGCCGATTATACCGTGCAGGGAAGCGGCTGGGTCGATTTCGACCGGAGGATCGACTTCCGCTCCACCCTGGCCTTTTCCCAACGTCTTTCCGCAGACCTCGCCCATGCGTCCCGCGAAGTGAAATATCTCTTCAACGATCAGAACCAATTTGAAATACCCTTTGCCCTTACCGGCACCCTCCCTAAGGTCAAGCCGAAACCCGACTCCAAGGTTCTGCGCCAATTGATCCAGCGCGGGATGGTTCGCAGGGGCGCGGACGAGCTGAGGAGGAGATTTCCTGGTTCCAAGGAATCCGCGCCGCCCGAGGAGTCTCCGCCCGCGGATCAGAAAAAGCGGGACAAGGGGACAAGGGAAGAATTGATCCGGAAGGGGTTGGAGAAACTCTTCGGCCGCTAAGGAGCCTGTTGAAAAAGGTCTATCTGCTTCGTTGCGCATATTTACCTAACTCACATTTCTGCTCGGATTTCGTGCCCGACCACGAGCACGATCAGTTTTTTCTCGCCGCCTATTGGCTGTTGCCTTCCCTATCAATTTGCCCTATTTTACGGGAAACTAACTTCGGCTGGGCTCCGGTCACATCTTTGATTCCACACACCTTTGCCCGGACTGGTTCTCCCCACCTGGCTTTGGTAAAGCGAGAGGTCACAGAATAGAAAATATGCAAGTTACGCAAGTCTGACTCGAACACCTGACCAGTCCAAGGACCCCCAACATTTCTGTATGAGTCAAACAATTCATAATCCAGATCAATACATGAGTGATCTGCGGCAGATATTGGCTCAGGGTCGCAAAAGCTTGGGACTTCTACTTGGGGCTGGAGCGCCTGCGAGTATTCTGGTGGATAAATCCACTGGAGACCTGAAGTCCGACGGCGTTCCGCTCATAGCTGTGACAGCCGAGATAACCCGGGATGTCCTCAAAGCACTCTCAAGTAAGTATGATAGCGTTCTTAATGCCCTCGTATCAGACTTGGGCGGCAATCCTAACATAGAGCAAATTCTGTCTCGTGTTCGTACGTTGGGCGAGGCTCTCGGAAAGAGTCCGGTACACGATTTTGATGGTCCTGGCTTTACTCAGCTCGGTGAAGCAATCTGTAAAAAAATAGGAAACGCAGTAGATGTCAGGTTGCCGACTCAACCCAATGCTTTTTCCGAACTTGCAGGCTGGATAGGTGGAACTGCTCGAGACCACGCCTTTGAAATCTTTACTCCCAACTATGATCTTCTTATTGAAGAGGCCTTTGAGCGAGCGCATATTCCTTACTTCGACGGATTCTGTGGTTCGTTCGAGCCCTTTTTTGATCCGGCAACTATAGCCAATGCTGCTGACCTTCCGCCACGATGGGCTAGACTTTGGAAATTGCATGGTTCTTTGGGGTGGGATGAGAATTCTCGAGGTGAGATCGTTCGTGGGAAAGGCCGCGCCGCAACGCGGTGCATTTTCCCTACACACCAAAAATATGAGCAGACTCAAAAACTTCCATACGCGGCTTTTTTCGAGCGTCTTCGAAAATTTCTACAACTTCCTGATTCACTTCTAATAACCTGCGGCTTTTCTTTCTCGGACACACACTTGGTTAATGTAATCGATGAGTCTCTATCTGCTAACCGTGCCGCGGCAGTTATAGCTTTCCAGTTTGGTTCAATTAGTTTGGAAACCGCAGCCAGTCGATTAGCTCATAAACGTGCAAACATGAGCGTATATGCTCGAGACGGCGCTGTAATTAACTGCGTAGAGGCTCAATGGCAACCTGGTGATTTACCCCACCCTCAATGGGCACCCATTAGGGCTAGCTACTGGGGAACCAATCAACCAGCGACTGACCCCTGTTTCCTATTGGGAGATTTTTCGGCGTTTGCTCGTTATGTTGCGCTTACGCGTGCGGAGCAAGCACAAAGCGTCGAACCGGTCGTTTCAAAGGAACCAACGTCATGAGAGACGAACCGACCCTCCTCGGTAATGTTGGTCAAGTTACTGGCTCTACTGTCAGCGTGAGACAGGTAGAGTCCGTTTCCTCTGGCATGGCAATTATTGATGGAAGAACCTACCGCATCGGACAGGTAGGAGCCTTTGTCCGCATACCTCAAGGCTACCAAGATCTTTTCGCAGTAGTCTCCCAGGTCGGTGCCGATGCCGTACCAGAGGCATTACGGGCTTCTGAACCCCACGGAGCTAAATGGCTAACCGTTCAACTTGTTGGTGAAAGCATTGGTTCGTCGTTTGAACGCGGTATTAGTCAGCACCCTGCTATCAGTGACGAGGTACATCTCGTTACAGAGCACGATCTACGGAAAATTTACGGTGCCACGGGATCCGGTCAGGTGGTTATTGGCAGGTTGGCAAGCTCAGAAAGCATCGATGTACGCCTCGATCTGGATAAGCTGGTAACACGGCATTGTGCAGTATTAGGTTCAACTGGGTCAGGAAAGTCCACCACGGTTGCAAGCCTACTGCGAGCTATCTCCGGAAATTACAAAGTTGGAGCTAAGTCTCTGTTCCCCAGCGCAAGAATTCTACTCTTGGATATTCACGGAGAGTACGCCGGGGCACTTGGAGACGTGGCGAGTGTTTTTCGCATCAATGCGAATCCCGGCGAGAAGGAACTTTATATTCCGTATTGGGCACTCGACTTCGAAGAGCTCATTGACTTTCTTACTGGTGGTATCGCAGACGACAAAGCAATGCATTTTCGGGATAAGATTATCGAGCTAAAAAGCCGCTCGTTAGATAAACAAGCACGACCTGGCGCTGATCCAGCATCCTTAACTGTAGATACGCCAGTCCCGTATAGTCTAAAAAGGCTTTGGTACGAGTTAATTGATGAGGAATTGAAAACTTTTGAAGGCACGGAACGGGATGAACCGGCTCTGGTTAATAAGGGCGATGCACAGATGCTCAAGCCTCCAAAATACAAACCGTGGACTCAAGATCGCAAAGTCGTGCTGAACCAACGAGCCCCGGGCATTCGTCGTCAACTTGATCATCTACGCTCACGGCTTTTGGATCATCTCTTCGACTTTCTTTTACACCCAGGTGACTGGGAACCAGACTTGAAAGGCCAAACGTCCACTGACCTAGATAAGCTTCTGGAAGGCTGGCTCGGTCACGATCGTATGATTACTATATTGGATTTGTCTGGAGTACCGAGTGCAGTAATGAACCGATTGATCGGTGCGTTGCTCCGTATAGTTTTTGATGCGCTATTTTGGAGCCGTGACAAGAGCGAAGGCGGTGTCAACCGGCCTTTGTTGGTCGTTATGGAGGAAGCCCATGCTTACCTTACAAGAGAACATGACGAGCGTGAAGGTCCGGCTGCAAAGGTTGTCCGGCGGATAGCAAAAGAAGGACGAAAATACGGTATCGGCGCAATGATTATCAGTCAGCGGCCTTCTGAGGTAGATGAAAGCATCCTTTCCCAATGTGGAACCTTCATTGCCCTACGACTCTCCAATCCTAAGGATCGCAGTCAAGTACAGGGTACGGTGCCGGACAATCTCACAGGTTTGATGGAGATGCTCCCAGTCCTTCGAACCGGAGAAGCAATAATCACTGGCGAAGCGGCTCGACTTCCTATGCGTGTCCGTGTATCTCTGCCCCGGGAGGATCAACGACCGGAAAGCGAAGATCCGGACGTTCCAGGTCGTTGGATGGTATCTCGGATCCGCGAAGATTACGAACAGGTTGTCACCGCGTGGAGAGCTCAGTCTCCAAGAAAAGTAAAACGCGACTTAAAAATAGACCGCAAGAAAATCGCGGACGACAATGTAGAAAAGGAGACCTGATGTATGCGTCGAGATCCGGTTGCCTCATCTAATATTGCATCTGTCGGTTATGATTCACCATCACAAACACTGGAGATTCAGTTTCACAGCGGCGCTGTGTATCAGTATTACAATGTACCCCAGACAATCTATGACGCACTAATGGCGTCTGGATCAAAGGGGCAGTTTCTTAACAGTCAGATCAAGGATCGTTTCCCCTTTGCCCGAGTGTGAACTGCGGTCTTCATCCACAAGAAGCTCGGAGAGCTCGGGCCAGGCACGCCTTACTGTCATGTCGAGAATCGGACGCCACCGATCCCAAGATTTGAAGGCGCGATTCGGAAGAATTCGGACCTTATAAGATGATTACCGGCTCGCTTCTCTACAACCTCGTTGAGTGTCCCCACCGTATTTATCAAGACCTTTTCGCTGATCCCGCCATGCGCGATCCTGTCAGCAAGTTCGTTCAATTGTTGTGGGAACGAGGCACTGCATTCGAGGCGGAAGTCATAGCATCTCTTGGCATTCCTTTCACGAATCTAAGTAATCTTTCTCTTGAGGAACGAGAACGTCGTACAGATAACGCCATAGAGCAGGGCGATACATTGATTTACGGGGGTCGAATTAGGGCTGGAGATCTTCTGGGCGAGCCTGATCTGCTCCGGAAACAGGGTAGTGGATACATAGCAGGCGATATCAAGAGTGGGGCGGGCGAAGAGACCGTTGGTGACGCTGACGAGAGAAAGCCCAAGAGACATTACGCCGTGCAGCTCGCACTCTACACAGACATCCTTGAGAGAAAGGGAATCTCAGGTGGTAGATATCCTTTTGTCTGGGATATCCACGGAGACGAGATAGCCTACAACCTCGATGCCCCACAGGGCCCTCGTAGTCCCCAGACTCTCTGGGATTTCTACCTGACTATACTCGGTGAGGGGCGTCGCATCGTGGCGCAGCAGGCGCAAACGCGCCCAGCGCTGGCGAGTGTTTGTAAGTTATGTCACTGGCGAACCTCATGCACCGATGAGCTGCAACGCATAGACGATCTTAGTCTTATACCTGAGCTTGGGAGAGCCAGACGAGATGCAATGTTGCCGCACCTGCAGACCGTCTCAGAACTCGCGCAGCTAGATATCAATTCAGTGGTCCGTGGGAGTAAGACCATCATATCCGGGGTAGGGCCTGATACCCTCGCACGCTTTCAAGAACGGGCTCAACTACAGAAAGGGCCTAATTCGCAGCCGTACCTACGGAAGCGCCTGGAACTGCCAGACGCGAACACAGAACTCTTCTTTGACATCGAAGCAGATCCGATGCGCCGAGATATTTGCTACTTGCATGGTTTCCTAGAGCGTCGTGACGGAGACCTCGAATCCGAAAAGTACATTCCATTTCTCGCCGAGACGCCAACTGAGGAACAAGAGAGGGAAGCCTTCGCAAAAGCCTTCGAATATATCCGGTCCAGGGCACCGTGTGTAATCTACTATTATTCGAAATATGAACGCACATGGTGGCGAAAGCTTCAAAAGCGTTATCCAATGGTCGCCAGCGAAAGTGATGTCGAAGCGATCTTTGAAAAAACGACTGCCGTGGATCTCTTCTACGATGTGGTGCAGCCGTCGACTGTCTGGCCCACTCACGACCATTCAATCAAGACACTTGCCTCGCACCTTGGTTTCAAGTGGAGAGATCCAAGCCCCTCAGGTGCGGATTCCATAGAATGGTATCACCGTTGGATGGATACCGGCGATAAAGCCGTTCGTCAACGGATTCTTGAATACAACGAAGACGATTGTCGAGCTACGAGGGTGCTGTTAGACGGAATTCGTAGCCTTCGGGTGCGTGGCGATCACTGACAATTGGGTAACAAATTGAGGTCCCGTCTTGCATTGCAACAATGTGTGATTGCAAAATCTGACCCATACCGCAAGCTTGACTAACTATGGCACGATCAACCGTTCATTACGCCGACAGCGAAACAAACAACATCCTCAAGAAGCTGCATAACAAGCTGCGCCCTGCGGGGACGCCGGTGCAGCGCGTGGAATATATTATTGAATTGCTGTTGCTGCGGATCTTTGAAGTTAAGCTGCTTCAAGACGCTGAATTCGAGCAGCTACGTCGTGTGTTTACTGGGGATAACGAAAATCTGCTCTTTTCGTCTCTTATGGGGCTCGCAAACGATCAAATTCTCCCGACTCTCAATACGAAGTTCTTTCCTTTCTACGCCAACATTCTTAATCACGCCCGCAAAGTCTGGAAAGGGAACCTCTCCACTAAAGTTCAGGACCAACTTGTTCTGATCGAGGAAGTTTTCAGCAACTCAAACTTTACGAATAACGTTACCAGTGGAAACATGGCGGAGGTTATCGGGCTTGTTACCGAGCTCGACAAAGATCGCCTGTTGAAAACAGATCTGCTTGGCGATGCAATAGAGTCGGCGTTGTCCGAAACTGGCGGCACAAAGGACATCGGTCTGCATCGGACGCCTGATCACATCCGCCACTTTATGGTCGGTCTGATTGCTCCGACATTTGATGATCGTCTATTCGACCCAACCGTCGGCACAGGCGGTTTTATGTTCGATAGCTTCGAATACGTGCTACAGGGTGTGAGCCGTGACGGACGTTGGCCAGGGCCGAAAGAACACCCGGAGCTCGCGGCCTGGTTTAAGACGTGGTTCGGCGCCCATCCGGTTGCCATGCCGTCCATCGAGACCACCACCGACTTTTACCGCACAGGTGTCGGCGGCATCGAATACCTCGGCATGGTCCGCAAGATGGCCGCGATCAACTTCTACGTGCGCGGTCTCAATCCCGGCAACATCCAGCAGGGCGACGCGCTGGAAAAGTTCGGCACGGAGATTCTGCCCAAGAGCAAGACTCTCATCCTCGCCAACCCGCCCTTCGGCGCGGAGCGCGACAAGGAATCTTATCCCAACGTCTGGAGCGAGTATCCCACCGAGAGCGAGACCACGATTCTCTTCGTGAAGCTCATGCTGGAATCGCTCAAGCCCGGCGGACGCTGCGCGGTGATAGTCTCCGAAGGTTTCCTCACTTGGGATCAAAACAGTGCCCGCGCTCTGCGCCGCGCGTTGCTGGACGAGTGCGACCTGCAAGCCGTCATCGGCCTCCCGCAAGGCGTGTTCGTAAGCAAAGGCGGCCAAGGGCCGAAAACCTCCATCCTCTGCTTCGTCAAAGGCGGGCGCACGCGCAACGTGTGGTTCTACAAGGTGACGAACGACGGCTACACGATGGGCACGAACCGCAAGCCCGTTTCCGGCTGCCAGCTTGTCGAGGCGCTCGATCTGTTCCATCGCTTCGTGCGCGAAGGCAAACAGCCGCCGGAGACGCGCCACTCCTTCTGCATCCCCGCTGACTGGATCAAAGTGCTCGACCCGCGAGTGAAGGACAAAATCCGTGACGAGACCCGCACCGAAATGAGCGCGCGGGCGGTGGAAGAGAAAGCCAAGCTCACCGAAAAGCTGGATGCGCAAGTGACCGCGAAGAAACTCACCGCCACCGAACGCAAAGACCGCCTCGCCCAGCACGACGAACTATGGCGGAGCAAAACCGAGAACGCTATCGTGCAGAAAATCGAACGCGCCCACCTCTACTCGTTCAACCTGTCGAATTACCGTAGCAACCTCACCCCGGCGCAGCTTGCGGCGTGGAAAGATTTCGCCGCGACCTATCTTCGCGAGGACGACCCGTCGAAGACGCTGGAGAAGCAATACCGCGCCATCGCCGCCGCCGCGCCGGATGAACTGGATGAACTGATTTCCGGCCTGGACCCGCGCCACACACTCGAACTGGACATCGCCCGCCAATTCTTGACTGGCATCTCGACCGAAATTTTCACCAAGCATCCGCACCTGCGGACGTTGCAGGAAATCATCGCGTCGCAGCAGAAGACTCCGCGAGTCCAGTTGAAGGAATTGCTTGAGCCGGTGTCCCGCCCGGTCGTGTTGGAAGAAGGTCGGACGTATCGGCGTGTGACCGTGAAGCTCTACGGCAAAGGAGTTCTGCTGCGGGACAGAGTCACCGTTGATGACTTGAAGGGCGACAAGTGGTTTCAGGTCAAGGCTGGCGACCTCATCTTTTCAAAGATTGATGCGCGCAACGGCGCGTTCGGACTGATTCCCGAAGCGCTCGACGACGGCATTGTGACGAACGAATTCCCGACGCTCGTCGTGAAGAAACTGGAGTGCCCTCCCTCGTTGCTAGCGGCTTTGTTCGCTGACGAAAAGTTCTACGGACAGATTGAAGCCAAGGTTTCTGGCGCAAGCGGAAGACGGAGGGTAGAGCCGGAGGTAATTCTGGAAATGGAGATTCCGATTCCAACGACGGAGGACTCGGATCAATTCAGCGCGCGTATCAGCCGGCTGCGAGCCCTCGCCGAAGGCGCAGGACTCGTTACCAGCACTTGGAAGATCGAACGATCATTTTTCACCGGCGCTGAGATGCCACTTTCGGAAATCGCAGACATAGGGACTGGTTCAACGCCGTCGCGCACAAATGTGGCCTACTTCGGCGGCGATGTGAATTGGGTGCTGACTAGCGAGGTTGACGAGAACGAAATCTCCACGACTGCAGAAACGCTCACGCGAGAGGCAATCAAGGACTGCGGCCTCCGCATCTACCCGCCTGACACGATCCTCGTGGCGATGTATGGCCAGGGAGTGACGCGTGGCAAAGCCGCCTTGCTCCGCATCCCCGCCGCCATCACGCAGAACTGTGCTGGAATTGTCATCAGTCGTCCCGAGGTTCTTCCGCGCTACGTCTATTACTTCATTCGCTCGATCTACGAGGTCATTCGCGGACAGGAATACAGCGGCGGCGGCGTTCCACACTTGAATCTGAGCATCGTTGCCAACGTGCGTGTGCCAATTCCATCAATCGAAGAACAACAACGGATTATTGTCGAGTTCGACGCCAAGATGAAACTGCTCGCCGAACTTCGTTCGTTGAAAGACGAAGCCGAGCGTTCGATTCAGCAAACCCTCAACCGCATTTGGGAGAGTTGACTATGCCAAATGTCATCACTTTTGAACGAGCGTTGGAGTTGGCGGGCAGTGGGAAGCGTCATCTGCTGCTGGGAAACGGCTTCAGCATCGCTTGTCGTCCGGACATCTTCGTTTACGGCAAGCTTTTCGAGCGCGCTAATTTTGATGAGATTCCGCGGGCTAGAAAAGCTTTCGACGCTCTTGGTTCAACGGATTTTGAGCGGGTAATTAAGGCTCTCCGCGATTTCGCCGCCATCGCACCCATCTATGCCCACGCATCGCCCGAAGCGGCTTCTGACGCTGACGCGCTTCGCGAAGTCCTTGTCCGGACGATTGCGCGAAGCCATCCGGCACGTCCTGCAGACATAAACGCGGAGGAGTATGCGTGCTGCAAAATGTTTCTGTCGCATTTCAACCGCATCTTCACCGTGAATTATGACCTTCTCCTTTACTGGACGCTTATGCAGGACGAGATCGAACCGGACGTTCGCTGCGACGACGGATTTCGCAAGCCTGACGACGATTACGACGCTGAATACGTGACTTGGGAGGCAGAGAACATTTACGACCAGAACATTTACTATCTACACGGCGCACTTCATCTTTTTGACGCTCCTTCAGAGTTGCAGAAATACACTTGGGCAAACACTGGCGTTCCGCTGATTGACCAAATCCGTGAAGCACTCTCCAGGAATTTCTTCCCGCTATTTGTCGCTGAAGGGACGAGTGAAGAAAAATTCACGCGAGTGCGCCATAGCGATTACTTGTCGAAGGCGTATCGCTCCATCATCCCCATCACAGGTTCTTTATTTATTTATGGGCACTCGCTTGCAAAGAACGACGACCATGTCCTGCACATGATCGCCAAGGGCAAGACAGACAACCTTTTTGTGAGCATCCACAAAGACCCGGAATCGGAATCAAACCAAGCCATTATTCGGAAGGCAAATGCGCTTGCAGCGTTACGTCCGCCGAGAAAGCCATTGGCCGTTCATTTCTTCGATTCGGACAGCGCACACGTTTGGAGGTAATCCATGCCCACGCGCACGAAGACCGGCATTTGGGACAACGAAGCCTCGGCCGTGGACTTGGCGGTCTATGACGCATTGAAGCCGGTGGGTTGGTCGCGTGAAAATGGGACATTGCTTTACCAGCCGAACTACGCGCTTACCGAGGAAGACCAGCACGAATATCCCGGCAGCAAGTCCATCAAGCCCGATTTCGTGCTCCAGGATTTACAGGGCTTCGCGCTGGCGGTCATCGAAAACAAGCTCGACGACCCGCATAAGGCGTTGCCGAAGCTGCGGCTCAAATACAGCCGGCTGCTCAAGCCACGCTACCTTTACGCTTGCGCGGCGGACGGCGCGGGCGGGCTGAAGATTCTTTTCTTTGACATGGCCTGGCGCGGCACGGACGCGGCGGAGTTCAAATCCATCGGCGAGTTCATGTCGCTGGAGGAGATGAAGCTGAAGATCGAGCAAGGCCGGCAGAAGCAGCGCGAACAGCAGATCACGATTGATACCACGCTGGCCGGCGGCTTCGACCCGGCGGCGGGCAAGGACCGCTATTACCAGCTTGATTGCATCCGGGTGCTGCTCGACCACTTCCGCGAGGGGAAGATGAAGATGCTCGTCCACATGGCGACGGGCCTCGGCAAGACGCGAACGATGGTGGCCTTTTCCAAGGCACTGCTCGACTACGCACTGGCCAAGCGCGTCCTTTTCGTGGTGGATCGGCGCACGCTCGCGCGGCAGGCGATCAACAAGGGGTTCCGCCTGCTCACGCCCACCTACAACAGCCATTGGATCACCTCGGGGAACTGGCGTGCCCACACGAACAAGAACATCCACGCTGTAGTCATCGACACACTTGATCTGCTCTACAACAAGATTCCTAGCAACTTCTATGATCTACTCGTCGTCGACGAATGCCACCGCTCCATCACAGTCAACCGCAACCTGATCTTCGACCACTTCATCTGCCCGCGCATTGGCTTAACTGCTACACCCAAGATCGCCGTGCCCGCTGACGGAAAGGATATCGATCCGGAAGATCTCGCCATTAACGACACATA
>Ga0184640_10000165_pt1 | contig 16016 bp, 15 predicted proteins | sample PLM31_200_b2_FD_133161 | JGI IMG/M metagenome (GOLD analysis project Ga0184640, IMG submission 133161) | Groundwater sediment microbial communities from an aquifer in East River, Colorado, USA - PLM3-1_200_b2 | ecosystem: Environmental > Terrestrial > Soil > Riparian zone | place: USA: East...
AGAAACCTGTCCCTTCACTTCTATCAGCGCTACCAGATAATGGGACATCCAATATAGTCAATAATTCTTTGGAGAAACCTGTCCCTTCACTTCTATCAGCGCTACCAGATAATGGGACATCCAGTACTGTCAATAATGCAGCTAGTACAGGTTTCTTGATTTATGAGAACCATATTTCTGGGATTAAAATCCAATATCCAGATAGCTGGTCAACAAGAACCTATACTTACACTAAGGCTGGTAACAATACCGTTGTAGGATTTTACTCACCTTCAAAAACTGCCTCTCAACTTGGGAATATTTCAGGTGTGTCGGGCCAGTTTGTGCCATACTCTGACATATTTGTTTTTGATTCCAAGAATATGTCTCTAGATAAAATAATTAATGGACGTATAAATAGAATTCAAAATGATACAAATTCTGTAATCCATGAGTCAAAACCGGTTACTCTCAAAGGAAATCATGATGCTCATATCTTGGTTTATTCCGCTGCAACAGGAGGAGATGAACTTTTCAAGAAGATGCAGCTCTACACCGTATTTGGTAATAAAGTATATTTAATTACCTTTACATCACAAGAGGCATTATTCTCAAATTATTTGTCAGTAGTTCAGAAAATGAATAATTCCTTTGAAATAAGTAATAAAGTCACAAATGTAAGTAATTTCGACTCTATACAATAGACATGTAGTTTTATTTGAGTAGAACAACGATAAGGTAGAAATGAATCCGATCTAAAGTCTAATATTGTCTATCATCAATGCAAATGAGTTCTGGCAATTAAAAGATGAATATAACTAAATAGGGTATACCTGACTTGAATAGCTGCAATCTTAATGAATGAAATTAACAGCATTGAATTTAGTATCACATCCGAAATGGGTTTGTTATGATGTCTCAAATTCTAATACAATGTCAACCTACAAAACCATATTAGATGAAAAAATAAAATTTAGTTAAAGTAACTGGTCAAGATCTCCGGATCAATCAACATCTTTAATCATCTAGTGTAAGGTCAATGCCACTTGGAAAATCCATTCCTACGTTATTCACTATCTTGCATTTTCCTGCCACCGTATCTCCGTTATCTGGGTTGTAGTCTAGGACTATGCTACTGCCACCACAGTTAAAATCGTTACTTCCAGGGCCGCCATCCATTATTGTGGTTCCAATCCCTGCGATGAGCTGATCGTTACCATCACCGCCGACTAAAAGATTATTTCCGAGTGCTCCGAAAAGTATGTCATTTCCAGGTCCCCCATCAACTAGATTGGCTCCACCTCCAGGCATGATAATGTCATCATCACGTTCGCCGTATAACCTGTTATCACCAAGGCCACCATAAATGATATCATTACCCATACCTGCAAATACTCTATCTATTCCACCAAGTGTGTAGATTATCTCATCATCACCATCACCCTTGATTTTATCGCTGCAAGGAGTTCCAATTATCAGGTGCCCTTTTCTCTTTATCTCTGATGGGCCACCTGTTAATCCATCATTTAAGCATCCTGAATCTGATAACTTATCTATTGACTTTGAATTGAGAAGGTTATCTAAAGCACCACCTATGTTATCGATGATGTCCTGGATCCCACTCAAATCTATCAACTGGGCATTGACCTGGTTTCCCGGCACAACCAGTCCTATTGATATTATCAATCCAACGATGAAAAGATTTGTAGATTTACCAAACATTCGAAAAACCCGATTGGAATTGTTATTAAAGTGCCGATAGGTACTAAAAGGAATTTTCATATTGCTTCATTACTAATCTCGCAGATCAATCTTTGGAATACTCTCCGCTCCGGTGTCATTTCCTACAACAGTATTCACTATCTTGCATTGTCCTGCCACTGTATCTCCATTATCTGGGTTGTAGTCAAGTACTATAGCTCTAGCCATCCCAAGTAATGATAGAGGACAGTCATAATGATTAGCTCCTGAACCTCCTTTCATAATAGTATCACCGGCTCCAGCAAACAACTTGTCACTCCCCTTACCGCCAGCTAAAAGATCATTTCCTAAGCTTCCTAGTAATGTGTCATCTCCACTATCCCCATCGACGACATTATTTCCAGCACCAGGTAGAAGAATATCATCCTGCTTACCTCCATATAATTGACTAGAATGTCCACCAAATATCATATCATCACCATCACGACCAAATACCTGCTCATTACCTCCTCCACGAATTATGTCGTCATTATTAGTACCAACACAAGTTACCGAATCGTCGCATGTTTCTAAATTACCATAAAAAACACCAGAATTGAAATCTAATCCCTCAATTCTGTCTCCTATCTTACCCAGCGGTGAAGTTGCTTCTTTGCTTTCTGCATGCTCAAATCGTATCGTCTGAATGCCTGCAGTAAAAAGAAGTAATACAGCAATCAATGTTGCAGTCTCACATCTAATCAAAATTGATTGTCTCTTGTCCACAAATTGAGGTTTTGAAAGGATCTTAATAAGTTTTCCAGACTACCTGTCATTGGCTCCAGTAGAGAGTCAATATATTAGAAATATCTTACTTTAATCTGTGCTCGGTGAGATGAATCTAATTAATTGGCTTAAGGATTATCGTCCTTCCCGAAAAACCAACTCAACAGCATTCTAGGTTGAGTTTAACACGTTCCATTTGTGGTCCCATTGGTAGTACGTTGAGAAAAATCATAGCCTACAGTCAGGACTATAAGGTGAGCATTTGGTGAGCAATCACCGTTCTCTTCAATACAGTGATTTCATATTATGTAGTTCATACTGATTTATGCTAGTGCAGTTCAACACTGCCAAAACTAGTTTTACCAGAGTATGGAGCTACAAGTACCATTATGATGTGAGCACGTTCGTCCGTAGTTCGACTACCACCCATACCTAGGAGTTCACCCAATGTTGATAACCCTGTTGTAACAGTACGAGGTTTCTCCCAGTCACCACCGACTATGTTTCCAATACCTATCTGTGTGTTTTGTCCAATCTGCAACAGAGCCTGTAACGGTTTGATTGACTCGGTCACATTAGAACCAGCAGGAGCAGCCAATAGGCTCGTATTCGATTCAGGAGAACCACTTGGCAATTCACCCAATTTACCAATCATACCAACTAGAGGATTTGTGGTATTTTTACCAGCCAACTTATTAGAAGCTTCCACTAATGCCAATAAATTTTTAATACTGCTGCCAGGTGTTTTTATGACCGTCACCGTTACCGGTATTGATTTGTTGGAGTCATTATCGCCATCCCCTCCTACCTGTTTTAAGGTAATTGATGCGGCACCGTCACCAACGTTAACTCCCGAAACCTCTATTCCATCAACCCAGCTTATTATCTGTATATTAGACAGCGATGAAGCACCACGTATTTTTTCCAACAATGGTGCTGAAGCCATGTTCTCGGGGTTACTGCTTTGGTCTGTATCTGACAGCTGTGCGAATATTGAATTCGAAAAGACCGCCGGCGTTGCTAAAGGCGTAAATAGAAGCAAAGTAAAGGTGAGGATCAATACATTTCGATTCATAATAGCATTTTAGGTAATAGATCCTACTTAAATAATTTTTTATGGTCTTGACTGAAGATATGAGTAATCTTGTAGAACATACGGCTAGCGTGTGTTGATAACGCCCAAACAAAGTTGATATGCGCTATTACAGTCACTTCTAATTGAAACATTTCATTTCAAGGAATTATATAGCACATATAGAGATATTGTTCAGTACTAAACCTGCGTGTAATATCATAGAAAATTCGGCTTTCATAATGGATGAATGTATCAAGAAACACTTAAATGAATATAGTAGGCGCCATGGTTGAATGAATTTAAGATATTATTTTGGGGTGGTGGCACTCCTTGGCATAACGTTAAGCCTTGCAGTTTTACCATCAATTTCTAAATTTACTTATGCACAACCAGCAGGCGGACAAGATAAGCGTCCAAACATTTTGGTCATCATGGGAGACGATCTGGGCTTTTCAGATATTGGATCTTTCGGTAGTGAAATTGCAACACCTAATATGGATGCATTAGCAAAAGACGGTAAGATTCTAACTAATTATCACACAAATCCAGTCTGTTCTCCTGCTAGAGTATCATTCCTTACTGGTGTTGATAATCATATAGGAGGTATTGGTACTATGTATGAAAACATAGCTCCCAACCAAGTAGGGAAGCCAGGTTATGAGACATACATTAACAACAGAGTTGTAACTATTGCAGAGATGTTAGGAGATGCAGGTTATGATACCCTTATGTCTGGAAAATGGCATCTGTCTGGATCTGGATGGGAGAAAGGTACAACCCCATACGACAGAGGCTTTGAAGATGTTTTTGTGTTATTGGAATCTGGAGCTCAGCATTTTAATGGTGATCCGTATTATGCTGGGGGTCACCCAACGTTCCTGAACAACGGAACCCAAGTTTCGAGACCTGACAATGGCACTTATTCAAATGAAATGTACACAAGTATTATGCTTGATAAAATAAAGGCGCATCAAGGTAACGGTAATCCACTGTTCATGTATCTTTCGTTCCAAGCATCACATAGTCCATTCCAAGCACCACAAGAGTACATCAAGAAATATGAAGGAGTGTATGATGTAGGGTATGATATGATAAGAGAGCAGAGATTTGAGAAACAGAAGGAGCTTGGGATATGGCCGCAAGATATGAAGCTTCCACAAAGACTGCCCCAATCACCAGCTTGGGATACTTTGAGTGCTGATGAAAAAACAAACAAGGCAAAGATACTTCAGGCACACGCAGCGATGATAGAAGATATGGATACTAATATTGGTAAGGTTATACAATACCTAAAAGATATTGGGCAGTACGATAACACTTTGATTGTGTTTACATCCGATAATGGAAGTAGTGAACCAGTCGAAATGAAAAATTTGGCTACCGTTGGAGTTGAGGAAGCAAACAAATTCTATAATACATTTAACAATAGCGCAGCAAACATAGGAAATGAAGACTCTCTCGTTAATTACGGAGCATGGGGTGCTGGAGCTTCAGTCTCTCCATTATCATATTTCAAAACAACACAAGGTGAGGGTGGGGTTAGACCTCCGTTGGTAATGAAATTGCCAGGTACTGGCAACCAAACACAGCCAGACATAGTGAATGCATTTGTACAAGTTAACGACATGACTCCTACTTTTCTAGATTATGCAGGCGTACAAGCTCCTGGTTCTACTTACAACGGAACGGAAGTTCATCCAATAATGGGAAAATCGATAAAGCCACTTTTAGAGGGTAAAATTGCAATAGTGCATGCAGAAGACGAACCAGTCGCGCAAGAGATGTTTAACAACAGTGCTGTTTGGATGGGTGACTGGAAAGCAGTAAGGAATTTCCAACCCATAGGTGATGGTCAATGGCATCTATTCAATATTACAAGTGATATTGGTGAGAATACAGATCTTGCCAACCAGCATCCTGAAATACTCAAGAAGCTTATTTCAGATTATGACAAGTTCGCAAAGGATGTTGGGGTAGTAGTACCATCTGGAAGTATTGAAGCTTTCCAAACAGTGGGCGAGAAATCAGGTTGAATACCTGCGGAAAGAAAAAGCTCATCGAGTATTTCTAAACTGCTTTCGAAAGACTCGAATACTCCTAAACCACTAGCATAAAACAGATAAGTCCTGAATATGAATTTAAAAACCACGCTTGTTTTTTAGCTTATATTTTTGTCCTGGTGGTTAACTGCTAGCATCGTATCGGTTTCATCACGTATACCCTCACCAGCACTATCACGAATTGACAATCCCGCATTATTCAAGAATCCTTCACTTGGTAACACAAATACGATGCACATTTATCAAAAGTAGATCGTTGTTTTGCTATCCATATTCAGTAATAGGATCTACGACTGTTTGATTTGTTTTATTTCCGGAGATATTTCCTTCGGTTCGCGTTATTATTTTGGATGTAGATCCTGACTGGCTCTCTGTGCAAGCTCTCCTGACGTGAAATTAAACATATTTAAAATAATCCCACGCAGATGCATAAATGCAATTTTAATAGTTCTCATTTAGAGATAAAAATCAAGTGAGAATGAATGGGTTTATATGAAACCATCTACAATTCAGCCTGTGAAAATTACGTGCGGAAGAAAGGTTGCAACGTTTGTTGTGCTTGTAGCAGTTGTATCATTAGTTTTTGGAGTTGCGATGAAATCATGGACATCATCATTGTATGGTGATGTTTATGCACAATCTCCAACAAACGAACGTCCAAACATATTAGTAATTATGGGAGACGATTTTGGTTATTCTGATCTAGGAACATTTGGTAGTGAGATCTCTACACCTAATTTAGATCAATTAGGAAGAGATGGAAAAATCTTGAGCAATTACTACACGCACACGGTATGTTCTCCAGCAAGGAGCACTTTGCTTACAGGTGTTGACAATCACATAGCAGGCATTGGAACAATGTACGAAAACATTGCGCCCAATCAGGTGAATAAAACAGGATATGAAACTTATATTACTGACAGGGTTGTCACTGTTGAAGAATTATTAAGAGACGGTGGATATAACACATTACTTGCAGGTAAGTGGCATCTTTCAGGAAAAGGATATCACAATGGGACGGGACCCGCCGACAGAGGATTTGAACAAAGTTTCACGTACCTTGAATCAGCTACCAACCATTTCACGTATGGACCATACTATCCTGGTGGTCTTGCGACTTTTATGGATAACGGAAAAATAGTTGAAAAACCAAATGCCACTAAATATTCTAGTGAATTGTATACAGATATAATGATTGATTATATCAAGAAATCCCAAGAGGCTGGCAAACCATTTTTTGGATATCTTGCATATACGGTAGCACATACCCCGTTCCAGGCCCCACAAGATTACATCAAAAAATATGAAGGAGTTTATGATGGTGGGTGGGATAAAATAAGAGAACAGAGATTTGAAAAACAGAAAGAACTTGGGATATGGCCTGCTAATCTGACGTTGCCCAAGAGCTATCCACCTTTCCCAGACTGGGATACACTAGCTGAGGACGAGAGAAAGCAAAGGTCACAGATACTTGCAGTGCATGCTGCCATGATAGAGAAGACGGACAATGAAATAGGCAGGTTGATACAATTCCTCAAAGACTCAGGCGAGTATGATAATACGCTGATAATGTTTACTTCGGACAACGGAGGCAGTGAACCATCAGACAGTCCCGTGAAGATATCAAGTCTTGAAGGTGCATCAAGCAAGGCGCAGGAGGAATTCATAGCTGGGATGAATGAGAGCTTTGATGCCATAGGAGGCAAAGACTCCTATTGGGGATATGGTTGGCAAGGAGCAGTTATGTCCAACACTCCTCATTCAGGAATGAAATCCTCCGCGTTCAATGGAGGCCTAAGACCACCATTTGTTATAAAGGAACCATTTTCAAGCTCAAATTCAACTGAGATGGATATTGTAAAGGCATTTGTCCATGTTAGTGACATGACTCCTACATTCCTGGAATATGCAGGTGTTACACATCCTGGCTCAGAGTATCAGGGAAGACCAGTCAGTCCAATGATGGGTAAATCCATAAAGCCACTTCTCGAAGGTGCTGTTGAAAAGATACACATGGATGATGAAATACTCTCACAAGAGCTGTTTGGTAACCGTGCAGTATTTATGGGTGATTGGAAGCTACGGAGTAACATAGTGCCTGCAGGGGACGGACAATGGAAGCTCTTTAACATTGTACAAGACATTCGCGAAGCAACAGACCTGTCAAAGGAACATCCAGACATACTTAAAAAGATGGTATCTGCCTATGACAAATGGGCTCAAGATGTGGGAATCATAGAGCCAGAATATAGCGAAGAACAACTGAAGGGCCTAGATGCAATGCTTGGACAAAGTAACCAGACAGCAGAAGCACCAGGTATTGCAATAGAGCAGTAAAACTTGCCAATAACAAGAACCAAAATTTTTTCTTCCTTTATTGAAGTACAATCCTCAGGCTAGAACGAAAGGAGATTGTATAAAAGTATCATAATTAACAACGCTTCGTTTTATGAGTTCCACAGTCCCGTGAGTTCTTTAAACTGACATATGTCGTTCTGTATAAATCTTAGTGCTCCATTATCCCGATACCGCTTCTTTTTTATTCATTTGCGCAAGTTTGCCACCAAGCATGTATCTCTGACTGGAGAATGATTGAGAACTTGGAATTATCATGTCTTCTTTTGCAAGAGTATAAATAGATGTATCTCTAACTCTCAGAAATGAAAACATCAATGGACAAATCTCCCGGGTGGCTGAGAGGTGTACAGATTGGTCTTGGGGTTATTGCAGTCATATTATCAATATATGCGCTCGCGTTTCCCGCATATACGTTTCTCTCTGTAGTAGTAATACTTTCCATAGTATTATTTATTGTAGGAATTGAGAAGATTATTACTGGTATTTTCCTTCCTGTCAAGGGAAGATGGGCCACCATAGGCCTTGGCATACTTGTCCTCATATTTGCGGGTCTTGCCATTTCGTTTCCAGTAGCGACTGCGTTAGTTGTAACAGTCTTTATCGGCATTGCACTTCTCTTCAATGGTGGTGCAAGAATAGTTGAGGGCTTGTCAGGCAAGCATTCTGGCTGGGCAAAATTTTTCCTTGTTGGTGTAGGCATATTGTCAATAATCATAGGAATTATGGTCCTTGTCTCGCCTTTGTTTGGTGCAGCCCTTGCAGGATATATTATAGCAATAGGACTATTGATAACAGGAATTCAGATGATTGTAGTAGGTGCTGCAGGCAAGAAAATGATGCCCGACTCATCTGTGACGAAGTAGACACCAACTGGTAATGTAACTAGTTAAAGTAAAGGAAAGGTTTGGCTAGTACATTTTAATTTTTTTGTATTATAGCCTTACCTCATTGTGACATAAAATTAAAGCATGCAAAAGAAAGTAATGTGCGACTGGTAAATTATTACTCGTATCACATATTGTTGTCCAGAGATCATCTCAAGTGATTGATAAGGTCAATACATTTTGCTTGTTTCTCTTCGATTTCTGAAAGTCTCTCCATTAATTCGTTTTTGAGATAAAATACTTCTTGTTCTCTCTTTTCCCTTTCTTCATTCTCAAATCTTCGTTTATAGAAAGTGTTGGTGATGACAGATAACATGATTGCTATCATTGAAATGCCAAAAAACATATAAAATAATGCTACCATTCGTCCTATGTTGCTCACCGGAACTATATCGCCATATCCTACAGTGGTAACCGTCGCAACACAGCACCATAATGCGTCAAGAGGAGTTTTTATTTTTGAATTAGGTACTTGCGATTCTATACCGTACATGACAAAGGTTCCTAGCAATATGATCAGGCCGGATGCTATGAATAAAGAAATAGTTCTATTCATAACAGATGATGACTAGTGATAGTTTCTAAGTTAACTGTGTAAGACCCAAATTACAAGATTTTAACGGGTTAAACTAGAAAGGAAGGATAGTAGAACGGACAAACGGAATTTTTCATACTGAATGTTTTAATTCGATAAGCCTTCCAGCTATTAATCCTAAAATTATTCCATAAATTACATGGAAAAAAAAGGAACCTATTACTACAACTAAGTACAATCCTTGAAAGTGTTGTGCTATTACAAAGACATATTGATTTGGAGCAGAAAAGTTGAACATATCTAATTTCGGTTGTATAATATACGTTGTCAAGGGTAAAAAAAAGACTAACCAAAGTGATATTCCAGTTATTATTCCTAAAATTGTACCACGTTTGAAACCAAATGGAATTAATCTATTCCAAAATATTGCTCCCTGTCCAAGTAAATTACCAGCTACAGCTCCTGTAGCAAAATGTAATAAGAGACCAACATATGGTGATGTATTGGAATCATAATATCCTAAAGATGATCCTATTACAGCAAAAAAAGTACCAGATGGAGTTTTTGAAATGAAATCTAAGCTAAATAATAATCCAGATATTGCAATTGATGCCAATAATCCCGCGAATGTACAACACGCTAACAGATATCTTGAGTGTTTTTCAGTTTTCATAACTTTATTAATTTTACTTTCATGAATCATGTTTATAAACAATTATACGGGCTCACGATATACTTCTATCATAACCCATTCTAGATAGCTTACAAATATACTTTGGAGTTGTACCCATCTCATCAAACTTTTTAGAATTTACCATTTGATGGTACTAAGCAATAAGAGTTAGTAATGATTCATAAAATAATCTTATGCCTGAAAAACCAATATTAGATACTATATTAGATCCGTCAGAACGCTTTATTAAATAGTAACGATACACTAAGTGCGCATGAGTTCAAAAAATAATTACTGCAGTCATTGTGGTGAGAAATTAGATCCTAACGCTAAAATCAAATATTGTCCCAAATGTGGCACAGATATTAAAGTAGGTGCAACACGTAAATTATCATCATCGATTGCAGAACAACTACCATACAAAAATCCGGGAACGGCTGCACTAATAGCACTCGTAGGCGGAATATTTGCTTTACCAGGTATAGGACACATGTACGTTGGAAAAGTGGGAATTGGTATTGGAATACTGATTATGGGTTTCATACTTTATGTTCTTACCTTTACAATTATAATTTCTGTAACCTCAACTAGAGCCTTTGAAGCACAATATACTCCAACTGGCAATGCGCCACCGCTGGCTATAGGTGTCATGATTGTTATTCTTGCCATTGGCATTACATATCTTGTACTGTTCATATGGCAAATATTTAGTGCTAGGAAATTAGCAAAGAAATTCAATGAACTTGTAAAATCAACAGGCAAAGAGCCATGGTAAAAAGAATAAGCTATGAATAATAATTATTATTGATTTAATAATACAGTTATGTTTCAAAGAGAGTATAGTTCAAAATTGTGTCAAATTTGATTCAGAAAGCACTGCGCCCATTGATATTAGTTCACTACTTGAGTTCAAAATTATTAGAATATTAACTATAAGGATATGGAGATTATTTTTTATAATTCCAAGTCGTATTTTTATTATCATAATTCAATAATTCTTGTGATTATTACAAGTTTTGCTCAAATTTGCCCTGTAATCATCACCTGATAATCTTTAATAACGATTGAAACGATAATTAGTTAGTTAACTTATAATTTGGATGAAAAAAAGTCAGAAGAGATTATTAATGCGAATTCCCAGGAACCTGATTCAGGAGTTTCAAAGGACAAAAACTCCTTTGCACATCTCGTGAATGAAGGGTTTCTGGCTGGGCAAAAAATAGCCAAGGTTTCTGTGGTGACTCTAATCAGTATAGGGATTGCAGAGTTGCTTATGGGATATGTGAGTGGAAGTGTAGTAGCTACTGCCGACGGTGTAGATTCTATGTCAGATGCTATGATTTCATTTATCGTATTGATAGGTTTACGATTTGCACGCAGACCAGCTGACAGAAGATTTCAATTTGGTTACCATAAAGTAGAAAGTTTTGCAGCAATGGTAGCAGCGATTGGAATGATCCTCATCGGCTCCTTCATAGTTTACCATTCGTATGAAGGATTTATCCAGCCGAAAGAAATTCAACAGCCAATACTGACAATGATAGTGCTTGCGATCGCAGGCGGCATTTCCTTACACAGAGCGCTTCAGATGCGAAATATAGCAAACAAATACAATCTACTCTCTTTAAAGACCGATGCCAAGAATTCAATAAAAGATGGATCAGCTTCAGTTTTAGGTTTCTTCAGTGTGCTACTAGCCAGCCAGTTTGGATTCTTGCAAGCTGATGCCATAGGTGGAATGATAATTGCAGGATTCATATTCTCTGTGGCTTATGTTTCCTTGAAACAATCATCACTGATACTAGTTGATGCGTGGCAAAACCCTCTCAGTCCAGATTACATGAAAAAACTAGTAGAGGAAAGGTTTCAAGGTATGATCAAAGTAAGATCGATAAAATTGCGTCAGACAGGTATGATCTCACAGGCTGAAATTCATGTTGAAATGGATGGCAGTAAACCATTGAATGAGGTAGAAGCGGTTTTGCTTAACACAGAAAGGGTAATCAAATCCAAAATTCCCAGTATGGATATAGTTTTGGTCGTTCCTCATGCGCACGCTAGATTAGGTAGACGCTTATAATCGGTCTAGTACAAGGAACACTAGTTAAATACTAAATATAATTAAATCTATAATCTTGGTCTTACATTACCTTCTCTTTTGTATTGGCTTATCTTTACTACCTATGATTCCTCAGTATACATATTCAAGTTTATTTAACGTTGCAGCTGTCGGAGACTGGGCATGCAATGATAATTCCAAGAACACTTTAAGAAACATTGTAAGTAAGAAACCGGAACTAATTATCGCACTTGGAGACCTCTCGTACCAGAGAACTGCAGAATGCTGGTTTGATATAATTTCTTCCGTAGATAACATAACTAGGATAGTCCGAGGAGACCACGACAATGATTTTCGTACTAGTCAATATATGCAGCATTTCAACATGTCCAGTGAATTTTATTCATTTAACCACATCAATATACACTTTCTCATAATGTCCACAGAAATACCATATGAATTAGGTTCCAAACAATATGAATTTGTCAAGTCAGATTTAGAAAATGCATCAACAAATTCGACCATCGACTGGATAATAATCGCGTACCATCAACCTGCTTATATATCTCCAAATGATTGTGAAGGGTGTAGTCCAAGGGTAACTCTAAGAGAAGTGTATCATCCTATGTTTGATAAATATAATGTGGATCTGGTATTACAAGCACATAATCATAATTATGAAAGAAGCTATCCAATATTATATAACAGCAAGGATTCAGAGAACCCAATAATAGTCAATTCAAACAGAAACAGTTACAATTACGATACTAATAAATCTCATGGAATCATCTTTGCTACTGTTGGAACTGGAGGAGGAGAACTTCATAATTTTGAGGTAAAAGTTCCTTACATAGTAACGCAGCATCGGGGTTTTGGTTTCTTGAATTTAGAATTGACAAACAGTGGAACAAGATTGAATTGCATCTTCTATGCTAATGATGGAACTTTATCAGACCACTTTACTATTGACAAATGACTCAAAACACAAGCTATTCATCTTTACAAAGCTAGTTTTAGTTTAGTAAATATTTATGTTTTTATAATAGATGAGTATGGAGTGCAGTATATCATGGTTTATGGAGCAACTAAGAATCTGTTTGATCATTTCCTCCCAGTTGCAGAGGAGATGATTAAATCATTCAATAGTGGTAATATTTTATCTTCACATGATGAATCAACTTCAGAAACAGACGATTCTCCAGAACTACCTCCTTTAACAGAATCACCATCAATCACAAAATTATAAAATAAAACATATTAGGCTGGGGTATTTTTGCTCGCCTTTTATTGAAAATTGCGTTCTGCAACTAGATACAGATCATATATTTCCGCTGAGATTTCTTGCTCCATCTTATTTTCAAGGTCTTTCCATTCTACCTTGATTCCCTTCCAACTAGATGTATGCCATTTGCCTATGAATAGTGCATGTTCAACCATTTTTTCATTAAACGGATAAGGATTAACATAAAGATACGGCGATTTATATTGATCATGTCCTGGAGAGATACCTACGCCAATCTGTTCGTTATTTTTCTTCGTAAACCATTCTACCGAGAAATCAAATCCGTCTGGCCACAAATGTACCTGAGTGAAATGTCCCCTTAATTTCATTCGGAATAGTTCGAGACTTGTGTTGGCCTTTTTTGCAAATGCAAGATAGTAAGATAAATCCTTAGTATGCAGATTTGTCAAAGGAGCCATCTGTGGCATATTGAGTTTGTATCTGGTAACAATTTCTTCTAATCTTTCAAGTAAGTTATCATTAGTTAAGTCGATTACATATGCTTGCTCATTGTGAAAGTAATGCAGCTGTCCAGTAACTAAGTGGATTTTAATTTCTGTCATATTGTTTAAGAGACCAGTTGTTATCTCATCATTCTTTAAAAAAAGTGCATTATGTCCATAGTGTGGCAATTCTTCTATTAATTGTGATTTTAATTTAGAAACTATTTTACAAACTTTCTGAAGCTCCTTAATTTTATCTAGAAGCACAAACTCGTTCATTCCTTTAGTATATTATCTATACAGTTCGTTAAATGTTATCATCTTAATCATTAGTAGTACCTTCAATTTCAATAAGATTTGTAGAGAGTATTAATACGGATTACATATACTGATGTATCACATCCCACTGAACCCAAAGTATGTATGTCCTTATAGTTTGAGATATAATGTAGTTTTAAAAAATAGAATAAGGGAGGATTTACAATGTCTATGAACCTATCCACAACATCAAGTCATATCAATAGTATACCTAATCGAATCAATGCTTCCTTGGTAAAGGAGTAGTATAATTTTTTAAAAGGTTTATTGTAAATATTATGAAATGATATTACTGAGGTTCATTACTAATTCAATATATCTATAAATCTTTAGTCAGTTTCATTCCTACTCTTTATTTCTTTTTCGATTGTAAAGTGGTCCTTTATCTCATTCCCTTTATTATCAATAAAAGTCGCAGTTAACTTTGTATGCGGATTACCATTTGTAATCTCTATATTTAGAAACCCAAATTTGTCAAACTGAGTAGCAACATACGGAGCTTGTCCATCCAAAGTGTAGAAACTTTCTCCTCCGGTTCCAACTATCGCAAAAATAGTCCCGCCATTGTGATCATTGTATCCAGTAGTAGATTGATTCTTTATTATTGGTTGTCCATTGTTACCAGTGTTAAACGTTATTGGATATGTTCGCTGATAGTTGTGATTATGTGCCTGTAAGACCAAATCTACGCCATACTGGTCAAATAAGGAATGATATATGTCTCTTAATGTTTCTGCAGCTGTATGCATTGATGGCGAGGTATAAAATGGTCGATACGAAGTAACTATTATCCAATCAACATCTTTGTTTTTTGAGGTCGCTTCCAAATCTTGTTTCACAAAGTCGAACTGGGGAGAACCTTTTTCAATTTTAGATTCTGAAGCCATCACAATAAAATGTGCTTTGCCATAATCAAAAGAATAGTATGGTTTATCTAATTCAAAGCTTTTGAAGAATTGGTCCATTTTCGCCTGTCCATCATTTACATCATGGAATCCCAACGTTATCATTACTTTATTTTTAAGAGGTGACATAATATCAAACCAACAATTAGCACTTTTTTGATAAGAAAGGTCTCCTAACGCTAACACCAATTCAGGTTTATTGTCTTTTATTTTATCAATAGTTTTTTCTGCATTTTTTGAACAACCAAAATCACCAACTGCAGCGAAATTAAAACCTTTGCTAATGTTATCTCCAATAGTATCAAAAGAAAAACCTTTGTAGATGTTTGTTTTAACTTGCTCTTCTTTATTATCATCCTTCTGCTCACCCTTCTGCTCATCCTTCTGCTCATCTCCTCGATTATTGTCCTTGTTATTTTTTCCATGTCCTTTACCAGGATTATCCTTTCCCGGCTTAGCCAGTAGGGTTTGTTCATGATTCATTATCAAATTAGATGAGATGACAAGAAATATTGCTGAAAATCCAATGATAATTCCTATTCTTTGATAGAAGGTAAGCTGCAAGTCCATAATTTCATTGGTTTGGGGGCATAAATACGTTTTCGAGCATTTTCTATGCAAGATAGAAATAGTATTGCTCCATTAATAGTCCTTCAGAACAGGTTCAAGTATCTCTGGTTTTTCAGTGTTACATTCAGTATATGTATTTCACATGTTTTATTTCTTACCTTCTATTACTCCCATTAATCCTGAACGAGGATGAAAAGTATTAGCGTGTTTCCAACCGGCTCTTTCTAACAATGTGATATATTCCTCAACAGTTCGTTCTCTTCCAGACGCCACACACATCATATGAATGTCAAAAAATTTTGAAAAATGTGGTATTTCTGGGACAGGGATTAAATGTTCTACAATAAAGACTTTTCCTTCATTGGGAGACGATCTGTGAATGTTTGAGAGTATCTTAACACATTCATCA
>Ga0184640_10000167_pt1 | contig 15848 bp, 14 predicted proteins | sample PLM31_200_b2_FD_133161 | JGI IMG/M metagenome (GOLD analysis project Ga0184640, IMG submission 133161) | Groundwater sediment microbial communities from an aquifer in East River, Colorado, USA - PLM3-1_200_b2 | ecosystem: Environmental > Terrestrial > Soil > Riparian zone | place: USA: East...
CTTTACTTAAGCAATGTCACCCTGAACGAAGTGAAGGGTCTCATGTATTTGGAAAGACGAGATTCTTCGCTTCGCTCAGAATGACAATCAAAGTAAAGGGACTTATGACTCACAACACTAGCTCTCTTTATTCATACAACAGGGAGAGACCCCGGCATACTGTCGACCGAAGGGACGAGCCGTGACGGGCGAGGGCACCGAGCGTGAAGGTCCAATGACTTGTGTGGCGCTTGGCCCACGGTCTCAAACAGTCCCTCTGAACTTCGCACACCACGAGCGGCCTGGGTCATCCTCAAGGCAGAGGCCCATTGCCCTCGACCGGAAGGACTTGTCCCCGAGGTCGATGAATAATCCGGGCTGGTGACCCGGCGATCATCGGCTCAGTCCCTGCCTTTGGATAAAGGCCACGAGGTCCGCCATCTCGTCGCCTTTGAGAAGCGGCCATTGCAAGGACATTTGCGCCATCTTCTTCTCCATGGTGCTGGCGTGGTTCCACATCGCCGAAACAACGGTTGCGGGCTGATCGAGCCCTGCGATTTTCTTGAAGTCGGGGCCTACCCCACCGCCTGCACCGCCTGTCGAATGGCAGGTGAGACAGCCCTTGGCCCGTGCAAGCCCTTCCCCTCGGCCGGGGTCTCCTCGTCTGGCGAAGTATTGAACGGAATAGAGGTAGGCTACGATATCCGCCATCTCTTCCGCTCGAAGTTGCGGCACAGAGATATTCCTGTCTTTCATTTCTTTGATCATCAAGGGGGCCTTGTTCCACATCGCCGCGGCAAACTCGACCAGGCCGAGTTGAACCCGCCGCTCAGCCAGCTCCCCTCCCACTCTTCCCCCTCTTCCTTTAATGCTGTGGCACTCTGCACAGCGCCTTCTGATGAAAAGCTCTTGTCCCTGATCCGGTCTCCCCGGTAAAAGATAGATCGGCTCCGCTCCCCGCCCTACGCTGGCGGACTTGAGATAGGCAATCAGGTCTCGCAGTTCCGGTCCGCTGAAGTCGGGCCGCTGGATGCCCCTGACCCGCATGGACTGCGCCATGGAGGGACCGTGGTTCCACATAGCCGCGGCAATAAAGATCGGGGAATCGCGTTGCGCCAAGCTGTCAAGACTCGGGCCGACCACGCCACCGGTCCCGCCCACCTGGTGACAAGTGACACAACGTTTTTTGGCAAAGATCTGGCGTCCTGCTTTCGGATCGCCGGGACGATCGAAGTAATTCAGCGTGTAGAGGAACGCGATCAGATCGCCGGTCTCGACCGGATTCAGTTGGGGGCGAATGATCCCGAGCTTTTGCATTTGCCTCGCCATCTGCGGAAGATGGTTCCACATCGCCGCGGCAAGATCGTAGAACGACTGAGGCGCCGAAACGCGCCCAAGGTCAGGCCCGACTTTACCTCCGACTCCATTGACTGCGTGACATTTCGAGCAGCCTTTGGCCCCAAAGACTCGCGAGCCGACGATGGGATCTTGAGTAGGGCTGAAGAGCGGCTGAGCTAAAGCCGGCTCTGGAATCGCCAGGAACAAAATCATGGGAAAAATGGGCAATGTTAGATATCGGATCATTTTTGCGCCACCCTGAAACAGCATTCGCCGAAGACAGAAATCTTGAGCGGACATATTCCCTGCTCGTCGTCGGACCCGTCACTCAACCGTGCGGCCGGAGCCTTTCCGACCCACCGGCCGATCCGATCCTTTTCGGACCGATAGCAGGTACGCCATCAGATCGGCCATTTCTCCCCCTTTGAAGACCGGCCACTCCACAGACTCTTCCAGCATCTTCTGTTCCATCGTGCTCGCATGATTCCACATCTCGGTAACGACTTCCAAGGGGGTCTTGAGTTTTTCGGCCTTGGTAAGGTCGGGAGCGACGGTTCCTCCAATTCCGGGCAAGGTATGGCATTTGCCGCAACGCTTCTCTTGGTACACGATGCGCCCCCTCGCAGGGACTCCGGGTGGATCGATAAACTGCAGGAAATAGAGGTAGCTGGTAAGATCCGACATCTCCTCCGTGCTCAGCGAGGGCACCGCGATCCCCCGCTCAGCCATTTTCGCCCACATCTTTGGACCATGGTTCCACATGGCGCCGGCGATTCTCATGAGGCTCCCCTTGAGCGTTGCCTGAAGGTCGGGACCCACCTGCCCCCCGCGCCCATTGATGGAATGGCACTGGCTGCACCGTTTCCCCGAGAAGAGCTTTTTTCCGCGCTGCGGGTTCCCCGGTTGGACATAGATGCGCTCGACACTGCCGCCGACGCTGCGGATGTAGGCCAAAAGATCAGCGATATCATTTTTCTCAAAGGTCGGCCGCGCGACTCGTAACGCCTCCATGACCCCGGCCATGGCCTTCCCGTGATTCCACAGACTGGCCGTCAAATACATCGGAGAAGCGTACCGGCTGTAGCTATCCAGCTTCGGCCCATGTTTGCCCCCCTTTCCCCCCAAGGAATGACAGGTCTGGCATTGCTTCTCGCGAAAGAGACGGGCGCCCACGGCCGCGTCTCCTGGGGGATCCAGCGACCCGAGATAGTAGAGAAACGACAGCAGACTCGCCATCTCCGCAGGCTTGAACTGGGGGCGCACCGTCTGCTGTTCCTGAAAGAGATGCGCCATCCCGGGAGAGTGGTTCCACATCACGCCGGCGATATCGAGCAGAGGGCGCTTTAAGATTCCCTGCCCTAAATCGGGTCCCGCGACTCCTCCCACTCCATAGACGGCGTGGCAACGAAGACAGCCTTTCCCGGTAAAGAGCCGACTTCCCTCGAGAGGATTGCCGGGAAGAAGAAGCGAAACGCCCTCCTCAACGGCCAAGGAGTCGGGCTCATAACCAAAGCCGATCATCAAGGCCAGGGCGATGAACAGCAGTTTTGTCCTCATCTCTCTCTCCCGTGAGTTCGCAGTCCCCAAAAAACGTATGCCACCACGCTCATAAGGACGATGAATATAGGGATAGCCACGAGCGAGATGGCGATAGAGGCGGAGGGGACATCATCGAGCGCCCAGGCGGTGCGGATCAAGTGAATGATCCAGATGATAATTCCTCCCACAAGCAGGATGGCGACGCCCAGCCATACCCATTGCAAGGTTCTCACGAGCCGTTCGAAATCCGAATGCGGAAGCTCCATCTAGTCCCCCTAGTAGCTCTCTACGTTTTTCCCTCAACCTCGTCCGGCAGGTAAGTGATGAGCCGTTCCTCCACCTCTTTAAGCCCTGCTTCCCGACCCTCACGGATCTCCCAGATGGAAATGATCGGGAAGAATTTCGTGAACAGGAGATAAAAAAGAGCGAAGAGACCGAAGCTCCCGGCAGTCTCCCCCCACTCCACCCAGGTGGGCCAGTAGATTCCCTCCGCAAACGGCAGCCGCGGGAAGGACAACGTCGGCACAACGATAATGAAGCGCTCGAGCCACATCCCCACCACGACAGACAGCGAGGCTGTGAGGACCTTCCCGACCGTATGCTGCCCGAGCCTCACTAAACAGATAAGCGGGATAATGAAATTGCCCAGGACCATTCCCCAGAAGAAAGGCCAGAACGGGCCTGAAAACTTGGACCAGAAAACCTTCATCTCTTCCGGCTCGGCGCCGTAATAGCCGGTGAGGTACTCGGCGAAGGTAAAGTAGAACCAGAGAAGCGACATGACGAGCAGGAGCTGCCCCAGGTAGCGAAAATGGATCGGCTTCAAGTAGGGCTGAAGCCCGTAGGCCTTTCTAAAAATAATCATGGCGACAATCAGCGCCGCAATCCCGGAGAAGATTGCGCCCACGACGAAGTACGGCCCGAAAATGGTCGAGTGCCACATCGGCTGAAGCGTCATGGAGAAGACGAAGGAGACCACCGAGTGGACCGAGACCGCGATGGGAATGACCAACACCGCCATCACGGCGATGGCGCGGTTGAGGACGCGTTGCTGCTGTTCGGTTCCGGTCCATCCCAGGGCCAGCACGCTGTAGAAGAGCTTCCGTTTCCCCCCGAGACGGTCCCGGAGAATGGCGATGTCGGGAATCATGGGCAGGTACAGGTAGGTCAGGCTGGCTGTCATGTAGGCGCTGATGCTCGTTGCATCCCAGAGCAAAGGCGACTGATAGCGACCGTAGAGGATGACGTTCATGATCCGGTCGGGCCGCCCCAGGTCGACCAAAATCTGACCGGCGCCGATAAACAGGACCATGCAGGTAATCACCTCGGCCATCCGGGTGATCGGGCGGCGCCATTCCGCCTTGGAAAGACGGAGGATGGCGGAGATGAGGGTCCCGGCGTGACTGATTCCGATAAAGAAGACGAAGTTGGTGACGTAAAAACCCCAGCTCACGGGCTGATGAAGGCCCGTCACGCCCAGCCCTTCGTAGAATTGCACCGAGTAGGCGAGCGCTCCCCACAGGATGGGGACGGAAAGGAGGGCCACGGCCCAATAGAAACCACGGCCCGTTTGTTCAATCGGCGCGAGCAGGATATCGTCACGAGCTTCGTCCCTGTCAGCCACCGCCCTCTCCTTCCGTCAGGTAGATCACTTTCGGCTTTGTCCCCAACTCCTCCTGGAGCTTGAAGGCGCGCGGACTCCGGGCAAGCTTCGCTACTTCGCTGCCGGGATCGGAGAGATCGCCGAAGACGATCGCTTGGGCGGGGCAGGCCTCCGCGCAGGCCGGCACGTACTCCCTGGGATCGAGCTCCCGTTTCTCCGCCAGCGCCTTCTCGCGCGCCTTCTGCAGGCGATGATGACAGAAGGTGCATTTCTCGACGACGCCTTTGGGACGCACGGAGACGTCCGGGTTCTGCCCCGGCCCCTCCTTCTGGTACGTGTGCCAATTGAAGTATTTGGCGTTATACGGGCAGGCAGCCATGCAAAAGCGGCAGCCGATGCAGCGGGCGTAGATCTGGGCGATGATCCCTTCCGGGTTACGGTAGGTCGCATAGACCGGACAGACCTTGGTGCACGGCGGATCGTCACACTGGAGGCAGGGCCGCGGTATGAAGCGCATTTTTTCGCCGTGGTGTTCTTCGTCCGTTTCCGTGAGCACCTGCATCCAACTGATGATGCGTTCTCTCTTCGCCTCCCTGTCTCCGACAGCCGGAACATTGTTCTCAGCCTTGCAGGCGACCACGCACGCCTGGCAGCCGGTGCAGCGGTCCAAATCGATCACCATGCCCCAAAGCGCCACTTTATGCCCTCCTGATCCGAACCTGAGTGGTGTTGAGGAGACCGAAGCCCCGGGAGATATCCGTTTCGTTTGCGATGAGGTCGTTAGGGTTGGGGCCGTTGCCGCCAAAGAGAGGGACTTGGACCACATCGGCACGGGTCCCGGAGTAAAGCTTGGCCTGGAGCTTGATTCGCCCTTTTGCCGACTCCACCCAAACCCAATCCTTTTCCTTGATCCCCAGGGTGGCCGCTGTTTTCGGATGCACTTCTATCCATGCGTCCCAGGAAGCCTGAACATGGACGGCGGGCTGCTCGAGCAGCCAGGGCTGGTTTTTCCCGCCTCCCACGGGTCGGCTCATGAGACGATAGGTGTTGAGACGCAGAGGAAACGATTCCGTCTGCCCCGGGCGGGGGATCGCCGCTGCCGGCAAAAAGAGTTGATCTTCTGTTTTCCCCGCGCCGAGCGCGGCGATAAAGGATGCGGCCTTTCCCTCCTGCTTCGCGGCCTTGTCAACCAACTGCTTGAGAGCCGTCGAATAGAACTCGAACTTTCCGGACGCTGTTCTGAGCAAAGCCTTTCGGCTCACCGGCAGACCCGTGGGGTCCCACCAAGCGCCGCGCTGCATGAGGCCGTTCCAGAAAGCATCGTAGTCCTGAAACTCGGGCACCCAATATCCCTCGCGCTCCAGGACTTTTCTCAGAGCTTCCTCGGCGTGGACGGAGACGATATAGCCGCGATGCGCTTCGTAGAGACCGCGGACTCCCTCGCGCAGCAGCTCCTCGAACGTTTTCCACGGGAAATTTTGCGCCACGGCGCCGCCGAGATCGTGGGCAATCTGCAGCAGTGTGTCGGCGGTGCTGCGGGTTTGATGAAGAGGCTTGGAGGCCGGCGGAGCGAGGCTGAAGCAGGTAAAACCGGCCAGGTGTGTTACCTGGTCGTCCTGCCATCGCTCCAGGTAGGTGTGATCCGGCAGGATGAGGTCGGCCATAGCGCTCGACTCGTCGAGGAAGGGTGAAAAGCTGACAATGAAAGGAATTTTTTTCAGCGCCCCGGCGAAGGCCTCTTTTGCCGGATGATTGGCCAGCGGATTGGTCGCGTAGAGAAACAGGGCATTGACGGCGTAAGGAGTCCCGCTCACGATTCGTTCCGGCAGAAGCTGGGGCGCGTCGGATGCCAAGAGGTATTGTTTCTCGCCTGCCCCGTCGATTCTCGGTTGGGCCCCCCCGCGCCGCGCGGTGGTATCCTGATGCACTGTCGGCAGCGGGGCCAATGGCAGATCCCCCTGAATCTGCAGACCGCCGGCGACGCCGATGTTCCCCACGAGGGCATTGAGGCTGTGGATGGCCATCCGGGTGTGCAGGTCGTCGGGACCGTACGCCGGGCCGCGCTCACCGACGACGATTGCCGGCTTGAGCGTCGCAAGGTTCCGCGCGATCTCAAGAATACTTCTTACCGGAACACCCGTGGCTGCGGATACGGTAAAGAGGCCGTAGTCCCTCAAGACGAGATTTTTAAATCCCGTGTGCTGCCGACCGGCGCTATCCACCCAATCTTCGAATCCGAAGGCGTGCTCCGCCACAAACTCTTGATCGTAAAGTCCCTCGCGGATCATGGCATTGGCGATGCCCAGCGCCAGCACGCCGTCGGTTCCCGGCGCGATGGGAATCCAGCGGTCGGCCTTGATCGCCGTAGCGGAACGTCTCGGATCCACCTGAAAGAGCAGCCCTCGGGGGCGGTCGCTGCTCCGCCGCAGTCGCGCAAAGGCCCGGGAGGTATGGACCGGCCCGACCCAGGACTCGAGCAAACCGGCGCCGAACGAGAGAATGAACCGAGCTTCCGCCAGGTCGTAACCGAGAGGAGTCGTCACTCCCTGCATGAGCCGGTGCGCGAGGGCCGGCTTTTCCGGGGAAAAGCAACGGACTCGGATGTAGTTGGGAGTCCCGTAGGCTTCGGAAAATCGCTTCCACAGAGTGTCTCGGTAGCCGCGGTACTGCCCTCCCAGGACCACGACCGTGTGCGCAAGTCCCTTGGCCCTGAGATCGGATAAACGGGCGGTCACCATGGATAGGCCCTCATCCCAGCCGATGGCGCGGAAGCGTCCGCGCTCGCCCGCGCGTATCATCGGCCCCTTCAAGCGATTGGAGTCGTAGAGGAGTTGCAGCCCGCCGAAGGCCTTCGGGCAGAGAGATCCACGATTGATGGGATGAAGCGGGTTGCCGGAAATTCCCGCCACTTCCCCATCGAGCGTGCGTGCCAGAAGGCCGCAGCCGCCGGGACACTGCTGGCAGACGGATGGAATCAAGACCTCTTCCGGCGTGGCCCAGCGCTGCAGATCTTCCGCCGCTTGGCCGACTCCGGATAGCCGGTCTCTCATCAGCGCCGCCGCCCCGGCGCTCCCGCTTACGAGCTGAAGAAATCTCCTCCGCGTGACTTGCATCTATCCCTCACCGATGGCAGCCGATACAGTCCGTAAGGGGCTGCTGTGCCGCCACTCGTTTCGGCTGCCCTACAGTCTCTTTATTCGTTTGCGCCGATCTTTGCTGGTGACAAGCGATACAATCATTCATCGCGAGCTTCTTTAGGGGCCGCGCGGGCGGCCGGGCAAGAGTTTCCATCGGACCGTGGCAGGTCTGACACTTTATCTGCGCTACCGTCACATGGACCTGATGGGGAAAGAAAACATGAGAGGGCAGGCGCCAGACCCGTTTCCATGGAATTTCTTGCCCCCTCTCACCGTAGGCGCGGATTTTTTTTATCTCCTCGCTTTTCGTATCCCCTCCCATGTGGCAGCCTAGACACAACGCCGTGGGTGGACGGCCCGCCACCGCATCTTTCTCCGCCCGCTGGTGACACGTGGAGCATGTCAGGCTAAGCGCCAAGTGAGTCTTGTGGGGAAAGTCTATAGGCTGCTCGACGGCGGGCTCCAACCAACTCGTCCAGTAACCCCAAGCCACGGCTCCTCCCGCAGCCACGAGTATTAGAACGACCTGGGTCACTCTATGCCATGGACTCATCAGCTCTTCAGAACACCTTCCCTTACGGGGACATCCTACCTAGGGATTCGCAAGGCGTATGCCACCCGCTTTGCCCTTCTTCCATAGGAAAGCTGGGCGGTTTTTCCTAGATTCTGGAATATGCCCTACTACATTTGCATAGTTCGGAATGACCAGGGGGTCGAGGTATGATAAGGGAGTCGAAAAAGATAGTCGGCAGCGGCTGAACCGGACGTTCGGCGGAGGCTACGGACCGGCCCGAAGCTGTAAGCCAGTGAAGGGAAAACAAGAGATCAACAGGAGGCTCTATTTCCCGGGCTGGTATGGAGGTTTGGCAAGACTACGAATGTAGGAAATCACGTTCGATATCTCCTGATCCTTTAATGTCTTGCCCCAGGCCGGCATGAGGGGAGACTTTTTCACGCCGGTTCCACCGTCTTTAACAATGAAGCGGCGACGAGACGGAGGCAGTGGCGTAAGGTCCCTCTGTACGTTGGGCATATCCGGTTCCCTCCCTAGGTTGGGTCTCTACCTTCGATGCGCCTGGGTTACGGAGAATTCCCGCCCAACTGCGTGACAGACGGCGCAGCTCTCCTTTCCCCCCGAGGCGACTTGAGTCTCGACATGCGCCTGGGCCGCTTCGTTGGTGTGACATCCCGTGCAGGCGGCAGTGACGGGCGGAATGACTTTAGGACCGCCTTCGAGCTGAGGAACTACCGTCGGCAAGACTCCCGGAGGAAGGGGGATCTCATAGGTTCCTTTCTCATGGCACTTGGCGCAGTTCCTGCGGTCTCCGGGAAATCTCACTTCGCCGAAGTCGATCGGCACCGGCTTGGCCGGAGGGCCGCCATAAACAATAAAGGGCTCGCCCAACTCCTCGCCCGTGTGGATTTTGTGGATGAGGACTTTGAAGTGGACGTCTACCGGAGGCACAGGTCCCTTCGCGGTCTTCCTCTTGATCTCGTCAGTCTGGGAAGAATTGTGGCACATCACGCAGTACTCGGCGTTGCGCCTGGCCTCGCCATGGGCGGCCAGCGTCTCGTGGCAGCCATTGCACTTCTGCGTCCCCACCACGGCCCTTCTCGGGAGCGGTTCCTTGTCGGTTATCGGAAAATAGGTGACCGCATTGAAGCCGACATCTCTGACCTCGCTGATGACCCGGCCATCTGCCCTCTTGAGATCGACGTTCTTATAACCCTGGATCGCGATGGCGCCGGAGCCTTTGGACTCAGGGGGCATGGCGTAGGCAAATCTGTAGCTGTAGATGCCGCTGCCGATGGCCTGCGCCTTCCTCGCGTCTTCCTCGACGGAGAGCCGATAGTCGGTGGTCGGCCATGCGAGGACCAACCTGAGATTATCCATCCTTGAGGCATCGACGGGCTCGCCCTTGCTATTTTTAATGCCAAAGGTCACCACGGGATTTTGGCCCGGCCGGCCGCCTTCGACCCTTAAAATCTCAAAGGCCACGCCTGGGAGCTGGGCCGATCTGTGCGGCGCGGTATGGGCGCCGCGCACGGAAAGCCCGAACTCAGGCCCCTGGGCCTGGTGGCATCCCACACAACTGCCCTCGGGCTGCGGGCCCGGTCCGTGATTCTTCCCGGTCTTGAGGTCGACGTTATCGTGGCAGGAGGTGCAGGAAGAGATGGCAGGGCGATTCATCCAGTCGGTCTTTTGAGAGGCCCCATGGCACGTTTGGCAGTTGCGCAGATCCTGGGGGAATCCGACGGTCGAGAAGTCGAAGACCCTCTGCCGGTTTCCCACCACGAAGAGCGGTTTCCCTTCTTTGACGCTCGGGATCTTTTTCCCGCCATGAATCTTATGCACCAATACCTGGAACTCCAGGCTGTGGCCGGTCTCGGGGTCGGTGAGCTGGGGGGTGTGGCAGAGGACGCAATAGCCCACCTCGCGCCTCAGGCCGCCATGGGCCTTCAGGGGGTCATGGCACTGGTTGCATGAGGCCGTCTCTACCCCGGCCCACCTGACCTGGACCTTCCCCCCACCAGGGACAAACTCGAAGAGCGGGTTGGCGACATGCCTGCGATTCTCCCGCGTCAGCTCGCCTCCGACCACATGCGTGGCCTTTTTATCGTAGCTCTCCGGCAGCGCGGTCTTGAAGGTGTAGGTGTAAACGCCCGGCTTGAGGCGCGCGAAGGGGCCTGCGCGATCGTAGTGGGGCTGCCGGGTTTCGCCGACCGCCGGCCTTCTCTTCTCGCCCTTGTAGACGTAGTCCCCGCCCGCGACCTGGGAGAGCACGTAGTTGTGGTAGGAGGTCTCGCCCCGCTCTCCTCCCTTGAGCGCGGCGATCGTGAACCTGATCTCGCCCAGCTCAGAGCGATCGAGAGGATTCCCCCGGGCGCCGCTGACCATGGGCTTCCTCAACCTACTGCGGACCGAACCGGCTCAATCCTTTTGCAGGGCCTGCTTGAGAAACTTGAGGATCTCTAAATGCTTCTCGGAGTCATGGATCATCGACCGCAACAGCAGGCTGAAAAGACCGCGATAGTAACCCTTGCTCGCCCGGATGAGCTTTTTGTATTCCTTGATCCCTTCCCGCTCGAGCTTGATAAAATCGTCGGTCAGGGCCGGGAGCTCTTTTGGCCCCTTCCCCAGCTCCTTGAACCCCCGCAGGGCGCCCTGTGGCCTGGTCCATGTGAGGCTGCCCTTCAGAGTGGAGGCCATGGCGCGAGTGACCGCATGGTGCTTCTCCTCGTCGGAGATGATGAGCTGAAGAAGAAATCTGATAACCGAGTTGCCGGATCCCTCCGCAATCTCTTGGTAGCGGCGTATCAGCACGCCCTCCTCACCTTCGTGGGCCTCAAATGCGCTCAGCAGCTGCTCTACAGCGGAAATCCCGGGAGGCTCCTGCTGTTGGCCAAGGGCCGGGTCATAGATCAGGGATTCTGCGTCGGTGACCTTCGGCATGTTAGCTCCCCCCTTCTTTACTTCGGGTTGGGTGGAGTTTAGTCCAAGCCTCACGACAAAGCAAGAATTTTTTGACCGGTAAGAAAGACGCTTCATGAGCGCGACTGACCCGCGAATCTCCTCACCTGCTATTTCTTGCAAAGGCTTCGTAGATAAGCCACCACATCACGGATTTCTGGATCTTTTAAAGAGCCCTTCCACCCAGGCATCATGGGCGAGCGGCCAACGCTCTGACTTCCCTCTTTGATGACCCTGAAGAGAGTGGCATCGGACTCTTTGGCCATCTCCTTACAGTCGGTAAAGTCACCTGGCTTGGGGTTGAGGGCCGCCGCCGCGGGGCCGTCCCCTTTACCGGAAGCACCGTGACACCCGACGCAGAGTTGGTCGTATTTGGCCTTCCCTGCCTTGGGATCGGCCTTAGCTTGAGCTCCGTCAAGATCGGCAGTGACCAACAAGAAAAGTAGGCAACTAAAAATGGCGAACGCACCCCTCATCTATCGGACTCCTTTCTTTTGTGTTTTCCGAAAATTGATCTTACTTTACCGCTTTATCCTTTGCCACACTCGGCTTTGGAATTTCAGATAACATCCTTATCATTTCGTCGGGCTTAAGGGGAGCTGCTTTCCCGGAACCGAGCCGTGCCTTAGCCTCGGCGATCCATTTCTTCACCGTGACGACATCCGAGGAATCGGGCGGAAAGAGACGTGCAAAAGCCTCCCATGCAGCGATGGCTCCGGCATCGTCTCCTTTTGCGCGCAGGGCAACGCCCTTATCCCACAGGGCGTGGGCGTAAGAAGTGTCCTGACGCAAGGCCGCCTCGTAATATCGAAGCGCCCGGTCCATATCTCCGCGCCCAAACGCAATGTTACCCAAATGAGTGAATGCCTCGGGATTGGCCGGATCGCGGTTTAGGACCGTTTGATATTTTTTTTCTGCCTCGGCGAGCCGCCCCTGATCAAGGAGACGGTGCGTCTCCTCTAAAAGAAGCGGAAGGGAGAGATCTGCAGGAGGAGGAGCAGGGGGGAAAAACTTTCCCACCAACAAACCGCCGAAAACCGCTCCCAGAATAAAAAAGACAGCCGCCCCTACGGCCCATAACCCTTTGTGCTCCCGCATCGCCGATGATACCTGCTGCTCCTCCTAACATTTTTCGCTTCGACAAGGAAGTTAAAACTTCAATCTCAAGCCCAAAAAGCCGACATGGGCAGTGTAAGGACTCTTGATCCTATCACCCAAGAAGATCGACCGCTGGACGTTGGCGCCGGTGTCCACATCACCCATCCAGGGCTTCATGATATCGACGCCAACATCATGCTCCGTAGCGTGGTTAAAATAGTACCCGAATCTCAGCGCGACATTTTTATGCACTTGGTATTCCAACCGCGCAAGCAGCTCGTGCCACGTGTTGGTAATAGTGGGATAATTAGTGGCCGGGGTGGTGTCACCGCTGGCGTGGACTTCGGATCTGCCGAGCGAAAATCCGTATTGCAAGCGTAATCCCAAAATCTTTTGAATGAGATCCATGTCACTGCCAATGCTAACAGTATTGATTTCATCCTTCCCTCGGCTGTGCCACACGTTATTAGGATTAGTTTGAGGAGACGTGGTAGCATTCCCCCGGACCACCTTCATATGCCAGTCAAAACGCTCCCAGTTATAATCCGTAAAGAGTTTGACCCAGTCTAATGGCATGTAAATAAGACCGATAGAGGGGGAATAGTTGATATCGTCCTTAAGCCCCAATTCGGTGCGGGGAAACCTATCATTCATAAACTCAAAGCCCGCATAGAGAGTCAATCTATCCCAGGGAGTAATTTGCGTGAAGAGACTAGACTTGTCCCGGTCACGTGCCGCCTCTTCAAATTTCCTACGGATATTAAGGCCCCGAATATCTTCTGGCGTCTCTGTAGTCTCAATCACCACCTCCCTGCCGGGGTCATAATTATGAGCGTTGCGCCAGAAATGTTTGTAGGAGGCGCGAAATAAAACCCAAGAGTTAGGCTTGATGTCAAACGTGGGTCCGAGGCTATGTTCGTCCGCGTTCAGAACCTCGCGCCTCTCCCGGTGCATCCTCTCCCAACCGTAGCCGAGCTTGCCGGTGAGCCAGCGGGCGATATCATAGCCCGCATCCAGCCCCACATTCTGCTTTGAATAGGAGTAAGGGAATGTCCTTAACCCTGCGTCTGGGCACTGGGCGCCAGCAGGAGGACAATTGGGACTGGCGGCGGTCCCTGCCGTATCGTTAATGACGATCCCATCGGGGAAAAAGATCTTCCTGCTCCGGTTGTCGAAGTCGTAGAAACGGTAGTAGGCCTTAAGGTTCAGATGATCAAAATAGCGATTGACCAAGCTCGTGTTGACCATGAGAGGCCGGACATCCCCGTCCAAACTGTCACGGCTAATGACAGGCTGAGTTATAGCGCTGTTGATGGTAAAGGGAAGAAAGGGATCATTTTGTAACCTCACGCCATAGGAGACCGTACCCAAAAAGTGGCTTTTTAAGGGTAGGGCTGTTGTTCCAGTTAGAGTCAAAGTGTGGGCCTGGTTAGACGGATAGAGATCCAGCCGCCCCCGGCAAGGCCCACCGGCCCCGGTCGTTACGTAGGTGGCACCATCCACGCATGCAGCGCCGGTTCCCGTGAGGTTGATCGGATTATCCCAGACGAGTGTGCTGGTGTTGTTATGAAAGAGCGAGCCATTATATTTGAGACCCACAGACCATCCGTTCTGTGCGTACTCCCCGCCCAACTCTATGTTGTGGGTTTGGTAGTCAATCGGCTCAGTCAGTTCCGTGATATTGTATGATCCAGGATTCGGTCCAAATAGGGCCCCGAAGGCCCTTTTCCCGCTGGAATTAAAAGACCAGTAACTACCTGCGAAAGTCCATCCCGGTGTAGGAGTGTAGCGGAGCTTAAACCGTCCAATACCGTTAAAGAGTTTAAGATCGACCGGGGCCGCATTGGCATTCACCCAGTCCCTGACGCTCGTTCCCGCCGTTGTGGCTGGTTTGGAGGCAAGAGTAAAAGTGCCGCCGCCGCCATCTCTCGCATAAGGTGTCCGGGCCGTGTTGATGCTGAAGATATGCGGGATCTGATCCCACTCAAATTCCATATCCAGAAGGCCGTATCTGCCGAAGCGGAGCAGATAGTTTTGGTCATCGCGACCCACCTCGGTGGAATTAAAATTCAGATAGAAGTCCTCTTTCTTACCTCCAATCATGAGTTGCAATTGAGGGACGACCGCGTTCTCGCGCAGATCCCGGTACTCCTCAAACTTTGCGTCCTTCCCGCTTCTACTCACGGGCAGCCCGCCCACCTCCGCCTCACCGCTGATAGAAAAATTGCCCATATCGATCTGCGCCCAAGTGGGAGAGGCCAGAAAGAAAAGAATCGCTAAGCTTAAGATCGAAGCGAAGTAAATCTTTGTCCGTCCCATCTCAGGCCTCCTTATCGCTGAAAGAAATGGCCCGAGGGGTGATTCGAGCCATGGACCTGGCTATGACAGTTGGTGCAGCTCCGGTTAAAGAAGAAAACCGAAGTCCGTCCCCGTGGAGTGACAGGGTGACCTCCTGTTAAATGGCACTGGGTGCAAAGCCTAGGGTCAGTCACTTTGAGCAGCCGGTCATTTACCGAACCGTGGGGCTCATGACAGTTGGCGCAGTTTTCTAGGACCGGAGGGTGCTCCCAGAGGAAGGGGCCACGTCGCTCGGCATGGCAGGTATAACAGTTTTCGTTGACGCTGGTTTGTTTCAGCTGAGAAGGATTAGGAGTCCCGTGTGGGTTATGGCAATCGGTGCAGGTCAGCTTCCCTTCTCTGAGAGGCATGTGGGAAGAGCGCATGAGCTGGGCCCTTCTTTGCAGGTGGCATTGGCCGCAAACCTCAGTCTGGGCTCGCTTGTTGAAAAAAGGAGTCTGATCGTCGACCTTGGCGAGCTGGAAGCGATCCGTGGTCTTTTCCATGATGGTGTGGCAGTTGACGCAGGCGATACCACGGCCCGCATGAGGGCTTGCCTCCCAGTACGTCTGCACTCCTTTTTGGTGACACTGGAGGCAGGCTTCGTTTTGAACCTTGGCCGACTCCCCGGCTTCCTTACGGAAAGCGATCAACCCCCCCACACCCTTTCCGCCCCCTTGCGCCACGTGATCGCTACCAGGGCCATGACAGGACTCGCAGGACTGCCTTTCAAGCTCATTTCGAGCATTGAAGAGAAAGATCTTTCCCATCACGGTCTGGGAGAATTTCTCGAACTGTGGGGCATGGCAGGCCTTGCAGACCTCGCTGCCAACGGAGGTGGCCTTTTGTGATGGGCTGGTCTCGGCAGCAAATAGCGCAGGGCCAAAGGCGAGAAGGAAACTCAAAACCAAAACCAGTCGGGCGAGCTGCCTCATGGCTTCCCTCCAAACTCCCGATGACTATTCTACGTACACCACCTTCCTCAACCGGGCGTCCCAAGGCCGAGAAGTATAATTAGCAAAAGTGATGCCAGGGTGTGCGCTTTAAGGAAACTCTAATAGGCTGATTAGAAAGCTTTTTAGAAGGGACAGCCAATTGCTCGGCAAAAAAGGTAGTTAGCCGTCCCCTCAGCCTGAGACGGAAGACAGGACTAAGCCGGCCCTCTACGCGCACGAGATCTGGTTCTTTCTGAAATCTAAGAAAAACCTGGCGGCCTATCGCAAATGTGCGAATCCCATGAGCCCGGGATACCGGTCATGAAGCAGATTTTTGATGCACGTGGATTATGATCGCTTACGGTGCTGCTTTCGGGCGAGCAGGAAAATCGTCACTTCACAGGATCGGA
>Ga0184640_10000170_pt1 | contig 15778 bp, 13 predicted proteins | sample PLM31_200_b2_FD_133161 | JGI IMG/M metagenome (GOLD analysis project Ga0184640, IMG submission 133161) | Groundwater sediment microbial communities from an aquifer in East River, Colorado, USA - PLM3-1_200_b2 | ecosystem: Environmental > Terrestrial > Soil > Riparian zone | place: USA: East...
CGTCAGGAGAACGACATAGAAGAGCTCCCGCTTCTCTTTTTCCAGCTTCTGAAAATGGCGGAAGACTTCCTCGGAGGTGCGCAAGGGCTGGCCCGCATCCCACTTTTTTTCTCTCAGCCGCCGTCCGAGCTCCAATCCCGCCTTAATCTGGGCGATCTTGGCCGGGCCGATGCCTTTGATTGCTCTCAAGTCGCGGGTAGAGGCCCCGTCGATGCCACGCAAGTCGCGGAACACTTTCAGGAGGAGACGGGCATGATCCAAAGCGCTCTCTCTGGTGCTCGCATTTCCGGTCCTTAAAATAATCGCCAGAAGCTCGGCTTCCGTGAGCGCCTCGGCTCCCTTGTCGAGAAGCTTCTCCCGGGGCCGGTCTTCCTCGGGCCAATCTTTGATGGTCGGGTATCGTGCCATGAGCGATGGCCGCGTTTTATAGCACAGCTCCGCCGGTCACTCCAGGACGTTCAGCAGGAGCCCTTTGAGATACTCCCCCTCCGGATGATGGAGGCTGACCAGATGATCGATCGGGTGGCCGAGCCGCTCGAGAATTTGAACCTTATGGCCGGAATCCACAGCGGCGCCAAAGACGATTTTCTGAAAGAGATCGAAGGAAATATGCTGAGAGCAGGAAAAGGTCAGAAGCAACCCTCCCGGTTTTAATACCCTGAGCGCGTGGAGGTTTAAAAACTTATAGCCGCCCGAAGCCGCGTCCACGTCCCCGCGCCTATGGGCCAGAGAAGGCGGGTCGAGAATCACAAGGTCGAAATGATCGGGGCAGGCCTTGAGATAGGAGAAAACATCTCGCCGAAGAAAATCGCCATGAGATAAGGAGAAGCCGTTGAAATTGAAAACCTGCTCGGCTAACTCAAGGGCGGACTTGGAGGAATCCACCGAGAGGACTTGTTTTGCTCCTCCCTTATGGGCGTAAGCGGCAAAGGCGCCCGTGTAGGCAAAACAGTTTAGGACCGTTTTGTCCCGGGCCAGCGAGGAGACCAGCAGACGGTTGTCTCTCTGGTCGAGAAAAAAGCCTGTTTTCTGGCCGTTTCGGATATCGACCAGAAATTTAAGCCCGTTCTCCTCGATTGGAATAAGCTCGGGCGGCTCCTCGCCGGACAAGACCCCCTGGGAAGGAGAAAGGCCTTCTTCCTCTCTCGCCCCGCCTCCGCTCCGCTCATAAATCCCCTTCACCGGGAAAAGACTTGAAAGAGAGTCAATAACGATGCCTTTCAGGTGATCCATCCCGGCCGTAATAAACTGGCAGACCAAAAAATCATCGTAGCGGTCAACAACCAGTCCGGGCAAAAAATCCCCTTCGCCGTTCACCAGGCGGTAGGCATTAGTCGTGGAACGGAGCTGCTCTCTTAAAGCCGCCGCTTGGGAAAGCCGGCGGCGGAAAAATGGCTGGTCGATCTCTTCGTCTTTCCAGGTGAGCAGGCGCACTCGTATTTGCGATTTTGGATTGTAGAGACCGCGGGCAAGCCAGTTGCCCCGGCTATCGAGAACATCATTGACGGACGGGGCTGCCGGATCGCCGTCCACTTTCTCGATGGCGCCGGAGAAGATCCACGGGTGGCCTCTGACGATCGGAGTCTCACGGCCTTTTTTGAGATACACTTTCATTAAGCAATCAGCAGTCAGCGGTCAGCTAAAAAGGTCACGGTTCTGGTATCCGTCGTCTTATCGTGTTGGCTGAGCGCTGAAAGCCGAACGCTGACCGCTCCTGTCATTCTTTGCGTATAAACGTCCCGCTCTTGCCGCCGCTTTTTTTCGCCAGCCGGACGTCCCCAATGACCATCTCCCGGTCCACTGCCTTGCACATATCGTAAATCGTCAAGCCGCAGACGGAAACGGCAGTCATCGCCTCCATCTCCACCCCGGTCTTGCCAGTCACCCGGACGATCGCTTCGATATCGACCCGAGAGGGGCCCCGGCGGGGAGTGAAAAAGATTTCCACGGAGGTGAGGTTCAGGGGGTGACAAAGCGGAATGAGCTCCGGGGTTTTCTTGGCCGCCAGGATGCCGGCCACGCGCGCAACCGAAAAGACATCCCCCTTCTCGACCTTTTTCTCCTCGATCAGGGAAAGGGTTTCAGGACGCATCCGCACGGTTCCCCTGGCCACCGCGACCCGCTCCGTCACGTTTTTCTCCGTTACATCCACCATCCGAGCGCGGCCCTGAGCGTCCATATGGGTCAATTTAGCCATGATCCCCTCCTCGGCGTTTTCAGATGACTGTTACCCAAACAAGTTTTTTATGCTACAGAAAAAACATGGAGAAAAAAAGCCATCACCGAGTCATTATTCTGGGATCGGGGGCCGCCGGCCTCACGGCGGCGATTTATGCCGCCCGCGCCAATCTCGAACCCGTGGTCATCGAGGGCTCTCAACCGGGCGGACAGTTGACGATTACCACCGAGGTGGAGAACTACCCCGGCTTCCCCGACGGGATTCAGGGCCCCGAGCTGATGGAGGAGTTCAAAAAACAGGCGGCGCGCTTTGGGACGAAGATGGTTTTCGGCGACGTCACAGGGGTGGATCTCAAACAAAGGCCCTTCCGCGTGGAGGTGGGAAAAGAGTCCTACACCTGCGATTCCCTGATCGTAGCGACCGGGGCATCGGCCAAGCTCATGGGCCTGGAGTCGGAAAAGAAGTTGATGGGCTACGGGGTATCGGCCTGCGCCACCTGCGACGGCTTCTTCTTCAAAGACAAAGAGGTGGCGGTGGTCGGGGGAGGGGACACCGCCATGGAAGAGTCGCTCTTCCTCACCAAATTTGCCAGCAAGGTCACCGTGATCCACCGCCGGGACAAGCTGCGCGCATCCAAGATCATGCAGGATCGCGCTGAGAAGAACCCGAAAATTTCTTTTATCTGGGATACCGTGGTCGAAGAAGTGTACGGTGATCCGAAGGATGGTGGGGTGAAAGGGCTAAAGCTTAAAAACGTGAAGACGGGAAAGACCGAAGACTTTAAATACGATGGGCTCTTTATCGCCATCGGCCACGAGCCCAACACCAGGATCTTCAGCGGGCAACTGGAACTGAACGAGCATGGCTACATCATCACACGTAAGGGAACCGCCACCAACGTCCCCGGCGTTTTCGCCTGCGGGGACGTCCAGGATCATGTTTATCGCCAGGCGGTCACCGCCGCGGGCACAGGCTGTATGGCGGCCATCGATGCGGAGAGATTTTTGGAGAGCCAGTCGTAGTCTAACCCAATCACGGTCCAAGCCTCTTTCTCTTTGACCGTCCCTCTCAATCTCGGAGTTCATCCGAGTGACAAAACCTACCAATTTAGTCCAAAATGCGGCAGTTCTCATCTTCTACTGGTCCCTAACTAACCGATCTTTCGAATCTTTCCTCTTCGGCACAGGGTTTGCTGCCTCAAGAACCAGAGGAACCAATATCATGAGAGAAAATGGGAACTTTAGAATGGATCCTGAGAGCCTCCTCAAAGGGAGGATGGCGGAGACTCTAGTTGATGAGTTGCTAAGGGGCTGCGGCAACAAAGTATATCGGTTTGGCTACGAAGCTGTTCTTCAGAATCTCACCCAGATTGCTCCTAGTTTTGATCGCAAGGGCGAAATTGGCCAGCAGATAAGTTCCATCCCCGATTTTCTCGTGCTGAATCAACTCGGACAGCCTTTCTTTGTCGAGGTCAAATTCCGTACCGATCCAAAATGGAAATACGATGATGGAGTGCGTCTTCTCAAAAGGATCGAAAGATTCTGGAAAGCCAAAGTAATTATGGTAACTCTCCAAAAGCCCTACTTTCGAATCGCCAACCCACCTTATTTTGACGAGAAGAACGAACCGCGTTTTGAGGAGTTGGATAGGGACCAAGATCTGAATGTCACCAGCATTGGGTTAGAAAAGTTTAGTCCGTTAGTGGAAAATTATTTTACGTCGCTTTCGCTTGCATCTGGCTCGCTACGTGGAACGAGCAAAATCGCCGTCTGAACCTGACTCTATTTACCATCCACTAGTACTATTTCATTTTTCTCCAGTCTTTCAGTATCTCTCTCGCCGCATTGTATCCGGGCGCTCCTGTGATACCGCCGCCGGGGTGGGTGCTGGCGCTGCAGAGATAAAGATTCCGGATCGGCGTCCGGTAGCGCGCCCACCCGGGGACGGGGCGCATCAGAAAGAGCTGATCCAGTGCCATCTCCCCGTGATAAATGTGACCCTCTGTAAGGCCGTAAACCTCCTCCAGGTCCAGAGGGGTCAGCACCTGACGATGAAGGATAGAATTTTTGAAATTCGGAGCGTATTCGGTGATCGTATCCACAACAAGCTCCCCCAGTTCCTCTCGTCTCTTTCGCCAATCCCCGTTCTTGAGCCGATACGGAGCGTACTGCATGAGAACCGACATAACATGTTTTCCAGGGGGGGCCAGTGAAGGATCCATGACCGAGGGAATGGTGATCTCCAGGAATGGTTTTTTGGAAAAGTCTCCATATTTGGCATCGTCATATGCCCGTTCCAGAGACTCCAGGGTGGGACCGATGTGAATAGGACCGCGAAGAGTGACCGCCAGTTGGTCATGGGAAACTCCACGGAAGCGCGGCAACTCATCCAGTGCCAGGTTCACTTTGGCGCAAGCTCCACGGGACCGAATATTTTGGACCCGGAGCACGAAGCGAGGTTCGAGAGCCGGAGGGCCCACCAGACGGAGAAAAGTGGCCTTCGCATCCGCATTGGAGACAACCCTAGAGGCGGTAATCTCCTCCCCGTTCGCGAGCGCCACCCCTGTAGCCGTTTCTTCCTTGATCGTCACCGCGGCCACTTCCGCCCCAGTCCGGATCTCCGCCCCGTAGCGCCGCGCCGCGCGGGCAATCGCCTCCGAGAGATTTCCTATCCCGCCCCGCACAAAACTCCAACTTCGAAAAGCACCGTTGGACTCTCCCAATTGATGATGAAGAAAAAGATAAGCGGTCCCCTGGGACCTTGGTCCGGCGAAGGCGCCTAAGATGCCCGGCGCTGCCAGGGCAGCTTTCAGGATCTCGGTCTCGAACCATTCATTCAAGAGATCCGCAATCGACATCGGGAAGACCCGCAAGGCCTCGCGCATCTCTTTTTTCCCGAGCCGGCGAAGCTTCCAGCCGAGTCTTAAGAGTTCGAGAAGATCAGGCGGGCTGACCCTGGTCACATCCGGCGGAGACCGCAGCAGCCATCCGCCGAGAAGCTCGGCCAACCGATCCACCCAGGCGGCGAAGCGGGGATAGTTGGCCGCGTCCGATTTTGAAAAGCGGCCGATTTCTTCGACAGTCTTGGCAGGCGTCCGCCAGGCAAGGAAGGAGCCCCCTTCTGGAATCGGAGCAAACACCACCGGGTCGTAGGGAATCATCTCTAACCCATGATTTCTCAACTCCAGCTCCCGGATGATCCGCGGTTGAAACAACCCGCACACCGCCGCGCAGGTGAGATATTTGAATCCGGGGTAGATCTCTTCCGTCGCCGCCGCGCCGCCGATCACGGGCCGCCGCTCGAGCACGAGCACTTTCTTCCCGGCCTTGGCCAGATAGGCGGCGGCGACCAGGCCGTTGTGGCCAGCCCCGATAATGATGGCGTCGTAACGGTTCATTCCCATGTAGGACGGCTATTAATTTCCGATCTCTGCATCCTCATAGGTTCGCTGGACACTAGGGGTTTAGGATCGTTTAGACTGATTGGACGCAGGCGGGGTCAAGGGGGGGATTTCTCGTTTTAGATTACCGCGGCCTCAGTCCTCACTGTCGACGGTATAGGCCCACTCGTAGTTCGAATCGACATAACACTGGGGCGGCATGCGGCCCTCGATCCCGCGGCTTCGCAGCTCCTCCTCGAAGCGGTGCCGGACCGCCGGGTCTTCTTCCGTGTACTCAATTTGCGGATGCGGGTCATTTTGGAACTTCGCCTCACCCCGAGTTCCCCCGAAGAGCTGGTGGCGCGGCGGAAAGATGGCGATGTAGCGACCCGGCACGGGGCCTAGATTGAAGTGCTGGTGGTACCAATGGCTCGGCGGCACAAACGCACTGCCTTCATGCCAGGGGAAGAACTGCTTCTCCCCGCCTTCCGGCCACATGACGGACATGCCTTCTCCGCCCGGAATCACAATGACGATTCCGGCCCCATGCCGGTGGGCCTTTTTATAGGTCCCAATGGGCATCGTTGGAAGACCCACCCGGACTCCGGTGCCCGGGAACATCAGGGTGGCGACTGACGCGCCGCCCCTTCCGCGCTGCGGCCGCAACTTGTCCCACGCCTTTAAGTCGGGAAAAAAATTTCCTACCCAGTACGCCTCTCGCCGTCCGCCTTCGTCTACAAGCTTGGCCTCTGAAAACAGCTCCTCATCCTCGGTGTCGAAGATATCGCGATCCGGCTGCATGGATGGATTATTGAAAAAAAATTGCGGGTTCGGAACGACGGCCATGACCAGGGGCAAACAATTAAAATGGAGAAGGCGGGCGGGCTGGCTTCCCTGCGCATTGCTCAACCGGTGATGGTAGCCCCGAGGGAGCACAAAGAAGCTATGCTTTTGCCATTCAAAGGTTTTCTGCCGGTTTCCCCCTCCGGTCCATACGGTTGTGAGACCCCGTCCCTCGAGCACATACACGTATTCATCCAGGGTAAACTTGAAGGCCGGTAGCGTGGCGCCGGGCGGGATCTCGCTGACTCGGGCCTCGGACACCCCCTCCTGGCCGGCAAAAACCACGATCGCCGCGTTGCACTCACGCTCTTGCCAGGGTCCGAGGCGAAGGGTCCTCAGATCTTCGACGAAATACTCTCGGTATACGGGAATATCCAAAGTCTCCAGCCATCGATCATAACGAGGGATCGGATGCCAAACCTCGTAGTTCTTATTACTCTTATTTTCCATCCGCAAAGATCTGCTTCGCCAGTTCGGAAAGCTCCTTGCTCTTTTCCGCAGAAAAATCCTCCGCGTCAGGGATCAGGATCGGACGTCCTTCGACGTAGCGCTCGTCGGGAGGAAGATAATCCTGCGAGACATCCTTCCTCAATGAGATGGCCATCGTCGGCGGCGCGTAGACGCTTTGTCCCTCTTTGGTGTAGAACCAGTGAAGAAAGAGTTTGGCGGCGTTGGCGTGCGGGGCATTGGCGATGAATTCCAATCCCTGAGCAGCGAGATGGGAGCCTTCCTCCGGCTGGATAAACTTGACCGGAGCGCCTTCTTGAATGAGCACGCGTCCCCGTGTCGTCGAGGCGGCGAGACCGATAGCATACTGGCCTCGCGCGACCCCGTCATGCAGAATATCAGCCCCGGTCGTCGGGGTGAGCGCTACTTGCTTGGCCAAAGCCCTCATGTAATCCAGGCCGAGCTTCTTGTAGGTCGCCCGGAACCAGCCGCTTCCGGTTCCGCCGCTCCATGGATACTGGAGCACGATCTTGCCCTTCCACTTCGGGTTCAGGAGATCCCGGTAATTCTTCGGCTCCTCACCGGCCCGGACTAAATTTGTGTTGATGAAGAAGCTCGGGCGGAGAGGCATGCTGATAAAGAGCCAGTCCCTCTCTTTAGGGAAAGCCGTAGCGGGATCCAGCCGCCATATCCCTTTTTCCAAAGTGGAGGGCGCCAGGATCGGCGTCACATAACCTCGAGGCTTCAGCGCGACGTAGTTTCCCTCGATCCCCGACATGGCAATGTCTGACGCGTATTGCTGGGTTCGCTGCTCGGCCATGACCCGAGGCGCGATGTCACTGGCGGCCAGACTGGTCCAATCGATATCGACGCCGAATTTTTCCTTGAACACTTTGCTCATGGCCCGCTGGGCGTCCGGGCTGGCGTGTCCGGGCGCGACATAGATGACGAGCTTGCCCTCTTTTTTGGCTGCGGCTTCGATCTGGCTCTGAGGTTCCCACGCGCTGAGCGTCGCCGCCTCGACCGGCCACGCGATCCCTAAGATCATCAGGAAACCCAGCGCTGCCCATCGCGCACGCGTGAAAGAAGCCGTCATGAGATCAAACTCCTTCGCCCGGGAGAGTACGAGCGGAACTTATACCGCCTTTGTCTAGGGCTGTCAAAATCAGTTTAACGAACCTACAAAAATATTTTGTTTCTCAGATCGATCCGACGATTACGGGAAGGAGAGAAACGTCCATCGGCCGGAGGCAAGAGATTCGTGATCTTAGCGGTTAAAAGCCCTTAACCCCGCCAATCCTTGAGCACCTCGAAAGCCGCCAGCCTTCCTCCCGCGCCCATGACGCCGCCGCCCGGATGGGTCCCGGCGCCGCAGAGGTAAAGGTTCCTGATCGGCGTCCGGTAGTCTGCCCAGCCTGGAACCGGCCGCAAGAAAAAGAGCTGGTCCAGAGTCAGTTCGCCGTGGAAGATATTCCCCTCGGTCAGCCCGAACTCCTGTTCGAGGTCCCAAGGCGTCAGCACCTGGCGGTGGAGGATGATATTTTTCAGGTTGGGCGCGTACTCCGCGAGGGTATCGATCACGGTATCGCCAAAGGCTTCGCGTTGCTCCGGCCAGCTCCCTTCTTTGAGATGATAGGGGGCGTACTGAACGAAGATCGACATCACGTGTTTCCCCGTGGGGGCCATCGTAGGGTCGACCGCCGAGGGGATGATGATGTCCAGGTAGGGCCGGCGGGAGTAGCTCCCATACTTGGCGTCATCGTAGGCGCGCTCCAGATAGTCGATGTTGGGGCTCACGGAGATCGCTCCGGAGAGATGGGGGCCTTCTCCCGGTAAGGAGGTAAACCGGGGCAAGGAATCCAAGGCCAGGTTCACCTTCCCCGAGGAACCTCGCATCTTGATGTTCCGAACCTGCCGGACGAACTCCGGGTCGAGATGACGGCCATCCACCCAATTCAAAAAAGTCCTTTTGGGATCTGCGGCCGAGACCACGACCTTTGCCTGAAATTCAGTGCCGTCGCCCAGAACGACTCCCCGGGCTTTTCCGTTTTGCACCAGGATTTGAGAGACCTCGGAGCTGGTGCGGATCTCTGCGCCGTAGTGTTGGGCGGCTTCCGCGATCGCGCGGCTGACGCTTCCCATCCCGCCGCGGGGAAACCCCCACGAGCGGAAACTGCCGTCGATCTCACCCATGTAATGGTGCAAGAGGACGTAGGCCGTTCCCGGTGAGCGCGGCCCGAGAAAGGTTCCGATGATGCCGCTGGCAGACATCGTGGCCTTCAGCGCCTCCGTCTCAAACCATTCGTCGAGAAAATCGGCCGAGCTCATGGTCATGAGCTTGGTAAGGTCATAGAGCAACTCTTTCCCCAAGCCGCGAAAGTGTTTTCCCAGGGCGAGAAGCCGGAAGAGCTCGCGGGGACGGAACGAGGCCGGATCCGGCGGGATCGTGGCCAGCAACGGCTTCACCGCTACGGCCATCTCGACCATCCTCTTGCCAAACTGCTCATAGGCCTCGGCATCCACGGGGGAGTGGCGCAGGATCTCCCGCCGGGTCTCGGCGTGATCGTCCCAACGCAGCAGATAGTTCCCGTCGGTAAGGGGCGTGAAGGTGCTGTCCAACGGAATAATGGAAAGGCCGTAGCGAGCCAGATCCAATTCCCGTATCACCTCCGGCCGGAGGAGACTGACCGCGTAGGAACAGACGGAATATTTGAATCCAGGATAGATCTCCTCTGTAACCGCCGCGCCGCCGACGATAGGGCGCCGCTCCAGGACGAGGACCCTCTTTCCGGCCTTGGCGAGATAAGCGGCGTGCGTGAGGCCATTGTGTCCGCCGCCGACTACGATGGCGTCATAGTTGGACATGGTTCCGTTGGCTTCGGCTGCCATTTTTGGTAATTTTGCTCCACAAGTCAACGACGATGCCCATCGGGACTCCCTTTCATGCGCGAACTTCCGCCCTCAGCGCGAGCCAGAATTGGCGCATCTGGTCGGGCCACTGGGTCGCGAGCTCCTATCTCCTCCTGCATGAGTACGAGTACCACGCCATCCGGAATGCCGCCGGACTGATCGATGTCTCGCCCCTCTACAAGTATGAGGTGAGGGGAAAGGACGCGGTTCCATTCATCAATCGCCTCATCACGAGAGACGCGGCGAAATGCGCCGTCAACCAGGCCATCTACACCTGTTGGTGCGACGAGGAGGGAAAGGTCATCCAGGACGGCACCGTCTTCCGATTGGGGGAAGACCACTTTCGGCTCCATCTGGCGGATCCGAGCCTGCGCTGGTCTCGCATCAACTCGGCGGGCATGAAGGTGGAGATCGAAGAGGTCACCGACACGATCGCCGCCGTGGCGCTGCAAGGACCCTTTTCTCGCGACATCCTGAAGCGGATCACGGAAGCGGAGATCGATCGACTGCGGTTTTTTCACTTCACTTCGGGAAAAGTAGGAGGCGTGCCCGCGCTCATCTCCCGCACCGGCTATACGGGCGACCTAGGATACGAGATCTGGATTTCCGCACCCCATGCGGAACGGCTCTGGGACGCGCTCATGGAAGCGGGAAAGCCCTACGCCCTACACCCCGCCGGCATGCTGGCCCTGGATATGGCGCGGCTGGAAGCCGGCTTTATTCTCATCGAGGTGGACTACACGAGCGCGGAGAAGGCCTTGATCCCGGCGCAGAAATATTCACCGTTCGAAATCGGTCTTGGCTGGACGGTCAATTTGGACAAGGGAAATTTCGTCGGGCGGGAAGCGCTCTTCAGAGAAAAACAGAGAGGCACGGAGCGGCAACTGATTGGCCTCGAAATCGATTTCGAAGATCTGGAGCGGCTCTACCGTGAGGCCGGACTCGAAACCCAGCTTCCTCGAATGGCCTGGCGAGACCGCATCCCCGTCTACCAAAACGGGCGCCAGGTCGGGAGAGCCACCACGGGCTCGTGGTCTCCCGCGTTAAAAAAATATATCGCGCTGGCGACCGTTAAGAGCGACTCAGCCCAGTTGGGCTCGGAGCTCAAGATCGAAATCACCGTGGAAGACGAGAGAAAGACGGCCAAGGCCGCCGTGGTCAAACTCCCCTTTTTCGACCCGCCGCGCAAGCGCGAGCTCTTCTCTCCGAGCGATTGAAAAAGACCCATCGACCTTCGAGACACCCCGGGCCGGCGGTTAACGACTGGCGAGGCGGACTGCTATCCCTCTTTGATGGAGATAGTCTTTACACTCTGCGATCGTGTATTCCCGGTAGTGAAAAATAGAAGCGGCCAGAGCGGCGCTGGCCCCACCGAGAGTAAGCCCCTGGTAGATATGCTCCAAGTTCCCCACCCCACCTGACGCGATGACCGGCACGCTCACCCGTTCCGCAATGGTCCGAGTGAGTTCAAGATCGTACCCTTCCTTGGTTCCGTCGCGGTCCATGCTGGTGAGCAAAATCTCCCCCGCGCCGGAGGCGGCCATCTTCTCCGCCCACTCGCAGGCGTCGATTCCGGTCGGGTTTCTCCCGCCGTGGGTAAAGACCTCCCAGCCCGCTCCACTCCGCTTCGCATCAATGGCCACCACGATGCACTGGCTGCCGAAGGTCTCCGCCGCTTCGCGGACAACTTCAGGACGGGAAACCGCGCCGGTATTGATCGAGATCTTATCGGCTCCGGCCTGGAGAAGCTTGCGAATATCCTCGAGCCTGTTGATCCCCCCTCCCACTGTGAGCGGCATAAAGACCTCTTCCGCCGTGCGCGCCACCACGTCCAGAATGATTTCCCGGTTTTCGTGTGAGGCAGTGATGTCCAGGAAACAGAGCTCATCCGCTCCTTCACGGTCGTAAACCCGCGCGATCTCCACCGGATCCCCGGCGTCCCGAAGACCAATAAACCGGACTCCCTTGACGACCCGTCCCGCCTTCACGTCGAGACAGGGAATGATACGTTTAGCCAGCATAGATTTAGAGTGTAACTAGCGGCGCGACGGAGCTCAAGCGGAGGCCGACTTGCGGGAGGGGCAAAGCTCCCTCAAGCCGCAATCCGCACACCGGGGCCTTCTCGCGTGGCAGACCCTCCGGCCGTGAAAGATCAAACGGAGGGAAAAAGCGGTCCAGTCGTCGGCGGGAAGAAGCGCCATCAGCTCCTTCTCGATTTTATCCGGCACCTCTGCGCGAGCCAGGCCAAGCCGCCGGGAGAGACGCTTGACGTGCGTGTCCACCACCACTCCCGGGATACCAAAGGCATGCCCCAGAATGACATTGGCGGTCTTTCGTCCGACGCCCCGGAGGCGGGTCAACGCTTCCATCGTGGCCGGGACCTCTCCTTGGTGCTCTTCCATCAATTGCTGAGCACAACGTTTAAGCGCTCGCGCCTTAGAGCGGAAAAAGCCAACGGAGTGGATCAGTTTTTCGATCTCCCCGAGCGGCGCCTGAGCGAGCCTTCTGGCATCCGGATAACGTAAAAACAAGCTTGGAGTGACCCGATTGACCCGTTCGTCGGTGCACTGGGCCGAGAGGATCGTCGCGATCAAAAGCTCGAAAGGGTTTCGATGATGGAGCGGTACTGAAATTTCAGGATACGAGAGGACCAGGCCGGCTGAAATGGCTGAAGCTCGCTGTTTTTTCTTTTGGAAACTTTCCTTCCCGACTCTCGATCTATCCATGGGTAGCTAAAGGATCCCGGCTTTTAACAGGGGATTGAAAAGCCCGTTAACGCGAATGAATTACTGGTTCTAAGGACAATCACGCTCTTTTATCAGTCCGCGGACCGATCTTGATCATGACCGCCTCGGGGTCCGCGCCGTAGCGCCAGGGCAGCCCCACGCTTCCCAGCCCGCGCGAGACGACCAGGAGAGATGAGTTATGCGCGTAGGCGCCCTCATCGAGACAGAACCGGCTCTGGCGCACGAGCGGCGGGCCGTTCCGAAAACGAATCTGGCCGCCGTGAGTGTGACCCGAGAGCGTAAGCGGAACGCCGCGCGCTTCAGCTTCATAAAAGAAATCCGGGTGATGCGCCAGAAGAAGATGGGGTGAGCCGTGTTCGGATGCCAGCCGATCCCAATCCGGCTTCCCCAAGATCCGGTCGTCGATTCCACCGAGAACGAACCTGCCGTCTCCATGCGCCAAGACCACCGACTCGTTCCTGAGAGTCGTGATCCCTATCGAGCTGAGACGCTTGCGAAGCTCTGCAGGATCGCCGCCGAAATAGTCATGGTTGCCGTGGCAATACCAGGCGCCCAGCGGCGCACGCGACAGCGGAGCCAGCGCGGGTAGATATCCGTCGAGGTCGCTTGCCCGCCCCGTGACGGCGTCGCCCGCAACCGCGACGAGATCCGGCTGCAGCCCCATCAAGGAACCGACGATTTTTGCCAAAATTTCAGCCTTGAGAAACATCCCGGTATGAATGTCCGACAATAAGAGGACCTTGAGCCGGGCGATATCTTTCGGCCAACCCGCCGGAGAGAGCGAGATTTCAGCCAAAGAAAAACGCCGGGGGAGAAGCCAGCTGTAAGGATGCCAGAGCCCGAGCAGATGGGGATAAACAAAGCGCGACACCAGACGGTCCATCTGGCGCTCGAATACTTTGAAGACGCCTTTGTTCGGGTCGAGCCAACGGCGCTCCCTCCCCGTCATGCGACGCGGCGGCTTCAGTTGCCGTCTTCTCTCAATCGTACGCGTTACTCTTTTCTGAGTTTCGGGGCACGAATCCAAAAAAGACTCCCGGTAACTTTTCTGCCCTGTTGTCTTTGCTCACGACAAACTGCTTTTTTTGGCTTCGTACCAAATGAAGTATGCTGTCCCCGGAATTCCCCAGAGAAGGGCGACGGCCCAAAAAGTCAAAAAGGTCTGCCTGACCCCAAATCTGAGTCGGTGTCAGAATTCATCAGCTTCCGCTCAGCCCCGAAAACGTCTTGAGGGCTATTCGGGAAAAGAAAAGTCCACTTCGTAAGGCAAGAGTTTTTGTCTTATAGAGTCTCGTTGATCCGAGTTTGAAGAGACGCTGAAACGGAAAACGGCGATTCTCGGATCGTTCTACCTGACCTACCGCCGCTCTGAATAACGGCGACCCTGTAGTGTCATGGGCATGGGGAGCTTCTACACGAGGTCGCGGACAGGAACGGGGATCCGTGACGGCCAGTCTAGGGTTATTGTTTTTAAGGGGAAATCTCTAAGTTTTGGTTTTCTCCCATGCGTTTAGATACGGCGGAGAAGGATCTTCTCGTTATTTGTTTCTTTGGGAAGCCGCCGTAGCGCGCTACTTTCCCTGCTGGACTTTTTGGTACTTTCCTCGCCCGATCCTTTTGGTCTTCCCCTGCTTCGCCCACCTCACGGCGACCTGGCGGACATAGGAGGGGGATTTCCGTCTGGCGACAGCTTTCTTGGCGAGATCCCCAACGGTGAAACGGCTGGGAAGCAGATCCAACATGGAATTCCAATTTACTGGAGTGGTTCTTCTGGCCTTACCACGCCTTCTTCCCGGTCGCTGTGGCTTCGTGTTCCCGCCTGCCAGGAGTCGATAGGCCCTTTGGTGCTTTATCAACTCATCCTTTACGGCGGCCAGTTCGGAAGTTCGCCGACCTATCTCCTTCGTAAGCCGGCCGATCTCTCTTTTTACAGAAGTGATCAGATTTTCGGGCATGGGGTTCCTCCAAAGACGTTTCTTGTTTTCCTAACACTGCCGGGTTTAGAAAGCAACTCGATCCTCTATGCCTTTTAGGCCACGGGCGAGCCTGCCTGTGGGGGCACGCAGACAGGCCGGGCATCCGCGTTGCCGAATACTGTCAGGTGATCAATCAGTGGCATCTGCTTTTATGGCCGCGGGGAGATAGACAGCGCTCCGAGGTCATGCCGTGAGTTACGTGAAAAGACTCCCTTTGAATTTCCGGAAACCACGAATTGCAAATATGATTCTGCTGAAAAACCCCCTGTTCCGAAAAATTCAGGATGATGGAAATGATTAACCCTGCTGAGAAAGTCGATTGTGGGGCATTTGTGAGCGAAAAATTTTGGCAGAAGACTTTTGAAGAAAAAAGAAGTCAAAAGGGGTCACACATTAGCAGGCAGGTCTGTTCTTGGCGTTCAGCTGTCGGCTATGAGATTGAACTCTTAAATCGACTGAAAGCATTTGGCTGAAGACTGAAAGCTGATTACTGAAGGCCAATGTCAAACTCGAAACTTGCAACTGTGAAAGCACAGATGGCCGTTTTTCAACGGCCTATCTAACCACCGCCATCGCATCTTTGAGCGTCAACGCGCCGTTATACAGGGCGCGGCCGATGATGACTCCTTCCACTCCCTCCTTTTCGATCTCTTTCAGCCGGCGAAGATCTTCCAAAGAGGCCACCCCGCCGGAGGCAATCACCGGAATCTTCACCGCGCGGGCGAGCCGGGCCACTTCTTCGATATTGACCCCCTGGCTTGTGCCGTCGCGGTTGATATCCGTGTGGATGATCCGTGACACACCGTCATTCACGCACCGCATGGCCAGTTCCACAGCCTCCATCGCGGTGCCTTCCTTCCATCCCTTGATCGCCACCCGGCCTTCACGGGCATCGATGCCCACCACGATCTTTCCAGGAAAGCGGAGACAGGCCGCGCGCAAAAAATCTCCGCTCTCATAAGCGGCGGTCCCGATCACCACGCGTTCCACCCCAAAGCCCATCGCCTCCTCGATCGCCTCCAGGGATCTGAGGCCGCCGCCCAACTCGACCGCCACGCCGGCAGCCCTGACGATGGCCACGACCGCCTCCCTGTGCACCGGATGACCGGCCACGGCGCCATTTAAGTCCACGACGTGGAGGAACTCCGCCCCTTGCTCAACCCAGTGGCGCGCCGCCTCCGCCGGTCTCTCGAAATAGGCGGTCTCCTGGTCCATATCGCCGCGGTAGAGCCGCACGCAACGTCCATCTTTGAGATCGATAGCGGGAATAACGAGCACTCTACGCTCCGGCGACGAA
>Ga0184640_10000171_pt1 | contig 15739 bp, 15 predicted proteins | sample PLM31_200_b2_FD_133161 | JGI IMG/M metagenome (GOLD analysis project Ga0184640, IMG submission 133161) | Groundwater sediment microbial communities from an aquifer in East River, Colorado, USA - PLM3-1_200_b2 | ecosystem: Environmental > Terrestrial > Soil > Riparian zone | place: USA: East...
AGAGTGAGTTGAGCAGCGCGAAGGGGATGAACAGCTTGTAGCGGGCGAAGAAGGCGCGCTCGTAGCGCGCCCCCAGGACCAGCCCGAACATGAGTTGGGCGAAATCCGTCATCCAGTGCGGCACGGCGGAGAGTTGGACGCCGCTCATCGTGAGTGCCGCGCCGAAGAAGATCGGCGCGAGCAGATAGCCGTTGTGCAGCCGGAGCCGCTCGGAAATCTCGCCCAACACAAAACCAAAGGCCAGCCAAGGAACTAGAATCCAATAATCGAGCGGCACGTCCGGCCGGTACGCGGCTGCTACCAGCGGGATGCCGCCGTAGGTCAGCGCGAACGGGATCAGGATCACGACCAGCGAGACGCGCAGACTGTGGGCGACCGCCACCGGCGCGATGTGCGCGCCGTAGCGCTCCGCCAGCACCGCCATCGCCATGGCGCCACCGGGGATCGAGGCGAAGAAGGTAGACTTGGGATCCACGCCCGAGGCCCGGCTCAGGGTCAGCGCGCCGAGACTGCCGACCAGGAAGACCGCGACGGTGGCCGCGAGAATGGCGGGGAAGTTGGCGGCCAATTCGGCTACCACCGTCGGCGTGAAATAGAGCGACACCGCCGAGCCGAGAATCACCTGCCCCATCTGCCGCGCATAGGGGGGTGAGTGCATTCCCCCACGCAGCAGGTTCAGCGTGGCGACGGCGATCATCGGCCCGATCATCCACGGGATCGGCGTGTCGAGGCGGTCGAACAGATAGCCCGCAGGGAGTCCAACCGCAAGCGCTCTTAGGATAGGCGTGAGGCGCCTCACGCCTCATGCCTCTTCAAAATCATCTTTCGATGAGAAATGCCTGCTTCCTTAAAAACCGGACCGATGCAGCGAAAGCCCCTCGTTTCATAAAAATCGATCACGGGAACTTGGGCGTGAAGATAGATATGTTGCGCGCCGCGCCTGTTCGCCGTTTCGATGCACCCCTTCAATAGCTTCTTTCCGATACCCATACTTCGATAGCTCTTTAGCACCGCCATGCGGCCAATCTTGGCGCTGCTTCTGCGCATCACAAGCCTGGCCGTTCCCACCGCCTTGCCCCGAACGAGGGCCAGAAAATGAATCGCACGCCTATCGTCGTCATCCAATTCGATCTCTCTAGGCACTCTCTGCTCCCTCACGAAAACCCGTAAGCGTATCGACAAGGCCTTCGCCAGCTCGTTTTCCGAAGAGACTCGCCTTACTTGAACAGTCATTTTGCTGAGAACGTTTCTAACCTCACTCGGGTGTTTGAGGCGGTATCGATTCCGCTTTCCGTCCGTGCTGTACCGGAAAACGATGAGCCGTTACGGTCTGACGATCAGAGAGGGCCCCTCAGCGGCCTTGGACTTGGCCTGGCTGAGATAAAAGGCGAAGCTCTTTTGGACGATCCCGGTAAGAAAAGTAATATCCAACGCGCCCAATCCACCCAGATCCCCCTCCCCGATCGCCAAGGCTACGGCCAATGCCAGCTGAGCCTGCTCTGCGCGCCTGGTCTCTAACAGATAGAGGGCCATATCCTCCATTCTCCTCTGGAAAAGCTCCCCCCTCTCCCCTGAGAAGATTTCTCTCGCCGCATGGCGCACGATCCCGGCAAGGCGCTCTTCTTTTTGCAGCGGATTGAGGACCAGACGGCTCCCCTGGGCCTCCTCTACCTGCTCTAAGTAAGGCCTGAGCCAATCCTCGTCCAGGAGCCAGTGCCGAAACTCCGATTCTTCCGAAAGCCGCCGGGACTGCTCGCGCCAGGCGCGGGAACGGATTTCGTCCAGGTCAAGGCGGCTATAGATGGGATGGGGAGAGGGCTTCGGTGGAGCTGAGCTAAAGAGCATCCGCAGCGACGAGAACTCCTCCAGCCCGCTCCGCCCTGTGTGTTTGGCCTTTTCAAATCCCTGATAGAGGATCTGATCCGCATATTCCCACGGGACAGGGATCATGGTAACATCATGTCTCTCTTTGATCTCCCGAGCCATCTGGCGCAGTTCCTTGCGCCGGATCAGCGTGTCAGTCACTCGCACCAGCCCCTCTCGGTCACTGACCATCCCCTGAAGCAACTGAACCCCGCTTCCCGCCTGAGGCTTGGCGAGCCAAACCAGCCGGCCACCCACTCCATCGACCGAGGAGAGATAGCCTTCGATCTCCGGTCCTAAACTGAAGATCGGCTGCGCCACGGATCCCCTGGTCTCGTCCGGCCGGGGAAGGACGGCCCCCTTCTGGGCCAGGCGGTAAAGGGAGCGGCGGATCTCTTTTCTTATCTCCTTATCCGTTACCCTCTTTTCCAGGGAAGTCAAAAGCTCCGGCACTGATGGATCGGTGCTCCGACCCAAGAGAAAGACAATCGCCAGGTCGGTCTCGTGTCCCTTACCGAGATGAGGGGTGAGAAGACCTACTTCCACGGAAGAGACCTCCTCTGTGTTGAGTCCCCACTGAGTGAGCTGTTCCAGCGCCCTCTGGAGCGCCTTCTGGTATGAGGCCCTCTGGACCAAACTTCACCTCTCCTCTTTCTCTTCGTATCTCCTCATTTTATCTTTAACAGGTCGCCTTTCTTCGCGCGCCTGCCGGCGATGGTGAAGTTAGGCCACTCCTCGACCTGGGCATCTCGATAATTTTCCTGGTACCACCTGGCGATGTCTCCGGACCTGGCAAACCAGACCTTGGAGTGACTCTTGGCATAGCGGATAAACTCCCGCATCACCTTGGCCCGGTGAGGCCGGCCGCCGAGAAAGGGATGGTTACCCCAGATGAGAAATTTCGGATCGCTGGCCCCTTCTTCATAGAGCCAGTCAAAACAATCCTTCCACGTCTCCAGGAGATCGCGCGGGCTCTTTTCTGCCGGCTTGAAGGTGGAGTAGTCATTCAGGAAGTGATAGTAGGAGAGCACGGTCAACTCCCCGCCCTTCAGCTTGAGGGTATAGGGGGTCTCCTCATGCTGCGGATCCATCCAATAGGCGTACCCCAGCTCCAGGATGATCTCCGGGGTAAACTCGCTCGGGGCGATGCCCGTGGAGAGATAACCCAGCGGGGACTGTCCCACGGCGTCCCGGACGGCCTTCACGGTCCGCTGCAGATCCTTTTTTTCCTGGGCGCGGCTCTTCACGAAATTATAATCGTGGATCCAGGTCTCCGTGCCGATCTCGTGTCCCCGCCCGACGATCTCCTTGCAGACATCGGGGTAGTTGACCGCGGTGATCCCGGTAAGAAAAAAGGTCGTCTGGATCCCTTCCTGTTGGAAGAGATCCAGCATGCGGAAGATCCCCACGCGCTCGCCAAACTCCCGGTCTGTGATGGTCGCCAGGTTCTTTTTGGTCACGGCGTTTCTGGGTAGGGCGCGGCGGCTCTCGTTCTGCAGCGAGCCCGGGGCGCCCAGATCCTCCGGCCAGGTCTCAAAGGCCACACAGGGCGTGATGGCGATGCGCGCGCCTTCGGGCCACTTGATCGGTGATCTCTTTCTCCTCATAATCCCCTCCCTGAAATCAAAATGAGACTACTCATGCCATAATTCAGTGGACTTTCCAAGTCCGGCCATGGTGGCCTGCATGGCCTTGACATGGGGAGAAATGCTGGGTAATGGAAAGGATAACTATCAGCCAGGAGGTCACACCATGGCAGGTGAAAAATTGCTGGAGTACCGGGCCGATAAAGGCATCGCGCTGATCGAGTTGAATCGGCCGCCGGTCAATAGCTACACCCACGAGCTGTTGCGGGAGCTGGATGAGGCCCTTTTGCAGGCCCGCTTCGATGAAGACGTCCATGTCATGGTCCTTACGGGAAAGGTGGAAAAGTTTTTCTCCGCCGGCGCCGACATCAACATGCTCGCCACCAAATCCCTGGCCTACAAATCCAACTTTGCCCTGCACGGGCACGAAGTCCTGCAGCGGATGGAAAACACGCCCAAGCTCGTCATCGCCGCGATCAACGGCCATGCGGTGGGTGGAGGATTGGAGATCGCCATGGCCGCAGACATCCGCATCGCCAAGAAAGAGGGCGGGAGGCTAGGACTGGCCGAGATCAACCTGGGCGTGATGCCGGGAATGGGGGGAACCCAGAGGCTCCCCCGCCTGATCGGAAAGGCCAGGGCGCTGGAGCTATGTGCCACGGGCAAGACCATAGCCTTTGAAGAGGCCCTGGAGATGGGGCTCATCCACTCCATTTACGAGCGCGAGAGCTTCATGGAAAAGGTCATGGAATACGCCCGCCAATTCGTCCCGCCCAACAAGGCCAGCCTGGCGGTCGGCAGGGTCAAGCGGGCCATCCAGTCAGGGATGGAGATGTCGCTGGCCGAGGGCCTCACCCTGGAGAGGGAAGTCCTCTATCAGACCTTTGCCAGCGAGGATGGCAACGAGGGGGTCAAAGCCTACCTGGAAAAGAGGACAGCTCAATTTAAAGGCAAATGAGTGAGTTTTAAGATCTTCTCACGAGTCACGGATCACGAATAACCAACACGGAGGTTCAATAATGGCCAAGATGTTAATTGGAGGAGAGCCCGTCGATTCGGTCAGCGGGCAATCCTACGAGGTGCGTAACCCGGCGACCGGCGAGGTAGTGGACAAGGTTCCGAAAGGGACTGCCAAGGATGTGGGACATGCCATAGATGCCGCAGAAAAAGCATTCCAAGAATGGTCCGATACGACCCCTGAAGATCGGGGCAAGATGCTGATGAACGCCTGTGAGCTGATCAAACAGAAGAGCAGTGAGATTGCCCAGGCCCTGACAAAGGAACAGGGCAAGACCCTCTTCGAGGCCGGTTTGGAAATCCACCACTTAGTCCATGGATTGGAATTCTATGCCGGTCTCGCCTCTAAAGTCCGCGGCTCTCATGTCCCCCTTCCCCAGAAAGGGGCGTACGGCATGGTGGTCCGCCAACCCATTGGTGTATGCGGCGGGATCGTACCCTGGAACTTTCCCCTGACCCTGATGGGGACGAAGCTTGGCCCGGCCCTGGCAGCGGGGAACACTATCATTATCAAACCCGCCAGCACGACCCCTCTGGCGACCCTACTCTGTATGGAACAGATCCAGAAGGCCACTTACGGTGAAGGGAAACAGCAAAAAACCCTACCTAAGGGGGCGGTCAACGTGGTCACCGGACCGGGCGGAGCAGTCGGAGAAGAGTTGCTGAAAAACCCTCGCGTCCGGCGCATCGCCTTCACCGGCTCCACTGAAGTAGGGAGGCATGTGATGGAGGTGGCGGGAAGGGAAATCAAGCGGGTCACGCTGGAGCTGGGTGGAAGCGATCCCATGATCGTCATGGAAGACGCCAATCTCGACCTGGCCATCAAGATGGCGGACATCGGGCGCTTCTTTAACTGCGGCCAGATGTGCCTTGGGGTCAAGCGCCTCTTCCTGCAAGAATCTATCGCGGAATCTTTCGTCGGCAAACTGGCTGATATCCTGAAAAGTAAGACCGTCGGCAACGGCGCGAGTAAAGAGAGCCGCATGGGACCGATCCACCTCGACTCTCAGCGCAAAGAGATCGAAGAGCAGGTTGAAGATGCCAAGGCGCACGGCGCCAAGGTTGTCTTCGGCGGCGAAAGGCCCAAAGGAGGCGATCTCGACAAGGGCTTCTTCTATCTGCCTACGCTCCTCACCAACGTCCCGGACGACGCGCGCGTAAGCGTCGAGGAGACGTTTGGCCCGGTGCTTCCGATCTTTACTTTCAAGACCCTCGACGAGGCGATAGCAAAGGCCAACAGCTCGATTTACGGTCTGGGGTCATCGATCTGGACTCGCAATCTCATTCATGCGAACAAGGCGATCGACAAGCTCCAGGCCGGAAATGTCTGGGTGAATTCGCTTCACTACGGCTACGACGAGCTCCCCTTCGGCGGGGTCAAGGCCAGCGGCGTCGGCCGCGAGCACGGCCCTGAGGCCTTAGACTATTATCTGGAGCCCAAGGGTGTGGTGATCGTCAACGCGTAGTCCATCGCCCGCCTTCCCATGGGGAGAGAGCGCGAGACGGGCCCGCAGGTGACGGTTGAGCAGGCCCTGCGGTCTCCGGGCCCGGCAGCGGGCCACTGGCTCATGAGCTGGCGCATCCGCAACCTGGGACAAGAGAGTCTGGAACTCTTGACTGCCCGTCTCCCTCACAGCCGGTTCCGGAGCGAAGAAAAAAAGCTGGTCCTGAGATCCAAGCTGCCTCCCGGTGAAAGCACGCCCATCGAGCTTGCGGTCTTATGCCGCGAGCCTCCAGGGAGCGTGGCCGACATCCTGGTCGGCATGCAGTCTGTAGGTCTCCGCAGCGCGCTCGGAGAAGCCATAATGGCCGGTCAGCTCGCGGTATACTTTAGCAGCAACTCCGCCCGGTCCCCCGTGCTGGCTTTCCACGAAGCTTAACAGCGCGACACCCTCCAACGCCGAGCGCCGCTGGCAACCGCCGATGATCATTTCAACGGCCGCCATGGTCCCGGGGGCAGGCTCGGCCTGGTCTGCCTCCTCACGCGTGATCCCACCCTCCTCGAGAAACTGGAGAACGACATCTACGTGAGTGCGAGCCCCGGATAGCTCCTCCATGAAGTTCTCCAGCACCACGTCCATCAGCCCGTACTGCTTTTCGGCCACCGCGTTGACCGCGATATAGCCAAAGAAGATCGGATTGGTGCGAACCCTGAGGTAGTGCTGGACTTCACCCAGGATGATCTGACTCCGGCTCCAGCGGTGTGTGACGATGCCCTCGAACCACGGGTGCTCTTCCATCGGCACTTCGCGGGCGTAGCCCCACAATTCCTCTATGAATTCGTCCGGCGACATCCCACTTATCTCCTCTTCTGTCGGTATCCTATATCACCGAAGACCACTGGAATCCACCATCCAAAAATTCCAGACCACCGATGAGACCCGCGTCCTAGCATTGATAGGCATCTTGGCCCCTTGACTGCTGGCCGACAGGTGGAATAGAGCTTTGATTACTGCTGGGCCGAATTCGGTAGTATAGATTGAAGAAAACAATCCGGTATGCTGTTCACCTCCAGCTCAGGCTGGGAATGCGGCGGATCCCAGAAAATCTGCCCCGAAATGTCTTCAAGCAGGCAAAAGAGTTCTTTTATGATAAGATAACAGGGAACTTCATAGCCCTAGCTAGGGCTCGTTATGCCGGGAAGAGGCGGGAGATGATGGTTGCTTTTTCAGAAAAAGACGACCAAATTATATTGATTACTGTGCACCCTTTGAAGCCTCATCAAAGGGCCAACAGGATTGCTTCTGGGAGGTGGATTCTCCATGAGAGAGAAAAAAAGAATGCCTCTCGTTAAATATGACTCCTCAAGCGATGTCCTTTATATCGCAACACGGGAGGGAGTGGAGGAGGAATTTACCGAGGTAGCCCCTGGAGTCAGTGTGGAGTTGGATAAGAAGGGCAATGTCCTAGGAGTAGAGATACTAAGGGCCTCGCACACTCTTAGAGATTTTCTCAAGTCATTAGGCAAAAGGCATGATGCAGCGTAGGAGGCAGGGCCGGGCCAGTGCGGCGGGGGCAGGTACCAGTCCCTGATTAACCAGCATCTGCGCGAGACTCTCTTCAAGGAGCGCAACCTCGAAAGCCGGTGGCAACGAACCGCAGAGCGGCTGGGGATGGGACTGACGGGCAAGATCCATTCAAGCGTCGATCAATTTAATCTCAAGTCTCCTTAGTAATACGAAAAAAGCAAGAGCGGACTTGACGCCTTGTCTGATAAGCTATGACCGCCTTCCTCATCGACATTGACGGCGTCCTTCGCCGAGGCGACAGCGCCGTCGCCGGGGCTCCTGAGGCTATCCGCCTTCTCCGCAGCAACCATCCCTGTCTTATAGTTACCAATACCACACGGCTCTCGGCGGACGAGCTCTTTGCCAGCCTCACCAAACTAGGGTTTCGAATCGCCCGGGAAGACGTATTTACTCCTATCGACGCTACCATCTCCTACATCAAGAGGCTGAAACCCACCGCGAGATGCCAACTCATCATGCAAGGCAAAGTGCGCGCGGACTTCCTGGACGCCGGGCTGACGCTGACAGATGAGACGCCGGACTTTGTCGTCCTAGGCCTGGACACAACGCTCGACTACGCCGCACTCGACCGGGCCTTTCGCAATCTCAAGGCGGGAGCGGAGCTCATTGCAGCCAACGTGACTCGCTTTTATCCACTTGAGGACGGCTTGCACCTCGGCGTGGGTCCCTTTGCCAAGGCTTTGGAATCCGCCAGCGGCAAGGACGCCGTGGTGATCGGCAAACCCAACCCGGGGTTCTTTCAGGCAGCTTTAGAGAGGCTCGGCGCAAAAAAGGCAGAGGCCTTGATGATCGGAGATGACCCATTCGACGACATCCAAGGCGCGAAGAAGTTCGGCTTGCGGACCGTCTTCATCGAGGGAACCTACACCAAAGAAGACCTGGAGAAAAATTCCATTCAGTCAGATTTTATCCTGCCGAGTATTGCGGAGATTGAACGCATTCTAGACCGGGTGGAGTAGAGACAGCGGGAGATTGTAGAAAGTGGGGTACTGTCGGGGTCAGACCTTTCAGTCTATACAATCTTGCGTTGGAAATTTCAGGTCTTTCGTTGGCGACCTCGCTTCTCTTAACATCGGGATTGGATTGATTTCTCCTCCCACCCAATTCTGGGGGAGCCAGCACTGTGGGTCCAGGCAAAAAGGGCTGAGCCTTTTTAGTCGTACACTGCGGAGCAGATAAAAATGCCTTTTTGATTTGACTGACAAACCCAGGCGGAGCTGGAGGTTCTGTCTAAGATGCTCACTGCGCTGATTAAGGGGACGGATAAACGTGAACAGTAGAACAATGGACCAGTAGACCGCAAAATCCCTATTCAGAATCCGCGTCGCAGTAGGATTCGAACCTGTAACCCCTTGTATGTGGCGGTAACACTGGCTTCTTACAGTTTATGCTTCCGTTTGTGATTTCCTGCTCCGGGCACGAGGGCTGGGGCGAAGGAGACCACGCTGCCTTAGGATCCTAAGCCTGTACTGGACGCCCGGGTACGAGATCCCCACTTTAGCGGCGATCTCGTTAATCCGCAGCCGGGCTTGGGCGAGCTTGAGAAGCTGCTCGTCGCTGACGCGTCGCCTAGCGCTCGGCGGGGGACCAGGTGGCGAAGGAACTTCTACCCCACGTCGCCGCAGTTTCTCAAAGCGCTCGGAGACAGCGCTTGCCGTCATCCCGGTACGGGCTGCGATCTCACTCGGCCAGAGGCCAGCTTTCCGAAGGGCCAGGAGCTCGGCAGAGGGGATCGGGCGCTGCGGGGGCGGTAGCAACCCCAAGGCGATGAGGCGGCCGCGTAAGTATGGAACGCTCCTCAGTCCCAAGCGTGTAGCGATCTCCTTCACGGTTAAACCTTCGGCTGCTACTGCTCGAAGCATCTCATCTCCCACTTTTTTCTGTGCCGCCACGCGCCATCCGGCCGCTATGCGCTCCCGCACTTTAGCCGCGCCTTTTAGCCGCGCCTCCCGCCGATAGCTACGAGGATATCGCCGGGAAGCCTCTTGGGCTTTTAAGAAAGCGTCGGGTGGGCTCTTGGAGTGCAGATCCATAGCCAAGGCTTTCTCCCTATACGCCCGGACGAGGGCCGGGATCATGAGCGCAGTCTCGCGGTTGTAACCCCAGGCTTGCTTGTAAGGATCTACCTCCATGCTATGTCTCAGGCGTAGATGTAGACCGAGGGCGCGGTGAATTGTGCCGCATTCCAGACAGACCACGCCATCTTCCCGGATGGCCTCAAGGAAATGGGTGCGGTAGTATTCGAGCTCCTCGGGTGACACTAGGCGCGTTCGTGGTGGACTCGGCATAGTCGCGACTGTACACCAATCTTTCTATTTTTTCAGTGGGAATCGGTGGGAATCGTGTCAGACTTGCGTAAATTGCCTAACATCAGGAGGAGGAGTGAAATCTTCTTTTGACAAAACCGCCCCAGTTTTAATCGCCAGGATTGAGTTGATTTCTCCTCCCACCCAATTCTGGGGGAGCCAGCACTGTGGGTCCAGGCAAAAAGGGCTGAGCCGTTTCTAGTCGTACACTGCGGAGCAGATAAAACAGTAGAACAATGGACCCGTGGACCGCATTGTCGCCTCGGTCCAATGTCCCATTGTCGAATGCCCCAATGCTCTGAAAATAAAAAGCCCGTTTGCGGGCTTTTTATTTTCTGGTGGGCCCACCTGGATTCGAACCAGGGACCTACCGGTTATGAGCCGGTGGCTCTAACCAGCTGAGCTATGGGCCCATACTGGAATAGTTTCAGGTTTCGAGGATACCACTTTCCCTTCGAAACCCCAAGCCCAGTACGCGTGACTTAAGTTTCTACAAAAGTTTTGAGTCTTTTGCTGCGGCTGGGGTGTCTGAGCTTGCGCAGCGCCTTGGCCTCGATCTGGCGGATGCGCTCACGGGTAACGGCAAACTTCTGTCCCACCTCTTCCAGGGTATGATCCGATCTCTCCCCAATGCCGAAGCGCATCCGCAGGACCTGCTCCTCCCTGGGAGTCAAGGTGGCCAGGACCTTTTTGGTCTGCTCCTGGAGGTTGAGATTGATCACGGCGTCGGAAGGCGACAGGACGCGCTTGTCCTCGATAAAATCTCCCAGGTGGCTGTCCTCTTCCTCTCCCACGGGGGTCTCAAGGGAGATCGGCTCCTTGGCAATCTTCAAGACCTTGCGGACTTTATCCAGGGGGATCTCCATCTTGGCAGCGATCTCCTCTGGAGTGGGCTCCCGACCGATCTCCTGCACCAGATAACGCGAGGTGCGGATCAGTTTATTGATGGTCTCGATCATATGGACGGGGATGCGAATGGTCCGGGCCTGGTCGGCGATGGCGCGGGTGATCGCCTGGCGTATCCACCATGTGGCATAGGTGGAGAACTTGTATCCGCGCTGATACTCGAACTTGTCCACCGCCTTCATGAGACCGATATTCCCCTCCTGGATAAGATCGAGAAACTGAAGGCCACGGTTCGTATATTTCTTGGCGATGCTCACGACCAGACGGAGATTGGCCTCGATCAGCTCCTTTTTAGCCCGGTTGGCCTTGGCCTCCCCCTCGTTGATGGAGCGGACCCGGCGCCTGATCTCCTCTCCCGGCGCCTCCATCTCTCTCTCGATTCGCTTACCCTCCCGGCGTGCGCTGCGGATGGCCTCGGCCATCTCCCGCAGGGAGGCCTGATCTCTATGGAGCAGCCCGATAGCCCGCTGCCACTGCTTCTTGGTGCCGTTGCCGCTCGGGACCGTCCTGAGGATATCGTCAGCCGACTTCCCGGTCTTCCGCTCAAATTCCCGCACCTGCCTGTCCAACTTCCACAACTGATCCATCGCCTTCTTCAGCCCGCCAGCGATCACCTCGATCTGTCCTTGGTTCAGTTGCAGGGCCTTGAGGCCGCCAAAGGTCCTCTCCTCGATCTTGGTCAGCATCTCCTGGAGCTTTTTCCGGCGCCGGGCCGAGAGATGCTTTCCCTTGAGGCCCTTTTTTGCCTTCTCCTTCTCGCGGAACAAACGGTCGAGCTTGGTGATCTGGGCTAGGAACTTCTTCTCGTAGAGTTCCTCGTCCTCGACATATTCCAGCTCATCTTCCCCGTCTTGAATCACCTCCCGCATCCCGACCTCGCGACCGGCGACCTTCTCCCCCAGATCCAGGACATAGCGCAGGGCCAAAGGACAGGAGAGGACCTCGTGGATGACCTGCTCTTCCCCCTCTTCCATCCTTTTGGCTATCTCCACCTCTCCCTCCCGGCTGAGGAGAGATACAGTCCCCATCTCCCGGAGGTACAGCCGCACCGGGTCTCCGGCCTTGCCGCCGATCTCCGTGTCCCATGCTACCTTGAGATCTCCATCCTCCTCGCCCTCTTCCTCCGCGACCTCATCGATCTGGCTTGTGAGGGTCACCCTCTGGTTCGAGTCGATGACCTCGATATCCATATCGCCGAAGATGGACATGACGTCGTCAATCTGATCCGGGGAGACCACGTCTGCTGGAAGCATCTCATGGACATCATCGTAGGTCAGGTAGCCCTTCTCCTTGCCGAGGTCGATGAGCTTCTTGACCTCCTTCTTTTCCATGACCGGGTCGTGGGTCTGGAAAGCTTCCTTGTCAGTCTCTACCGACTCTCGATCCTGGGGGCGAACCTCGCGCGCTCTAGCTGGCGCTTTCTTTGTGCGATTTCCTGCCATTCCAGCATCCTTTCTTTTTTGGTCTTCTCATCCTTTTTTTCTTCCGCAATGCGAATCGCCCGGCGCAGCTCCTTCTCCTGCTCTCTCAAGTGCCGGCGCTGAAGAAAGAAGAGACAATCCTCCATCACCTTCTCGTACTCCGCCTCCGGGACCCTTTCCCCCTCCAGCATGAGGGCGGTGATCTGAGATGCCTGGTCCTGAGGCAGCCCCTGCACCAGACGCGCAGCATCCACCCCCCCACCCTCCTTCCGCTGCATGAGGATCCCTTGAACAATCCCCTTCCACTTCGGGCTCAAGAGGCCTTCCACCTCGAGCTGCGGCCCGACACGCTCAGCCACCGAGGGGAAGCGCAGCATCAAGACGACGAGAAAAGATTCTGCCAGGTCCTCCCGACCCGGCGCCGGCAGGCCGAGCGCTACCCGGCCCGGAGCCGGCGTGGCGGGCATAGCCTTGCGGGCTCCATAGCCGCGCAGCAACTCCTCCCGAATCCCCAGGGAGTCTACGGCACGCCGGACCAATAGATCGCGCTCGAAAGGGTTTTGCACCAAGGCCAGGACCCGGCTCACCTCCTGGGCAATCTGGCCCTTCGCCTCCAGGCTCTTTCCATACCGCTCCTCGAGCCAGCCAAAATAGTAATCTGCCAGCGGGATGGCCTGGTCGATCATCGCCTCCACCGGCTGCCGTCCGTGGGATCGGACAAAAGAATCTGGGTCTTCTCCCTCAGGGAGGAAGGCGGCCCGCCCCAACAACCCGCCTTGAGCAAAGACCTCGAGGCTGCGCGCCGCCGCCTTCCTCCCTGCCTCATCGCCATCAAATAGGGCGATGACATTTTTCGTAAAGCGTCTGAGTATACGTACCTGGTCCAAGGTGAGAGCCGTGCCCAAGGCGGCAACGGCATAGGAGATACCCGACTGGGAAAGGGCCAAGACATCCAGATAGCCCTCCACGATAACTACCCGGTCCAACTCCCGAATCCCCTCCTTGGCTTGAAAGAGACCGTAGAGGTTGAACCCTTTGCGAAACAGGGGGGTCTCGCTCGAGTTGAGATATTTGGGGAGGCCCTCGGCGATCACCCGGCCACCAAATCCGACGATCTTGCCGGCCGGATCTACAATGGGAAAGATGAGACGCCCTAAAAACTTCTCCCCGTATCGGTCCGGACCCTTTTCCGTCAAGAGTCCCAGGCGGACCGCGTCCGTGAGCGATAACCCCTCTTTTTTGAGGAACGCCGCTAACCCCGGACTGGCAGACGGGGCGTAGCCCAGATAGAAGCGGCGGGCCGCCCGCGTCTCCATCCCTCTCGCCTCGAGATACCTGAGGGCCCTCTCCCCCTCTGAAGAGCCAAACAGCATCTCATGAAAATAGGCGGCTGCCCTCTCATTGAGGCGATACAGGGAGGCCTTTTCCTCCGGGTCCTGCTTCACCCCCGACCGATCCCAGCGCGGCAAGAGGATCCCATAGCGCTGTGCGACCTGCTCCACGGCTTCCGGGAAGCTCAGGTGGTTATAGCGCATCAAAAAATTGAAGACATTCCCGCCCACACCGCAGCCGAAACAATGGAAGATGCCCTTTTCTTCATTCACCGTAAAAGAGGGAGTTTTCTCGGAATGGAACGGACAGAGTCCGAGGTAGTTGCGGCCGACCTTTCTCAGGGTCAGATAATCGGATATCATCTCCACAATGGAGGAGCGCTCCCGAACCTCTGAGATCTTCTCCTCCGCGATCATCCCTAGGGCCCAAATAAAACCAGACTATTCCTGGTCACCTGAGGCTGCAGCCATGCTTGGGGAAGAAGCTTATCCTTTCCGACGCTCACGAGTCCCTGCCCCAACTGATGCAGAGGAGGGATGAGGTAGGACTCCTCGATCCTTTGCCTCATCTGACGGGAAGCAAAGGGGGAAGAGCCTAAGAGAAAAAGGAGAAGGGCCAAGAGCGCCGCCCCTTCTCCGATCCCTAACAGGATACCCCCAACCCGATCGAGGCCTTTAAGGAATGAGATGTCGGCGGAGCGAAGGAGCCAGCCAGCCAGGCCGAAGGCGGAGTAGACAGCAAAGAAGAGGGAGATAAAGGTTGCGGCGATAAGAATCACTGGAGAGAAGTGCCAGCGGGCCGACAAGAGGGTGGACAAGGGTTCATGATAACGGACTGCGACCACGAAACCTAAAAAGAGACCCCCAAGGGTGAAACTCTCGCGCACCAGCCCTTTGCCATAGCCTCTCAGGGCGAAGAGGAAGAGAAAGACAAGCAGGACCGTATCAATGATGTTCACCAATGGGTTACACCTATCTGTAGGAGGGATGGAAAGCTATTGCCTGATGAAAGGCCTCAGACCCATATCAGCTACCCAGGATCTCTCGAGCCAGCTCACTCACCCGCTTGCCTTCTGTCCTACCAGTGACCTTGGGCATAACCCGTTTCATGACCTTTCCCAGGTCCTGGATGCCTTTGGCCCCAACCTCCTCGATAGAAGCTCGAATCAGGGCGCGGACCTCCTCCTCGCTCAGGGGATCGGGAAGAAACCGGCGCAGGACCGCCAGCTCCGCCTCCTCCTTCTCTACCAAATCGTCCCTTTTCCCCTTGCGGAAGTATTCGATCGACTCCTGCCTCTGCTTGCAGAGGGTAGAGATGATTTGCCAGATATCCTCCGAAGTGAGCTCTCTGCGCAGCTTGATCTCATCGTTATGAAGGGCGGATAAGAGGAGCCGCAACGCGGAGAGGGTCAGCCGGTCCCCGCTCTTCATGGCTGCCTTCATCGTATCCTGAATTTCGGTCTTGAGTCCCTTTTCCAATTGGATCGCGCCCCCGAAGCCTCAGTTCAGAAATAGCTTCGCGACCGCCTCATGGCCCGCTTCTTAGCTGCCAGCGCCTTCCTTTTCCTCTTCACACTGGGTTTTTCGTAATGCTCCCGTTTACGCAGCTCTGCCAAGACCCCGGCCTTTTCACACTGCTTTTTGAAGCGGCGGATGGCGCTTTCGATCGACTCGTTTTCTCGAAGCCTGACGCCGGTCATCCCTTTACGTTACCCCTCTCCACTTGCAAAATGTAGGGTATAAATACATTCTAGCCTCAAATTCTCAACTATATCCCATTTATGCATCAAGTCAAGCTGAAGGGGTGAAGGGGAACATTACATATAAGGGGTTCAGCCGGGGGCCGCTCCTCAGGCCCGCGCCAGCCTCCCAGCCTGGCTGGGAGGCTGGGAGGCTGGGAAGCTAGGATGCTTCTGAAGGCCGGGAGGAGCTCTTCTTTATGGTGGCCTCCATGACATCGCCCAGGCGAAGGCCATCGATGAGGAAGAAAAACGGTTTGAGGGTCCCCCGGATCCATTTGTTCCCGGACCAATTCACGCGCCGCAGCCCCTGGGGCCAATGATCGCCTTTTTCCTCAAGATAGTACCGCACGCTCCTTACAAAGTTAAAGGCCCCCGAGCGAAAGCGGATCCTGACGACCTCAAGGCCGGTGGCAGAGCAGAGGAGCTCCAATGCCCTGGGGCAATAGGAGATCACATGGCGCGGGGCATCGAGTCCGTACCAGTTCGCGCCAAAGAGCCAGAAATTGAGACTGCGGGTACTGGGGACCGTGATGTAAAC
>Ga0184640_10000172_pt1 | contig 15738 bp, 17 predicted proteins | sample PLM31_200_b2_FD_133161 | JGI IMG/M metagenome (GOLD analysis project Ga0184640, IMG submission 133161) | Groundwater sediment microbial communities from an aquifer in East River, Colorado, USA - PLM3-1_200_b2 | ecosystem: Environmental > Terrestrial > Soil > Riparian zone | place: USA: East...
GACGGCGCAGGATCCCTAACCGTCCTGGATCAACGCTTCCATCCCGACATGAACACGTGGATAATCCGGGTCGTGCCTCCAAAGGCCTCGGATGACGCAGCGACGTACGACCTGGTCCAGCCAAATGCCCACCCCCTGCGCGAGTCCGGTGCCCTAGACGTCGCGACGACCGAGGCGGGTCCTAATTCTCACTGGGAACGGAAGGACATGACGAAAGATGACTGGTTCGGGCTGCTCAGGTCATTCGAGAAGCGGAAGGCAAGAATGGCCCCGCCCCCGCGCGAGAATTACCGGGATCGCGAATCCTACCTTGGGCTGAGGGAACTCATCTTGGCGGACACCTCAGCGCGCCGAGCGTTTCTGGCGGTCCGCTGGAGAGGAAAACCCAGCGGCCTGGCACTGCTTTGTCAGCTCCTCTCCGAAGGCACTCTCGCGCCCGAGGTGGAGACGGACGGCGACTATCTGGAAGCGGAGCTGGAACATCTCGACAATGGGCATGCCGACCGTCGACCCAAGGACGGTCAATGGAAGGTCGGCCACGGATGGACGGTCGTTCGCGAAGTCGCCGAGGGTAACGTGCGAACCTACCGGGCCGACGGCACGTCCACGGACTGACGGAAGGTCGCGGTCAGCAATTGGTATACGTCGTCCCGATCGTCCACTCGTGGCAATACGGACTGGGCGAGGGCGCTCTCAAGGATCGCCCAGCTCGAGTCTGCCCTAGCACCCCTCGGTGCGACGACCAGGTTGAAGAAGTTCAACGCCGACGCCCTTGGCGAATCACTGATTGCCGTGAAAAGGGGGAGTCCACACGCCCATCCCAATAGCTCGAATATCAGGCGCAGGGTCGTGTTTCGCGCATCGGGCATGGTGTTCCTGCACAGGAGAAGGGTCCTGCTGCTCGGGTCGGCCATTATCCGGGTCGCTAGCGTCTCGAGGGCGGGGAATGTGAGGTGTTTGTGAATCCCATCGCCAAAATGCAGGCTACCTTCCTCGTCCGACCGACTCGGGACCCTTAGAAGGCCCATCTCCCCCTCGACGTCGGCGGATTCCCGTTCGAACTCCGTCATGGCGCGATACACCGCCTCAAGGGTGATCCGACCTGACCGGAGGACATCCGTCTGCGCGACCGTCGTATGGTTCGTGAAGGTCGGTCGCCCCGCCTCATCCGGAGGTCCTCGGCTGATCCTGGAGAGGAGGATCTCCCGGCCGGTACGGACCGGGTGGATCATCTGCAGATCGACCTCGCCCTCGGTCGATTGAACGGTTGCGGCCCGAATCGGCGTATAATGCCCACGGAGATACGGGTCGTACAGGCCTGCGTCTAGACCCTGGGAGAAGGCTTTCGTGGCATACCCAACCCCCGGGACGACTCCATAGACCCAGTGGTCGAACCCTGCGAAGTCCCTGTCCCTTAGCCTTTGATCGGATTTCGCGGTTCCCATGGAGCCGACCTACGAACCGATTAGGATGCCCGAGCAGCCCGGAACTTCTCCGCCTCAAGGATATCATCGGGTATCTTGTGCGCGATGTCTCGAAAGTGCTCGATGAACGTCACGTATTCGTCATACGAGAAATCGGGCTCGCCTCCTCCTTCCGGACGAAAGCCTGTGCGGACGATCCGCGGCGACCCGACGGGGTCCATGCCTTCTTGCGTTTCGGTGTGGACCCAGCTGAGGAAATACGCCGCTTTGTCCATGCTGACCCCCGTGACCTTACCGCCCCGGATTTGGGAGAGGGTTTGCGGGACGAAGACACGTAGCAGCGCCTCCGCATATTCCTTCCGTGCACGTTTTTCATCGAGGGACGGGAACCCTCGGTGCAAGCCCAGTCTCGCAAGAACCTCATCCCGAAGGGTGTCGAATTTTGAGAGGACGAAGGCGGGGTAGATGATCGGCGCGTCGACACTGACCCCCGTGTCCTTCAGGCGTTCGTATTCCTGCTTCTTGTAGGTCTGGAAGGCAACGATCAACTTCGCGACCGTGCTATCGTACCTGAGCATTTTTCTGTAGACGGGCGTGTCGATCTCGGTCGTCATCTTGCTGCAGTCGACCAACACGACAACGACGACGCTCTTCAGGAGCTGTTGGATCAGGGGCCTCGACGCGATTCCGGTATCGATGAACTCCTCAATATCCTCGCCCGAAACGTCATAGGCCGAAAACTGGAGGGTGGAGAACGGGCGGGCCCAGTTTTGCTGCCGGATGTAGTACGGCAACTTGCCAACGATGCGGCGGAGGTATCCGAAGACGAAGCCTATTTCGGTGATTTCCTCCTTCAGGGTCGCGCTGGGGAACCGACCGTCCTTCATCCCTTCGTAGACGGCGGACATCACACCCAGGGATGCCATCGGCGCATGGAATCGGAAGTCATCCTGCACCCCCGTACCGTACTTCACTTGCGCAGAATACAGGAGACCCAAGAATGAGGTCTTCCCGGAAGCTCGATCACCTAAGAGTGCACAGGGCATTTCGGCTGCATCACCCCCTGTCCGTACTTAATCCTAACCCCAACGTTATCATGAGCGCGACCAACCCACGCGCGAACGAGCCGGAGCTTCACTCCTCGGTGCGCGCGGCGATATCCCAGAGGCACTCCAAGAAGGCAAGGTATTCGTCTCTGGAATAGTCTGGCTCCCAACCAGCAACCCTGCTGCGCTGAAGCCGAACTCTCTCCGACCGCCCGGGCACCGCCCCCTCGGTGCGCACCCAACTGAAGAAGTAGGACGGTATTGCGAATCTCAGCCCCCCCCGTTCCCGGGCTCTGACTTTCGCTAACGTTCTCGGCAGATTGTTCTCCAAGAGCGCTTCGGCATAGGAGGCGCGCGGGCCTCTTTTGCTGACTCGAGGAGGTGCGGCCTCAACATTGGCAGCGCGCAACACCTCGGGTCTTACGCGATCAAACTTGGAGAGTATGAAAATCGGATAGAGCAGCCCCCGGCCGCCGTGCTCCCGCCATCGCTGGATTGCGGTCAAGAGCGATTCAACGGCGGCGTCGTATTTTCCCATCGGCCCAAGTTGGGGGTCTTCGCCGTTGACGGCGAGCTTTGTGCTGTCCACTAAGATGGCAAACGCATCGCCGTCGAATACGTCTCTCAACTTTCCATCAGCGACCGAGCTCCCCTTGAGTAATCGAGAAATCTCATGCTCGAGACTCCTCAACAGAATGAAGCGAAACGTGGCGAAGGCGCTGGGAGCCCACTCTCGCGAACGCACTAGCGACAAGATCCCAAGTCCGGGTCTGCGGTAGCCGAACTGGAAGCTGATTTCGTGAATCCCCTCCTTCGTCGCCGTATCCGGAAAGCTCCCCGACATCAGCCGCTGGAAGACGACGGTGATTTCCTCAAGGGATTCGAGCGTCGCGTGAAACCGAAAGTCATCCGCCTTGTCCGAGCCGGACTTCACTTGAGCCGCATACAGCAGGCCGAGGAACGTTGTCTTTCCGGAATCACGGTCCCCAACGATCACGACCTGCAGCATTGGTAACAGCCACCTGACGCCCTGTCAATCCGGTCTACCGTGACGTTGGAAAGTGTGGTGCTACGCGATTTGGGAGTGGCTCGTAGCGGGGGGAGCCCTGGGCCGGTGGCGTTTCCGGTTGAACCCAGCCTCCAAGTACCGGGGGCCTCCTCGGAACTCCCTGCCCGCTTCGAGCAGCCTTGATTTTCTCGTGGAAGGACCTTTTGAGCACTCCCGTCCAATTGCCCCGGGACCTTTCCCTCCTGGGTGCCGCGCTCACGATTGCGAACGCCGAGGAGGCGGATGGCATGGACCGTTCGATGATCGCAACTCGCCGCATAGGCGAATCCGATGAGCACCTCTCGGAAGAACCTTCCTGGGTGGTCGCCGTAAATGATTTCCACGGGTAAGTGCCCGGGGAGGGAGTCGAACCCCCTTGAAACCGATCTGCAGTCGGTCACATTAGCCGCTCTGTCACCCGGGCCCGGTTCATCCCAACCCCGCGGAAATCTTCAATGTTCCCACGGCCGCAGTTCGTCTCGCGGGACGTCGTACGATACCGCCAAACGTATTTACCCGACCCTCCGCATCGTCGCTGCGTGCCGGAATCGAAGACGATCACGGACACCGTTCACGGGACGATTCGGCTCGACCCGCTCGTCCTCGATCTCCTCGAGACGCTCGAACTCCAGCGGCTGAATTCGATTCGGCAGCTCGGCCTGACGTACCTCGTCTTCCCCGGCGCGAATCACTCTCGGATCGAGCACTGCCTCGGCGTGAGCCACGTCGCGGGTCGCATGGCGGACGCGCTGGGTCTGCCGACGGAGGATCGCGCGCTCGTCATGGCGGGGGGACTTCTCCACGATGTGGGCCATGGTCCGTTCTCGCATACGCTCGAGCATGTCCTGTCGTCCGAGCTCGCCGTCGACCATATGCACCTCACGCAGCGGATCATCACGGGCGAGGACGACAACGTCGCACCCGAGGAGCGGAAGGCATTCCCGCGGGTCCCGGGCATTTCGGAGGTCCTCGACGAGCATGGGATCAAGCCATCCCGCGTGGCGGCCCTCATCCGGGGACTTTCTGGCGAGGGCCTGCAAGGCCGCCTCCACGACTTCAGCCGCCCGAAACGCACCGAGCGAAAGGTCCTCTACCAGATCATCCACAGCGCGATCGACGCGGACCAGGTCGACTACCTGATTCGGGACGCGCACTACACGGGCGTCGCCCTCGGCGTGATCGACGTGAACCGCCTGATGCAGACCCTCGTCCTTCGCGATGGAGAGATGGCGGTGGATCGGAAGGGCCTCCCCGCCCTCGAGGGGATTCTCGTCGCCCGCGGCCTGATGTACTCGAGCGTATACTTCCACAAGACGGTCCGGATTGCGGAGCAGATGGTCGCGCGGGCCGTCGAGCGCTCGGACGCGCCGATCGCGTCGATCCAGAAGATGGTCGATCACGAGCTCCTCGGGTGGCTCGTCGCCCAGGGCGGGTTCCAGCGGGAGGTCGCTCTCCGGATCAAGTACCGCAAGCTGCTCAAGCGCGCCGTCGCGTGGGCCGCCGACGACCTCGACGCTGGTCAGCGGGACGCGCTGCGACGTCTGTCGAAGCATCGGGCGGAGCGGCGGCAGGCCGAGGACGCGCTCGCCCGCCGCGCGGGCCTCGGACCCGGGCACGTGATTGTCGACATCCCTCTCCCCGAACTCCTCGTCTCAGAGCCGCGGATCGCGCAGACGGACATTACCATCGTCGACGACGGCGAGGTGTCCCGCCTCTCCCGGCTTAGCCCCTTGGCACGCGCCCTCCAGCTCCGGGCCGTCTCCGACTGGGCCGTGATGGTCGCCTGCGACCCCGCCGCGCGTGCGAAGGTCGCGAAGCTCGCGCCGAAGGTCCTGTTCTGACCCCATCGCGGCGTTTGGCGCGGAAGTTGCCAATACGTCCGACAAACGGCGGACGTGTTGACGAAAGACCCAAATAGCGAGACACGAATTCGCGCGCTACTTTGCGGGATGGGATGACGTGCAAGTTTCAGCGTTAGGGTGGACGCTATGAAGTCGCTGCTAGAGGAAGCCATGGCCCGGGACCCTGTCGTACCCCACATCGAGGACAGCCGGGTCGACGCGGAGCTCGAGGAACTGCTGACCAAGATGCGGACGAACATCAAGATCGTCGGCGTCGGCGGAGGCGGTACGAACACGATCGCACGGATCTACGAAGAGGGCATCGTCGGCGCGGAGCTGTTCGCCGCGAACACGGACGCGCAGCACCTTCTCGCGATTAAGGCGCCGAAGAAGCTCCTCCTCGGCCGTCGCGTGACCCGCGGGCTCGGGGCCGGCGCCCTCCCGCAGATCGGCGAGGAGGCCGCGCGGGAGGCGGAGGACGAGCTCAAGAACATCCTCCAGGGGAGCGACATTGTGTTCGTGACGTGCGGCCTTGGCGGCGGTACGGGGACGGGCGGAGCGGGCTACATCGCCCGCCTTGCGAAGGATATTGGCGCGCTCACCATCGCGGTCGTCACCCTCCCGTTCCGCGGCGAGGGTAAGATGCGGATGGAGGCCGCGGAGTGGGGCCTCGAACGGCTCCGCGAGATCGCGGACACGGTCATCACGATCCCAAACGACAAGCTCCTCGACCTCGTGCCCCGCATGTCCCTGAACCTCGCGTTCCGGTTCGCGGACGAGACCCTCATGAGGGCGATCAAGGGCCTGACGGAGATTATCACGAAGCCCGGCCTCGTCAACCTCGACTTCAACGACGTGAAGACGATTATGAAGGGCGGCGGCGTCGCGATGATCGGGATGGGTGAGAGCCAGGCCGTCGGCGACCAGCGCGCCCAGGAGGCGATCACGGAAGCGATCAATTCCCCGCTCCTCGAGGTCGACATCTCCGGTGCTCACGGCGTCCTCGTGAACGTCACGGGCGGGCCGGACATGACGATCGGCGAGGCGGAAAGGTGTGCGGAGGTCGTTCAGCAGAAAGTCTCGCCGACCGCGCGGATCATCTGGGGCGCCACGGTGGACCTGTCCCTCGAGCACACGCTTCGGGTCATGCTCGTCGTGACCGGGGTGAAGTCGAAGCAGATCCTCGGCCGCCACGACCCTGCGGAGATGAGCTCGCGTTACGGCGTCGACGCGATTCACTAGGCGCCCCGCGGACGCACGATGTCGCAGCGGCTCCGTTGGACGCTGGAAGATGACCCAGACATTGCGCGCGCACGCGCGCCTCGGATGAACGTCCCAGAAAACCTTTATAAGAAGCCCCTATCTACGTGCGGCCGCTGTTCTATCAGCGGTCTACCGAAGTAGCCGGAGGGCCATCCATGGATTCCATCGTCAGGGAGGTCATCACGCGCAGGGGCGAAGAGCCACGCGTGCCCGACACACCCACCCAGGGACCGGTCGGGTTCACGGCCGAGGACGCGGAGCTCGAGAGGATTCTCGCAACTCTGCGGACGAACATCAAGATCATCGGGATCGGCGGAGGCGGTACGAACACGATCGACCGCCTCGTCGAGGCGGGGATCATCGGCGCGGAGCTGTTCGCCGCGAACACGGACGCGCAGCACCTCCTCACGATTCGGGCACCGCACAAGATCCTCCTCGGCCGGCGCGTGACGCGGGGACTCGGGGCGGGCGCCTTGCCTCAGGTCGGCGAGGAAGCCGCCCGCGAGGCGGAGGACGAGATCCGGGCCGCGCTCCAGGGCGCGGACATGGTCTTCATCACGTGCGGGCTTGGCGGCGGTACGGGGACGGGCGGCGCGCCGTACGTCGCGCAGCTTGCGAAGGAGATGGGGGCCCTCACAATCGCGATCTGCACGTTTCCGTTCCGCGCGGAGGGCGCGGTCCGCGCGGAGAACGCGGAGTACGGCCTCGAGAAGCTCCGCAACTTCGCGGATACCGTGATCGTGATCCCGAACGACAAGCTCATCGAGCTCGTCCCACGGCTCGCGCTGAACGCGGCGTTCAAGGTCGCAGACGACGTCCTCATGCGCGCGATCAAGGGCATCTCAGAAGTGATCACGAGGCCCGGCCTCGTGAACCTCGATTTCAACGACATCAAGACGATCATGAAGGGCGGCGGCGTCGCGATGATCGGCCTCGGCGAGAGCGACAGCGACCGGCGGGCCGAGGAGGCAATTGAGGAAGCGATTAACTCGCCCCTCATCGACGTCGACATTTCCACCTCCACGGGAGCGCTGATCAACGTGACGGGGGGCACGGACATGACCGTCTCGGAGGCGGAGAAGACAGCGGAGATCGTCCAAGCCCGGATCTCCCCGAACGCTCGGATCATCTGGGGGGCGGCGGTCGACCCCTCGGTCCAGCACACTCTTCGGGTCATGTTGATCCTGACGGGCGTGAAATCGAAGCAGATATACGGCCCGGGCGAGATATTGCGAGGCCGGGAAGCCGGCGTCGACGTCGTGCGGTGAGGAACGGGCGATGGCGGACATCGTGGAGAAGAGCTGGGAGGTCCAGCGTCGGATTGAGGAGCGGACGAAGCGCCTCGGCAAGGGACGCTATGGCCGCGTGCTCAAGATGGCCCGGAAGCCGACCCGGGAGGAGTACAGCCGGATCGTGATGATCACGGGCGTCGGCCTCCTCCTGATCGGCGCCGTCGGCTTCGTGATTTACTGGATCATGAAGTACGGCTCGGGGTTCCTCGAGAGCCTCTTCCGGTAGAGGAGAGAACGATCGTGGGTCTCTTTGACGACCAAGCGAAACCGCCCGAGCCGAAGCCCGCGGAGCCGGAGCGGCCGCCGGAGCCGACGTACGGCGTGAAGATCGAATATGCGAAGGCTGCGGAGGAACGGGTTTCGATGACCGCGGGCGAGTCCCGCGAGTACGAGCTCCTCGTCTCAAACACCGGGAACGAGGACGACACGATCAAGGTCAAGGTCGACCTGAACTACGCCTCCGAAGCGCCGGAACCGCCGGAGTGGACGATCAAGCTCTGGGGCGTCGAGGAGAAGGTCTGGGACGTCACGTTTACGAAGATTACGGAGAAGGAGTTCGTCCTGATCGGCGGCGGCTCCCGCGAGATCACGCTCCAGGTCACGTGCCCGAAGGGAGCGCGGTACGGGGACAAGCTCACCCTAATTTCCAGTGCGACGTCGAAGAACGACCCCGCCGTCTCCGACTCGAAGACGATCCTGGGGACAGCCCGCCAAGCGATCATCGCAGTGAAGACGAGCATTGGTCACGAGCGCACGGTCGCGGACGCGGTCTTCGCGCGGGCGAAGGCCCGGGACATCGGCGTGTTCTCGATCCTCGTCCCCGTGAACCTCCGGGGCTACGTCCTCGTCGAATCGATGAACCCGGACCGCCTCGAGGAGGTCATTCGAGGGATCCGGCGGGCGCGCGGGATCGTAGAGTCGAAGGGAGAGAAGGCGATACAGTTCACGGACATCGAGATGTACCTCGCGCCGAAGCCCGTCGTGAGCGGCATGAGGGAGGGTGACATCGTCGAGCTCATGGCGGGGCCGTTCAAGGGCGAGAAGGCCCGCGTGATGAAGATCGACGAGACGAAGGAGGAGGTCACCGTCGAGCTGTTCGAGGCGATGGTCCGGATTCCCGTCACGGTCCCTGGCACGCAGGTCCGCGTGTTGCAGAAGGAAGAGGAGAAGTAGCGCCTAACCGACGCACCCGTCCTGCGTGAACCGCACCTGCGATACGATTCCATAAACGTTCTTGTGGTTCGCGAGCATCTCGCCGTCCCTGATCCACCACGTCTTCGTGTTCGTCGCGAGGGCAGTTTTGAACTCGATCCCGTGAGGGAGCGTGAACGTCGGCTTGATGATCATCCCATCCGGATACGAGAGGGAGTCGCATTCTGCCTCCATGATGTCGGGGATTCGGAGGGCCGCTCGCGGGCCCGCGATGTCGAGATCGATGTCCGCAGCCATGAACGGGTAGATCTTCTCTGCGAGGTTCGCGAAGATCTCGAAAATCCCGCCGCCGATCTTGCCGCTGCAGATAGCCTCGATCGCCCTCCGCTGCGCCGGGCTCGCCTTGCGGTCGATATAGAACCGCGCGATCCCGTGTCCCTGCTCGATGAGCCCGGGGAAAAAATACGCAGCGGCAAAGACGACGCCGTCGAGCTTCGTCCCATCGAAGGTTCCCTTTCGAATCCGCCATGCGCCAACGCCATGGCAGTCCCCCTGGGTCGGTCGTGCGTTGAAGTTGCAGGGGCATCCCCAGTCGCAGTTGCAGAACGTGAAATAGTCCGCCTCGAACTCCCACATCGTCTTCTTCGAACTTCGCGGGGCCATCGTACCGCCGCGGCGGGAATTCTCCCGACTACGGATAAATTTGCTGCGACCCCGAGGCGGTCCAAACCTTTATATCGAAATCCTCTGTGGGCCGACGTGAATGCCGGAGACCCTCGAAGTCCTCGTCGATGGCGGTAAGGCGACCGCCGGTCCGCCGCTCGGCCCCGCCCTCGGCCCGATGGGCCTGAACATTATGGAGGTCGTCAAGGCGATCAACGACAAGACGAAGTCCTTCGAGGGGATGAAAGTCCCCGTCAAGATCGTCATCGACCCGAGGACGAAGTCGTACGCGATCGAGGTCGGGACGCCGCCGACGTCCGCCCTCATCCTGAAGGAACTCGGCGCGGAGAAGGGCAGCGGGGACGCTGGCAAGACGAGGATCGGGAACCTCACGATCACGCAGGCGGTCAAGATCGCGAACATGAAAGTCGACGTGATGGAGGCGAAGGACCTCCGGATCCGTGTGCTCGAGGTCGTCGGCACGTGCCTGTCGATGGGCGTGACGGTCGACGGAAAGAGCCCGAAAGAGGTCACCGCGGAGATTCGCGCGGGGAAGTACGATCGGGCTCTTCAGAAGGCCTGAACCTTATCAGCCGCGGGGGAACGCGCGGCCACGACGCTTCGGGACCGTCGCCAATCCCCGGACCATCGCCTCGAGCTGGAGCCGCACGTAGTCCGCATCGCCAATCCAGAGCCCTTGGAGCTTCTCGAGGACGAGGGCGCGGTCTCGGTAGAACGAGTTCACGATCAACAGCTCCTTGTCGCTCGGAAACACGAACGTGTGGGCGAGGCGCGTGTCCGAGAGGTGCGTCCGCGGGAACTTCAACTCGACCTTCATCGGCCCGCCCACGAACGCGTTCAGCTTCTCCACGTCCTCTGCGTTCGCCATGCTGATCACGATCCGCGAGCGATGGCGGGCGCGACGCAACGTCGTGAACAATAGGCGCAGCACTTCTTGGTCCACGGGGAACGGGGACACGACGAGGATCTCGCCGGATGCGGAGAGCACGACCTCCCGAAGCTTGTTCGCGACGCTCTCGGGCCCCTTGTAGAGGTACAGGTCCGCGTCCGTGGTCCGGGACTTCGCGTTGTACTCGTCCACGAGCGCGGAGATCCCCTCAGCCGCGGAGCCGAGGTCGTCCGCGCGCGCCTGGCGGGCCTGCTCTGCGACGACCCGCGGATTCCTTGCGCGGTACCGGTTCGGCCGCTCCCGTGACGTCTCGACCCAGCCCTTCCCCTGGAGGCTATGGAGGACCCGGTACACGGCCGGATACTGCACAGCGAGGTGTTCTGCAACTTGGGCGGCAGTCGACGCCCCGTTGCGGACGAGGGAGAGGTACGCCTTGGCCTCCTTCCGGGTGAGGCCGAGCATCTCGAGGGACGCGAACGCGTCCTCCTCGCGCATCGTGCAACCGAACGGGCCATCCGCCATAAAGCTTGGCAGTGTTTATCAGCCTTGCAATGATAATACGCCAGGCGCGCTTCTTTCGCGGCGGTTCCGCCAGACGCCGGCGCGAACTGACGCGCGCGAATGAGTCCGCAACGAGATGCTGCGCGCAACCCTCATATAGGACTGGCTTGTTGGTTCGCTTTCCTCTGTAGGAGGCGCGTCGCGCCGGCTGCACTACAGGAGGTGTTCCGCACGGCAGAGAAGAAGACGGTCGAGACGGTTCTCAAGGCCTTGGAGGCCGCCCCTCCGAGGAAGTTTTCGGAGACCGTGGAGGTCGCGATTAACCTACGGGACGTCGACTTGTCCGTCCCGAAGAACCGGATCGACGAGGAGGTCATCCTCCCGAAGGGCCGCGGGCGAAAAATCAGGGTGTGCGTCTTCGCCTCTGGGGAGATGGCCCTAAAGGCAAAGGGCGCGGCCGATCTCATCGTCCAGCCCCAGGAGATCGAGGGGTTCGCGGGGGACAAGAAGAAGGCAAAGGAGGTCGCCCAATTGTTCGACTTCTTCATCGCGGAGGCCCCCCTGATGCCCGTGATCGGCAAGCGGCTCGGCGTCGTCCTCGGCCCGCGGGGGAAGATGCCGAAGCCCCTCCCGCCGGGCGCAGACCCCACCCCCGTGATCATCTCGCTCCGAAACACGGTGCGCGTCCGGTCCCGCGACAAGAAGACGTTCCACGCACCAATCGGCACGCGGGACATGTCGCCGGAGGACCTCGCGGAGAACCTCGACTTCCTCATGCGCCGCGTTCTCGGCAAGCTCGAGCGCGGGCGGTTCAACATCCGGTCGGCCTTCATCAAAACGACGATGGGCCCCGCGGTGAGGTACATCTGAGGTGGTCCGATGGCGCACGTTGCTCCCTATAAAGTTGACTTGGTCAAGTCCCTCGTCCAGAACTTCGAGGCATCGTCGGTCATCGGGATTGTGAAGATCCAGGGAATCCCCGCGCCGCAGTTCCAAGCGATGCGACGGAAGCTCCGCGGGAAGGCGAGCATCGTCGTCGCGAAGAACAACCTCCTCCGGATCGCCCTCCGGGAGGCCGCGGCGAAGAAATCCGGACTGGACAAGCTCATGAATGTCATCGATGGCCAGACCGCGGTCGTGACGTCGAGCCTGAACCCGTTCAGGCTGTTCCGAGAGATGGAGGGAACGAAGACGAAAGCCCCCGCGCGCGGCGGCGAGATTGCGCCAGAGGACCTGTGGGTCCACGAAGGTGAGACCCCGTTCAAGCCCGGGCCGATCGTCGGCGAGCTCCAGAAGGCGGGAATCCCCGCCGCGATCGAGCGCGGGAAGGTCGTGATCAAGAAGGACAAGCTCCTCGTGAAGGCGGGGGACCGGATCCCTCGGGACGTCGCTCAGGTCCTCACGCGGCTCGAGATCTTCCCGCTCATCGTCGGCCTCGACCTTCGCGGGGCGTACGAGGCCGGGACCGTCTTCGGCCGGGATGTGCTCGCGATCGATGACGTGAAGGTCCGCGCGGACCTCACCCTCGCGGACGCCCAGGCGATGGCCCTCGCGATGTCCCTTTCCTATTCGGCGCGCCGGACGATCCGGCCGCTGCTCTCGAAGGCGTATCGCCACGCGATCGCGCTCGCCGTCGAGTCCGGGTTCCCGACTCGGGAGAGTGTGAAGCTCCTCCTCGCGAAGGCACAGGCCCAGGCGCTCGCCATCGCGGCGCGGGCCCCCGAGGCCGTCGATGAGGCGACCCGCGCGAAGCTTGGTGGCGGACCGTCCCGTGGCGGCGCGCCGAAGGAGGAACCGAAAAAGGAGGAGAAGAAGGACGAGAAGCCGCCCGAGGAGGACGTTGCCGCCGGCCTCGGGTCTCTGTTTGGCTCATGAGGACGATTCGATCCAGGAGGTGAACGAAACATGGAATATGTCTATGGTGCGCTGGTCCTGCACGCCGCCGGCAAGAAGGTCACGGAAGAGAACCTGAAGAAGGTCCTCACCGCGGCCGGTGTGAAGGTTGACGAGACCCGCGTGAAGGCGCTGACGACCGCCCTCGAGGGCGTGAACGTCGAGGAGGTTCTCGCGTCCGCAAGCGCGATGGCCCCCGCCGCCCCATCCGCGCCCGCCGCGGGCGAGAAGAAAGAGGAAAAGAAGGAAGATAAGAAGAAAGAGGAGGAGAAGGTCAGCGAGGAAGAGGCCGCAGCCGGCCTCGGCGCGCTCTTCGGCTTGTAGGCCGAAGGGCCCGCTCTTCGTCCTCGCTTGCCAGAGCACGAGCGAGGGCGCCTCTTCTCCCGCCACGTTTTCCCCCTTCCGAGACCGCTCCGGCGGAGCCTGAAAGACCGCGGCCCGGCCCGCGATTTCGGGAACGAGAGCCGGGTCGACGTCGAAGCGCTCCGAGAAGAGTCGATAACAGTGAGTCCGTACTCCGTTCGTGGGGGCATGGGCGCCCTGGAGGCCTCCCGGGCGAACTCCGCGTCCGAGATCTGGCGCTCGGCTTCGCGTCGGACGGCGTCCGCGAAGCCCATCCCCTCCGCGAACTATGCGACGGACATCGACAGACTCCGGGCCGTGCTCGTCGACGTTATCGATACCCATCCGCACATCCTGCACGACGAGGCCCACCAGCGCGGATTCCAGCTAGACGATTTCGAGGATTCTGCAATCAAGGTCCGCGCGATCTTCTGGGTCGCACGTCTATCGGATTAGTGGCGGGTCGCGAGCGAAGTTCGCGAATCGATACGGAAGTGGTTCCGCGAATAGGGAATCGAGAACCCATTCCCCCAGCGTGTCGTGTGGATGCGGGACGAGGAAGCTCCTAGGCCTTCCCCTTCGCTTTCGCTTGTGCGCGCTTCGCCCGCTCTTTCGTCGCGTAGCCGGTCGCCTGCTCGAGGAACCGGTTGTACGCGGAAATCGTATTGCGGGCGACATCCTCGGCGACCTCTGGGTTCATCACGGTGTCGACGAACAGGGACTTTCCGTCCGTCCACGTCGTGAGCTTCGCGAGGGCGCCGAAGCTCGTCACAACCTTGCTGTCCGCTTCCTGGGCGGACCCGAAGGAGGACTCGACGAGGCTCCGGAGGTTCCCGCCCTCGATCTTCTTGCCCCAGCCCCGCCGCAACCCGTACGTTTGCATCCGAATCGGCGCGACAATTCCGCTGACGATAAAAGCCTTATCGGGCGAGGATCGCCCCGATGTCGCCGGGCGTCATCATGAAGTCCTGGAGGTCGAGCTCCGCTCGCCACCTCTCCCGGCAGGCACAATCGAGTTCGGAGAAATCCCTCCGAAGGTCGAGTGAGAACTCCTCGATCGCGTCGATCACGCGCCGATCGCAGGACCCGCAGTTGTGCGCGCCTCGCCGCATGCCGCCCGCCGTCGGATGGCTCTTCACGTGGGCCTTCAAGTCGCGCGTCCGCTCGAGGACCTCGACGACGGACCACAGCCACGGTGGGCGGTATTCCCGACGCTTGAACATGTGGTCGACGAGCGTGTCCCGCTGGACGTTGACGGGGTTGAAGGAGATCGTGTCGGAGTGCGAATCGGCCTCATGGCCCGAGCGGACGGCGTCCTCGATTGCCTCCCGCTCCGTGAGGAGGGGCGGCTTGACGAGGAGGTACGTCTTCACGGTCCCGCCAGCGTCGTGCACGAGCGCGGCCGCGCGCGCGTGCTCCTTGAGGCCCCACATCTTGTTCACGCCGTACCGCAGGACGCGTTCGTTCGTCGACTCGAGCCCGAAGGCGACCTCGAGGCTGTCGACGTACGTCATCGCTTCGTCGAGCTGCTCCCGCCGGATCATGTGGGACAGCGTCTCGACGATGACCTTCTCGCACCGGTCCCCGAGTTCCTTCAGGATCGCCCGCCGCACGTCGGGAGCGAGCTCGTGGTCGTCGAAGAAGTTCCCGGACGTGTACACCTTCACGACGGGCTGGCCCTTGTGCTTCGGCAGGACGGACGCGAGCTGGTGCAGGAGGTCCGCCTCCGACACGTCGACAGCGGTATCGTTCACGTATCCGCACATCGAGCACCCGGACGTGTGGGCCCAGTAGCACCCGCGGGTCCGGAAGATGATGACCCAGGCGTCAACGACCTTCCCGTCGAGGAGGTCCTTCTCCGTCCAGGTCGAAATGATCTCGCGCGGGTTGTAGTCCCGGTCGACCCGCAGATCGCGAACAAGCTCCCCGAGGCGCATCGCGAGCGTCGAAGGGCCGGTCACCTAAAAGGGTTCGCCTGTCGGCCGTCTCATTTCCGGTTGCGGAGCCGCAGAAGCCCTGCGGTCGCTCCGACGCCGAGCAGGAGGAAGCCGAGGAACTGGAAGAGCCAGGCGATCGGTCGGTCGAGGTCCACGTACGGCTGCGCGCCCATCGCGATGGGCAACGCGACGAGGACTTGGAACACGAGGATGAGGCCGAGGCCGGCGACCGCGAGACCGAGAGGCCCCGAGACGCTTCCATGGCGGTGGACGGTGATCGGTCGCGCGGTTGCGCCGACCCGCGGCGCAGGGGCCGCGGCCCCTGCCGGCGTCGCGGCGCGCTCCGCGAGGATCTTCGCGGTGAGGTCCGCAGGCGCGTAGCGGGCGCACGCGTAGCAGTAGTGTCGCCGGTACTGGGCGACGTAC
>Ga0184640_10000173_pt1 | contig 15684 bp, 8 predicted proteins | sample PLM31_200_b2_FD_133161 | JGI IMG/M metagenome (GOLD analysis project Ga0184640, IMG submission 133161) | Groundwater sediment microbial communities from an aquifer in East River, Colorado, USA - PLM3-1_200_b2 | ecosystem: Environmental > Terrestrial > Soil > Riparian zone | place: USA: East...
AAGTCATGATCGCGGGTGCGCCAATAGAATGGGAGACCTTCTTTCCCAAGCGCGGGAAAATCCTGCAACTGCCGAACTATCCATGGCAGCGGGAACGCCACTGGCGTACCGTCACTTCCGAATCCTATGAGTTTCTATCGCGGAATAAACAACATCCCTACCTCGGCTACCGATTGCATGAGCGTGACTGGACCTGGGAAAACCATATCGACACCCTTCTCTACCCTACGCTGGGTGATCATGTAGTGGGCGAAGCCATCGTGTTCCCCGGCACTGGCTATGTCGAGATGGCGCTGGCCGCAGCCCAGCTATGGCAGCCTGGACAGCTTGCCGAGATAGAAGAACTGGAAATTCGCTCGCCTTTATTACTCAGCGATTCCCACTCGAAAACGGTGCGCTTCAGCCTGGACCCGACAGATGGCAGTTTCAGCATCAGTAGCCGAGCCCGGTTGAGCAATGAACCGTGGATGCTCAACGCCGTCGGCCGATTACTCCGGGAAGCCCAAAGCGTTTTACTTAATCAGCCATGTCCTACCTTACCGGAATGTCCTCCCCATTTTGACAGCGCGAGCCATCAAGCATTGACGACCGCCATTGGCCTGCGCTATGGCCCTGCGTTTCGAGCCATACGGGAAGGCTGGGTCGAGGGCCAAACGGCAATAGCCAATTTACAAATACCGGACACCATTGTTTCCGAGCTGGACAAATTTCACCTGCACCCCGCCTTTCTCGATTGCGCTTTCCAACTACTCTTTAATGTGCTGCGCGATGAACTGGTCTCGAAGGATAGAACCGCCTTTGTACCCATCAAATTGGGGCGCCTCATTCTCCGTACCGACAAAACCAAACCAACAGTGGCTTGCGCGCATTTGATTCGGCGCGGCCCGCACTCGCTGTTAGCAAACTTCACCCTGTTCGATGAGAACGGCCAAGTTGTGGCTTGGGTCGAAGAGGTCCGCTTCCGGGGCATTCGTTTGCACAAAAACCCCTCGGATCGCCTGTGTTATTTGGAGGAGTACGGTATTGCCAGGCCGCATCCTTTGTCCCCCAAAGTCGGCGTCCCCGTGATACTTGAGGAGCTCTCAGAAACTCTTCGTAAGAGCTTGCATTCGGTAGAGCTCCAGAAAGCTCACCGGCAGTACACTGAAGAAATTGAGCCGCTACTGGATGCACTGTGCACCAGCTTTGCTTCCCAAGCGCTCAAGACCCTGGCCGGTGGCGAGGCAAGTCTCACACGGGAATTCATTCAGGCACAGATCGAAAAAGTGCCCGAAGTCGCACCTCTATTGATGCGCCTGCTTGGCATGATGGAAGAAGATCAAGTCATAGGCGCAACTGAAACCGGCTGGCACTATCTGGTAAATGACAGCCAACCCTCGCCACAACAGATCTGGAACACTCTTGTAGCCGACTACCCGGACTGTTTCCCAATCTTTCACGCTGTTGGCTGTGTCGGCGTGCACCTTGAAAGCATTCTGGCAGGGCGCAAGACGGCAGAGGCCGTTTGTCCGCGCGCATGCACGCTGGGCGCCTTATCCCATCACACCTTCGGTATGGCCGGCATCCAGTCGATAGGCAGCGCGATGGTTGCAGTCACGCGTCAGTTGCTGGGGCAACTGCCCGCAAGCGAGGGGCTGAGAATTATCGAACTGAGCCAAGGCAAGCCATCATATGCCGCACAGATACTGACTGCGATCGAGTCCAGCCGATGCGACTACACTCTAGCCACGCCATCACCGGACACGATGGAAGAACTGCGCGTGATGCAGGAGTGCTTTCCCTGTCTGGAAGTGCAACAAGTTGACTTTGGCGCCATCCAGGCCACAAAAAACATTCCGCATGACGAGCGCTTCCATCTGGCGATTGTCACCAGCGACTTCGCCACTGAAAGCACTGCCTTGCAAGCTCTGGCGTACATCAAACGCATGCTCTCCGATAGTGGCGTTGTCATTCTTGTTGAGCAGCACCCCTCGTGTTGGACCGATTTCGTTTTTGGCGGGCAAGCTTCCTGGTGGGTGGCGGCCGCGGCAGGAACCTGGACCTCGTATCAGGGCACCGTAAAACGTTGGCAGCACGAGCTCAAACAAATGGGATTTTGCGGAGTGACCCAGTTGGAGCTGTCTCCGGGTATAAGCGTTGGTCCCTATCTGTTATTGGCTCAAACCGCAGCGACAGAACAGACCTTGGTCGAGGCGGCCCCATCCCCTGCGCGTAACTGGGTCGTGCTGGCCGACGAGGATGGTTATTCCGATAAACTCTCACGGCTTCTGTCCAAACAACTTGAGACAAACGGAGATCGCGTCATTTGCGTTACTCCCGGCAACGAGTTGCAGGCCCTGACCGAAAAGCGCTACCACCTCGATCCGCGCAACCCTGCTCACATCGAGACACTGCTACTGGAGGCAGGCTCCGCCTTCGGCCAAATCAATGGAATCCTGCATCTCCATGGGCTAAACAAATCGCCGGCGGATAAAGAACCCGATGCCGTGCTCGCTCAGCAAATCGATCGCTGCGCGATAGCGGCCGCCATCATTCAGGCCTGTGAGTCCACCAACACAACCGCCACCTGCTGGTTGCTGACGGCACGCACCTCGAAAACCCTGCTCTCCGGCCATCAACAAATACCGCAAACGTTCCACATCGAAGACACAATTGATGCCCCCCTGCGAGGCTTCGGCCGCACCTTGATGAACGAAGCATCCAACTTTGCCATCCGTCTCATCGATCTGGCCGAACCCGACGCAGTAGAGTGCATAGTAAGCGCGCTGGTAAGAGAATTGCGCTATCCGGATGCAGAGTTAGAGATTGCGCTCAGCGCTACAGGTGAACGCTTTGTCCCGCGCCTGCGAATTGCAGCTCAGGCAGGCGCGCAAGTCGCGCCTGCCGGAAAGCCCGCGTCGAACATCGTGCGCCTGGGGTTGCAGTTCCCGGGCCAGTTACGCGGTCTGCGTTGGGAATCCCACCCGCGAATTCCCCCTGCTGAAGACGAAATCGAAATTCACGTACAAGCCACCGGCCTCAATTTCCGGGATGTCATGTATGCCTTGGGCATGCTCTCGGACGAAACGGTGGAAAACGGCTTTGCCGGCCCCACCTTGGGGGTGGAACTCTCCGGTGTCGTTGCCAGCGTTGGCGCCAAAGTGGAACGTCTTGCGCCAGGAGATAAAGTAGTCGCATTCGGGCCGGCCTGTTTCGGCAACCAGGTCATCACCAAAGCCGCAGCGACTGCGCTCATGCCGCAGGGTATCTCGTTTGAGGCGGCTGCCACCATTCCCACCACCTTCTTCACGGCATTCTACGCACTGCACCATCTAGCCCGCCTGCAGGAAGGAGAGAAGGTTCTGATTCACGGTGCGGCCGGCGGTGTCGGCATCGCCGCCATTCAGATTGCGAAATGGCGTGGGGCAGAGATATTCGCCTCGGCAGGTTCAGAAGAAAAAAGGGATTTCCTCAAACTGCTTGGGGTGGATCATATTCTCGACTCTCGCTCTCTGGCCTTTGCAGACAAAATATTGGCGCTGACGGGAGGAGAGGGAATTGATGTAGTGCTTAATTCTCTCGCGGGCGAGGCAATCAACCGGAACTTCCAGGTACTCAAGCCCTTCGGGCGCTTCCTGGAACTGGGTAAGCGGGATTTCTACGAAAACACCAAAATTGGACTGCGCCCCTTAAGAAACAACATCAGCTACTTCGGCATTGATGCCGATCAACTTATGCAGACGCGCCCCGACCTGGCGCAAAAGCTCTTCCGTGAGGTCATGGCGCTATTCAGCGAGGGGGTATTGCACCCACTCCCTTATCATATCTTCGATGCCGCGGAGATTGTCGATGCCTTCCGCTACATGCAGCAATCCCGCCACATCGGCAAGATTGTCATCACGTACCGAAATGGCATCGCCGCTCAACACTCTCCACGCCAGACGAAACGCCAACTGGAACTGCCGACCGCCACCACTTATCTCGTTACCGGCGGCACGAGCGGATTTGGCCTGAAAACGGCCCAATGGTTGGCCGACAAAGGAGCCCGCCATCTGGTGCTAATCAGCCGCAGTGGTCCCGTCGCACCCGAAGCCCAAGCGGCTATCGTCGCACTCCAAGCCCGGGGCGTTAAAGTCCATGCTGTTTCCTGCGATGTCACCGACAAAGAGGCACTTTTGGCCCTGCTGCAGGAAATCACAACCACCATGCCCCCCCTGCGTGGCTTGGTGCATGCCGCCTCGGTAATTGAGGACGCGCTCATCCGGAATATGAATCGCGACCAGATTCACCATGTTTTGGCTCCCAAGATTTTGGGCGCTCAATATCTGCACCAACTCACCAGCGGCCTGGAGCTGGACTTTTTTATACTGTTTTCATCCGCAACCACATTGTTCGGCAACCCCGGCCAAGGAAACTACGTCGCTGCCAACACCTACCTTGAAGCACTCGCCGAATCCCGTCGCGCAGCCGGTTTGCCGGCACTGTGCGTGCGCTGGGGTCCCATCGGCGACGTCGGGTTCCTGGCTCGCAACGAGCAAATCAAAGAAGCACTCCAGTCGCGGATGGGCGGTGCTGCGCTCATCTCAGACGTCGCTCTGGATGCGCTGGAATCCATGCTGCTTGAAGACCGTTCGGGCCTGGCCGTGCTCGAACTGGACTGGAAAACCCTTAGTCGTTTCCTGCCCACTGCTCATGCACCCCGATTTAGCGAATTGTCCCGTGGTGCTGAAAGTGCGAACACTGAGGGTGACGATACTGCAAACATCCAGCGCCTGCTGACCGAACTTGGCAAAGAGGAACTCACTGCCGCCTTCATTAAAATGCTGAAAACGGAGATCGGCGAAATTCTGCGGATTTCTCCCGAAAAAATCGACGCGAACAAATCAATTTATGATATGGGCTTGGATTCCCTGATGGGCGTGGAACTGGCTACTGCCATCGAATGTCGTTTTGGGGTCAGTATCCCAACCCTCGCCTTGAGCGAGAGCCCGACCATTACCAAGCTGGTAGAAAAGATCATCGCTCAGTTGACAAACGTCGATGGTAATGGCGAAACAGCGCAGACCGTAGAAATGCGTTCCAAGGTTCAACAAATCGCCAGCCAGCATGCAGCAGACGTTCCACAAGAGACAGTGGATCAGGTTACGCACGCGATACAAACCAGCGATTTGACGAGCACATCAAGAATGATTCGCTGACATGACGCGCAAAGATTTTCCCGGACTGACTGCCCAAGTAAAGGAGAAGCTTATCCAGCAAACCCTGGAGCGTCGTCTGCGCCAAGCGGAGCAACCGGATACGCCGCCGGTATCCGGGCAAGAGGCTAGCCTGGACGGAAATATCCCCGAACAACATTACCGCTTTCATTTGTACCCTGGTTATCAGCAGTTGCGCATCATCAATGAAGGGGCATCCAGGCTCGGTATCCCCAGTCCTTTTTTCAGAATGCATGACGGCGTCGCCGGCGCCACGACACAAATCGAGGGCCGGGAGTACATTAACTACGCCAGTTATAACTATCTGGGTTTCTCCGGTGACCCTTATGTTACGAAGGCTGCCAAAGCAGCCGCCGATCGATACGGAACCTCCGTCTCCGCCAGTCGTCCCGTTTCAGGGGAACGATCAATCCATCGGGAACTGGAGCGTCTGCTGGCCGAAACATATGGCGTTGATGATTGCGTGGTGTTTGTCAGTGGGCACGCCACCAATGTCACAGTCATTGGCTACCTGTTTGGTCCGAAGGATCTCATCCTGCACGATACGCTGATCCATAACAGCGCATTACAGGGGATACAACTTTCCGGAGCCCGCCGTCTTTCTTTTCCACACAACGACTGGAACACCCTCGACACTATCTTGAGCAACCAGCGCCGCCATTTTGAGCGCGTCTTGATTATTATTGAGGGTATCTACAGCATGGAAGGTGACTACCCGGACTTGCCCAGATTCATCGAAATCAAGCGCAAACATCGCAGTTTCCTGATGGTGGATGATGCTCACTCCTTCGGTGTAATGGGAAAAACAGGGTTAGGCATCCGGCAGCACTTCGGTGTGCAAGGCCCCGATGTAGATATCTGGATGGGCACCCTCAGTAAAGCCTTGGCCGGCTGCGGCGGTTATATTGCCGGCGAAACCGCGCTGGTTGAACATTTGAAGTTTTTAGCCCCCGGCTTTCTCTACAGCGTGGGCATGTCGCCACCTATGGCCGCAGCCTCATTGGCCGCACTGGAGCGCCTGCAACAGGAACCCGCACGGGTAACAACCTTGCAACAGCGAGGCAGTTTTTTCAGGGACAGGGCACGCGCCGCCGGCATCAATACAGGGTCGAGTATGGGATTGGCCATCGTTCCCGCCATTACGGGAAGTTCTATCAAAGCGGCACGTCTTTCCCAGGCGCTCTTTGAACGGGGCATCAACGTGCAGCCCATTCTCTATCCTGCCGTACCCGAGAAATCCGCCCGCCTGCGCTTTTTCATCAGTTGCCAGCACACCGAAGAGCAGCTCGAACAAACCGTTCGGGTGCTTGCCCAGGAATCCGCCAAGCTTTGATACCATTAATCGTGAACAACGACCCGGTTAAGTAATTGGAATACCTTCGACGCTTAGCAAATTCCCGGCGACCAGCCCTGCTTTTTCCAGCAGCAAGCCGCCCAGGTCTTCCACCCTCAGATCAGCCGGCATCGTGATCTCCGGGTTCCTCCCTTTGCCCCAAATAAAATAATCGGTGCGCCCATCTGAAAAATCTCGTGCTTGATACACGTTCGGCATGATAGGCACATGATCTCCATACCAGCATAGCCAGCCCCCCGCCGGCAATTGTTCCAGATACTCCCGAAGCATTCTTATCATCCGGTCGGCGTTACTCAAATGCCGCAGGTACACCGTAAGATCTTCAAACCCCACAGGCGGAGGCGCTGCGTAAAAGCGTTGCACGTCATCCGGCGCCACCTGTTCCAGATGCAGGGGACCGTGATTTTCCATGGTGATGACAAACACAAAGGTCGGTTGCCCGAGAGTCTGCAATAGCGAGCGAACTTTCCCCGCTACCGCCAAATCGCCAATAAACGGCCCACATTTTTCAGCATCGAGAAAATCCCGAATATCAATGAACTTATCGAAGCCGAGCACCGGGAAAACCCTATCGCGCCGATAAAATCTAGCAGTATAGGGATGCACGCACACCGTCCGGTAGCCCGCACGCTTCAGAAAACTTGCAATCGTCGGAACCCCTTGCCTCCCCAGTTTCCGATAGGGATTGAATCGGTGCCCCCCCAGTTGCCGCTCTCCCAATCCCGAAAGAAAGGCAAACTCCGTGCGCACCGTACTCGCTCCCCACGCCGGCACCTCCAGACGCCCGAACTTGACAGCCGCCTTGCGGATCTCGTCAAACTGCCCCAATAGCAAAGGGTGTATTCCCGGATACAGTCGGCGGACGTCGAAAAACGACTCGCTTTGCACCACCACGATATTCGGCAAGGCGCCTACAGCGGGAATTGCACTTGAAGCGAAACCATGCGAAGCATGCGGAAGAGCGGGCTTTATGCGCTCTGCCAGACCGTAGCACCACAAACTGGCCAACAGACCAAGAGACCGAAGATCCTTAACCGGATCAAACGTCAAGGGCAACGAGTGCCGCGTTCCCACCCACAGCAGGATGATTCCCAAGACAACCAGAAGTGCCAACCCCGTTCCAAATCCCAAAAACCCTATCTGGGCAAACAGGCTATGCTCAAGCGTGAACCCAAAATAAAGTGCCAGAATGAAAGCAGCGAACCCCAGCAGCGCGCGGCCAATCCCGAAAAACGGCAGGTAGAACCGGGGATGCTTTAGCGCATCCGTAAAGTACTCGAAATCCTGAAAAACGAAAGGTTCGCGCAGCGAGTGGTTTTTGGCGTTGCTCACGTCAATCACAAGCAGCAATGTGGCGAGCGCAAGCAAAGCCGCAAAATAAGGGCGTTGAAACAGCACCAGTTCAAAACAGAAAGCCAGCACCCATAAGCCCAGGTGAATCGCAAAGGCCCCCACCGGGCGTCCGACAAATCCGGGTTTGGGTTGCAACAGGCGCTCAATGAAAAAGGACAACGCCGCCCCGCCCACCAAAGGTATGGCGACCCGAGTCAGGAAGACCTCAGCCACGGTACTTCAACAGCACCAGCAAGCGTTCGGACACGCCGGGGGGCAAAACCGACAAAAACCAACTCCCCAAATTGAGCGGAAAAGGAAAACTGATGCGTGGTTTGTTTTTCTCGAGGCCTCGCTTGATTGCCCGGGCAGCCTTGTCGGCCGGCCACAAAAAAGGCTTGGGCCCGGGAAAATCCCGGCACATCTGCGATTCCACATAACCGGGCATGACCACGTTGACCCGAATCCCCTCCGGCGCCAACCAACCCCGAATCGCCTCCCCATAGGCTTTAAGGGCCGCCTTGCTCGCACAATAACTCGGCGAAACTGGTAAACCATAATAAGCCGCAAGCGAGCTGATCAAAGCAATCTGCCCCCGGCCCCGGCTCCGCATGGCTGGCAATACAAAATTAATCATGGCGAGCGTCGCAATCACATTTACTTCCAGCAACTCCTCCACATTCTCCCAACGCTCGCCTGCGCCGTCCGGTCCGATATTGGTATTCACACCGGCATTGGCGATAACCAGATCAAGCGGTCCCTGGGTACAAACCTCCCCAAGCCAGGCCACCAGCGCGGACCGGTCCCTCACATCAAAAGCGCGGGTTTGCACCGCAGCTCCCAACGCCTGGCAACGCGAGGCTACTTCGCTGAGCCTCGCCTGATTTCGCCCCTGCAAAATCAGTTTGATGCCAGGCCTTGCATAGGCCTCCGCCAAGGCACTGCCAATGCCGCCGGTTGCTCCGGTAATCAAAACCGAATCAGGGCGGAATTGAGTCACAGCAACGCTTCCAAAGGCGAACGCTCTGCCTCCAACTTCTGCAGGCTGTTGGCCACGGCCAGCGCAATGCCTTCCGATGAATAGAACCCGCCGTTGACCTGGGTGGCATGAATCACCGTATTCCTGAATCTTCGAAACAGTTCGGCATCCGGGACGGTTCCATCCCGCCAGAAGGCATCCAGCGGCCTTTGGAAAGTCAGCCCCGGCAGGTTGTAGATGGGATCGCTCAGCGTCATCGTCGGGCAGCCAAGACCCAGGGCGATGATTCCTGTGGTGCTGTTGACAGTCACGCAACCGCGCGCATGGCGCAGCAGCAGTTCCAGATCGCCGCTTTCCAGATAAACGACCCTGCCTTCCACATCGAGACGTTTCGCCGTCCTGGCAATTGTCCGCGCATGATGGCCCAGCCCTGCGTCTAGCGAATGGTTTTTGATCACGAGGTAGACATCGTTGTCCGCACGCCGCGAGAAGGACTCCATCACGTACTCGATCACCTCGTTCATGTCGGCAAAGCGAGAGTGGTCGCTTATCTGCGCATCACTATTGAGCTGCAGCGGCAGCAAATAGAACTGTTTGCCGCTGTTTATCAAGGCGGCGATCCGGTCTGCATCCCGGCGCCGATGCCATAGCCGCAGCATGGTCAAACGCTTCACATACCCGGCATACTCAACCGCGGCTGGCAACGGCGCATGGGTCCGGTAGCGCGGGAAAAACACCGGATTGGTCATGCCCGCCAGATGGTAAAGCACGTCATGGATGGCGCGGGTGCGAAACGGGGAATGAAACCCTACGGGTTGCGGCGGATCGGGCAGTCGCCCTCCCACTTCCCAAAACCAGTCTGGATCCCGCGGCAGTAAAGAATGGCTGTTCACACCCTCCCGCTCCAGCGTTACCCAGTAAGGGCGGAAATACCCTTCCTCAAAAACATGCGTCCGTACACCGCGGGCCGCGCCATGCTCCACGGCTGGGCGGTGCACCGGACGCCGGTCGCCAAACAGAATCTGGTCCGTAACCCCAAACTTCTGGTATTTATCGTCCAGAAAATCGCGCAGAGATTCCACGTCGCCGCGAAAATGCCAGCTACGGCGCGGTGCCCAATAGACCCAATCGCCGGTATCGAAATTCACCTTGAGCAGCCGATGCCCATTGGCCAGCATGCGGTCGGCAAGCCGGGCGAAGAAGGGCGAACACACGCCCTGCAAAAGAAGAAAAGTACGTCGCACGATGTCAGTAAATGGTTGTAGTCATCCGGCGATCAAGACCAGTTCAATCGTATTTCGTGTAGAGACTCGATCCGTTAGGGCGGTTGCCGGGTCTAGGGCGGACATGGATTCAGCTCAATAGAATATGTGGCACGAACAGCGCCTTCTTTTTCCAGAAAAGAAGGCCCTCATTCCCTTGCTCAATTGCACCGAAGGTTACATAGCACACCCCGCGTGCCCAAGTGTTGCTGGCGTCGAGAAGCCATTCGATCATATTGTTGTGCAATAACATCATGACTCCATTCTGCATATGGTTTCCGTGTCCGATGAATTCAGCATATCGGACGGTATTCCCGATACGGTGGAGTCGCGCATAAGCAACCAGTTTTTCATTTAGTGTGAGGTTGCCTTGCATATAACCCGGCTGCGCTATAAATACTCCGAAAAAAATTTCCCAGTGTTTCGGGCATTGTGGGGTGGCGAGAGGATGCAATGTTTCTAGAGCGCCCCCCAGAGCCTCGACCGTCAATACGAAGGCGTCGATGACCGGTCCGAAGGAACGTATTTTCAGCGACTTTCGGATTTCACAAATATCCGGCGTGTGGTTCTGGTACTGAAACTGATGAACAGCATAGCCTTTCCTCCGGGCTTTATTCGCGTCGCGATAGAAATTGCCTGATTTCTTACTCAGTTGGCGCAGGTAATCCTGATATTCATCATAATTTCGCAAATCCAGGATCGCCAGTATGCCTGAACCCTGCATGAAACAGGGTTGATCGAATCGAATGTGGCTAAAACGACGATAATAATTGTCGTAGCGACGAACCAGAGGCTCACAGAGTTGGCCCCGGCAAGATATTGAATGGCCAAAATCTAGTTGGGCTTTGAGAACTTGCATGTGTTCCAGAAGCCCAAATTGCAAAAGACGCCGACGCCGTCGTATGCCGAAAATCAATGGCTCGATGCGCACCGCGTAGAATTTGGATATGCCATCCGCCAGTTGGTTTGCCAAGCGGAAGAAAAAGGGGGAGCACACACCCTGCAAAAAAAGAAACGAACGCCGTGACATCACGTCACCTTCTCACAAATCAATCCTGCAATACCCACCGACTTCACCGAAAAGGAAAAATCAGGCAGCTGGCCGATCACTCAGTTGCTTGAGAAACTCATCAACCGTATTAAGATGTTGCGCCCAGGTCGTTCCACGGAAATCAGCCATCCGTTCAAGCTGAGCCATGCGCCGGACACTGTGCACTTCAGCATAATCGCCAATCAGCTCCATCCAGCGTCGCCCGTCCAACGGGTCGGCGTACTCCGGGACCGCTCCCGCAATCTCACGGAACACCGGCAGATCGCTTGCAATCACGGGCACTCCCAGCGAGAGCGCCTCAGACATCGGCAAGCCATATCCCTCGACGAAAGAGGGAAACAGCAAGGCTTGGGCATGGTGCAAGTAAGTTACCAATTCCTCATCACTACAGTGGTTCTTCTCGAACACGAAGCCCCGCAGTTGCTCACAGCGTTCCAGTAAGTCCACCACGTTTTCACATTCCCATCCGCGCTGCCCAATGATTACCAGTCTTGGCGCCGCCTCGCCCAGCCGTTCAACCAAACGTCGCCACAACTGCAACAATAACCAATGGTTCTTGCGCGGCTCAATAGTGCCCAGTACAACAAAATACGGCCCCTTAATGGGCCGTGGCCCTGGCGCCGGCGGTGGCAAGCCGGGTGCGTTCGGGGCCACCACCGTAGGCGGCAATCGCAAACCCGCCTCGTTCGACAACGTCCTCAACGCATCAAGCATATTATGCGATATAGCAATAATTCCGCACCCCATGGTGATTGCATTACGCATACGAGCCAAATGACGTACTCGCTCACCAGGGCGGCAATACTCCGGGTGAGTAACTGGAATCAGGTCGTGCACTACAAATATGGGTCGAGCGCCCCACCGCCTCAACAGCGCAGCGTAGCCTTTGTTCTCTAACCCAGTGTGGCCGGTGTTAAACAAATAACAGTCCGCTACATCCATGTTCATCCAACCCCACAAGCAGGCTTTGAGAATCAGTCGTCTCTTCACTGGGGCGGCGTTGGCCTGACTATCCAGCAACATACTGAACGCGAGAGCGGAGTCGGCCCGGGAAAGAACCGCACTAAAGCTTCCGAGACTCAAGACCGCCCGTGCGCTATTCGCGTAATGTCGAATATACTCCAAACCTACGCGATCAATACCGGTAGGGAGCCGCCCGCCCTGTCGCCGGTTTAACAGACGTGTGATGTCAATCAGAATACGCGGCACGGTCTAGTAGGCATGAGCAAGAAGAAGGTCCCTGGATTCTGGCTCTCGCCTGCTTCGCGGGCTTGGCCGGAATGACGTTCACAACCGCGTCAGAACAACAAGTGGCCTTTACTACATATCACCCGTTATCCGACGTCAACCGTAAGAACGGGCGTAAGATCCGACGCCACAATGGCAGCCGATCCCCGGCAGTTTCACGCCAAGCCAACAGTTCATCCAAAGCCCGCTCCGGCGTGATAAAGCACCCTGCAGTACGGCTGATGTAAGTCGGATACAGAATCAATACCCCGGCCACCAGTTCGCTCAAGGTCAAGTGCCGGGTACGCCGGGGGATCGGCGCCTTATCGCAGGTTAGTCCCCATCCGGCATAGAATGGCTGACCATAGGTCGTCACCGGTTTGCCGCGCAGTAGTGCCTCGAATCCGGCAAGAGAAGTCAAAACATGCACTTCGTCAACCAAGGTGAGCATGTTCGCCATTGACACTTCCATCACCACTTCATTGCACCAGGCAAACGCTCCATTTTCGCCATCGCCCATTGCCCGCAAACCAGCCAGCACATCCGGGTGTGGCTTATACACCACGTAGGCGTCCGGGTTGGCCTCACGCACCGTTTGCAGCAGCGCAATATTGGTACGGATACCTGGCGCGGCATAACGGATGGAGGCATCACTCTCCACCTGCCCCGGCACCAGGATTACCCGTCGGGAGCCCGCCGGCCGATTCCAACCGGCCTTCCCGACGTTGTACTTGGTAATACCACTTTCCACAATGCGCCGCTGCAGCCGCGCTCCGCGCTCGACCAATGCCGGCGAAAATGCCGCCGTTAGCAGCAGGTGTTCCAAGTCGGACGGTTGCGTGGCGTCGTAATAGATACCGCGGCTATCCGTCACCCACGATAGCGGACGAATTAGGTCGGCCCCTAAACCGACCGAGCGGATGAATCCGTCCTCCAAGTGTACCAACGATACTTCTTTCGCCAATCTACCGTTGATTGCCTTCCTCCCCCACACGGCCAATGTTGCCCCGAGCGGAACTCGATCCACCTTGCGCACAAAGCGCACCTCGCTGCCCTGAAAAAGCCTGCGCACAATGGGCTTTTTCCACCAGGAAAAATCAAGGGCGTACACTACCTTGGGAAAGCGTTGGTGCAAGCGTTGCCGAAAAGCCAGGCCATCCTCTTCCGCACCGTCTTCACATTGCTTCCCGTTCTCCGGAATCAAATAGCCCTGAGAGGAGGTCGCAGGTTCCATTCCACCTACCTTTAGCTCAAGTTCACCAAATGTGCTCACCACTTGTTCCGGTCGGGGTTTGCCTCAATGAACAGCTGATTGCAGTTAGGGTAGACCTTACTCATGATTCCGTCGACTATGCCAATTGCCTTAAGCGATGCCTACATCTCACATCGTCGTACGACTTGTCGACATAAAGGGAGCCGCCTGCCCAGTCGCCGGTAGGTTAAGCGTGTGATATCAATAAGAATTCGCTGCATGGCTGGTAAGCGTCGAGCTATTAAAGGGGTGCCAAGTCACTACCCGGTGAAGAAGATTTCCCCGTCCAAAAATTGGTATTCAAACCCGCTTGGATGTAGAGTAGAAAACAGCCCCGTTCTTATAATTATGCCCGGGCACATACCATAATTTAGTATATATCTTAAGGTGCTGACGATGCGCGCAAGTCTTGCACTACCTATATTATTTTCGTTGACCTGCGCTGTAGCCCTGCCGGGTTGTAGCAGTTTTATGGGTCAAGGTTTCGTGCGCTCGGACATCAAGCCCACTAAAACCGAGCCAAGTTTAAACGGCATTCAAATTGTGGACGTCACGGATTCAGTAACCCGCCAGTTGCTGGCCCAGCGCTCCACGAATATGTTCTCCGAAACCCTCGGAACGGCGCCGATTAATGCGCAGCTCATTGGGGCAGGCGATGTCGTTGAGGTGTCTATCTGGGAGGCACCGCCAGCCGCCCTGTTTGGCGCCCCGCAAATTAGCCTCGGCGCCGCCCGTCCCGCGTCTTTGACGACCTCTCAGGTGACAACGCTGCCCGAGCAGGTAGTCAACAACGATGGCTTCATCTATGTCCCTTTCGTCGGTCAAGTCATGGCTGCGGGACAGAGTCTGACGCAGATTGAGCATGAGATTGCTCAGCAGCTCAAGGGCAAAGCTAATCAGCCGCAGGTGCTGGTGAGATTGACCCGTAATGTATCGTCTAAAGTCACCGTGGTCGGCGATGTGGCCGGCAGCACCCTCGTTCCCTTAACGCCTCGCGGCGAAAGGTTATTGGACGCCCTGGCCGCCGCCGGCGGCGTACGTCAGCCGGTGAACAAGATGACCATTCAGGTGACTCGCGAAAGCAACGTGTACGCGCTTCCACTGGAAACCATCATCAAGGATCCCAAGCAGAATGTGCCGTTACATCCCGGCGACGTAGTCACAGCGCTGAATCAGCCATTGAGCTTCACGTCGCTCGGGGCGACAGGCAAGAATGAAGAAATAAACTTCGAAGCTCAAGGCATCACGCTGGCGCAGGCCTTGTCGCGTACCGGCGGACTGATTGATGCGCGCGCCGACGCGCAAGGCGTTTTTCTTTTTCGTTTCGAACCCCAAGATGCGCTGAAATGGCCTCAGCAACCTGTTTTGGCTACTCCGGAAGGAAAAGTACCGGTAATCTACTGGCTAAACCTCAAGGATCCGGGCAGCTTTTTTGTGGCGCAAAACTTTCCGGTCAATGACAAGGATTTGCTCTACGTATCGAATGCGCCCTTCGCAGAGCTGCAGAAATTCCTCAATTTAGTGTTCTTGATCGCCGCTCCCGCTCTTAACGCGGCAGCTATAGGAACGCGATGAAACCTTCCAAAACTGCGGCCGAAGCCTTGCGCCACTTATACGTCTCAAAAACCGCGCGCGCTCAACTGATGCGGCAAAGACCGTTCGTACTATGGTTCACGGGGCTTCCGGCTGCAGGCAAGTCAACAATAGCCAACATTGTAGAAACAGAACTTTTCACGCTGGGCTACCATACATTTCTTCTTGATGGTGAATTCGTACGTGAGGGATTAAACAGGGACCTGGGATTTTCAGAATCCGATCGCACAGAAAATATCCGCCGCGTAGCCGAGGTTGCGAAATTGATGGTTGACGCCGGACTGATTGTGCTGACCGCGTTCATCTCGCCATTCCGTGCCGATCGCCAGACGGCCCGGTCACTCTTCTCCGAAGGTGAGTTTGTCGAAATTTTTGTATACGCACCACTCGAAATAGCCGAAGCGCGCGATCCAAAAGGACTGTACAAGAAAGCGCGCCG